>WNFJ01140098.1_pt3 | contig 14998 bp, 16 predicted proteins | sample 5400461 | NCBI WGS metagenome assembly WNFJ01 (sample SAMN13153349, study PRJNA577476) | soil metagenome | isolation source: 115 cm saprolite on Douglas fir-dominated hillslope | place: USA:California | collected 2013-09-17 | reverse complement strand
CGGCAGGCCGAAGGCGAGGTGGACGCCGTCGAGAGACTGAGCGATCGCGAACTCGAAATCCTCGAGCTGATCGGGAAAGGCAACGAAGTGCGTCAGATCGCCAAGCTGTTGAATCTCAGTCCTAAAACGGTGGAGACCCACCGCGCACACATCAAAGACAAGCTCGATCTGAAAAACTCGCGCGAAGTCGCCCGCTTCGCCCTGCAATGGCTGAGCGCGCGCAATGGGTAGCGTAACGCAGCCATCTTGGCTGTATGTCCAGCGGGCATCCTGCCCGCAAGGGTCACTCGGCTGGAATCCTGCTCGACCGTCAGGCAAGATGCCTGAGTTACAACCACGCTCACACTTGAACGCTTCAACCGTTCAATCAATCCCGCGAGCTGGCTGACAGTTTCACTTTTTTTCCTCGGAAACGGGGCGCATACTTCCTGTGATGGATTCGACGAACCGCGACGCGGTAGAGGAACTGCTTCAGACCTACGGCGAGACTGGCGGAATCAATTATCTCGCCGCCGCCGCGAACCTCCCCTCGCGTCTGTCCATTGAAGCGGCATGCACCGAATTGATGAGCCTGATGTTCCCCGGTTTCCGCAGCGAAGCGCTCGTAAGCTCCGAAGATCTGGCGGACGCCACGCGCATTCGCGTCAGACATTTGCGCGCGCGGCTCAGAACAGAAATTTGTAGAAGCCTCGGCAAAATCCCGCCAGACGAAGCAACAGAAGCAAAAACCGAAGAAGTCCTGAGTGATTTTTTCAAACAGTTGCCTGCGGTGCGTCGCATGCTTTGGACCGACATCGATGCCGCTTACGAAGGCGACCCGGCCGCCACGAGTTATGAGGAAATTATCCTTGCTTATCCGGCTCTGGAAGCGATCGCCATTTATCGAATGGCGCATCTACTCTACGGGAAAGTGCCGCTGATTCCGCGTATTATGACCGAGTGGGCGCACAGCCGGACGGGCATCGATATTCATCCCGGCGCGAAGATCGGCTCGCATTTCTTCATAGACCACGGCACTGGAGTGGTCGTTGGCGAGACCACTGAAATCGGGTCGCACGTGAAACTTTACCAGGGCGTGTCGTTCATCGCCCGATCGCTCGGGGCGGGACGGGGATTGCGCGGCAAAAAACGCCACCCGACAATCGAAGACGGCGTCTGCATTTACGCCGGAACCACGGTCATGGGCGGCGACACCGTGATTGGCGCGAATTCCACCATCGGTGCGAACGTTTTCCTGACAAAAAGCGTTCCACCGCATTCGCTCGTCTACTACGAAGAAAAAGAAGTTCGTGTCGTGCCGAAACGAAAACACGAGCCCGAAACCGCGCGCGATGAATTTCAGAAATGACCGTAGCGAGCGCTGTATCCGCTTCGCTCTGCGAAGCGTAATGGGCGGATGTGTGCAAAAACCCGTTCAGGCGTCTCACAGAGACGCGGCTACAACAGGAATGAACATGAGCACGAGTAAAAGGAAGTATTAATGATCTATCTTGATTACAACGCCACCACACCGTTATGCGATGCAGCGCGCGAGGCGATGCTTCCATATCTCAATCACCATTTCGGCAATCCATCCAGTGTCCACGCCGCTGGCCGCGAAGCACGCGCCGCCATTGACGACGCTCGCGATAAGCTCGGCGCCTTCCTGCGCGCGAAACCCGGCGAAATCATTTTTAACAGCGGTGCAACTGAGTCATGCAACCTGGGTGTGCTCGGCCTGGCGCGATCTGCATCTTCACGCGGCGGCCACATCATCTCGAACAAAGCCGAACATCATGCGGTCCTAAACGCCGTCGAACACCTTGAGAATCGCGAAGGTTTTGAAGTGACCTGGCTCAACGTTTCCGAAACCGGAATGGTCGATCTCGATCAGCTCGCCGATTCAATTCGGCCTGACACCAAACTCGTCTCGATCATGACTGCGAATAACGAAACCGGCGTCATCCAGCCGATGCGCGAAATTTCACGGATATGCCGCGAGCGCGGCGTGTTGCTTCACAGCGACATCGTCCAGGCGTTTGGCAAAATCGATATCGATGTCTCCTTAGTCGATGCCGCCAGTTTTGCGTCGCACAAATTTTACGGCCCCAAGGGCGCGGGATTTCTATTCCTGCGGAGTGGTTTGCCGATTCAGCCACTTATGTTTGGCGGCGCGCACGAAAACCAGCGGCGACCCGGCACAGAAAACGTCGCCGGGGTAGTGGGAATGGCTGCCGCCGCCGACTGGGTGTTGCGCGACCCCGATGCGGAGCACCAACGCGAAGCGCAATTAAGAGATGAGTTCTGGAGCCGGATCGCAAAAGTTTTCCCAGACGCGCAGCAAAATGGCGACCCAACTCATCCGTTGATTCGGAAACGATGCTGATGGCGCTGGATTTGGAAGGCGTTTGTGCGTCAAGCGGTTCGGCTTGCATGGTTGGCTCGGTGAGAGCATCGCATGTTTTGCTCGCCATGGGATTGCCAATGGAAAGCGCCAGATCGGCGATTCGTTTTTCGCTTGGCAGACCAACGACCGCGGAAGAAATCGCCAATGCTGCCGATGCACTCGAGCGAATCGCGAAGCGAACCAAAGACGCCCGCGAATATGCCCTCGCTTAGGCAGCTCGAGTTCGCCTTCCGCACTGTAGCCGCGTCCCTGTGGGACGCGTCGCGCTTCGCACAGCGAAGCGGCTACAAAGCCAGCGATCTTGAAACAAAAGCGCGCCAGCTCTTGTGTTCGTTAGGCGCGAAACAAATCGCAACAAAACTTCGCGTCGAATGGAATTCCCGTCTCAAAACCGCCGCAGGCCGTGCTGATTATCGCCACAAATTGATTTCGTTGAACCCGCGGCTGGTTGAGCATCCCGCGGAGATCGATCGCACGCTGCGTCACGAACTTGCTCATATCCTGACGCAATTTCGAGAAAAAAGTCGGCGGCGGATTTTACCGCACGGCCCCGAGTGGGAGCAGGCTTGTCGCGATTTGGGAATCGCCCACACGTTGCCCTTTCCTGCGAAGCGTTATACGCCGCGTTTCATCTACCGTTGTCCGAATTGCCGGCGCGAGTTCCCTCGCGTACGCAAGATCAAACGCACAGTCGCCTGTCTCGCCTGTTGCCGCGCGCACAACGGCGGCGAGTTTGACGTTCGTTTTCGGTTGAAACTGCTGGCAGTGTAGCGGCGTTTGTATCAAACGCCGGACGCTCGGGGCGGCGAGCGCTTCTACAACTCTTTGTCCTCGTCCTTTGTGTTTTTCTCGCCGCGCAATTTCGCCTGGATAAACATGTCGATGTCGCCATCCATCACTGCTTGCACGTTGCTCGTCTCTGCGCCGGTGCGGTGGTCTTTCACCATTTGATATGGCTGAAACACGTACGAGCGAATTTGATTTCCCCACGCGATCTCGCCTTTCTCGCCATATTGCCGCTCTATCTCAGCGCGTTTCTTGTCTTCTTCGAGTTGATAAAGTTTTGCTTTCAGCATTTTCATCGCCAGCTCGCGGTTGCGCCCCTGGCTGCGCTCGGCCTGGCAGGCAACCACGATTCCACTCGGTTTGTGCAAGATTCGCACCGCGGTTTCGACCTTGTTCACGTTCTGTCCGCCTTTGCCGCCGCTGCGAAACGTGCCGATCTCGAGATCGGCCGGATTAACTTCAATCGGCGCAGTATCAGCAATTTCGGGCACAACGTCGACACTCGCGAATGACGTGTGCCGCCGTTTATTCGCGTCAAACGGCGAGATGCGCACAAGCCGGTGCACGCCGCGCTCGGTTTGCAGATATCCGTAGCCGTACTCGCCTGTTACGAGCAACGTTACCGATTTGATTCCGACTTCTTCGCCCTGCTGAATGTGCACTGCTTGGGATTTGAAACCGCTGCGCTCGATCCAGCGCTGATACATCCGAAGCAGCATGTCGGCCCAGTCGCACGATTCGGTCCCACCGGCACCGGAATGAATCGTCACAAACGCGTTGGCGCGATCGTTTTCTCCGGACAAGAACTGGCGCAGCTCGAACTCGTCCAGCATGTGAGCCAGACGATCGTGTTCGGTTGCCACTTCTTTCTCCGCCTGCGCGCGATGCGTCGGATCGCTTTCTTCCGCAGCGAGTTCTTGCAGCGCGCTGAAATCTTCGATCTCGCGTTGTAATTGTTGGAACGGATTGATCAACGAACGCAATCGCGAAACTTGTTCGACATCAGCCTGGGCGCGCTCCCGATTTGACCAGAAATCGGCCGCAGCCATCCGCGCTTCAATTACATCTAGATTTTTCTGAAGCTGTTCGACGTCAAAGAAACCTCCGCAATTCGCGCATGCGCGACTTCAGATCCTCAGCATCTGGAATGGAGATTTCCGCTGGCATAACAAAACATAGTTTGACTCGGTGCTAAGCGCAAAGTTCTGGCGCCGCTTGTGTCGAACGCCGGGATCTGGAGCAGGCGCTCGCCGCGGAGAGCGTCTCTACCCCTACTTGCGCGCGGGTGCGACAGGCTTGCTCTTTGCCCGCGCGGCTTCGAGGCGAAAAATTGTTTCGCCTTCCTTCATCAAATCAAGTCGATCGCGTGCGATCGTTTCCAGATAACTCACATCTGTCTTGAGCAAATTGACCTCGCGCGTCTGCCGCGCTAGCAAAGTTTGTTGCTCGTCGACCTGTTGGAGAAGATTATCGATCTCCGTGCGGCTCTGCATCAGTTTCTTATACGGCGGCACGAACAGGCTCACGATGACAAGCCAGACCGCAATGATCAGCATGACGAGGAGAATCCGGTTAAGTCGCTGCCACACTGTGGCTTCGCGACGCGCGCGGAAATCAGCGTAACCGTGCTCCACTTCAGCGGATTGTAGCGCCGTACACGGCTTTGTCACCAAGTTCTTCTTCGATCCGCAACAACTGGTTGTACTTGGCCACGCGGTCGCTCCGACATGGCGCTCCGGTCTTGATCTGGCCGGCGTTTGTCCCTACCGCGATATCGGCAATGGTCGTGTCCTCGGTTTCACCCGAGCGATGACTGATCACGGTCGCGTAATCATTTTTCTTGGCCACGTCGATCGTTGCCAGCGTTTCCGTCAGCGTGCCGATCTGATTTACCTTGATGAGAATGGAATTCGCCACGTGCTCGGCAATTCCTTTTTGAAGAAATTTCACGTTGGTGACGAAAAGATCGTCGCCGACCAGTTGGATCCTGGAGCCGAGTTTTTCCGTCAATTTTTTCCAGCCATCCCAATCGTTCTCCGCGCAACCGTCTTCGATGGAGATGATTGGAAATTTCGTGCACAGCGCCGCATAATAATCGATCAATTCTTCAGCGGTTTTTTGTGAGCCATCAGATTTCTTGAAAACGTACAGATTTTTCGCGCTGTCATAGAACTCCGAGGCAGCGGGGTCGAGCGCGATGAAGATCTGTTCGCCCAGCTTGTAACCAGCCTTCTCAACTGCCGCGGAAATCGATTCCAACGCGTCCTCAGCGGAATCGAGCTGCGGCGCGAATCCACCTTCATCGCCAATGGCCGTGGAAAGATGCCGCGCTTTCAAAACAGATTTGAGCGCGTGATACACTTCCGTACCGTAACGCAACGCTTCCGAGAAACTCGGCGCGCTGCGGGGCACGATCATGAATTCCTGAAAATCGATCGGCGCATCCGAGTGGGCGCCGCCATTCAGGATGTTCATCATTGGCACTGGAAGCACTCGCGCATCGGGTCCGCCGAGATATCGAAACAGAGGTAAGTTTTCCGAGGCTGCGGCCGCGGAGGCCGTCGCCAGAGAAACAGCCAGCATCGCATTGGCGCCAAGATTTTTTTTTGTCGGCGTACCGTCAAGTTCGATTAGTTTCTTATCGATGTTCGCCTGGTCGCGCGCATCCAGTCCCTTGAGAATCGGCGCAATCTTCTGGTTAACATTGGCCACCGCTTTTCTCACGCTTTTGCCGCCGAAGCGGCTTTTGTCGCCGTCGCGCAATTCCAAAGCTTCATGTTCGCCTGTGCTCGCGCCGCTGGGAACGGCCGCTCGTCCAAGCGCGCCGCTTTCAACCCGCACATCTGCTTCGATGGTCGGATTGCCGCGTGAATCCAAAATTTCGCGCGCGTGAATGTGAGTAATGCTGGTGCTCGCCATAGTTTCTGCGCGGACTAGAACAGCTTTGGCTTCACGAGGCAAATCCGTATCGTTCGAGCCTGTATGGAGAAGGGCTCGGAGGAACCGGCTCGGGGGGCCTAAGAGATTCCGATTGGCAATTTCGCTAAGGCGCGCATAATCTTCGCGATGATTCGTTTGGTTGCACTGCCCGTGCTTGCCTTGGTCGCTGCTATTTCCGCAGCGGTGGCCGAGGAAGGGCAACGCCTGTCGTCGGATCAAATGGCAAAAGCTGCCAAAAGCGATTCGATCACTGTTCCGACGCCGGGCGAACTGTTCGCTGCCCTCGGGAAATCGGGAAAAATAAACTGGTCAGCTCAATACCGCGCCCCAATTCCTGTGACCTACGCCAATCGCGGGCAGATCGCTCTCAACCTCGGCGGTTTGATAGCCGATGGCTTCATCGCCGTGGAAGCCAAGGACGGTCAACAGGTGAAGAATATCGGGTCGGACATCATGAAGCTCGGCAAGGCGCTCGGAGTCAGCGAGCAACTGCTCGGCCGCGGCAACAGCATCAATGAATTTGCCGAGAACAACCAATGGGACACGCTCCAGGAGGAATTGGAAGCGACTCAAAACGAGGTGAAATCCTCAATGCAATCGCACGCCGACCAGGACCTGGTCATCCTTGTTACTGTTGGCGGGTGGATCCGCGGAACTCAAGTGGTCACCGGCGCGATTATGAAGAGTTACAACGAGGCCGCCGCAAAAGTTCTGCGCGAACCGACACTCGTTCATTTCATGCAGTCAAAGCTTAATGCAATTTCACCTGAATTACGCCAGGAACCTCTGGTCAAAGATGTAAGCGAACAACTCGCCGGAATTGAGAAGCTTGTTTCGTTTCCGGAGGGCAAGGCTCCGACCGCGGAAGACGTGCGAAAACTCAATGAGGCGGTCGGCAAGCTGATGGCAAAAATAGAGAGCAAGGAATCGCCCAAATGAAACGTTGCATACGGTTTTTCGTTTTGATTTTCGCGCTTAGCGCGAGCGTTGTTCTCCGCGCAGACACAGACGCTGAAGTGAATGCGCGCAAAGACGCACTCGAGCTTGCGGGAGCATTTGGAAATGACGGGTTCAAGATTCGAGATGGACATTCGTGCGGCGTGCTGAAGCCACACGATCACGCCCTGATCGCGGTGAACCTTTATGCGGGAAATCAGTATTGGTTTTCTGTGGGCACGGCGGAGCCGCTAAAAAAAGCTGCCGTCAGCCTTTATGACGAAAGCGGAAAGCAAATGACCACGGAGAATTTCAGCAACGGCGACAAAGCGGCCGCCGGCTTCGCGCCGGAGAACAGCGGCCAGTACTTTGTATCGGTCGATTCGGTCGACGACCAGGAAGGCAGTTTCTGTCTCGTCTATTCCTATAAATAGACGATGCCCAGGTTCTATCTTGGAGCAGATGATGATCTCGCTTCAGGTGTTTTATGAAGGTCACGTCCAGGGCGTCGGATTCCGTTTCACTGTGCGCCACATCGCCAAAGGCTTTGACCTGACCGGCTGGGTGCGCAATCTGCGGGATGGTCGCGTAGAACTTCAGGTCACAGGTGATGAGCTCGAGTTACGCGCGTTTCTCGATCAGGTCGCTCAAAGCGAACTGCATTCGCTCATTCGCAAACCCGAGAACAAGGTGAACGAACCGGTCGCTGCGCGCGGCTTTGAGATCCGCTATGACTAACTCGCCACGCCGAAGCGGCGCGGACGCGGGTCCGGCCGTCGCTGTTCACGGACTGACCAAAATTTTTCCTGTTCCGTTCCATCCCACTCGCGGGGTTGTCGCGGTAAAGGACCTCAGCCTCCGCATCGAACCAGGCGAAGTGTACGGATTGATCGGGCCAAACGGGTCCGGCAAGAGCACCACGCTGAAGATCATCCTCGGCCTGGTGTCGCCAACACACGGCCGCACCGAAATTTTTGGACGAGACAGTCGCCTCGTCGAAAGCCGCGAAGCTGTGGGTTTTCTCCCGGAGAACCCGTATTTCTACAAATATCTCACCGGCGCGGAAACGCTGCGTTTTTTCGGGCGCCTTTGCGGAATGACGGGCGCAGCATTGAAGAGTCGCGTAAACGAACTGCTCGACCTTGTTGGGCTAAACAAGGCGCGCGACCGCCGGTTGGGCACGTATTCGAAAGGAATGCTGCAACGCATCGGGCTAGCGCAAGCACTGATTCATGATCCTAGGCTGGTGGTCCTGGATGAACCGACAGCCGGTGTGGATCCGGCGGGGTCGCGCGAAATCCGCGACTTGATCATGGATCTGAAGCGCCGCGGAATCACCGTGCTGCTCTCATCGCATTTGCTGGCGCAAGCGCAGGAAATTTGCGACCGCATCGGGATTCTCTCCGATGGCGTGCTGGTACGTGAAGGGCGTTTGCAGGATTTAATCGCGATCGAAAATCAGACCGAGCTTGTGATCGCCGATGCTTCCGATGACCTCATGCGCGAGATTGAATCGTTCATCAGCCGGTCCGACGCGAAATTGCTCGAGCGGCGAAAATCGACCACCACGCTGGAAAGATTGTTCCTGGAATCGACGGGAGGAAATGACAAGAGCTCAACTCGCGAGTGACGAACTAACAAAATCGAAATGACAGACGGCGAAACCGCTTCAACGCTTCAACCATTCAACGCTTCAACGACTCCGAAGCGTCACCGCGCTTTCTCTCTGGCGCGCATTCTCGCTATCACCAGCAACACGCTCACTGAGCTGACGCGCCTGAAAGTTTTTTACGTGCTGCTGGTGTTCGGGCTGCTGTTGATTGGCAGCTCGATTTCCATGGCGCAATTTTCTTTCCAACAGGAATTCCAAATCCTGAAGGATGTCTCGTTAGGCGCGATCTCAATGTTCACTTCGCTATTGGCGATCGTCGCCACGGCGCGAATGCTGCCGCGGGACATCGAAGACCGCACGGTTTATACCATTCTGGCCAAACCAGTGCCGCGTTTCGAATACGTTGTCGGTAAAATTGCCGGAGTTCTTCTGTTGCTGGCGATCAGCACTCTGGTGATGGCCGCGGCGTTTCTAGCCGTGCTCTACATGCGCGAGCAGGCAGTGCTGCAGGCCACCGCGAAACAAATGGCCAGCGCGCCGCCGGACCAACTCGCCGATGCTCTGCGCGCCGTCCGCGCCTCCGCGGTCAACGCCGATCTTCTTCCCGGAATCATCATCATCTTCCTGAAAGCGTGCCTGCTCACAGCCTTAACGCTGTTTGTTTCTACCTTCGCTACCTCAACGATCTTCACCATCGTGGTGATGGTTTTTATCTATTTCATCGGACACTTGGAAGCTACTGCGCGCGAGTATTGGCTCACCGTACACGGCGGCGGCTTGGTCACACGCGTGCTTCTTGCGATCGTGGCGTTGCTCTTTCCCGATCTGCAGGCTTTCAATCTGGTGGATGACATCGTCGCTGGCACCGCCATTTCGCTGGCAGTCTTCACCAAGACTGCGCTGCTCGGCATTTTCTACACCGTGATCTACACGTTACTGGCGGTTTTTGTGTTTTACGGAAAAGAATTATGACGCGAGGCCTGATCGCGCTGGGGGTCTTGATCGTGATGGGCCTGCTCAAACTGCCGGTCGAACGCGATCTCGCGACCCTTCACCGGCAGGAACATTTCCGCAGCGTCGAGTTCAATCTCGATCTTCGTGAAAAACTTGGGCAACTCGGATTCATCGCCGCACTGAGCGGGTTTCGAGCAATCGTCGCCGATGCTCTTTTTATCCAGGCGCATGCGGCTTGGGAAAACACTCAATGGGGCCGAATGCTGTTGTTGTTTCGGCAAATCACGACGCTCCAACCACGGGTCCTCCTGTTTTGGGACACAGCCGCGTGGCACATGGCGTGGAACGCGAGCGTAGCGGCGATGAACGATACCAACCAGCCGCGTCAGGCGCTCCGGGTCAAGGCGCAGCGCGAATACTTTGCGCTCGGCAAAGACTTCCTCGAACGCGGAATTAAGAATAATCCCGATCGCCCGGAACTCTACGAAGCGCTAGCACGGCTATACAAGGAAAAATACAAAGATCACGAGCGCGCTGCTGAATATTACGCCAAGGCAGCGGCGTTGCCGGAAGCGGCGCCGTGGGACAGGCGTTTCTCCGCGTACGAGCTTTCGTACTGCGAAGGCCGCGAGCGCGAAGCATATGAGCGCCTTCGTAGCCTCTACGACGAGGGCCAGAAGGAACGGCTGCCGACGTTAATCAAGCGGCTTAACTTCCTTGAAGACAAACTCGCGATTGCGGAAGACCAACGAATTCCAGATAAGCTGATCAAACGCTAAGCGATTCAGTCATTGAATTCCTTAGGTCAGTAGCGGCTGCAAAATTCATTTTACACACCAAAACGTTGGTGCGTCCGCATGCTTCCGTTGTAAGGTTCTGACTTTTCGGTGGTCTAACGGGGTCGAAATGCGGTTCGCCATTTTCAGTGACATTCATTCCAATCTCGAAGCGCTTGAAGCCGTGATGGCGGACGCGCGTCAACGCAGATGCACGCACTTCGTCTGTTTGGGCGACATTGTCGGTTACAACGCAAATCCGGGTGAATGCATCCAGCTTGTCCGCGAACTCGATTGCCCGGTGGTGAAAGGCAACCACGACGAGCAAGCAACGTTCCCCGCGTCATCGGAACGTTTCAACGAGCTCGCAGAACGCGCGATCGAGTGGACGCGCGAACGTTTGAATGAGCAAGACAGGGAGTGGCTGCGCAGCCTGCCGTTGCAGCGACGTGTTCACGATTTTACGATCGTGCACGCCACGCTCGATACGCCCGCGCAATGGGGCTACGTATTCAATAATCTCGACGCCGTCGCGAGTTTTACATATCAGCGGACGACCGTCTGTTTTTTCGGCCACACGCATGTGCCGATGGTTTTTGTACGCGATGACGGCGTCCGGCGCCAGAACTCCGAGCACATTCGTATTGAGCCTGGCAAAAAATATTTCATCAACGCCGGCAGCGTGGGCCAACCGCGTGACGGAAACTGGCGCGCCGGATATTGTATTTACGACGTTGAGAACAACCTCGTCGAACTGTTGCGAGTAAAATACGATCTCGCCACCGCGCAGAAGAAAATCACGAAGGCTGGTCTGCCGCGGCTCCTTTCCGAGCGCCTTGCAATGGGCCGTTGAAGAAAAAAGGAAATCAGCGGTAACGGCGCGTCACTCCGTGCGCGCTGTGACCCGAAATGTGAATGGCGTGCACAGGACTGACCACCCTACCGACGATCTTTCGCTCGATCTCGGAGAATAAAGTCGGCAACCGGCAAATCGCGCGGGTAAGTGATTTTGAAATTAAAGTCGTCGTTGACAACGACAGCGATTTTGTGGCCGAGTCGCTCGACCGCTGAGACTTCGTCGGTTACGGAAGCATTTTCCGCATCAACACTGTGGTAGGCGTCCTCAATTAATTTTCGCTCAAAAATCTGTGGCGTTTGCATCGCGTGCAGCTGATGCCGATCGACCGAACCGACGACCAAAAGATCGGCATCCGCGCGTTTTAACGTGTCGTTGATGGGTTGCGCCAAGGCGGCTGCGCCATGGACGCGGCACTGCTCGAACGCGCGTTCGATTTGTTCCGGAGTAATCAACGGGCGCGCCGCGTCGTGCACGGCGACATATTTCGCGTCGCCATCGATGCGATCCAGGCCAGCCCGAACGGAATCCTGTCGACGTTCGCCGCCAGGAACAATCGCGCAGATTTTTTTGAACCGTGCACCTGAAGCGATTTTTCTGATTTCATCATGCCATTGTTCACGCGCCACGACTACGATTTCGCTTACGGAAGTCGCGCGCTCAAACGCGCGGATTGCGTGAGCAATCACCGGTTCGCCGGCGATTAGGACAAACAATTTATCGAACCCCATGCGCTGGCTGCTGCCGCCGGCTACGATGATGGCGCTTAGCATCATAATAACGCTTGAAGTTAACGCCGAGTCATCCTGAGCGAAGCGCAGCAAAGTCGAAGAATCCCCCTACGCTGCCGCGCAGTAACGCGACGGGATTGAAAGCCTGGCCTCGCGGACTTCGTCCGCTGCGTTGCAGCCTCGACTTCGCTCGGAATGACGTGTGTCTGCAAACGCTTTAAAGAATTACGAAAGCTGTTTTTGCACTTCCGAGCTAAGCGTTTTGCCATCGGCGCGACCGCCTACCTTCGCCTGCAACGCTTTCATCACCGCGCCCATTTGCGCTTTGGATGTGGCGCCAAGTTCCGCAATGGTTTCGCGCACGACTTTCGCCAGTTCGTCTACCTTCATCCCTTGTGGCAAGTAAGTGTTCAAGATTGCCAGCTCTTCTTTTTCCTTGTCAGCCAATTCCGCGCGGCCGCCTTTTTCAAAACTTTCGATCGAATCCTGGCGCTGCTTCGCTTGCTTGCGAATGACCTGAACGGCTTCAGCGTCACTGAGTTCGGCCTCCGCGTCGGATTTTGCGATCGCCGCGTATTTCAACGCCGACTTAAGCATGCGCAGCACGCCCAGTTTCGTTGCGTCTTTTGCGCGCATAGCCTCCTTCAGATCTGAGTCCACACGTTCTTGCAACGTCATAGGGGGACAATTACGACGACCCAACGCAATTGTCGATGTTGTAGCCGTCGCCCTGTGAGCGACGATTCCAGGCACACTGAACTGACGCTTCGCACAGCGAAGCGGCTACAACGCTTCGCCGCACTTGCCAACCGATTCGGCGTCACCAACGGACATAACGTTGACGTCACGGTTCGTGCGTTTCAATAAACCTGCAAGCACGTTGCCCGGGCCAAGTTCAATGAAAAAATCACAGCCAAGGTGGATAAGGCGCTGCATACAATCTGTCCACCGCACGGTTCCGGTCACTTGTTCGCGGAGAGTCTCCCGGATTTCCTCAGGCGTTTTTACTTCTTCGCCGGTCACGTTGCTGATCACGGGGAAACGCGGCGCTTGCATCGGCACATCGGCAAGCACTTTCTCCAATTTCACATAGGCACTTTCCATGAGACGCGAATGATATGCGCCGGCAACATTGAGCATCATCGCGCGGCCTATGCCGTGTTCCTTCGCAACACCGACAGCGGTTTCCACGTTCGCCAACTCGCCGGAAATGACAATCTGGTTAGGCGCATTGATGTTGGCGATATCGACATCTTCATCCGCGGCGAGCCGGCGCACATCGTTTTCCAAGCCACCAATCATAGCCGCCATCCCGCCTTGCGTTGTTGCGCACGCTTCGTCCATAAATCCGCCGCGCTTTTGCACAAGCTTGAGACCAGTCGCGAAATCGAAGGTGCCCGCTGCTGCGTGCGCGGTGATTTCCCCTAAGGACAGGCCAGCCGCGCCGCCGACCTCAAACTCACCGAAGACCTCGCGCAACGCCGCCAGCGCCGCCAGCGCGTGAACGTAAAGCGCCGGCTGACAATTTGAAGTCTTGGTCAACTCCTGCATCGGTCCGCTCCAGGCGATGTCGCGCAAGTTTCGACCGAGAATTTCATCTGCCTCACGAAACAACTCCGCTGCGACAGGATATCGTTCGGCGAGATCGCGTCCCATCCCAATGCATTGCGCGCCCTGACCGGCGAAAAGTAATGCGATTTTTTTTGGCATATGGGCAGGTAGTTAAATCGTGTTTCGCCCCGAGCGCGAGTGCCTTCTGGCGCGCGCACGCTTGTAGCGTGCTAGCGATGGCTTTCTGCCATCGGGAACTTTTATAATGTTGCCCCGAAGCGAATTCAGCTCGTAGCAGAGCGCCGCAACCAGCACGCCAGGGGCGTGCGCTCCCCAGAAATCGCTTGCGAAACAAAGTTCCACTCGCCAGCGTAAATCTTACTCGGAACGTTGTAACTTCTTCTGTCATGCCATTCACGACGCACGAGATTGAGTCACCGGATCCGGTTACGCGGGTGGCCGCAGCCGACGCGGCACTGCGCGAGCCGGGGGAGGACGATATCGGTGAGAAGATGGTGCTCAACATGGGGCCGTCTCATCCAGCTACGCACGGGGTTTTGCGGCTCGTGCTGGAGCTGGATGGTGAGATCATCACCAAAGCCACACCGGATATCGGTTTTCTCCATCGCGGCGACGAGAAAATCGCCGAGAACATGCAATACAACCAATTCGTGCCCTACACTGACAGGCTAGATTATCTCGCGCCGCTCTCGAATAATGTGGCCTACGCCCTCGCGATTGAAAAATTGATGGACTGGGATATTCCGCCGCGCGGAAAGGCGATCCGCACGATTTGCTGCGAAACGTCGCGCATTTCCTCGCATCTCCTCGGACTAGGCGCGATGGCGCTCGATCTCGGTGCGATGTCGGTCTTTCTTTACACCTTCACCGAGCGCGAAAAACTCTATAACCTTTTCGAGCTTTTGACGGGCGCCCGGTTTACCACATCCTACACCCGCGTGGGCGGACAAATCCGCGATCTGCCAGAAAGCTTTATTCCCCAACTCAAAAAATTCCTCGACGACTTTGGCCCGAGTCTCGACGAATGCGACAGGTTGCTAACGCGGAACAAGATTTTTGTCGATCGCACAAAAGACGTCGGCGTCATCACGAAGGAGCGCGCGATCGCGTATGCGATTTCCGGGCCGAACCTGCGGGGGAGCGGAATCGAACACGATTTGCGCCGGAAACATCCGTATCTCGACTATGACCAGTACGATTTCGACGTGGTCATCGGCAGCGCAGGCGATTGTTACGATCGTTATCTGGTGCGACTCGAGGAGATGCGTCAGAGCGCGCGAATTTTGCGGCAGGCCATCGATAAACTGCCCAGCGGTCCGATCAATGTTTCGAATTGGAAAAACATGACCCCGCCGAAATCGCGAGTGATGACAAAGATGGAAGAGTTAATTCATCATTTCATTGTGGTGACCGAAGGGCTCGATGCGCCGGCCGGGGAAGCTTATTTCG
>WNFJ01301842.1_pt2 | contig 15001 bp, 15 predicted proteins | sample 5400461 | NCBI WGS metagenome assembly WNFJ01 (sample SAMN13153349, study PRJNA577476) | soil metagenome | isolation source: 115 cm saprolite on Douglas fir-dominated hillslope | place: USA:California | collected 2013-09-17 | reverse complement strand
ACATCCGCCACATAAGCGACCCAATGATCATCCGTGCCTGCGAGATCGATTAAATCACCGCCGACTTCGCCGCTCGGCGAGGACCTTCCGTAGAACTCGAAACCTCCGATTTTGGTGTCGATGGCCGGCACCAGGACATGGTGGATCTCGCTGGCCAGTTCTATCTCCGCGTGCACGCTGAAATAGCGGCGGAACTCGGTGATGGAGACGTAAAGAAAACAACCATAGCCCAAACCAACGGCAATCATGATGGCGAGCGCGTCAAAAGTTAGGCGGCGGTGCAGTTGGTCGATAGCGGCTGCATCCATCTGTGCGGGCAGTGGCAATGAGGGAAAGCGGTTGGCGAGCAGACCCATCAGGAAGAAATGCACGGCAAAAACCGGCAAGAATCCCTTCCAAAACTGTTTGCGAAGGGCAAATCCGATGAATGCGTAGAACACCGGGAAGACGCCCGCCATCAAGATGCTCATCACAAAGCGCGGCATGGATTGGCGGCCCATTTCCACGATGTCACTGGCAAACCCAATGGTACTGAAAATGAGGGAGAAATGGTACTGAAAATGAGGGAGACACCCAGAAGGAAACCAGCGAGCGACGTCTTAGGGACACTTTTCCAGTAGGTTTTGATTGTGCGCATAAGATGGGCCGCAGGTGGGCGAATCGTATCATGAGAGGCGGCGAGCAATCAGCGCTATTTCAGGCGAGGGAACGGCCGTTATACGTGGCGTTTCGTCAAATGTATGACGGCCGAGCGCAGATGAAACAACTTAGCGCAGCGCTCTCAGTAAATCCGTGAGGACAACGGTAACGGGGATCTGCGCGATGATTACAGGAAAGGCCGGAATCGCTATGGCAAGCGCGAGGGGAATCAAATCCTGTTTGTCTGCTGGGAAAGGGCTGAGCTGTTCAATCTTCTCGTAACTCTGACCAAAATCCGCGAGGGCGCTGCTCTCGGGCGCCTGGAGAAATTCGGCTTCATGACCGGCACGATGCAGAATCCATTTTTCGTGAAACTCGGCGCTATGCAACTGTCCGAGTATCCCGTATTCCAGAATTCCTTTGCGGCGCAATGCCGACAGACGGGGAAAGACCAATGGGCCAAGTGCGACGAAAGCGACGATCACTCCGAGGGCAATGGTTGGCAGCATGAAATTCTTCAAGTGGGCGCCGTGATAAAGGATGTCGTTATCGCCAGGTTGCTCCAATTACCGCCGCGGCGGCAAAAGTGATGGGCGCGAAGACCGCTGGGGTGAGGCTGAGGAACCCGAGGCCTCCGCGTTTATCCGGATGCGTAGGGACCAACTGCAAATTGCGTTGCGACAACTTGAACGCAAAAATCGCCCAGAGCAGCCATTTCCAGAGGCTAAGACCCAGCAAGAACTGGAAAATCGGTGCGCTCACCAGAACGGTATACCAACCGGCCGCACTTAGCTGGAGACTGTTCCCTGATCCTCGCGCCAGCCATGGCGTGGGGTCCACCAGGCCTTTGTATGTGACGGCAGTGTGAATAATCAGAAGCACCAGAACCGCAAGCTCCGGAAGGTATGAGTCGCGCAAACGCACCAGGGTAGCAATCACGCCATCCATGTATTCGAGGTCCGGCGCTTGCAGCAGGCGGGATTGGCGGATATGAGCCATCACGGCGCGGAATCGCGCCTCCATAAGAAGCTCACCGAACAACAGCGCTGGCACGGCGATGAGCAGTCGAGCGTGAACGCGATAGTCCCGCAGCAGGGAATTCAAGCCTTGGAGATTCAAAAGGGTGGTGAGCACAAGCAGAGGCAGCCAGGTGATGACGATCAGAACCGCGATGCGCCGGCCCAGGTTCCAATGATTCGGGTGGATTAGCCCGAGCGCCTGCTGCGCTCGATAAAACAGGCCGCCACGGACAAAAGAAGCTTCAGCGAGAGTATGGCTGAGACTGGAATCCGCATTTGTGCCCATTGGAGTCCCTTTGACATGGTCTCGCTGGTGCCAGGGGGGTGTAATTGTCAAAAGTAACATCGCGTTAGCCGATCGGCCGGGGACAGCACAAGAAATTTGAAGCACCCTGTCAGTATTGACAATGGTCTGTTTGTTGGGAATCTGTCAAAAACAGCAAGCTTGCAACAGCGAGCATGATGTCCTGATCAACGAGGTCATCTAAACCGTGTCAATTTTGGGTTGGGCGAGCGCGGAACGCGTGCCAGGGAACAACCGCTATTTGACGAGGCTAAGGTGCCTACCGGAGGAATTGCAATGGCGTTAAAAACTAGGAAGTGGAAGGCATCGATTCTGGGAGGTGCATTGAGTGTAGCGCTGCTGGGAGCTCTGACGTGTGCGAGCGCGGCCGGCAGGCCACAGATCAATGCTGATGAGAAGTCGAAGGTGACCGGAACAATCGTTTCGCGCAGCGGAGACTTTGTGAAGGTCAAGGATAAGAAAACGGGACAACCAGTGGTGATTGCCATTTCTGACGACACGAAAATCGAGCGGAAAAAGGGCAAGTATGAATTTTTCCGGCACCAGGATATGGATCTGACCGCGATGGTGCCGGGCTTGACCATCGAGGCGGAAGGCATAGGAAACGCAAAGGGGCAATTGGCGGCCAAGAAAATCTCATTTGTTCCGGACGTGTTTGCGGTGGAAGTAGCGGAAGAGCAACAGATCATGGCTAACAAGGCGGCAGCGGGGAAAGCACAAACGACGGCGAACCAGGGCGTAGCCGCTGCGGACCAGGCGCAGGCTTCGGCGAACCAGGCGCAAGACACGGCGAATGCAGCAGGGCAAGCGGCAACCACGGCGGGCGACATGGCGGTGGTGGACGCAGCGGCCGTACGGATGGTGAACCAACGCGTTTCGGATATGGACGAGTACAAGGCTGTGGCGGAAGCGGGAATTTATTTCCCGACCGGCCAGTCAAGTTTGGATGCGGCGGCAAAAGCGGACTTGGACATGGTGGCGGCAGCGACGAAAGGCGTTGACGGATACCTGATCGAAATCGCGGGCTATGCCTCCAAGACCGGCACAAAAGAAGAAAACCAAAAGCTGAGCGAAGAGCGCGCGGCGAATGTGGCGCAGTATCTGCTCGAAAAGGGAAATATCCCAATGCGGCGGATCATGGCACCTGCAGGGTACGGGGCGACTCATCCAGCGGCAAGCAACAGCGACCCACAGGGACGGGAATTGAACCGTCGCGTGGACGTGAAAGTTTTGCTGAACCAGGGCATGGCCGAGGGGATGTAGTCAAAAGTGCGATGAAACTGAGATTGCGAAAGGAGCCGAGAGGCTGGGCGGCTGACGGCTCCTTCCCAATTTAAAGCGACGAAATTCTGAACAGGCCTATTGCAACTAGCCAGCCAGATTCCGGGCGATTGTAAACGCAGGACTTAGACGGGCGACGATTTCGGCGAGTGCTGAAAGGCTGCGCAATTTGGGCAAAAGGCTGCATGTATCGACTTCTTCTCTTGCCTTTTGGAAGGAAGGCGTGGCTACAACGGAAACACGACTGGCTGCTGAGGGGCGAGCGGACGCCTGCCTCTACCAGGGCAACACGCAAAAACAACCGAGAACCCACACCGACTGAAATCTGAGCTACCAGGAGCGAAGCGGACGGCCTCGGAAGGCGGTCCCTGTGCAGGGTAACCCCAAGAGCCCACACGAAGGCTGCGTGTCGGGCACCCATCATGGAGACGAACTAGCCTCACCCCTGAAGGGGTGAGCTACAGGAATGGCTGCCGCGAAAAGACAAGTAATTGCTGAGGGGCGAGCGGACGCCCACCCCCCAGGGCAACACGCAAGAACAACGGAGAACCTACACAGACTGAAGTCTGTGCTACCAGGAACGAAGCGGACGGCCTCGGAAGGCCGTCCCTACAAAAGCTACCCCAGGAACCCACACGCAAAGGCGGCGTGTGGCACCCCTCATGGAGACGAACTAGCCTCACCCCTGAAGGGGTGAGCTACAGGAATTCATCCGTCGCTTAGCGGCGAAAAAAGCGGCAAAGAGGAGAATGCCTGCCAGGGTTAGGGTTACTGTGCTGGGTTCGGGAAATGGGACGAAAGTGGCGCCATGGGGGCTGACACCGGTGAAAATCGGGGTGACGATCCCTGTGGTGGTGTCCAGGATGCCGAACTCATTGCCGACATCAATGTAGACCGAGCCGGCAGCGAGGCCAGTGGCGNNNNCCCGCCAGTGTCCGCGATGTAAAAGTAGCCATCGGCGGCATTCGGGAAAATCGTGTCATCCGGCTTACCGGTGATTGGCGCGCCACCCGGTGCCAGCAGAGAGAGGAATGTTTCGCTCTGGCTAGCGGTGCCGGGATTAGTGATAAAAGCGATTTCCTGATCGGCCTCGCCCGTTAGCGCCAAAACGCCAGTAGTGGTGAGCTTTAGCGAATCAGAATCCATGATGGTGACGCTTCCGGGCATACCGGTGGCCAGATTGGTACCGGTGAACGTGGAGTTGAGAATCGGGCTGATTTGCAGCGGGGAATTCAAGCCGGAGGTGAGTTTGACAACGATCGCGTCAGTGCCGCTGGCAGGATTCGTTTCACTGATGAAGACGTTGCCATGAGTGAAAACCACATCATCAAAGCCGCGGTTGGCCACATTCGTGTAGGTGTTGCCGTAGGTGAAAGCAGTGGTGGCGTTGGTTGCCGGATTGATGACCGTCAAAGCCGAGTTGCCATCATTGTTCTGAAGAGCCCAGACAAAACCGGAGGCTGGGTCGATGTTCAAGCCATCGACATTGCCCTTGATGGTCCAGGTATTGAGAACCGCACCGCTTGGTGAGTAGCGGACGACGGTGCTGGAGCCGCTGAGCCCCGTGCTGTCGGCGCCATTTTGATAGGAGATCCAAAGCGAGCCATCGCCGTAGGCGACGGAATCGGGCGAGGTACCACTAACAGCGGCGCCGGTGGCAAAAACATGCACGGTGTAAGTTGGGTCGGCAAGAACACTGGACACAAACAGGAAAGTCAGAGAAAAACAGCAGGCGAGCAAAAAGCGAAAGCGGATCATATGGCCTCCAGTGGCGGAGAGGCTATGCTAAGGGGCGGAGTGTTTCGGCAGGATGAAAAGATTGCGAAAATCCTTTCAGGCTGGGCGGCAGAGCTAATTGTTGCGGAGCTCGCGCGCGCGGACCGAGTGATCGCAATAGAGACCCACGAGCCCCACCCCTGAAGGGGTGAGCTACAGAAATTCAGTAGACCGACCAGGTGCCCGGCGTAGCGAGTTCGAGCAAATGGCGGTCCGGGTCGCGAAAGTACAGGCTCGTACCTCCCAATTCCCACGTGCGCTGCTCTTCCACCGCTATTCCTCTCGCTTGCAGCCACGATTCCCAACTGGGTAATTCGGCAGAAGCGATGGCGAACGCGAGGTGTAACTCGCCGTCCCCGTCGTGAGGGGATTGCATCGCGCGTGAGGCGCCCTTCTTGAACAGTAGTAGGACCTGTTGCGTGCCTGCGCGCATCGCGCAACCACGCTCACCGAACTCTTTGATGACAGAAAACCCAAACGTTTCCTGGTAGAAGCGAATGGAGCGCGGCAGATCGCTCACGTACAACGAGGATTCGAGAATGCCGTTGGATTGTGGTGGCATTGGTTCCTCCTGGCTTAGCATCAAACCGTAACATATCGTTGAGATACTCGATGAACGGCATTGGCGGAAGGTAACGCAGCACAGCGGAACAGGGCGATTGATTGACAGTGCGGGAGGCGCGCCGTAAACTGAATTTACAATTTGCAGGCTCGAGAAGTGGGGAAGTGCCGTGAAAATCGGCCGCGGTCCCGCCACTGTGAATCGGCTTCCGAAGCCGTCAGCCAGGCTACCCTCTCAAGCCGCATCGGTTGCGCGCCCTTCGCGAGAGAGGAAGCATCCGGAAACGGCCCCTGGACGCGCGAGGGGCTTTTTTGTTGGGAACGATCTCGCACAACTCTCATCAGGGGAAATTCGTGCCACGAGTTCGGTGCAATTGCGGCCCGCGCGCCATTCGATTGGTGTTCGCGCTGCTGTTTTTGTGCCCAGGGAAGCTTGCGGCGCAGGGGAACACGAACGCGAGCGCGCCAAAATCGGCCGCTGCTCAGCCAAGTACGCATGAAGTTATGGACGAAGTTGGCCGGACTGTGCGCATTCCGCTGGTGCCAACGCGCATCGTTTCGCTGGCGCCGAATTTGACGGAAACGGTGTACGCACTGGGGCTGCAGGACCGACTGGTGGGCGACACGGACTATTGCGACTATCCGCCGGAAGCGCAGAAAAAGCCGAAGGTTGGCGGGGCGATCAATCCGAACCTGGAACAGATCGCGGCGCTGAGGCCGGACCTGGTGCTGGTGACCAAAGATTTGAACCGGCTCGATACCGTTCGCGCGCTGGATACACTGGGCATTCCGAGTTATTCGACGGATGCGGCGCACACGATCGACGGAATTATTTCGTCGACGGAAAGGCTGGGCGATATTCTGGGCGCGGCGCAGGCCGGCAAAGCGGTGGGCGATGATTTGCATCTCAGGTTGGCCACGCTGCAGGAGAGACTGAGGTCCGCGCCTGCGACGCATGTTCTGTTCGTGGTGTGGACGGAGCCGCTAATCTCCGCGGGAAAGAACACGTTCATCGCGGACGCGCTGCGCAAAGCAGGCGCGGTTTCCATTGTCGATTCGACGCAGGATTGGCCACAGATGAGCCTGGAAGAAGTGGTACATCTACAACCGGATTATCTGGTATTCGCGGCGGCGCACGCGGCGGAAGGAACGCGAGACTTTGAGGCGCTTATGAACCGGCCGGGGTGGCACCTGCTGGATGCCGTGCGGACTCGCCATTATGCGGTGATCAGTGACGCGGTGAACCGGCCGGCGCCGCGCATCGTTTCTGCGATCGAGGACCTTGCGCACCAGTTGCATCCGGCGTTGTTTCAGGATTCCCCCAGCCCAGAAAAGGAAATCGTGCCGACGAACAATACAAGTCCTGTGCAACATCCTCATGCAGCGTTATTCGCGCCAGATTCTTCGAGCGACGAGTGCTTCGCGGAGTCTGCATGCGCCCTTTGACGCTGGAACGGTTGCTGCTCCGTTGCGGGCTGTTGGCGTTGATTTTGTTCGGGGTCGTGGTCATATCGCTGAAGATGGGCGCGGTGCAAGTGTCGTTGTACGGATTGGGCAGGGACCTGATCCAGGTGCTGCTTGGGCGCAGGTCCGCCATTTCGACGGACTACGGAATGATCGTGCTGGATATACGGCTGCCACGAATCCTGCTGGGAATCGTGGTGGGAGCTTCGCTGTCGGTTGCGGGAGCGAGTTTTCAGGCGCTGTTGCGGAATCCGCTCGCTGATCCGTATGTACTGGGGATTTCTTCGGGAGCAGCGCTGGGCGCCATCATTGCGTTGATCGCCGAAAGCCACATGGCAATTTCGCCGGAGCTGGCGGGATTGATCACGCCGTTGGGGGCGTTCATCGGGGCTGCTGTCACCATTGCCGCGGTGTATCTGCTGGGGATGCGCGGCGGGCTGATTGAAAGTGCCACGCTCCTTCTCGGCGGAATCATCTGCGCTTCGTTTTTGTCGGCGGTGATCATGTTCTTGATGACGACGCTGTCTGGAAGCAATTTGCGGGGCACGGCGTTCTGGTTGATGGGGGATTTGTCGACGCCGCAGCCCAAAACTTTGCTGTACTTGCTGGGAATAGGGTTCCTGGTGGCGGCCGGCGCGATTTACACCACCTCGTCGGACTTAAATCTGTTGTTGGCCGGGGAAAAAGAGGCGATGCATCTGGGTGTGGAAGTGAAGCGCGTGCGCATTGTGGTTTATATCGCGGCCTCGATCCTGACGGGCCTGGCCGTTTCGGTGAGCGGAGCGATTGGCTACGTGGGGCTGCTGGTGCCGCACGTGATGCGCCTGATTTTTGGTTCGGACCATCGCATGTTAATACCGGCATCGGCGCTTGGCGGGGCAATCGCGCTGGTGATTGCGGACACGCTGGCGCGGACGGTCGTCGCTCCGTCTGATCTGCCAGTGGGAGCAATGACGGCCATGGCGGGAGCGCCGCTGTTTATCTATTTGCTGCGCAGGAGGATTGCATGAGCAGCCCACTGCGGTCTCCTGTTCCTTCGTCAGCGGGCGCGGAACAACTGCGGGCAGGATCCGATGTGCGGCTCAGTTCAGTTACGCGTACTCGCCGAATCCTTCGCAGGCGCCGCTGTTCACGCTGGAAGCGCTTAGCTTTCAGGCGAAGCCGGCGGAAATCGTGGCGATTCTGGGGCCGAACGCCAGCGGCAAATCCACCTTGCTGAAACTGATCTCGGGCGAGCTGCAGCCGATGTCGGGCAGGATTTTTCTGAACGGATTCGAGACGCACACGCTGCCGGCGAAAACGCGTGCGCAGCGAATCGCCATGGTGCAGCAAGAAAGCAGGCTGTTGTTCCCGTCGCGGGCGTGGGAATTTGTGCTGCAGGGGCGGCATCCGTACGGGCGCGGGCTGCGTTTTGAAAATTCGGACGACGTGTTGATCGCAGAAAACGCGCTGGCGCAGACCGGGGCATCGCACCTGAGCGACCGTTGGATGGACAAGGTTTCCGGCGGCGAGAAGCAGCGAATTATTCTGGCGCGCGCGCTGGCGCAACAGCCGTTGCTACTGCTGCTGGACGAGCCCACGTTGCACCTGGACATCGGCGCGCAAGTGGATCTGCTTGCGTCGCTGAAACGGCTGGCAGCGGAGAACCGCTACACGGTGGTGGTGGTGACCCACGAATTGAATCTGGTCGGCGAATACGCGGATCAGGTGGTGCTGCTGCAGAAAGGGAAATGTCTGCGGGTGGGACCGCCGGCAACGGTTTATCAGCGCGAATTGCTGGAGCAAGTGTTTCAGGCGCCATTGAGCGTGGAGATGACACCTTCCGGCAGGCCGCGCGTAACGCTTTTTTCGAAGACATAGACGTAGCGGTACTTTACGTTAACCCCAACCCGGCTGCCGCGTGCAGTGCAGCCGATTCTGGCAATCCACAGCGGGCTTTGCCCCTTCTATTTACCGCAGACCTCGCGCTCGGGAAGACGGTGAAATACCGTCGCCGCCGCGCGACTGTAAGGCAGATGCAGTGCTCGCCGGCCACTGTGGAGCGATTGGCTACGGGAAGGCCGCGAGAGGACTCGGACTGGATTCACTCAGCGATGAATCGATGAGTGCATGCGGCGAGTTCCATTCTGCCAAGCCAGGAGACCGGCGAGGTCGGCAGCCAGCGTGGTTTGTTTTGATGGGTGCGCTGGCCAACCTTTGAGCTCCCGCGCGTGAGGGAGCGGAGGAACCATGAAAACTCTTCATATTGCTTTTTGCCTGTACTTGCTGTCCGTCAGTGCCACACGCGTTTTTCCGCAATCCCAGCCTGCCGATGCCCATATCGGTGGTCACTTGACAGATCCCAGTGGAGGTGGAGTCGGAGGCGTTCGCGTAACCGCGCAACTGGAAAATGCGGCCGATGCGCCGGTGTGGTCGGCGACTTCTTCGACCGATGGCGCCTACGATTTGTCCGTGCCGCCGGGACGCTACCGAGTGCATTTCTCTCGCGAAACGTTTGCGCCGCGCGATGTGACGGTGGAAGTGGCAGCCGGTGAGACTCGCACGCTTAATTTTCGTATGGAGCTGCAGCCCCTGTCGGACCAAGTGCTGGTGACCGCGCAAGCGGAACCGATTAGCGCGCAGCAATCGCCCGCGCCGAGCACCATCGTTGGGCGGGAAGAGATCGAGCAGCGGCAAGCGGTGTTCCTTCCGGACTTGTTGATCTATACCCCTGGCGTGGCGTTTGGGCGAACCGGCCCAAATGGGACGGCATCGATTTTTCTGGATGGCGGGAATTCGAATTTCACGAAGGTTTTGGTGGATGGGACGCCGATCAATCCGCCGGGTGGCGCGGTGGATTTTTCGATACTCACCACTGACAATTTGGACAAGGTGGAAGTGGTGCGCGGAGCGGAGAGCGCGATTTACGGCACGGATGCCGTTTCCGGGGTCGTGCAGCTCATTTCTCACCGCGGCAGCACCGTGGTTCCCGCGTTCAGCATATTTTCCGAGGGCGGCAGTTTTTCTACCTATCGCGGCGGCGGCCAAATTTCCGGCATGGCGGGCCCTTTCGATTATGCGGGCTCCGCTTCGTATTTTCAGACGGACGGTCAATACCCGAATAGCGATTTCATCAACCGCACGTTCTCGGGCAATTTCGGATATGCCATCAGCGACACGAATCAACTGCGATTGACGCTGCGGAACAATTCAGGGGACGCGGGGATTCCCGGGGAAATCGGGTTTACGCCAGCGAGTTTGTACCAACGTTATAACCAGGAATTGTTCAGCGCCAACGCGCGATGGGACTTCGCGACCGGTTCACACTGGCGAAACGAATTGATGGGAGCTGAAGCTTACATGCGGCAACACAGCTTCAATCCTACGCAGAGTTTTTACGCTACCGACCCGAATGCGTTCTGCCCGCAAACGAATCCGAACGCAGTGGCGACGGCGGAGTTTTGCGACTTTGTGTACGATGCGCGGTACGCTTACAACGTCGCGAGCGTGACGGCGCAGACGACCTACAGTATTCAGAAGTTTGCGGCGACGGCCGGATATCAATACACGGTCGAAAACGGATCCATCTATTACCTGCCGCAACCGCACGTGCGGCGCAACAATCAAGGGGGCTATCTGGATTTCCGCTACTTGCCGATGTCGCGATTGGCGTTTGACTTCGGAGCGCGCGCCGAGGACAACGGCTATTACGGAACGCGAGTGCTGCGCTACGGCAAAGGCTTCTGGGGCGACACCCAACTGCGCATGTTCTATGGGCAGGGAATCAAGGAACCGCGGTTTGATCAGACGTACGGCACCGATGTGTGCGATCCCGGAAATCCCAACCTGAAACCGGAAGCCAGCAAGAATTGGAGTGCGGGCCTGGATCAAAAACTCGATGGCGACCGATTCAAAGTATCCGCCAACTATTTGTACTATCGCTTCTACGACATCGTGAGTTTCGGGCAAGCCTCGGGGCCGGCCGGCTGTCCTTTTTTTGGCAGCTACTTCAATACGGACCTGGCGTTTTCGCGCGGTGTGAATGTTTCCGGGGAGGTGCGCGCGACAAAGTGGCTGTTTGTGACCGGGAATTACACCTACGACGACACGCGGGTGCTGAAATCACCGAATGCCACGGACCCGTCGGAAATCGCGGGCAACCGGCTGATCCGGCGGCCGTTGAATTCAGGATCGATTACGCTGACGGCGGCGTATCGCAGGTTCAACGCGGTATTGGCCGGCTATTTTACAGGAGTGCGCACGGACAGCGATTTTCTGTTTCTCGGGTTTACGCGCAATCCCGGTTACGCGCGATTTGATTTTTCCACCAGCTATACGTTTTATCGCGGGCTTTCGATTTATGCCCGGGCGACTAACCTGTTCGACAAACAATATTCCGACGTGCTCGGCTATCCGGCTTTGGGTCGCGACGCGCGCATTGGGCTTCGCTACCAATTCTCGGGCCGCAACTAGCTATGGCGTTCCCCGTGATATTCGCGTGGAGCGGAGGAAAAGACAGCGCGATGGCGCTGCACCGTCTTTTGCGCGACCCTGCGTTTGAAGTTGCCGGCCTGTTGACGACGGTCACGGAAGGCTACGAACGCATCAGTATGCACGGCGTGCGTTGCGAACTGTTGCACCAGCAAGCGGCTTCTATAGCGCTGCCGCTGGAGGAAGTGCGCATTCCACCGCAATGCCCCAACACCGTCTACGAATCCCGCATGGCGGAGGCGGTCCTGCGCTATCGGGAGCGTGGGATTCTGCACCTGGGCTTCGGAGACATTTTTCTGCGCGACCTGCGCGCTTATCGCGAGGCAAACCTCACTCGCGTAGGGATGTCCGCGCTTTTTCCGCTGTGGGACGTGGATACGCGCGAACTGGCGGCGCGCTTCCTGGCCGACGGGTTTCGCGCCAGGACCGCTTGCATCGATCCGAGGAAACTCGACAAGTCTTTCGCCGGCAGGGAATTGGACGCCGACTTTTTTCGGGAGTTGCCGATTGAAGTTGATCCCTGTGGAGAAAATGGCGAATTCCACACCTTTGTTTTCGATGGACCAATTTTCCGCTCGGCTGTGCCGGTTGTGACCGGGCAGGTTGTGGAGCGCGATTCTTTTGTCTTTTGCGACTTAGTACCGGATTCCCAAGGAGAAAAACAATGTTCGACCGTATGAATCACGATTCTGATGCTCGATTCCTGCGCTTTTTCGCGATTGTGTGTTTCATTCTGTTCGCTGCCTGTGTGCGCATACTTCCGCATCCCTGGAATTTCACTCCCGTGGGGGCAATGGCGCTGTTTGGCGGGGCAAAACTGCGCAATCCGTGGGCGGCATTTTTGTTTCCACTGTCGGCGCTATTTTTTGGTGACTTGGTCGTCGGGTTTCACCGGTTCAGCGGCTTTTACCGGGTGATCCCCATTGTTTATCTGAGCTTTTGCCTCAGCGTGTTGATTGGCCGCTTGTTTCGCAATCGCCAGTCGCCGCTGGGTCTTTCGGCGGCTACGTTGCTGGGCGCTACGCAGTTTTTCCTGGTGACGAACTTCCCGATGTGGGCGTTCGGGAACAGCTATGCAAAATCTCCAGCCGGCTTGTTGAGCTGCTATGTGGCGGGAATCCCATTTTTCGGAAACACGCTGGCGAGCGATTCGCTGTACGTGCTGATGCTGTTCGGTGGATTTGCGCTTGTTGAGCGGCTGAGCCCCGCGCTTCGCGCCGCGGAATCGCGAGTACCCGCATAGATGCTGAGGGCGGCCCGGTTGCGCCGCCCCTCTGCTATACTTTTATTTCGCTATGACCAAATTCGCCTCAGAATCCGCAGTGTCGCCAGAAATGGTCGCTAAGTATGAGGTCGTGATCGGTCTGGAAGTGCACGTGCAGCTGCTGACGCGCACGAAGATTTTCTGCGGCTGCTCGACGCGCTTCGGCGATGCTCCCAATTCGAATGTTTGCCCCGTTTGCCTGGGACTTCCAGGAACGCTGCCGGTTTTGAATAAACGCGCGGTGGAGATGGGCATGCGGGCGGCCCTGGCGTTGAACGGTACGGTTCACGATCACTCGCGCTTCGCGCGCAAAAACTATTTCTATCCGGACTTGCCCAAGGGCTATCAAATTTCGCAATACGAACTGCCGCTGGCGACGGGCGGATGGATCGAGATCGAGCACAAAGGCGAGACCAAGCGCATCGGGATCACGCGGCTGCACCTGGAAGAAGACGCGGGGAAATCGCTGCACGACGGATTCGCGCACTCGGACGAGAAGACCTATGTCGACTTCAACCGATGCGGGACGCCGCTGAGCGAGATTGTCTCGGAACCGGATATGCGTTCACCGGATGAGGCCTACGCGTACCTTACGACGCTGCGCCAGATTTTGCTGTACACCGGCGTGAGCGATTGCAACATGGAAGAAGGATCGCTGCGCTGCGATGCCAACGTGAGCGTGCGGCTGCGTGGCGCGAAGGAATTCGGGACGAAGGTCGAGGTGAAGAATCTGAATTCGTTCCGGTATTTGGCAAAGGCGCTGGAATTCGAGATTGAACGGCACATCGGGGTGCTGGAATCGGGCGGGCGAATTTCGCAGGAGACGCGGCTGTGGAGCCAGTCTTCGGGACGCACCGAACCGATGCGCTCGAAGGAAAAGGCCCACGACTATCGCTATTTCCCAGAGCCGGATCTTTTGCCCGTACACGTAAGTTCGGCGTGGCGCGACGAAGTTCGCCGGTCGCTGCCGGAACTTCCCACAGCGAAGCGAGCGCGATTCGTTTCGGCGTTAGGAATTACGGCGTATGACGCGGAAGTGCTGACGGACACGCAAGCACTGGCGGACTATTTCGAAGCGGTGGTGAAAGCGGGCGCGCCGGGCAAAGGCGCGGCGAACTGGATGCAGACGGAACTGCTGCGGCGGCTGAACGATTCGGGCAAGGAGATCAGCGCGAGTCCGGTGGGCGCGGCGACGCTGGCGGAACTCGTGACGCTGGTTGAATCCGGCAAGATCACCGGAGCGGTGGGCAAGAAGGTGTTCGCGACGATGTTCGAATCGGGGCGGACCGCGGCGGACATTGTTGCCGCGGAAGGCCTGGGAGCGCAAGTGAGCGACTCGTCCATCGAACAAGCCGCGCGCGAAGTAATCGCGAAGAACCCGGACAACGTGGCGAAATTTAAGTCCGGCAACGAAGGCGTGTTCAAGTTTTTTGTTGGCCAGGTAATGCGCGCGACGAAGGGGCAGGCGAATCCGCAAGCGGTGAATGAAATCGTTCGCAAGGTATTGGCCGAATAGACGTGGGTTGGCTGCAAAGCTTCGTCCCAGTGGTTGCGGGCAAAGTGCACGACTGGATCGAGTCGCAACGCGCGGAACATCTCCCTGTTGCGCGGCCGTTGACGGATCGTGAGCGCACCACCCTGAGGGCGCATTTTGCGGAGGAGACCCTTGCGCAGGCGCGTGTGGCGCGGGTTGAGCGGGTGCCGAGTCCACCGTTTTTCGGGGGCATTCTCAAGCAGCTGGAATTCATCGGGAAGCGTGTACATTTCAATTTTTCGGCGGCGGCTGGAATCACATTTGGCGAGTGCGTTCTGATCGTCGATCGAGGAGTGCCTATCGATTTGCTGTTTCACGAGATGGTTCACGTTGAGCAGTACCGGATATTGGGCATGAAAGAATTTGCGCGGGCGTACGTGCAGGGGATCGCGGACTCCGATTTTATTTATGAAAAGATTCCGCTGGAGGCCATCGCGTTCGGAATGACCGTGCGTTTCACGGCGGGAGAAGCGGTAAGTGTGAGCGCTGAACTGCCGGGCTGGCTGCGGGAACAAGGATATTTGTGAAGGAATTGGCGGAGAAACGGATCGAACCGAAGAGAATCTGAGGACGAGGTGGACAGTGATGCTGAAAATAGGCGAGAAGGCTCCCGATTTTGTGCTTCCTTCCGATGAAGGCGAAGAAGTGTCTCTGGAACATTTCAAAGGGAAACGGGTTCTGGTTTTCTT
>WNFJ01141095.1_pt1 | contig 15004 bp, 14 predicted proteins | sample 5400461 | NCBI WGS metagenome assembly WNFJ01 (sample SAMN13153349, study PRJNA577476) | soil metagenome | isolation source: 115 cm saprolite on Douglas fir-dominated hillslope | place: USA:California | collected 2013-09-17 | reverse complement strand
CCTTCAAGCTGTTCGGTCCCGATGAAACCGCCAGCAACAAACTCGATGGCGTGTATGACGCATCGGGCAAACGCTGGATTGCCGAGATCAAGCCGGAAGACAGCGACGGCGGCGCGTTATCGCCTGATGGCCGCGTGATGGAAATGCTCAGCGAACACACGCTGGAAGGCTGGTTCGAAGGGTATGTGCTCACGGGCCGGCACGGGCTGCTTGCGACCTATGAAGCGTTCGTGCACGTGATCGATTCGATGTTCAACCAGCACGCCAAGTGGCTGGAGAAAGCGAAGAAAGAACTCGACTGGCGTGCTCCGGTGCCGTCGGTGAACCTGCTGATTACCTCACTGGTATGGCGTCAGGATCACAACGGTTTTACGCACCAGGACCCGGGCTTTCTCGATGTCGTCACGAACAAGAGTCCCGAAGTCGTGCGCATTTATTTGCCGCCGGATGCCAACTGTCTGCTGAGCGTAATGGATCATTGCCTGCGTTCGCGCGACTACATCAACGTGATCGTCGCGGACAAGCAGCCGCACTTGCAGTACCTCGACATGGAGCATGCGCTTGCGCACTGCGCCAAGGGTATCGGCATCTGGGACTGGGCATCGACGGACCAGAACAGCGAACCGGACGTGGTCATGGCTTGCGCCGGCGATATCGCCACAATGGAATCGCTCGCCGCGGTCGAGATCCTCAAGGAACGCTTCCCCGACCTCAAGATCCGCTTTGTGAACGTGGTGGACCTGTTCCGGCTGATGCCCGACACCGATCATCCGCACGGTTTGTCCAGTCGCGATTTCGACTCCATTTTCTCGCGTGAGAAACCGGTCATCTTCAACTTCCACTCGTATCCGTCGCTGGTTCACAAGCTCACGTACAACCGCACGAATCACGAGAACATGCACGTGCATGGCTATCGCGAACGCGGCAACATCAATACGCCGTTCGAGCTCGCGATCATCAATCAGGTCGACCGCTTTTCGCTGTGTATCGACGTGATCGATCGCGTGCCGCGGCTTCGCGATACCGGCGCGCATACGAAGAACTGGCTCAAGGACGAGATCAACGACAGCATCGCTTACGCGCATGCGGAAGGCATCGACCGCGATGAAATCCGCAACTGGGCATGGAAAGGCTGAGACCATGACACTGGGTATCCTGGTGCTGAACAGCGGTTCGTCGTCGCTGAAATTCGGCGTGTATGTGCCGGACAGCGGCGACGAAACCGCGTGGCTGACCGGCAGCGCAAAGGGCATCGGCCGCGACGATGGCTCGCTCACCATGCGCTCGTCGGATGGTGCTATCGATGTGAAGCAAAGCCACGTGATGGAGTCGCAACACGACGCGTTGCAGCGCGTGGCGGACGCGCTGCACGAGCATCTCGACCAGCCGCTGGCCGCGGTAGGTCACCGTGTGGTGCATGGCGGTCCGCATCTGACTGCACACACACTCATCACAACCGAGGTCAAGCAGACCTTGCGCGATGCGGTGCAATTCGCGCCGTTGCATCTGCCTCAGGCACTTGAACTGCTCGAGCAGGCACAGCAAATCTTTAGCAACGTGCCGCATTACGCCTGCCTCGACACCGCGTTCCACCGGACCATGCCCACGCGGGCCACTCACCTCGCGCTGCCGAAACACTACGCTGGCGAAGGTCTTGTTCGTTACGGCTTCCACGGCCTCTCGTACGAGTCCATCGTCTCAACGCTGGGCAGCGATCTTCCCCCGCGCCTCGTGGTCGCGCATCTTGGCAGCGGCGCCAGCCTTTGCGCGATCCGCGATGGCCGCTCCATCGATACGACCATGGGTCTCACGCCGACCGGAGGCATTCCGATGGCAACCCGCACCGGCGACCTCGACCCCGGCGTGTTCGTGTACCTCATGCGGACCGGTTCCCTGGATGCCGATGCGTTCGAACATCTGATCAATCACGAAAGCGGCCTCAAGGGCCTCTCCGATTCGAACGATGACATGCAGACGCTTCTGCAACGCAGCGACGCAGATGCGGAGCTCGCCATCGATATCTTCTGCACCTCGGTACGCAAGACGATCGGCGCCTATGCCGCGTTGATGGGCGGTCTCGACAGGGTCGTGTTCACCGGGGGTATCGGCGAGCATGCACAGACTGTGCGTGAACGCATCTGCGAGGGACTCGAATTTCTCGATGTTCAATTCGAGGTGATCGAGACGCAGGAAGAACGGCAGATCGCACGTCATTGCCGCACGCTGCTTGCCGGAGCCGCTGGCTGAAAGCGCGCTTGGTCAGAATGGCATCGGGCAATAACGCGAGGCGGGACCCCGCTGCGCGACGCCGTTCATCAAAAGCGCGTTTGCACCTTCAGCCATGTTCATGCGTGCCGCCGGCATGCGCCCCGCGCCAGAAGAACACCTGCTCGGCGGCGGCAATCAGCGTGTCGAGCGATACCGGCTTGGTCAGCGTCAGGTCGAAGCCCGACGCGCGTGCGCGTTGATCGTCAGCGCCTGGCGTATAACCTGTCAACGCGATAGCGGGCAAATGGGCCAGCCGGGGATTTGCGCGCACTTCACCGATGAGTTCATAGCCGTCCATGCCCGGCATGCTGATGTCGCAGACCAGCAGGTCCACGTGGTTGCCTTCGAGCAGTGCGAGTGCTTCCTTGCCGTTGTGCGCGGTGGCGACCAGCGCGCCTTCGAGCTGCAGCAAGGCCGCAAATGCACTCGCGGTTTCGGAGTCGTCGTCGACAACGAGCAAACGCACGCCGGCAAGCGACCTGGTGCGCTCTTCCCGACCTCTCCGAACACAGATACCCACACGCTTCGCCACCAGTGACTGAACCTGCCCAAAGTACATCCCGCGCTATCCGCGTACAACCACGTAAATCGACTAAGGAACCCCGTGACAAGTAACTATTACCTTTAGCCTAGTAAAAAATTCCTCAGATGACTGATGACTGTAGTCACCAATATGAACGCAATATCCGGAGTGTTTCCAGACGCTGACCGGCAGACACTGGATTATTCGAACCTGCATGGAGAAGCTGTTTATGGATGCCTTGGCTACCGGTATAGAAGCGCGCGTGAACGCCATCGACTGGCACGCGGTGGAAGAGGAGCTGGATCAATTCGGCTGCGCGACGGTCGCGCATTTGCTCACGCCCACGGAATGCGATGCGTTGAAAGCGCTCTATTCTCACGACGAGCTGTACCGAAGCCGCGTGGTCATGGCGCGACATGGCTTCGGGCGCGGTGAGTACAAGTACTACGGTTATCCGTTGCCCGAGGTGATCGGCAACTTGCGCGACGTGGTCTATCCGCATCTGGTCCCGATCGCGAATCGATGGAACGAGATCATGCGTATCGACACGCGTTATCCGCCGGACCATGCCGAATTCATCGATCGATGCCATGCGGCCGGGCAGTTGCGGCCGACGCCGCTGATCCTTCAATACGGCGAAGGTGACTACAACTGCCTGCATCAGGACCTGTACGGTGAGCACGTGTTTCCGCTTCAGCTCGCAATCTTGCTGTCGGTGCCGGGACGGGACTTTACAGGCGGAGAGTTCGTGATGACCGAGCAGCGGCCGCGCATCCAATCGCGGGCCGAAGTCGTGCCGTTAGCGCAAGGGGACGCCGTGATTTTTGCCGTGCATAACCGGCCGGTGAACGGGACACGCGGGGCGTATCGCGTGAATCTGAGGCATGGGGTCAGCCGGCTGAGATCGGGGCACCGGTACACAGTGGGCGTCATTTTCCACGACGCAACGCAGGGTCAGTTATTCGTTGTCGTCGAAGTAGTGACCAAAACGAACCTGCTTCGTCTTGATGTAGCGCTCGTTTTCCTCGCGCACCGGAATAGCCAGCGCCACGCGCTCGCACACCGGAATGTCGTGCTTGAGCAGCGTGTCGAACTTCGACGGATTGTTGCTCATCAGGCGCACCGAACGCACGTCGAGCGCACGCAGGATGACGGCGGCCGAATCGTATTCCCGTGCGTCGTCGGGCAAGCCGAGATGCAGGTTGGCGTCGACGGTGTCGTATCCCTGCTCTTGCAGCGCATACGCGCGGATCTTGTTCGCCAGCCCGATACCGCGGCCTTCATGACCACGCAGATACAGCAAAATACCGCGATTTTCAGCAGCGATATAACGCATGGCGAGGTCCAGCTGCTCGCCGCAATCACAGCGATATGAGCCGAACACGTCGCCCGTGACACATTCGGAATGCAGCCGGCACAGGACAGACTCCCCATGGGCGACATCGCCCATGACGAGCGTCAGATGCTCGGCGCCCGTGCTCTTTACGCGATACACATGCGACTCGAAAACACCGTAACGCGTTGGAATCGTGGCCTTCGCCACGAGTTCGACGCATTCTTGGTGGGCTGCTTCGGCAGTGGCTGCCGGTGAATCAGAAACGTTTTTCATGTTCTCTTGTACTGCCTAGGAGGGCGTGAGCCGCATGCCGGTATTTATTCGGCAACTTTAGCAAGAAGCGGGAGCGCCCGGTCCGACATGTTAAAACGGCCGGGAAATATTTGCAGCCCGCGGGTTGGGAGGCGGATTGGGACTGCCGCCAATCCAGTCAATTCCGGCATATCGAAAGAAGAACGTATCGCTTCGTCAAAAATTCCCTGGTTGGTAAAGTAGGCGATTACTTAGGCGCGCCTATCCGCCTTAGAGCCCCGTCCTTCAACCTTTCCCGACCTTACATGCCACCTAAAAGCCTGCCGTCCGACTCTTTCTTCACTCCAGTTCGCAAGCTCGCCCGCACCGCGGCTTGTGTGCTTATCGCGTCCGGCGTCCTCGCCGGCACGGCCCACGCGGCAGGCAAAACTCTGGTGTTCTGTTCAGAAGGCAGTCCGGCGGGCTTCGACTCGGCGCAATACACCACCAGCACGGACTTCGACGCCGGCGCGCACGCAGTCTACGACACGCTCGTCGAATTCAAGCGCGGTTCGCTCGATCTGGTGCCGGGTCTCGCCGAGACATGGGACGAGTCGGCGGATGCAAAGACCTTCACGTTTCATCTCCGGCACGGCGTCAAGTTCCAGACCACTCCCTGGTTCAAACCCACGCGCGACTTCAATGCCGACGATGTCGTCTTCAGCTTCAAACGCATGATCGACCCGGACAATGCGTTCCAGAAGGCGCATCCGGTCAGCTTCCCATATCTGAGCGACCTCGGTTATGACAAGAACATTGCATCGGTCGAAAAACTCGACGACTACACCGTGCGCTTCACGCTGCATACGTCGGACGTGGTGTTCGTGCGTAACATCGCGATGGAGTTCGCCTCCATTGTCTCGGCTGAATACGCTGACCAGCTGCTGAAGGCCGGCAAGACGGAGGACCTGAACCAGAAGCCCGTGGGCACGGGGCCGTTCGTGTTCCGCGACTATCAGAAAGACGCGACCATCCGCTATGACGCGCATCCGGACTTCTGGAACAAGAAGGACGTGCATATTGCGAAACTGGTGTTCGCAATCACGCCGGACGCGGCTGTGCGCATGCAGAAACTCGCGAGCGGCGAATGCCAGATGACAGCCTTCCCGCGCCCCGCCGACATCCAGACCGCGCGCAGCAATCCGAAACTCGCGTTTCAATGTGGCTTATGTCGGCTACAACACCACGCACAAGCCGCTCGATAACGTGCTGGTGCGGCGCGCGCTGGACATGGCCGTCGACAAACCCGCCATCCTGAAGAGCGTCTACGAAGGCGCTGCCACCCTGGCCTCGAATCCGATGCCGCCGTCGCAATGGTCGTATAACAAGGCGTTGAAAGACGCGCCTTACGATCCCGCGAAGGCGCGCGACCTGCTGAAACAGGCGGGTTTCCCGAACGGTTTTTCGATCACGTTATGGGCCATGCCCGTGCAGCGCGGTTACAACCCGAACGCACGCCTGATGGCGCAATTGATTCAGTCGGACTGGGCGAAGATCGGCGTGAAGGCAAACATCGTGACTTACGAATGGGCCGAATATAACAAGCGCGCGAAGGAAGGCGGCGAACACGACGCCATCCTCTACGGCTGGATGGGCGACAACGGCGACCCGGACAACTGGCTCGGCACGACCCTCGGCTGCGACGCGGTGCATGGCAGCAACGTGGCGAAGTGGTGCAACAAGCAATTCGACGATCTGCTCGGCAAAGCGCGGCTGATCACGGATCAGAAAACCCGCACCAAGCTGTATGAGGAGGCGCAGGTCGTGTTCAAGGATCAGGTTCCTTACACGCCGATCGCCCACGCCAATGCGTTTCAGCTGATGACGAAGGACGTCAAGGGTTATGAGATCAGCCCGCTCGGCGGACATCGTTTCGACGGTATCTCGCTGGACTTATCGCGTCTGCCTGACATACGCGGCGGCGGGCTTTGACGGGCCCGTCGCCGCGCGGCTTCATGCCGGGTGATCGAAGTTGCCGGGACTCTTGTCCGTGGCCGTCCACTGCGGCGTGCGGGTTCGCTCTGCTTTCTGCAAGGCGGCTTTCACACCCTCCTTGTCGAAGTCCTTCGTGTAGACCGGCGTACCGGGCTGATGGCGCCAGGAGTCGTCGATACTGCCGTTATCGACGGCATCGAAGCCCACTTCGTTGATCAGTTGAATGACTACCGCCTTGGCATCGGCGTTATCGCCCGATACCGGCAGCGCAATCCGCCCCGGCGTGCCTTCAGGCTTGCCAAGATTGCGCAAATGATCCGCCACCTTGATCACCGGTCTCCCAACCTGTTGCGCGACCCAAGCGCTTTCCATCATCCCGGACTCGATCCCCTCAATACGGCCGTCGCGCTCGCGTGGATAGTAATTGCCGGTATCGATCATGACCGTGGTATCCGGCACGTCGTCGAACAAGCCCGCGGGCAGATCGAGCACTTTCTGTTCGGGAATCGTGACCACGATCACGGCCGCACCGCGGACCACATTCACGAGTTCGGCCGGCTTTGCGCCGGTTTCGCGGGCGACCTCGCCAAGCGTATCCGGCCCTCGCGAGTTGCCGATCAGCACTTCGTGCCCATGCTCGACCCAGCGCAGCGCCAGCACCCGCCCGATATTACCCGCGCCAATGATGCCGATTTTCATACACCCTCCTGTTCGTGTGATGGACGCCGCTCAAGGCGCGCAACGCGTATGCCTCAATCCGGCGGACTTGCTAGAATGCCGCCGCGCGACGCCTGATAGGCGTTTCGCATCGGCCTCATTGATTCATTCGATTTTCCTAATTACGGGATTACCCGCATACTTCGTTCAGTTCCTTAACCGCTTCAACACCTCAACACCTCAACACAAGGACATAGCAATGCCGATCATCAACAGCCAGGTCAAACCGTTCAAAGCTAATGCTTACCACAACGGCGACTTCATCACCGTGACCGACGAAAGCCTGAAGGGCAAGTGGTCCGTCCTGGTGTTCTACCCGGCTGACTTCACGTTCGTCTGCCCAACCGAACTCGGCGATCTGGCCGACCGTTACGCAGAATTCAAGAAGCTGGGCGTGGAAATCTATGGCGTGTCGACCGACAGCCACTTCACGCACAAGGCATGGCACGACACGTCGGAAACGATCGCCAAGATCCAGTATCCGATGATTGCCGATCCGACGCTCGCTATCTCGCGCAACTTCGACGTGTTGATCGAAGAAGACGGCATGGCTCTGCGCGGCACGTTCGTGATCAACCCGGAAGGCGAGATCAAGCTGTGCGAAATCCACGACAACGGCATCGGCCGTGACGCCGGCGAATTGCTGCGCAAGGTGCAGGCAGCGCAATACATCGCCGCTCATCCGGGTGAAGTGTGCCCCGCCAAGTGGACGCCGGGCGCTGAAACGCTGACCCCGTCGCTCGACCTCGTCGGCAAGATCTAAGCTTTAAATCCTCGTTGTAAAAGTGTTGTACAGTCCGGGCCGCTTGCGGTCTCGGACCCTGCTCGCGTCGCATTCCTTCCTTTAATAAAAACCCTCCTCACACGGACTCGAATCGCCATGCTGGAAGCCAACCTCAAGACTCAGTTGAAAGCGTATCTGGAAAAGGTCAGCCGGCCGATCGAGATCGTCGCTTCACTCGACAACTCGCCGAAATCGGTTGAGTTGCAAGGCCTGCTGCATGAAATCGCCACGCTGTCGGACCGCATTGCGGTGATCGAAAAGCGCGACGATTCGGAGAGGAAGCCCTCGTTTTCCATCGGCGAACCGGGCAAGCCCACGGGCATCCGTTTCGCGGGCATTCCGATGGGCCATGAATTCACGTCGCTGGTGCTGGCGCTGCTCCAGACCGGCGGTCATCCGGTCAAACTCGACGACGCGGTGATCGAACAGATCCGCGCGCTCGACGGCGACTATCAGTTTGAAACGTATATCTCGCTGTCATGCCAGAACTGCCCGGAAGTCGTGCAGGCGCTGAACGTGATGGCGCTTATCAACCCGCGTATCCGTCAGGTCACCATCGACGGCGCGTTGTTCCAGGACGAAGTCGAGCAGCGCCAGATCATGGCCGTGCCGACCGTCTATATGAACGGTGAGGTCTTCGGTCAAGGCCGCACCGGCGTGAAAGAAATCCTCGCGAAGCTCGATAGCAACGCCGGCGCACGGGCTGCGAAGGAACTGGAAAAGAAAGGCGTATTCGATGTGCTGATCGTCGGCGGCGGCCCTGCTGGCGCGGCTGCGGCGATCTACTCGGCGCGCAAGGGCATCTCGACCGGCGTGGCAGCTGAACGCTTCGGCGGCCAAGTGCTGGATACGCTTGCGATCGAAAATTTCGTCTCGGTGAAAGAGACCGAAGGGCCGCAATTCGCCACGGCGCTCGAGCAGCACGTGAAGAGCTATGACGTCGACATCATGGACGTGCAGCGTGCCGAAGCGCTTGTGCCGGGCGAGATTCACGAAGTGCGCCTCGCTAACGGCGCGGTGTTGAAAGCGAAGACGATCGTGCTTGCCACGGGCGCACGGTGGCGCGAAATCAATGTGCCGGGCGAAAAGCAGTATCGCAATCGCGGCGTGGCGTATTGCCCGCATTGCGACGGCCCGCTGTTCAAGGGCAAGCGCGTTGCGGTGATCGGCGGCGGCAATTCCGGCGTTGAAGCAGCGATCGATCTGGCTGGACTCGTCAGCGCGGTGACCTTGCTCGAATTCGGTACGGAACTGCGTGCCGACGCCGTGCTGCAACGCAAGCTGCGCAGCCTCAAGAACGTGACGATCATCACGCAGGCGCAAACCACCGAAGTCACCGGCGACGGCAAGAAGGTCAACGGTCTCTCGTACAAGGACCTGCGGTCGGGCGAAACGAAGCACGTTGAACTCGAAGGCGTGTTCGTGCAGATCGGGCTGGTGCCGAATACGGAATGGCTCAAGGGCACGGTCGAGTTGTCGCGTCATGGCGAGATCGTTGTAGATGCGCGAGGCGCGACGTCGGTGCCGGGCGTATTCGCGGCCGGCGACGTCACCACAGTCCCGTTCAAGCAGATCGTGATCGCGGTCGGCGAAGGGGCCAAGGCTTCGCTCAGCGCCTTCGATTACCTGATCCGTAATTCGGTCGAGGAAACGGCTGAAGCGGTAGCCGAGGAAGCGGTCGCCTGAACCAATTCGACTGCCCGGGTAATAGAACGCCCGATAATCTCTATCACGTTGATTATCGGGCGTTTTTTTCGTCTTCCTGCGCCACTTTTAACGTGTAAAAAATACCGTTAATTATGCGGTCCATAAAAAGCCTAAAGATTCGTCTGAAGATGCCGTAGATACCAAAAGTGAGACCCGGTTCTCACGTCGAGTGCCCTCCCGCGGACGTCAGGACGCACTCGCTGATGAACAATCACCTCGAGGTCATAACGGTATGGGAATTCTCGGAAACACCTTCAGCACGCTCTTTCGCGGCAACGGGCAGTCGGCCCCCGGCATGGCGCAAAAGCTCGAGCGCGCACTTCGCCGCGAAGGCGATTTGAAACGCGAACTGACGCAGTTGCAGGCCAGGGTATCGGCGATGCCGCCGGACATCGAGGTCAAGATGGACCTGATGAAATTCGATGTCGCGCAGGAGAAAGCATCGGTCGCGAGTTTGACGACGGCGCTGCTTGAGGCTCAGGAAAACCTGGAACTCGAGAAGGCGAACCGGTCGGCTGCGATCCACCTTTTGAAAAAACATGGGGTGGTCGATGGCGTTGCGTACGCGAGCTTTACTCGCGAGCAACGCGTCGAGCTGATTGCCGTGGCGATGGATGAAGTTGCGGGCAAGGAGACGACGAGCCGGTGGAGAGCGCGGTCGCCGGCTAGTGCGAAGTCGAGTTCGAGTAAGGGTTCTTAACGGGGACGGGGTGGTGCCACCCCAGGCGACCAGTCTGGGGTGGCACCACCAAAAATTTTGCCGACGCGGTCTCCTAGTTATCTCCGACCGCCCCAAGCAAGGCAGGCTCGCCGAACTCGACGAGATTAGCGTTCGACTGCTTAAAGTACGCGCTCCAGAACTGTTTTAATGCAGCCATGGTCTGTGGGTCACGGTAAACCTTCGTTTTCTTAGCGTCTTCGGTCAGAAGGCCCGCACCAAGGACATACACCCGGGCGCCACCAAAGTCGGCAATCAACCCGGCGGCCACCGCTTTCTTAAGCTCGACAGCCGGATCAATCCTGCGCACTGCGTTGTGCGAATAGAAGCTCGATATGGATGAGTTTTCGAGCATGTCGGAAGCCAAAAACAGCACTTTGTCCGACGCGGGTGACGTCCGTATCTTGTCGCCCATATCCTTCAACGCAGCGAAAATATCCGACTTCGCCAGATCGTTGGTAGCGCCAGCCTCGATCTGCTGCACTGTCGCAACTATCGATTTCTTCGCGAATGCCGCCTGACCTGTCATGCAGGCATCGAAGCTCCGCAAAGCCCGCTCGCTGACGTCGTTCCGGTCCTTCTCAGGGAAGCGCGGCTCAACCACGCCACGCGTGACGACCTCCGTATATCGCCCTTGCGAAAACGCTGAAAAGTCGATCACTGTATAAGCGCTCCCAGCACGCACCGACCTCAGTGCGTTGTCAACGATCTGTGCACGCAGGCGATCGTCAAAGACGGTCGTTTGGTCGATCGCCAGGAAGAACTCTTGCTCGAGCCTGGCCGCCGGCGCTTTAAAATGATTCGCCAAATAGCAGCTAGGAACATCGTTCACGACTCCGGCGGACACAGTGCCCGCGCCAAGACATGAGACGGCTGTGACGAACAGGTAAGCTGCGCGTTTGGTCATTGCATTCGTGCTCATGCTTTAAATAGGTCGTCCAACTCGTTGTCGAGAGTCGCCTTGTTCTGCTCGGCGCGTTCTTTGCGCAGCTTCAGTTCCTCGACCACCTTCGCGCGAATCGGCGCGTCCAGTTGAAGCACGAGTTGCTTCTTTCGGCTGACATCGGACGTGGCTTCGATTTCGGACACGATTGCGTCCAGGTCAGGCGGCGATCCATCCGATACCTTGCTCGCCGGATCCACGCCTGGTGGAATCGCATGAGCATGACCCGCAGCCGCGATGCTCCTCGTCACGGCCGTGTCGGCCAAGCTCGTTTCGTTTGCCTTTGCGAGGTTCGACGCTGCCGTCGCAGCGAGCGGCGCGGCTTCCAAGTCTGCGAATTGGCGCTGTTCAATCACGTAATCGCGAAAGGTCTTCGAAAACGATTTTCCAGCGATGTCCGCATGCTCGGCCATCGCCTTCTGAAGATTTTCCAACTGCGACTGCGCGATGGATCGGAACGGCGCGTAGTAGTTGTTATAGTCTTCGAAGGTTTTAAAACCCTTCGTGGTCTTCCATGCGGCGAGGCTCTCGCGTCCGCCGAAACCCCACGCGAATCCTCCGAAGATCCCAACGATTTGCGTAACAACGAAGATAACGCCGAGCGTGATGAAAGCGGCCGCGCCTTCGCTTCGTGTCGATGAACTTTCTTCGGCTTTCGCGCGGTCGTCTGCCGCTTTTTGACTCGTCGAGAGTTCAGCGGGAATGACCGGCGCGGTGGCAAACGGATTACCTGCATCAGCGCCCTGGATTGTTCCCATCGCTTCGCGGGTTTGCTCCGCATTCAGATTGCTCCAGCGCATCCATGTCGACGTGCCGGCAATCACCATGATGACCGCGACCGTGAGCCCAACCATGAAGTAGCTATGGTCTGTCCCTACGCGATTCGCGGTTTGCGTGTAATCCGGCTCCGCGTTATCCACGGACTGGTCATCATCCAGTTTCACCTTCCGGCTTGAGAAGCGAGGCTGGGAATTGTCTTGCTTCCATTGCTTACGGCAACGCGCTACCAGATTCGACCGGTAAAGCTGATGTCCCGCGACGTGCGTCAGGAACACCATGATCACGCACAACACGAACACGATAGCCAGCATCAGCAACGTGTGCGTGTTCGCGCTGCCATCCCGGGCCATCCAGCTTCCAAGAAGGTAGGAAAAGCCGAGGCCTTCCGCAATGACCAGTACCGTCAACAACGTCAGCAACCAAAGCGGTGTGGGTGAACGACCACTGTCATCCGACTTGGCGAGGTACTCGTTGCGCTTGCTGAATTCGGCCTTCGACAAGTATGAGATGAACTTGTTGTAGTCGCCGCAAAGCGTACGCTCGGAGTCGGTCCAGCCGCTCCGGTCGTGAACACCGTTGCGCGCCAGGCGGGCCGTCTTTCCAACCATAGGAAAGGTGTACTTCCAATGATTCAACCAGAACTCGAGCGTTGAACGAAATGAAAAGGCACCGATTGCCAGCAGGACGGTTACTAAGCACCCTACTAGCAAGCTTAGATTTGCTTGAATGAATTCCATCATGAGCTGCGGTCCCTTTCTTAAGTTCGTGCAATGGTCGGCACGTAATCCACCGTGAAATATTTCCCGCTTTTCCCGCGCACCAGTTCACCCGATGTCGCTTTACCTTTCGAGAAGAGAATGTCGGCGCAATCGAACACGCCCGCCTGCTTGACGAACACGCGATAGAGGACGCCCTCCTTCACTGCATACGCATTGACGTCCGGCGACAATCGCAATTGCGGCGGCCCGGAGAGTCCACCGTTGCGCTCATAGTCTTTCCAGACAATCAGCGTCGGCTTGGCACCAGGCGAGGTTCCGTTCTTCAGCACCGAGACATCCTTCAGTGCGAGATACTGTCCGTTCAAGGGCGCACCCCAACTGCTGCCGTAGAGATTCTGCAAATGGTCGCGAACCGGGACCGCCTGGTCGTTCGCGACCGATTTGATCGACTTCGATACCCGCGGCCGGTCGTTTAGACAGCTCTTCGAAACCGGGACCTCGTCAGCAACAGCCGACGAAAAGAAAAAGGATGATGTCTGCGCCGGCAGCATGGCGAACTGGAGTCCGAGGGAAGTCGGATTGGCTTCGGTCCATCCGAAGTCGATGCCGTCCGCTGCGACGCCGGTTGCCGCGCTGGAGCTTACTTTGGAATCGGACGGCGGTGCGGCATTGATCAGCGTACCTGAAACCGCTTCGGTCGCCTTTGGGGCCGAGCGTACCTTGGAGGATTTTGAACGGCCGACCGCGGGCTTGGTTGAAGCCACGAAATCGGCAGAACCGGCAGCGTCTTGAGCGGAAGCCGCTCGATAGTACTGATACTTCGGCTGGCGGCTGCCAACATAGCTATCGAGGATGTCGGGACGCGCCCCGGTCAGGTCGACGATCTCTACCCGGCGGTTTGCAGCGCGGCCATCCGCCGTGTGGTTATCCGCGACCGGCAGCGTTTCGCCTGCACCCTGATAGAACACGTTCTGAGCTGCGATTCCATGCGATGAAAACAGTTGGGCAACCGCTCGCGCGCGACGCTCGGACAGGTCTGCGTTCAGTGCGGAGTTGCCTGTGTCGTCAGTGTGTCCAACGAGCAATATCTTGGCGTTCGCGGCCGCCGCCTGATCCGCCGGTCCGGACGCTTGGGAGACGCGAACTGATGTGCGGTACTGCTCAGCGATCTCGCCGAAATAGACCTTGGCCTCTGGCGTCAGGACGGCCGATCCGGTTTCGAACTGTGCGTGGCTCGGTGCATCGACAAGCGTAAATGTCGTACCGACCTGTTCGGTTTTGCCTGTTTCCGGAACCTTTGCTTCCAGAGTCTGCGACGAATAAACAAGATTATGTTTTTGGGCGATCTTCGAAAGCGCGCATCGACGGTTGTCCAATGCATGCCCCACCATGCCGCCGGCCAACCCACCGGCAGCAGCGCCGATTGCCGCACCGGCCACCTTATTTTTATTGGCGACGACCGCTCCCAAAATGGCACCGAGTCCGGCTCCGACAGCAACACCGATATTCCTGCTGTTATTGGCGCAAGGATCAGGATCGGCGAACGTACTTTCAAAAACGTTGAGATCGTTCCCCGAATTATTGGCCTCGCCAGCGCTTTCGGCGGATTGCTGCATTCCCGGGCCTGCACAACCGGAGACGGCAAAAACAGTCGCAGTGGCCAGCCAAATCGATTTGGCTCCTCTTATATCTTTCATCAACATCCCTCGGACATCGTTTAGTTATTTTTCAGAATGCGAATCGATGCCACTTGAAGGACCAACGCTCTTGCCGCAGCGCAGTGCCCTTCACATCAATTAGCCGGTGCCTTCAACGTTAACGGCAGCGAAGGAGTAAACCTTAGCGCCCGGTTTGAAAATCGGTTCACTTGATATCACGAGCGCGAATGACTTATGTGGATATGTGTGCCGAGATCCCTTAAACCCGCCCTTTCATTTCGCTTTCCCCCAAAACATCCCCGTCCCAATCTCCCCCACCCCATATCTTTAGCTCGTTTTGATATTTAAGATTTCTATAAGCCGATGTTAGCCTTTGAAGCAATCGGCAGGCGTCACGAAGCGTTCTTCACGCACTGCCTCACAGCGTGATTCAACGAGGAGTGTCTTTCGTGAGCGTCGAATTCATCGGCATGATCCAGCAGCAAAAAGTGTCGGAGACGCATCTGGCGCGCGGTCCGGCTATCGATATCGACTACACGCGCAACTTTGCCCAGGCCCACGAAAAAGCCGGCTTTGACCGCATTCTCGTGCCCTATCAGTCGACCAGTCCCGACGCCATGCTGAC
>WNFJ01133877.1_pt1 | contig 15004 bp, 17 predicted proteins | sample 5400461 | NCBI WGS metagenome assembly WNFJ01 (sample SAMN13153349, study PRJNA577476) | soil metagenome | isolation source: 115 cm saprolite on Douglas fir-dominated hillslope | place: USA:California | collected 2013-09-17 | reverse complement strand
ACAAGGTGCGAATGTTTCAGAAGGTAGCGGAGTGAACAGATGCAATCCGGGCGTGTTCTGACACATCCAGCATTTGCGCGGCAGCGTTTCCGCGAGATCACCGGGCGGCCCGATCCGGCGCTCGATCTCGTCGAGGCTTCGCTCGTCATCGCGCTCGAAGACGATCCGGGAATCGCGATCGATCGCTATCTCGAGCAGGTCAACGCGTGGGCCGACTCGGTTCGCGAGCGGCTCGAAGGATCGCGCCATGTCGAGCGCGTCGTCGATTCGATCAATAAACTTCTCTTCGAAGAGGAAGGCTTCCACGGCGAGGACGAGGATTACTACGATCCCCGCAGCGCGCTCATCAATGCGACGCTCGACACGCACGCGGGCCTGCCGATCACGCTGTCGATTCTCTACATCGAGCTCTCGCGTCGCGTGGGCGTTGACGTCTCCGGCGTTTCATTGCCCGGCCGGTTCCTCGTGAAATTCAGCGGCGAATTCGGCCAGCTGGTGATCGATCCGTTTGATGGCGGCCGCGTGCTGACGACGATCGAGCTGCAGAAACTCCTCGACGATGTCTACGGCGGCGGTGTGCGTCTCCGCGAGCATCATCTCCGCTCGTTCACCGCGAAGGAGATTCTTGCGCGCGAGCTCGCGCATTTGAAGTCGGCATACCTGGCGCGACACGACCTGGCGCGCGCGGCGGCGTCGATGGATCGGCTCCTGATCCTCGACGCGAACGACACGTATGAGCTGCACGATCGCGCGACAGTTGCGGTCCAGATGCATGCCTACGGTGAAGCGATCGAATGCTTCGAGCGGTATCTCGCGCTCAAGCCGCACGCCGACGATCTCGTGCGCGTGCGCGAGCAGATCGCATATCTTCGCGCGTGGCTCGAGCAGAACTGACGTTCTGGTAGAGTTTCACTCGTGATCACCGGGTTCAACACCGACATCAAGCACAACGAGAAGGTCTATCACATTCAGACCGAAGACAAAGGTCTGGCGAACCCGTACATCGAGAGTCTTGTCTATGTCGGCGGTGAGATTCTGGCGTCGAAGAAAACTTCGTATGCCGAGCAGGCGAAGACCGGCGTCGATGAAAAGTGGATCGGAAGCCTGATGGAGCAGCAGCACCGCACGATGATCGCGGCCATCAAGCGGGGCCGATTCGATTCACCGGCCGATGCAACGAAAGTCAGCCCGCGCCCGGGTCCCGGCAAAACCATCGAGGTCGCGAACATTCCGCAGGATGTCATCGACGACGATAAGACGCTCGATCAGGTCATCATCGATTACCTGGCGTCGGAAGCCGAGGTCGAGCATCTCGAGTTGTCGCTGCTGAATACTGCGGATTTCTATGCCGGAACGCCGATCGAAGTGCGCGTCGCGACGAAAAAGAGTCTTTCACAACATCCGATTGCGGCCGCCGCGATCGAAGTGAAGGTGATCTCGACCGTCGATCAACCGCGCGTCATCTTCAAGGGCAAGACCGCCGCCGACGGCACGGCGGTCATCCGCTGCACGATTCCGTCGTTCAAGGAAGGCACCGCGGCGATCATCATCTCGGCGCAGAGTCCCATTGGTAATGATGAGATCAAGCAGCTGGTGAAAAAGAAGAAGTAAGGTTGGTAAGGCTGGCGCTCAGCCTGCATAGCCACACGACGCAATGCCGCGCAATCGCTTCACCCAAGCACTCCTGCTGATCGCCGGCCTGGTGGCCGTGACGTACTTGATGATCAGCCTCTATCTGCCGTCTTCCCGTTGGCTGATTTTCGGTATCGACAAGCGCTCTGGGCACGTGCGCATGGCCGAGCAGCGCGTCACGTTTCTGCCGCCGTATCGCTTCTTCCGCCTGAAGTTTGAAAAGCGGGAAGGCTACGCGCAGCGCGACGGCCTGATTCGCATCACATCGGCCGAGGGCGTTCCCGTGACCCTGACCTATCGCTTGCGATTCGCGCTCTCGGGCAGCCCGATTCCGGACGCGCGCCGCGTGGTCGACGAGGGATGGAACGCGTGGATTCGCGCGCGCGTGAGCGAGGCTGTATCGGCAGTAACGTCGCAGATTCCAATCGAAGATCTGATCTCGCCGACCTCGCGATTCACCGCGCAGCGCGACATCCTGCGGCAGACCGTCGCCCGCCATCTCGCGCAGAGCGGACTGAAAGTCACGGCCTTTGAAATCGCGCGGATGGACGTCGACCGCGAGGCGATGCTCAAAGTGAAACGCGCGGAGTTGCGCCGCGATTCGCGCAGCGTGCCGGCGCGCGTCGCGATCTTCGCGATCGACGGAGCGGATTGGGAGCTTCTGTCGGAGCTCGCCAACGACGGCCGCGTTCCCAACATCAAGGCACTCGCGCAGAGCGGCGCCTCAGCCTCGCTGCAGACCATTCAACCAACAGTCTCGTCGATGCTGTGGACGACCGTCGCCACCGGCCTGCAGCCCGATCGCCATGGCGTCATCGATTTCACCGATTGGGCACACCACGGACCAGTCGAGTCGTACTCACGTCATGCGCCGGCCTTGTGGGACATCGCCGACGCGTTTGGTCGTCAGGGACTCGTCACGAGTTGGTGGACAGCGTGGCCGCCGTCGGCGCGAAACTCGATTTTCTTCGACGAGCCGCTGGAGATCGTGCCGGGCGCGATCTATCCCGAGACGCTTGCGCAGCGTGCGCAGTCGCTGGAAGTTCCCGCTGCGACGGTCGAGTACAACCAGGTGCGACGCTTCCTGAACATCACCTCGAGTGAATGGGACCGTCAATCGGCAGCGGATGGCGATCCGGTCAACGTGTTCCGTAACGTTCTCGCAAAGACGTGGAGCGATCACCGCGTCTCGATCAATCTGTACAACGACGAGCGGCAGCGCGGCCACGATCCACTGTTGCTGATGATTTCCTTCGAAGGAACGGACGCCGTCAATCACCTCTTTGGCCCGTTCCATCCTCCGTACCGCGACGGCGTGAGTCAGGATGGTTATCGAAGATACTGGCCCGCGGTCGCGAACTACTACTCGGAAATCGATCGACTCATCGGCGAGTGGACCAACGTCCTGCCCCGCGACACCACCGTCATCATCATGTCGGCTTACGGCTTTCGGTGGGGGAAGGATCGCCCGCGCGAACCGCCCAAAGGTGGGGCGGCGCTGTCCGATCATCGCAATCCGGGCGTCTTCATCGCGTACGGACCGCACGTCGGCGCGTCGCGCGCGAGTCACGCCGTCTCAATCTATGACGTTGCGCCGACGGTTCTGACGCTTCTCGGACTTCCGCAGGCGACCGAGATGCCCGGAAAACCAGCGACGTGGATGTTCCACGACGTCGTGCCGATTACGTCCATGCGCGTCGCGAGCTATTCGGAGCTCATCATCGACCGGCCGATCGCAACACCTGCGCATCTCAATCCCGCGCGATATCAACGCGTGCTGCAGACCATCGGTCACCTCAACGATCCATCACGGCCGATGACGCCGCTGATTGAGGATCAGCAGACAGCGGTCGCTCAGTCGAAGCCGCTGCCTCCGGACAAATGGGGAACCTATGCGTACTACAACAATCTAGGCGTCGATTTGCGCTCGAAAGGAAAACTGAAAGAGGCTTCGGAAGCGTTTCAGCAGGCGGTCGATCTGAATCCCGATCGCCCGGTTCCGTATCTCAATCTCGCGATGGCGCTATTCGATCGCCAGATGTATTCGGCTGCCGATGATGCGTTCTTTCAAGCGGTCGCGAAGGGGTTGCCGGACCCGGAGAAGTACATCATCGATTTCGCAGCGCTCTATCGCGAGCGCAACATGTCCTCACGCGCGATCGCCGTGCTCGAGAAGGGGAAAGAAATGTTTCCGCAGTCGTACATCATCGCGGCCAACTTCGGATCGGCGATGGTCGATGCCAGTCTCTATGCCGAAGGTGTTCCAGAGCTCGAGAGGGCGCTGGGCCTGCAGCCTTCATCGACGGAAGTGCTGAACAACCTGGGCGTCTTCTACGCGAAGAAGAAGGACTACGCGCGGGCTCTGGACTACTGGAACCGGTCGCTGTCGATCGAGCCGCATCAGCCGCAGATCCGTCAGGCAGCCGACGCGGCGCGGACGCGGCTCTAGGGTTTGACATCGGCGCGACGCGCCCGCTACAATCCCAGCAATTGAGACTCAGTCTCAAATAAGGCTCCCACCGATGGCCCTCCACCAGCGCGAGATCAACCGCTTTCAACACTTCCTGGCCGCTCAGGGACTCAAGCTGACCACCGAACGCGCCGCCCTCGTCCGCGAGATCTTCTCCGCGCATTACCACTTTGAAGCCGACGAGCTCCTGTTCAAGATGAAGGAGAAACGGCTCAAGATCTCCCGCGCCACAATTTACCGCACCCTCGAGCTGCTCGTGAAATCGGGCATGGTCCGCCGCGTGCACCTCGGCGAAGACCACTACCACTACGAGTATGTCAGCGGAAACTCGCATCACGATCACCTGATCTGCACCACTTGCGGCAGCGTCATCGAGTTCCACGATCCGATCCTCGAAGAGCGCCAGCTCGAGATCTGCGATCGCAAGAAATTCACTCCCACCTTTCACAATCTGCAGATCCTCGGCATCTGCGAGGCCTGCCGGCGCAAGGGCGAGCATCCGGCCGCTCCCGATCGCGTGCAAATGATCGGCGCAGCGGCGATGCACCTCCGGAAGTGACGTGAAAGCAATGAACGTCATCCTGAGCGCAGCGAAGGATCTCGAGATGCAAGGCCACATCGCAGCAGGAGATCCTTCGCCGACGCAGCCTGCCCTGAGCGAGCGCAGCGAGTCGAATGGGCGGCTCAGGATGACGAGGAGCACGCCATGATTCCCGCCCTCATCATCGTGTTCCGCGAAGGCTTCGAAGCGTTCCTCTCGGTCGCAATCATCCTCGCGTATCTGCGCAAGACCGGACGCGAGTGGCTCCGGCCGGCTGTCTACTGGGGGATTGCAGCCTCGGTCGTCGCAAGCTTCGCGCTCGGATGGGAACTGATGCGCGTCAATCAATCGCTATGGGAGGGCGTGCTGGGACTCGTGGCGGCGGCGCTTGTTGCAACCTTCGTCATCCACGTCTGGCGAACCGCGCCGCGCATGAAACGCGAAATGGAAAAGCATCTCGAGACTGCTGCGTCGCGGTCCTCGCGCATCTGGTCCGCAGTCGCTGTCTTCGGATTCACTCTTCTGATGGTCACACGCGAAGGGATGGAGACGGCGCTGATGCTGATTCAAGTCCGCACCGGCCGCTTCATCATCGGGTCGCTTCTCGGCATCGGCGCCGCTGCACTGATGTCATGGGGCTGGGCGCACTACGGGCATCGCGTCAACGTGAAACGTTTTTTCCAGGTCACCGGTCTTTTTCTACTGCTGTTCGCAATCCAGATCGTCTTCTACGCCATTCACGAATTTTCCGAGGCCGGTGTGTTGCCGAACAGTGAGGCGATTCACAACGCGACTGAACCTTTCTCGCCGGTCGGCGTTTATGGCAAATGGTTCTCGGTGCTGATGGTGGGCCTGTGCGCAGCCTGGCTCATCGCGATGACGATGAAGGATCGAATGCTACGTCGCGCTGAGCTGCGGCACCTGATCGATTAGCCGGCTCAGACGCCGCAGCGTTCGATCTTTTCCGAGAATTGCGGCCACGTCGAACACCGGCGGAGACACCGAACGTCCCGTCAACGCCAGTCGGAGCGGATGGATCAGTTTTCCTGCGCCGATGCCGCGCTGCCCGGCGAGTTTTCGCAAAGCCGTTTCCGCCGCCATCACATCGAACGGTTCAACTTGGGCGAGAACGTCGTGCAATTCGCGAAGCCGCGGGGCCAGCTCATCGTCTTTCACGTGCTTGCGCACCGCCTCGGCCTCGTATTCGACGGCTGCGTCGTCGACGAAGTAATACGCCATCTGATCGGCCATCTCGCGCAGCGTACGCGCGCGCTTCTGATGCAGCTCGATCAGGGCGAGCAGCTCATGCGCCAGCGCGGCACGGCGCAGAAACGGCAGCAGATACGGATAGATTTGTTCCGGCGACATCTGCATCAGATATTGGCCGTTCATCCACAGAAGTTTTTCTTCATCGAAGATCGCCGGCGCCTTGTGCACCTGCGACAGATCGAACAGCGCCGCCGACTCGGTCTTGCTGAAGATCTCGCGGTCTCCGCCGGGTGACCAGCCGAGGAGCGTGAGGAAGTTGAACAGGGCCTGCGGAAGGATCCCCATGTCGCGATACTCCTCCGCTGATGTGGCCCCGCTGCGCTTGCTCAGGCGCTTGCGGTCCGAGCCGAGGATCAACGGCAGGTGCGCGAAAACCGGCGGCTCAACACCGAACGCGCGAAACAGCAGGATGTGCTTCGGCGTGTTGGAGAGATGATCGTCGCCGCGCGCGACGTGGGTGATCTCCATGTCGATGTCGTCGACCACCACGGACAGGTGATAGGTCGGGTTTCCGTCGGAGCGAAGAAGTACGAAGTCATCGATCAGCTCCGCTTCGAAGTGGACGTCGCCGCGAATGAGATCGTGGAAATCGACCGCTCCCGGCTCGATTTTGAATCGAATCACGTTCGACTCACTCGATGAGGCGACGGTCAGCGTGCGGCACCGTCCGGAATAGCGGTACGCGACGCCGGCGCGTTCGGCGGCCTGGCGTTCGGCGTCGAGCTCTTCGACCGTGCAGTAGCAGCGATACGCCGCTCCGCGACTCACCAACTCCTCGGCACGCTGCCGATAACGCGCAAGCCGGTCGCTCTGATAGATCGGACCTTCATCCCATTCGATGCCCAGCCACTGCAGCGAACTGACGATCTGCTCAGCGTGGTGCTGCCGCGAGCGCTCGACATCGGTGTCCTCGATCCGCAGGAGCATCCGTCCGCCGTAGTGCCGCGCGTGCAACAGGTTAAAGATCGCTGTCCGCGCGCCGCCCACGTGCAGGTAGCCGGTCGGCGAGGGTGCGAAGCGCAGTTTCATGACGGTGGCCACAGTACAATCGAAGGTCCAACCATGTCCAAATCCAGGGGCTTCTCGCTCATTGAGGTGCTGGTCGCTCTTCTGATCCTGACGATCGTGATCACGACGACGATTGCGATGTTCGTCGAACGGCACAAGCGCCTGCGCCAGGCGAACGAAACCATCCTGGCGTACCAGGCCCTGTCGAATGAGGCCGAGATCTGGCGGCGGATCGGATTCGGACAACTCGACGCCCAGGCCATCACATTCCAGTCCGACACGGCGATCCTCAGGCCGCTTGCTCCGTACACGACGTTCATTCATGTCGATACTCCACGGGCCGACGTGAAGAGCGTGACCTTTACGATCCGGTGGGCCAACGCCGAGCGCACCGCGAAGTTGTCGATTGTCAGAGCCGACACCGGCGGAAACGGGTTGTGGTGATGCGCCAGCGCGGATATTCGCTGCTCGAGATCGTCGTCACGCTGGCGGTGTTCGGCACTCTTCTTCTCATCCTCGTCGTCCTGACAGCCGAAATGCGTGCGAATGAGAAGCGATATCCGATCAACTACATGGCGCATCCGGAAGTGAGCTCGGTGATGGCGAGGTTGCGCAAAGACATCTTCGACACGAAGTATTACCCGTCGACATTTCAGAATTACCAGCAGACTTCCCAGACTCTGATCCTGTACACGCTGCAGCAGACCGGATTCGCCGAGACCGTGATTTACGACTTTCGCACCGCAGGCGAGGTGCACCGAAAGTCTTTCAACGCCATTCAGCAGACTGCCGACTGGGTTGCGCGCGGTGTCCCGCAGTTTTCGATCGGCTCATTCACACTGAACACCGGACAGGATGCCGTCCGCATCACGGCAATTGACGAACAGAACCGGCTGGCTATCGATGAGATCTTTGTTCCGCGGCCGCACGACTAATCAGCGAGGCTACGTCCTCATCTCCGCCATCGCGCTGGCCGTTCTCTATTTCGGCCTGATGGAGCTGATGCTGATCGATTCTTCGCGCGCTCTGCGCGAGGCGCAGCGCTTTCGGTCGCGCGTGGTGGCATCGGCTCTGGCCGAGAGCGCCGCCGAGCTGGCAGCCGCGCAGATGGTAACGCGTCCTGTCGCAAACGCGAATGCTTCCGACGAGCAGGGACAGATGACGGGAGCGCTGCGCGTGAACGGCAGCCAATTCGAGCTCACTGGAGAGGGAGTGACGGCCGGCGTTGCGCCCGTGACCGCAACAGTGCGCGTGCAAGGCCGCATCGAAAACAATCACATCGCAATCGACTACACATTTCATTCGCAGTAACATCGCGTCATGCCCGGATATCCACGCGAAAACGAAAAAAACAAAGGCTTCTGGAACGGTGGACCGGAAGCTCACGGCTCGAACAAAGAGTCGGGCGGTAAAGCCAGCGGCACCCCGGGACGCCGCACGCAGACCCGTGAGGGCTTTCGCGTCGATCTGGAATTCCCCGAGACCACTGAGGAGCCGAAAAACTGACCGAGTCCGTTCCTCCCGAAGAAATGGGCGAAGCGACTCTCATCGAAGAGCATCGCCGCCTGTTCGCGCCGCGCCTCTGGTTGGCGGCGGCGGCCATCCTTTTCGCAGCACTATGGGGATGGCGTGAGCTCGCGATCCGCGCAGCGAAGGAAACAATCGCGTCGCGCGACGCGGAAATCCGACGCCTGGCAGTGGACATCACGCGCCTTGCCGATCAGGTCGCGCGGCTGAATTTCGAAATGACAGTCCTCGCCATGCCGGGCACGAAGGCCTTCATAGTCGCTTCTCCCGGCAATGGATCCGCCCGTGTATTCGTAAATCGGCAGGGGCAAGGATTGGCGATCATCGACAACCTGCCCGAAAACGCGGCCGAGAAGAGTTATGAGCTGTCGGTGGCGCGCTCCGACCAGCCAAAGCCGCAGAGCGTCACGATATTCGACATGCCGGTAGCCGGCGCGAAAACGATCCAACTGGAACATCTCCCCGCGCTGAGCGTGATCAAGAACTTTTCGGTGACCACCGCTACAACCCGATGATGTTGTAGCCGCCGTCCACGAACATCACCTCGCCGGTGATGCCGGACGACATCGGCGAGATGAGGAAGAGCGCGGCGTTCCCGATTTCCTCAAGCTCCACGTTGCGGCGCAGCGGCGCCCTTTCCGCGTGATGGTGCAGCATGCTGGTGAATCCTTTGATGCCGCGTGCCGCGAGCGTGTTCACCGGACCTGCGGAAATCGCGTTGACGCGAATGTTTTTCGGCCCGAGGTTGGCGGCCAGGTAGCGGATGGTGGCTTCGAGAGCCGCCTTGGCCACGCCCATCAGGTTGTAGCCTTCGACTGCTTTTTCCGCGCCGTAATACGTCATCGCCAACACCGAACCGCCACCCGCTTTCTCCATCAGCGGCATCGCGGCGCGCGTGAGGCCCACGAGAGAATATGCAGAAATATCGTGGGCCATTTTGAAACCATCGCGCGTCGTCTTGACGAATTCGTTTTCGAGATCCTCGCGCGGAGCGAAGGCGACGGAATGCACAAGTGCATCGAGTTTGCCGAACCTCTCGCCGACGCTGCGAAATACGGCGTCGATTTCTGCATCGTTCGTGACGTCGCATGGAAGCAGATGTGAGCCCTCCATCCTGGTCGTCAGCTCCTCGACGCTCTCCTTCAGGCGGTCGCCCTGATAGGTGAACGCGAGTTGCATCCCTTCGCGCGACAGCGCCTGCGCGATTGCCCACGCGATCGACCGCTTGTTGGCGACGCCGAAGATGATTCCGGTTTTCCCGTCAAGCAATCCCATGACGCTCGAGCTCCTTGCGCGGCCAGCGGCCGAGGTCTGCGGCGGCATCGTATGTCGATTGGAGAAAATCCATCAGCGCGTCCTCGGGCGAACGCAACTTCCGCATCGATTCATACGGCAGCATGAATTCACGGAATTGATCGTCGTAGTACGCCTCGCGGGGCCGGACGGCAGCCTTCGCGAACCCCTCGGGCTCCGGATAGGCGTAGGCGTAGAACGCCGCATCGAATCCTGTTCCGCCCGGCCAGAATCCAGCGCTGGAGACTTCGTGTGAGTACGCTTCACGGACGACGGCCAGCGGAAGGCCCGGAACGGGACCGTGTGCCGGCGCGCCGTGTCCCGAAAAACGCGTGACCGCCATGTCCATGCCGCCCCAGAAGTAGTGAATGGGGCTGACCTTACCGATGAATTGCGATCGGAATCGCGTCATCACCTGACACGCTGAGACGAGCACAAGCCAGAAACGCGACACGGCGTCAGCGTCGTAAGACTTGTGGATGCGATCTGTCTCGAACGGGATGGCATCCGGTATTTCGGAGGGTCGCGTGTTGATCTTGACCGCAATATTGAGTCCCGCCAACGCGTCAATGATCGTCTGGTAGAAGTCGGCGACGCTCATCGCGCGCAGCTCGAAGCCGCGATCGATACCGTCACTGCACGTGATTCGGAGTCGATGCGCGATGAAGTCGAATTCGATGTCGAACGTGCGGTCGCCGTCGGGAATCGGCAGCGTGCTCAGCCCGCGCGAAGTGAGGTAGAGCGTGACGTGCCACCAGTGATTGATCGGCGGCATCTTCTCCATCCGGATTTTTCCGACGATCTGCGTCCAAAGATGCAGCGTCTCCTTGGTCTCGCTCCACTCGGCATAGCGCAGAGGTGGCCATTGCATGGAGCGCCGAATGATAGCTTGATCTAAACCGGCGGAACAGGCGGGGTCGGCGGCGTCACGTACTTCGCGACCTCTTCGTTCATCCTGCCGGCCATCATCAGAAACGTCATGCGGTAGTCAGCCGCCAGCGAATAGAACGGGTGACCGAATGTCGCCGGCTTGTTCTTCTCCACGAAGAAATGCGCGTACCACGCGAATGCGTAACCGATCAGCGGGACGGCGATCAGAAACCAGAGGCTGACCGCGAAGGAAATGCCGAGCATCACGACCGCCGCCACGGAGCCGATTGCGTGTAAAACGCGGGTCTGTCCGCGCGAATGCGCGCGGACGTAATACGGCCAGAAGTCGTCAAAGCTCTGGATCGACATCGAGAGGCTGGCGTAAATTTTCCCACGAAGGAGCGTGGCACTTCAATTGCTGCCGGATTTGTCCATGCCGTCAGACTTCGAACAAATGATGCGCGACGTATTTGGTGGGCTCACCCAGTTCTCGTCCGAACAGCTGAAAAAGCTTCAGGCGAAGTCACAAGAATTCGCCCGCGAGGCCATCAAAGACGACTTGACGAAATTGCACGCTGAGATCGCGGATCTGCGGAATCGCGTGGCAACGCTCGAAGCGGAGCGGGTGCGGGCGGCCGCCGACAGCGTTTAGAACGCGTAACCGAGCGTGACAAAGTAGGCGATCGGGGACTCGAACTTCTGTTTGCCCGTGCCTGGCCCGCAAACCTTCGAGAAGTCCGACAACGTGATCGGGTTTTCGCAGCCGATGAGTTGTCGCTTCAACTTATACCCGACATCGAAACGCACGGGACCGACTGGCGACAAATATCGGACTCCGGTGCCGACGCCATAGCGAATATCGCCGAAGCGGATCGCGGTGTCCGCGAAAATGTTTCCGGCATCCGCGAAAACGGCTCCGCCAACGCTCGAGAAAATCGGGAATCGATACTCGGCATTCGCGAGGAACAGTCCACTTCCTCCGATGGGCGCTGGTTTTCCGTTATCGAGAAGAATCAGCGTGGCCTGGCAATTGCGGTTGAGAGGATCGAGACACATCGTGCCGAGCAGATCGAGCGGATAGGCGCGGTTCGATGATTCGCCGCCGGCCGTGAAACGTTCGCTGAGCGGAACGATTCCGCCTAACGCCTGGATCAATCCAACGCGGCCGGAGACCGCGAAGACACTGCGCTGCGTCACCGGCAGGTACCATGACCCCTGCGTGAACTCCTTCATGAAGTGCGCATCGGCGGCCAGCGCGCGGAAGGCGTACTCGGTGGATGCACTCGTAAAAAAGCCGCGGTGCGGATCCAGCGAGTCGTCGCGACGGTCCCAGAAGAACGTGGGCGTGATGCTCGAGATGCGGATGTTTGTGATCGACCGGTCGATGCCCGGCAACAATGCGTGGAGAGCCTGATCGCAGACGTCGCCGGGCGATTCGATGAGGCAATCGGAAATTCGATACTCGTAACGCACCGACCAGCGTGTCTGCAGCCTCGCCACCTTCGAGGCTTCGACGAATGTTCCGCGCTGCCGGAGATGCGCGCCGCGGCGAAGCGCGTCGCTCTGGAAGATCGTCACTTGCACCGGAATCTGCCATGGCCCGACAAACGGCTCGCGATACGTGAGGAACGTGTCTTCTCGCGAGCGGTTCTGCGTCTGGATCGTCTCGAGTCCGATATAGCGGCCGGTGCCGAAAAGATTTCGATGTGCGATCGTGGCTGAACCGAGGAGCGAGGCGCGGCCGCTGGAGCTCTGCATCGGCGATGTGAATCCCAGCGCGGCGCTGACGGTCAAATCTTTTCCTTCTTCGACTGAAATGACGATGTTGCGATCGGACACTGACGTGCCGACCTGCTCCGGTTGCACGTCGACGCGCTGGAAGATTCCGAGGCGATAGAGATTGCGCTGCGCTTCGAGGACCGAGGTGTAACTGAACGGATCGCCTTTATCGATGTCGGCCTGCTTCAACACAACGCTCGTGTTCGTGTAGGTGTTGCCTCGCACAATGACCTGATCGACTTTGATCTCCGGTCCTTCCGCCACGACATAGGCGAGCATCGCGGACGTCTTGTCGTCACTGATCTCTTCGCGCGGCTTCACCTGCACTTCGGCATTTCCGCGGTCGCCGTAGAAGGTTTGCAGCGCGACGATGTCGGCCCGCTCGAACTGGGGATTCAGCGGATCGCCCGGCTTGAGCATCAGCTTCGGCAGTCTCCCGGTCGGGACCTGCTGGTTGCCTTCGACGTGAACGTCCGCCAGCAGCGTCTGCGGCCCTTCGATGACCGGGAAGGTGATGGTCATCGTCCCGTCGTTCTTCGTATTGACCACCGGCGTCGCCACCTGCACCTCGGAAAATCCGTTGAGGCGGTAGTACGACTCGATGGCATCGCGATCGGATGAGATCTGCGCCTTCGTGACGCCGGTCGGACGACGCCGGAAACCGATGTCGTCACGACGGACGCCAGCTTCTCCTCGGATACTTTCTGATTGCCGGTGAACGCGACCGCCGTGAGTTGATAACGGAGCCCGGGATTGATTTTGAACGTGATGACCCACTCGTTGTTCACGAGCTTCTCTTCGACATCGACGGCGGCGTTGAAGTATCCGCGGCTCTGATAATTCTTCACGATGTCGTTCGTCGCGGTCTCGATCGCATCTTCGCTGTACGCCTGATTCTTGTGGAACGGGATCAATCCGCCGACATCGCGTTTTCGAACGCCGGCAACTTCCACCCGCACGGTGGGGCCGACGACCGCGCGATAACGCAGCGTGACCTTCTTCGTGTCCTTGTTGTACGTGTAGTTGAGGAATCGGATGTCCGCCTTCCGGTAATTGCGGCGAACGAGATAATTGTGGATGCGGTCGGCATCGCTGCGCGCTTCGGCCAACTGAAATGTCTTGCCCGGGCCGCGATGCATCTGCGCAATCAGCTCCTGCGCGTTAAATGGCGCGACTTTACCTTCGAGAATCACGTTGTCGACAGTCGCCCGCGGTCCTTCATTGACGTGGAAAACCACGGTGGCGCGACTCTGCTCGCGGACGAAAGTCGTCTCGGGATCGACGGTGGCCTCGAGGTAACCCGCGCGATTCAGAAAATTCTGGATCGCGACCGCGCTGCGATCGACAGCGCTCAGATAGAGGACGTCGCCGGCGTGCATTGTCGTCTCGCGCGCCGCACGCGCGCGGTCCGCTGCGCTCAAACCTTCGAAGTGAATTTCGGAGATGCGGTAATTGACGAAGAGCGCGAACGTCAGCGTCACGCCGCCTTCGGCAGCCGCCGTCGACACGCGAATGTCGCGGAAATCGCCGGTGTCGTACAGACTCTTGATCGACGACTGCACTTCGCGCGTCGACAGCGGCGCTCCCACGCTCTGCGTGACGTACTGGCTGAGCAGCGTCGTATCGAATTTCGAATCGGCTGTGAAGTTGATCGTCTTGACGATCGGCGATCCGGCCGGCGGCGGAACGGGAGATTTCGTCGCAGCCGGCCGACGTTTGGGCGGCTCGGTGAAGCGCGCGAAGAAGGCCATCGTGTTCTTGCCGCGCGACCCCCACGTCCAATGACCGTCGTATCGGCGGCGATACCGAGCCTCGGTCCGCCACTCGTTCGACAGCTCATCGCGCGTGAACTGCAGCGTCCATTCGGGATTCACCTGCCATTCGATGACGACGCGCCGCTTCTGATCGCGCGTGTTATAGACCACGAACAATCGGAAATTGTTCGACAGGCGTTTTTCGAAACTGACTTTCGGACCCGGATCGCCGCTGGTGTCCAGGCCTGTGACGTCGTAGGTGAACGAATCGACGAACGAGAACACGCGCGAGCCGATCAGTCGGGCAGCCGATTGATAGAGCAGCGATCGCCCGGCCAGCGAGGCCTCCGCCGGCGCCTCCGAGCCGTTGCGGCTCGTCAAGCCGCCCATGCCGAGGAGCGAGAAGAGCGTGACATCACTGGCGGGCGGATCGGACGAGATCGTTGGCGTGATGCGATCCAGCGTGCCGGTGATGTTGACGGTGACATCGAGCGGTCCCGATTCCAATTCCGAAATGCCGCCGCTGACGCGCGCTTCGAGCGTGACATCGAAGTACGGATCGATGCGGAATGGATTCTGAAACGTGATCGTGCCGCGAACGACCTGATAATCGATGTTTTGGAATCGGACCTTGCCACCCTCATCGAGCAGGACTTCGCCGAGGATCACCGGATTCGCGAGCGTGCCGGTGACGTCGACGTTTCCGGTGCCGGTGACGTCAGCGATGTTGGTCTTGACGGCCAGTGTTTGCGGCGCAGAAAGGTGGACGTGAAGCGAAACGCGGTCCTGCCACGATGCCGCGACGATCGGCGTCACGCCGCGGCGCGATAAGAACACGCCGAGAATCGCGTTGCCGAGCTC
>WNFJ01065777.1_pt2 | contig 15007 bp, 11 predicted proteins | sample 5400461 | NCBI WGS metagenome assembly WNFJ01 (sample SAMN13153349, study PRJNA577476) | soil metagenome | isolation source: 115 cm saprolite on Douglas fir-dominated hillslope | place: USA:California | collected 2013-09-17 | reverse complement strand
TCGATCTGTTTTCTAGCCTCATCTGGACGCACTAGAAGCCCGGCGTCGTCCTCCGCGACCGTGAACTGCATACCATAGTGAAGGCCACGGTACCTCGGAACAGAGTCGTCATAGCTCTCTGCGTAAGCAAATGCGTCCTTCTCCCATGTCAATAGCGCCAACCCTGAGCGGACTGCATTCACCAGAACCGCAGGACTCTGCAAGCGCGGAAGATAAAGGTATCGGCCGAAGTCTTCAACCAACTGCCGAACTGCGACGTGATTTCCCCGCCACAACGGCACCCGGTCCATCTCCATGCGAAGACGCGAGGCAGCAAAATTCACTATCAGCAATTCATCGCTTTTCAGCTTCTTGCTTGCCCGTTCGGCTAGCGGATCGGTTCCTGAAAGACGGATCGCCTGCCAAATTACAGGAGCTTGCGGATTCGCTTGTGTTGGTACCAGGAGCCACTGATATGTCTCCGGAAACCGGGCAGTTACCGCACTGTCCGCGGCAGTCCTTTGGGTCTCAGCCTGCTTCACCTGATGCGGCGAGAGGTTGAGCTTTTCCTCTTCCTCCAGGATGGAATCCCAAGCGAGGAACTTCCGGACGGCCTCATCCAGGTCCGGTAACCGGGTCTTGTCCGCGGCTAGGAAGGTCAGCGTATTTCGGAAAAGCCGCGGTGTCGTTCCACGTGTCTCAAAGATTGCCTTGGCAGCGGCCTCCGCGTCACTGTTCGGCTCTTTACTGTAAGGCTGGTCAACGCTAAGAACCACGAGTCGGGCGTCCAGATCGTCCGGTACGTCGGCGCTGGAGCCCGGAAGTGGATGAACGCGTCTGAAATCGCCCATCCTACGCAAGTCAATCCTTAGCCGTTGATCGAGTTCATGCACAACTTTGTCTGGATCTCGCTTCAGTTGTTCCGCGCGGTCTTCGGCAAGTTTTGTGACCGTAGGTTGCGTCGAATACCAGTAGCGCGGTCCATCCTGATATAGATAGGTGGCCGCCGCGGCCAGCCGGCGGAGCGCATCGCCAAACACGGCTGGCGATTCGCCCGGCATCACGCATCCGAGCTTTATTTGCCGATCTTCGATACCCTTGTTGGCCGCTGTTGCTGTTGGCGCTGAGCCGAGATAGATCGTTCTCGCAACGCGTCGGCACGCCGCGAACTTCCCGAGGTTCGGCACATCTCCATCTAGTCGCAGGGGCAGAGAACTGGGACCGTCAACGTCCTTTTCAATGATGGGTACCCAATTGTCCGAGAGGTACCGCGTTAATTCAAATTGCACGCGCGGATCATCAATCGGAATGTTGGCCGGCAGGATCAGTGGATTCTTGTCACCCTTCTCCCAAAGGCTATGAATCACCGCAGCCATCAGGCGCAACACGCCACGTGTACGTTGAAATTTCACCAACGTGGACCAATCGGTATAGAGCCGGTCAAATATCTCCGGATGGATCGGATAAGCTGCCTTGATTCGCTTCTCGTAATCACTGTTGCGGCACTCTGGAGGAAACTCCTGTTGCTGCGTTCGGTATAGTTCAGCGAACCCACGCGCCACTGTATCTCGGTCAACAAATCGCGCCTGTTCGACGAGCGGCTCAAACAGTCGCCGTCTAACAATCTCGAACCCTTCTTCCGCGCTCGCCGGCCGCCATGAGGACTCCACACGTCCCACGACGTTCCGCAGTCGATCCAAGGCTTCGCGCCCGCGCTGGCCGCCGACCTCGACATCATCTGCTTGGGTGTGCGGCGAACCGCTAGTGTCAGAAGCCGGCAGGCTAATTACGAGGAGGCAATTGCCTGCCAATTTAGCCGACTCGGTTAGGACCTGAGCAAACGTAAACTGCGTCTCAAATCCACCGGCTGGCAAGTCGCTCTGGTCGTGAAGCTGCCTCGCGTAGGCCACCCACTCATCGATGAGTATTAGGCAAGGCCCATAGTCATTGAACAATGCGCGCAGAGCGTCGCCGGGACTCGTGGCTCTCTCGTCGTCTGCCTGAATCCTGCTGTACGCTTTCTTTGCTTCCTTGATTCCTCCAGCGTTGAAGCCAAGTTGCCACGCCAATTCGCCCCACAGTGTGCGGACCACCGTGCGATCGGATTTCGTGACGGGATTGCCAGGAGAAATCTTGTTGCCGACGAGCACAACGCGGTTCACCTTCGGCGGTCTCGACGCGCCTGCCTCTTTCAAGACTTCGTCGATCCCAGCAAGCTCGCCTGGAGCCGCGTCAGAGAATAGGTGATAGAGCGCCAGCATGGAATGCGTCTTGCCGCCGCCGAAGTTCGTCTGAAGCTGAACGACCGGATCACCGCCCTGCCCGGCGAGCCGTCGGACTGCGCCGACCAGCATCTGATTCAGGCTATGAGTCAAATAGGTGCGACGGAAGAACTCGGCAGGTTTCCTATATTCGTCCGAGCCCTCGCCGAGGTGTACTTGCCACAGATCGGCCGCGAACTCTGCCTGCTGGTAACGCCCGCTCGCTACATCTTTGTGAGGAGTCACGACCTCACGCCAGGGCTTCAGTCCTCCGGCGGCTTGGCTCTCAATCGCTGTCCCCGCGCTCCTGCGTTTCTCACTGCGAACCTGTTCATCGAAGCGAACGCGCAGCAACTCCATCTTGATCTTTTCGACTTCTTCCCCTTGTGGCGCAGAAACCGCCGAGAGCAAGCGGCTGGTCGAATCAAGCGCACGGTAGGCGTCGTCCCCGGTAAAGGGGTTCTGATGTGCCCAGCGGTTGCGGAAGTCCCGCAACTCGCTCACAAGCGTGCGCTCCGCCTGTCCTAGCGTCTTTTTGAAAACGAGATTCCACTGGTTCCACATCACTGATAGAAGCGATGCGGCATCCCATTGCGGTCCAGCTTTCCCCGTAAACAGATGCGACTGAGTCTCCGCGACAGCGCTTTGAACCTGCTCAAGCCAGAGTTGCGCATGTTGTGCTTTCATCTCTCGCTCGACAAACGGCTGCAAGCCGTCTTTCAGGAGGTCGAGTGCCTTGCCAACGCGTTCATGATTCGTGATTGCCATTTATCGTTCCAGTCCGAACAAATCAGCCTGCTGTTTCGGAGCTTTGATGCGCTCAAGTGAAAGGCGAATAATTTCCGGCCAACTCTGTACCAGTGCATTGTAAGAGAGCGCCTGCGGGGCACGCTTCTTGCGCTCGCATACCGTGTAGAGTCGATATGCCAGTTCGCGGGCGGCCTCTGCTTTGGTACCGAGGGTGGCAACCAATTTGGCTGCTCCTCTTTCGCCACCTGCCTCTAGTGCTCGTACAAGCTGATGCACCACCTCCCACGCTGTCAGTCGTGAATCCGTGGCAGGATCCCAGTCCGGTGGCAACTCATCGGGGCGGAGCAAACGTACCTTTCCGCCCTTAGAAGAAAGAATACCGGCATCCACCATTCCGGCGACGCTGGTGTTCTTCGCTTTCGACAGTGTTTCGGCGACGCCGTACTCACCAACTTCAAAAGCTGATTGCTCAAACCACGCCAACGCCCAGCGCGTGTCAGCGTCGAAATCGCCTTCCTGCTCAGCTAGTGCCTCATCGAGGGTTTGGTTTATGAGAGCCAATGCTTCATGCACTGAAAGCGGCTTGCCGTCTGCATCAATCACGCTCGCGTAACGCGTATAAACTGCCATGCCGGGGCCGATGGCTGCTTGCGCAAGGTCTACTGGAGCAATGTTGCCGCGTTGCAAAAGGGACAAAGCCATGGGTAACTCGGCTTTGAGTGAGGAGACAAACTCGCGTCGCGTGGCTCTCGGCGCATCAACTAGCCGTTTACGACAGACAAGGACAATGCTAGAAGCAAGGGCGTTGGAGCCGATTCCGCGCGGCCGGTTTGCATGTTCCGTCCGCATAGGCCACGTCCCCGTGATCGTCCAATGAGCATCGATAAGAGCCTGCAACATTCTTTCCCATCCTGTCGATACTGCGCCGCCCGTTTCGGTGCTTTCCTCCTGTTTGAAAGCGTAGAAAATTGTTGCGGGGTACTCGACGGAAGCAGCGTCGTACATTGCGCTAAAGGTGCGACCTAGACGCTCATAAAAGAACTCGCGGGCGGTCGAGCGATCGCCGGCATGACGCGATGGATCTGAGATTATTTCATCGCTCTTGGGTACTAAAATGGTTCGGAAGATGTCCGGGTAAACTTTGAGCAAGACGCGTCTAAGCCAGATGTAGAAGAAGTCCGACAAATCGGCGTAACCTATGTTGTCAAAGTATGGAGGATCGGTCGAAAACATATATTTGCCAGGGGGCAAAGTAAGTTCCGCTGAGTCTCCATGGAGAACCCGGCCGCGAGCCGGTCTTTGAGGCAGAGAGTTAAGTGCGGTTTGAGGGTACTTGCAGCATGTACCCCATCCCCCTGTTGAATCGGCGAGTGGGTTTGTTTCAGCGAAGTCCCACACCATTTGCACAGTCTGTTTGTCAAAGGTTGGCTGCGCCTTCGATGGGCGTTCTGCGTGGACAAACCATCTAACTAGCGCATTGTTTGTCTGAACAAGTCGGTCGAAGAAGATCGCAAGATAGAGAGCAACCGCATTTGCGTAGTCGACGTCCCCGCGAGCATCCTTCCGGACGTCGACGATTGTGTGATCTAGTGCCATTGCGAAAATAGACAATGCTGCAAGCTGTCGCGGGAGAAAAAGGTCTCGGTGAAGCGTCAAGCCATAAGCTTGAACGCGGAAGCCAAGCGCGGCGTCGGGAAGCTTTGTCTCTGGCATCCATTCTGGAACCGCAGCCATTGCCTTAGCCTCGTGCTCTGCGGAAGCTGGATGGAATTGCATTGCCGAACCAGCCTTTGTTACGTATGCGTTGAGTTGAAACCCCAGTTTGTCCTCGCGGCCTTGATCACGAAGGGCGGCAAATGGAACTGGCGTTCCACATCTAGGGCAAACGGCTCCCGTGTCATTGACCGGGGGTGATTCCGGTTCGCCTGCATCACCTACAACCACATCAAAGCAAATTCGAGGACTGCGGGAAGCACGATTGGCGACGCGCAAGAAGGCGCGAGACTTAGGAGTCTTCGAAAGCCACAGTGAACTGATCAGCGGGATAGTCGTTTCGCATCCTGGATTGGGACATACGGCTGTTCTGCACCAGAGCCAAGCGATCGGTGCAGATGATCCCTCGAAGCTTTCCGCGTAGAGCCGACTCGCCCCTTCGCGCGCCCGCTCCATGATGCGATTTGAGTAGTAGGCGAGATCAGCGCGGAAAGCCTCAAACCCTGGACCACTGAGAAGGCTCTTTGACGCCTTCGGACTTATAGCGTCATGACCGCTGATTACGTGGGGTACTTCCACCAAGGCTTTAGAGATCGACACCGCAATCGGGTTCAGATCCGACCCAATTGTATCCATGCCCAAGCGCAGGGACTCGATCGGAATCGATCCAGAACCACAGAATGGATCCATCACGGTGGGAAGTTCGCCATTGGCGGAGTGTGCAATCTCTCTTTTGGCTGCCGCAAGAACAGCCTGATCGTCTTTCGACTCCCAGGCAACGAGCTTTTCCATCAGGGCAAAGAGCTCTTGCCGCTTCACCTCCGCGGCATCCGGGGCAAGGTATTCTCCAGGGTCGTCAACGAGAGATGCAAAAACTACGGCGCGACAAGCCGCAAGAGGTCTTCGTGCCCACCAGGCATGGAGATTTGATGTCGTGCCTACATGGATGAGCTTTTCGGCGGCCGCAGCACGGTTGATCGCCTGAAGCGGGAGGGCAACTTCGATCAGCTTTTTCTTGTAGTGCGCGGTCATCTTGAAAACCTCTCCCGCGCCGAGGTAATGTTGATTGCCTCCAATGGCAGCGCCACTTCAATCAGCTTCTTGCGAGTTTTCACACTAGCACTCATTCCTTGGGATCTCTCCGCAATGGGAGCTTTTCCTGTCCCATTTGAACAATTAAGCCTGCTACTTTCATGACGGTATCTAAGCTGATAGGCGGCATTTTGCCGCCTTCGCTAAGATACCCTGAGACGTATCTCGCTGAGTTTGTCTCAATCCCAAGTCGCGTGCAAACGATATAAGCGATCGATTCCGCTTCGCACTCTTCAACCTCACGGGACAAGCCGCGTCTCTCAGGCCAGAACTGTGGATTCGGGGTTCCGAGATGTCCACAGTATAGGTGGCCAAGTTCGTGGACCAAAGTTGCGTATCTCGATTCGGGAGTTTGCTTAGCGTTAAGAAGAAGTTCGTACCGGATCGGTACCGTCACAGTCACTTCCTTGAAGAGCCGTCGCACCTTGAGCTGGAACGCGTGACCTCCAGCGGCAGTCTGTATCTGCCCGGCCTGTTGAGAACCAAACTCACGCTCGTGAATGCGAACGCCATCCCTTTGTGCGTTTGCGATGGTTTTTGCAAGCTCGCCCTTCTCATGCCCGTGCAACGTCGCAAATGGGTCGAGAACCGACTGCGGGAGTGGTGGAGCGTTGGACATGGGCTCTGTATCGCTCACATCGAAAACAAAGAGCACCGGTCCCTTAGGCTGGAGGATCGTAATGGGTCGTGCTCCCGGACGAATGGTACGCAGGTACGTTTCTCGCCATCGATTTGGAGGCGCGACGTACCTGGCTCCAGGCATCTGAGTGCGGACCAGCATTGCATTAAAAGGGGAATACATCCGGAAGCGAGCGATGAATTCGAGCAGCTCCTTGTATTCTGCACGCGTTGAAAACTGCTGAGCCACCAAAAACAGCTCGTCTAAGGCCCTGAGGGGACCTGAGCCTCTGAGGCTCTCAACGGTGTCTCTGTCGAACATAAGATCAGACCGCATGGATCAGCTCTCCCTGCATGCATACCGGAATGACAGCATTAGGCTCCAGCCCCAGGGTCATACACCACCCGGTAGCTCGCAGGGTAAAGTTTGATTGCTCCCATCGCTTAGCCACAGCTTCACGGATGGCCTCGAAATAAGAAGGTCGCTCCTTCATCTAGGTGACTCAGCCCGCGATAATAGCTCGGGAAAGTCATAATTCACGCTCGTGACGCCGAAATCCGGCTCACGTTGAAAGGGTCGGCGCACGTAATGCACACGGTGGGTGTCCCAGTCCAGGAACTCGACTATGGCAAGAATGAAGTCCTCTGGCTTATTCAGAGAATAGAGAATTTCATTCTTGGTTACGGTGATGGTAGCCGCGCCTGAGACGCGACCCTTCACCTCGAGAAAGCGCAGACGCCCGGTGCTAGATTCACGACTTTCGATGTCGTAGCCAAGCTTGTCAAACTCGCGATCAGTGGGTTCAAAACCGAGCGAGCGCTCGACTTCCATAATAATCGCCCGTGCACGAGCCGCTGCTGCCTGGGTGTCTACAGCCTGCGCAGATACCGCGCGCGGTGTTCCGCTCATTTGTGCCAGCAGTCCAGCTGGCACCACCACCAACCCCCCCAAGGCAACCGGTGGCAGCGCCGACACCTGAGCTTCGAGATCGAGTTGCTCCATGCGCTTTTGAAGGCGGCCTTGCAGTTCGTCTGCGCGACGACGAGCTTCCTGAGAGTTCACGCGAGCATTGGGCCTGCCTGCCTGCTCCTGAATTTTCAGTTCCTCTGCGCGGTGATCCCAATAGCCGATTTCCTTGGTCAGCCGGTCTTTAACCGCGGCACGGGCCTTTTCGATCCAAGCATATCTTCGGTCACGCACTTCTTTGAGGTGCTCCGGAACAACCTCGGCGATGGCGTGGCCGAGTGCCTTCTGCTCCAGGTCTCGCGTGATCCAGGAGAATTCCGGGCGGGCAAAAAGTGCATCGACTTTCGGTTCGTCCTCCCGCAGTGGCCGATAGTCAAGATAGGGCGCGTAATGCAAATGCCGGGCGTTGCCCTCTTCGTCAAGTTCGACATAGAGCATCTGCTTCGAGATGGTGCGACGGTCACCATTGCTGATTACGCTGGCGTCCTGCACGGCGTGCTCTAGATAAAAGAGAACGCGAGGCACCGTGCCGGGATCACGTTCATCGACAAGCATCGAACCCCGCCGTAGCAGATCGCGGTGGCGTTCCAGTGTCAAGTCCAGTGTGGCATCGAGCAGAGGGTGACCCGGACAGACGAAGGCGGCTAGAGGTTCTCCCTGCGGTGCAATCAGCGACTTCTCAAATGCTATCCGCTCGTATCGCGGAAGTACCGGCTCGCCTGTTCCGATCAAGCGGTCCCGATTGCGCACGGGTGCTGGAACATGGGTCACCTCATAGCGACGTGGCTCACGTTGGCGGACAGCGCCTCCGAGCTGGCTGAAGGCTTCGAGGAAGAATGACTCTATGTAGAAGGGTTGCAAACGGCGTGCTGCCGCGCGCTCCATATCCTCCCGAATCCGTGCGACCCGACTCACATCCATAACGTCATGCGCCAAGGCGCGCTCTTCGAGCAAGTTTTGAAGCTGCGAAGTGTCCACGGCATTGGCGATGGCTTGAGTCAGCCTAGCGCGGATTTCTGGTCGCTCGCCATAGCGTATCGCCTGAATCAATAATTCCCGAAGTGGCCGGCCCTCGAACTGAATCTTACCGAGCACATCAAAGACCTGGCCGCCGAGGGCTTGGCGCGCCTGTTCCAGCTTTTTCAGCAATGTGTAGTAAACGTCCCCTTCGCGGGTCTCTTCAGCCACCACATTCCAGAGGTGACACACCTCGGTTTGCCCGATTCGATGGATGCGCCCGAACCTTTGCTCAATTCGGTTTGGATTCCACGGCAGGTCATAGTTGACCATCAAGTGTGCGCGCTGTAGGTTGATGCCTTCGCCCGCAGCATCCGTGGCAATGAGAACCTGCACCTCTGGGTCGTGCTTGAAAGACTCCTGCGCTTTCATGCGCTCTTCGCGACCCATGCCCCCGTGGATGGTGACCACGGCGTCCTTGCGCCCCAGCAAGGTCGTTACACGGGCTTCGAGATAGCTCAGCGTGTCGCGGTGTTCGGTGAAGATAACGAGTTTCTGACGCGGCGAAGGAACCGGCGGCGCAATTCTAATAGCCGCGGCAGGCGCTTCCTTGGGACCGGAATCAGGCGAGAATATCTCTCCGAGCAGGCTGGCAAGTTCTCGCCACTTCCGGTCTTCACCGCTGCGGCGGACGGCGAGCGCCAGCGATTCAAGACGACTTAGGGTAGCGATTTCAGCTTTAAGCTCATCGATCGTGCGCGCGGCGGTCGCCTGATCGAGAACTTCCTCCTCGGCAGCCTCTACCTCGTTATCCGGTGCCTCTTCCAGGTCTTCGACGTCGTCAGCGTCGAGAACAGGGCTTACGGCGGCAAACGCTTCCGCCTGTGCGCCCCGTTGCAGAATTTCAAGTTCCCGCAGGCGCTTTTGCAGGCGCTCGCTGCGCCGACGTAGCGACTGGTATATGGCCTCAGGAGAGGATGCGAGTCGCCGTTGAAGGATCGTCAAGGCAAAGCCAACGGTCCCAGCCCGTTTATCGTTGGCGAGCGCCTCAGCACGATTGAATTCATCGCGCACATATTCCGTCACTTCCTTGTAGAGTCGCGCCTCCGGCTCGGAAAGCCTATATGGGACCGTGTAAGCAATGCGCTCGGGAAACAACGGGGTACCATCGAACTTGAGCAGGTTTTCTTTCACCATCCGGCGCATCAGGTCCGATATCTCTACCTGGTGGACACCGTCGCGGAAGCGGCCCTCAAAGCGATCGCCGTCGAGTAGCGCAAGAAAAAGCTGGAAATCCTCTTCCTTCCCGTTATGGGGAGTTGCCGTCATTAGAAGAAAGTGCCGTGTAAGTCCGGAAAGAAGCTTTCCTAGGTGGTACCGCTTGGTGTACTTGACTTCGCCGCCGAATATCGTAGCCGACAGCTTGTGAGCCTCATCGCAGACAACCAAGTCCCAGCGGCAATCCGCGGCTTGTAGTTTCGCCTGAACATCTTCGTCCCGGGAAAGTTTGTCGAGGCGGGCAATGACTAGATTGGTTTCTAGGAACCAATTGCCGGGTCGTGCTGCTTCCAGTTTGTCATTCGTAAGAATCTCAAAAGAAAGTTGAAACCGCCGATAAAGTTCGTCCTGCCACTGCTCGGCCAGACTGCCGGGACAAACTACCATGCAGCGTTGCAGATCACCGCGAGCTATCAGCTCCTTAATGAACAACCCAGCCATGATCGTCTTGCCCGCCCCTGGATCGTCGGCCAGCAAAAACCTAAGCGGCTGACGCGGCAGCATTGCCTCATATACGGCAGTGATCTGATGTGGGAGCGGTTCGACGAGAGAGGTATGGACGGCCAAAACGGGATCGAATAGATGCGCCAATCGGATGCGATGAGCCTCTGAAACTAGTCGGAACAACCGCCCACTCCCATCGAAGCTCCACGGACGGCCCTCCTCCACGACTTCTAGACGCGGTTCGTCAGGGCGATATAACAACTCATTAGCGACCCGTCCAGAGGGTCCCTTGTAGGTCAACTCCAAAGCTTGAGAGCCGAACCACTGTACGCTGACTACCGTAACGAGTTGATCCGGTAATATTCCGCGGACCGCCGCGTTCGGTTGAAGGTCTTCGAGGCGCATTCTTTCTCATTCCGAAAGGTTTAAGGGATACCTTAGTGCCCAAATTATAGTTCACCACCCTTCGTAGTCTTCTAGAGAGGCAATGCGGTCGCGTTAATGTTCCTTTACTTCTGGACCTTTAGCGGCGGGCATTTTTTGTTCGTTCTCATGCGAGATAGACCATTGCTAACTCTGGAAAAGCGCAAAGGTAAGCGCGAGAGCGTATCGAGCAAGTAGAGGGGAGGATGTTTCCTCCCTGACTGCTGCCGGCGAAAGACCGCCGTCTTCCGTCACCCACCTCACTGCGGGCCTGTTCGAGTCTGTTACGAAACCCCTTAGGCTACTTATTCGACAATTGCGAGAGCATCGGGAGGCCAAAATGGGTCTCCTAGCTCATTGAGAGAATCGAAGTGCCTACAGTACGCAGGTAGGTACGCGAGCTTGTTGCTGGGTGCCACTGTTTGCAGATCGCCATCGTATTCCAACAGCAGCGGCGTTGCCTTGTGTGTCTCCCATGGCGTAACGAGTTTCATGAAGAAGCCAACGGCGATGGAAGCGAGCGTGCCGTTCGGCCACACGACCTGCGGCTTCCCGCCTGCTGCACCATAGCGCGCGGCCTCTTTTGCCAGCGCCTCATCGGTAACCAGACCCATACACCTCATGCAGGGCTTACCCGGCATCGACAACATTACCTGACCGCTGATCGAGAATTCACCGCTCGACTCGTGGACATCCATGCCAATGTCAATGAGAGGTATGAGGAACCTTCGTGCGAAGGCTTCCAGTTCGCTGCGACAGCTGATCGAATCAACACACGCGAAGATGACATCGACATCGCGAAGCTCGGCAGTGACCTCAGTCCAACTCGCCCGACGTTTGATGACCTCGGCGGCGGGATTCACGGCCTTAATGACGCGTTCTGCGATATCTACTTTGGCAGTGCCCAGCCTGACGTCTTCCATGGTGGCACCGACAAGCCGGTTGAGGTTCGTGTCTTCGATGAGGTCTGGGTCGATGGGAAGGAAGCTGCCCAATCCGATATGGGCCAGTTGCTGCGCGACGTGAGAACCACCGCCACCTAGACCCACGAGAGCGGCTTTGGAACGGCCCAACACGATCTCTGAGTCTGCCCCAAGGAACGACTGGCGCTGCAAATTCAACTTGTCACCCACTCGTCACCTTCCATGTGCAGCGCATTGGACTTCCGACAATCGCAATCTCAACGCCCGACGGTGAAGACCGGCCAGGAATCCAGCATTGACCTACCGCTGAATTGAAACTGAACACGACCGCTCCATGAGGAAGGCTGGGCTGGACGTTCCAGAAATCCGGCACGAACAAGGCGTTCTCTCGGAGGTCCGTTCTGCTGAACCGAGGCCTCCCTCGATGTTCGTGCAGGTGGACGTGAACCATGGAGACGGCCTCCGTATAGGCCGCCTGCAACGCCTTGCGGAGGCCGGAGCGGCCTACTGTTGCTCCCGCGGAGGGATCGTCCACGTAGTCTTCATCCTCCACATGATGGACTTCCCCGGCGAGCAGGAGCAACGAGGTGGCCGATAACGCCGGTCGGCACTTCAGAAATGCGACCCGTTCTCCGGCGAAGGCGTGCGGTTCGCGCAGTCGCTGGAACAGATCGTCGTAGAGTGTCGCGGTTAGCTTCAGGATCGTTCTCATCGAAGACCTCGAAGATGCTCGGCGAGTATTTCGGCCGGACGCAGGTGGGCTGGCACCTGGTTCCATGACCATGTCCACCAAGGTCTGCCAAGCACAGCGTGAGAGCTCCAGTTCGCGCCCCTGCCGGTCACGGCATGCTGTAGGAAAAGACGGGTTGTGTAGCCTGCGTGCTGGCCTAGGCAGAGGAGACCCTGCATTTCGCGCGGGTTGCAGCCTTCGGGAAGCACGAGGCGAGGAAGGAAGACGAAATCGACTCTGCCCTCCACCATCGGCGTCACGTCGCCAAAGGCCGCACGCAGTTCATCGAGCTGCTCTGGGGCGACCATTAGGACGACTGCCCCTGGCGCACATGGCTGACGAAGATCTCTCCTCCCTTGATGTGGACAGTGCCGTTGTCTGGGAGTTCCTTGAATTCGCCGCCGATGACCTCGTCCAGCACACGGGACGGATCGACCCCAAGAACACGCTTCAGCTCGGTGACGGTGTACGTCCCGGCCTGGATCGTCTTGTGTTTGCCGTCGATGGTCACCTGTACGAGCTTGGGTGCCGTGGTGAACCTCTCGACGCCATGCTTCCGGAGGTTTGCTTCGGCATGGGGGGAAATCAGCTCAGGCTCTCCGTGCCGGAAGTTTTCGAAAACCTCGAACACGAGGTGGCCATCGCGACCCGCCAGGTGGAGCAGCTGATTCCCTGTGATGTGGGCCTTGGGCCACTCGTGGTACTGGTTGTCCACCTTGATCCGGTAAGCGCGGGCAGGCGGCACCGGCTGCCCATGCAGGCAGCAGTGCTCAATATCCGCAAGTTCTACTTCAATTGCAGCCAATTCCACCGCCTCGATGGCGACTGCCTGCTCGACAACACCCAGTTCCTGGTTGAGTCCATCACGATTCATATAGTTTTCTCCGTCATTGCGGCTTGCGTGCATTTGGTGCCGGTCGCAGCCGCTCTCATTGGGTAAAGCGCACCTCCTTCCTTTTTTCGCCACGGGATGGCAAAAAAATCCGCGGCCAGCGCTTTAATGGTTAGATAGGGGTGCTCGAGGCCGTTCATGAACGATGCGGAATACCGAAGGCTGCTCAAAGTCCTCACAGTGCGTGCCTGTCGCGTCCTCAGGGTCGCTGCGTCGAAGGGGGAGGACCGGGTTCTCGCGGAATCCGGTAAGTCCCCAGCCGACTATGCCGCAGAAACTCTCATCCGCTGGGGCACGAATCAGCTTCAGTTCACGGGGACGCCTGAGGCGCTCGTGGCCTATCTGACGAAAGTGATGACGAACGCGATCATCAGCACGCTGCGTAAGAAAGAAGTGAAAATGAGCCGGAACGGCAAGACGACGCTGGCCGACGAACTCATCGAAGATTCCTCTCCTCAACCAAAGCCGGAGAGCCTCTTCGACCTCCGTTCGCTGATGCGCGACGACGCATTTCGCGAGGCGCTGGATCAATGCACCGCAGACGACGATGTCTTGAAGGAGTACGTCGTCGCGATCGAAATGTTTGAGGACACCATCCCGGCAGCTCGCGACATCGCCTCGCTGCTGGGAGTCCCGGTGACCGACATTTACAACCGCAGGAAAAAGTTAGCCCGGCGACTTGGGAAGCATGGCTTCACCGAATCGCGTCGCAGGAGCAAAGTATGAAGAAAAAGAATGAGGAGAATCGCCAAGCGGAATCGTTGGAGCAAAGTCTTGAAGCCCTATTTGGACGAGAGGCAGACCTTACCGATGCCGAGCTCGACGAAGAGCTAGATGCTTGCGGAATTGATGCAACAGAGCTGCAAGCAAACGTCCATAAACAGCTCTTCGACTACGCGAATCATCATTACCGAACGTTGGACAGAGACGTTCCAGAAAATCTCGAGAAGACGCTACGAGCACTCCGACCTCCGAGCGCTGCGGAAAAAGCGAAGGCTGTCGTACGGACGGCGGAAAATCTCGTCGGTAGCTTTCTGGATACGGCAAAGACTAAGTCGGCGGAACTTTTGAGCGCGACCCTGCCTACTCAGACAGGGAACCCTCAATTTGCTTTTCGCAACAAGAAGGAATTATCGGCGGCCGACAAGAACCTCCTACAGAGCGAGCAAGAGGACGTCGATTCCTCCGACGAATCATGAAGGGAGACGCCCGATGAACAAAGATGTTGCGATCGAACTGCGACGCAGATTGCAGATCAAGGGAGTTCTCCGCCTCGATGACATCACAAAGCCTCTCGGCCTTTCGGTGAAAGAAGTGGACTCGGACGGTTTCGACGGAGCACTCGTACGTCGATCCTCAGGAGTGGGCGGTCGAATTCTCGTGAAACGAAACATGCGGGAGTTCACTCGCCACTACCTGCTCCACAGAGACTCGGATAGCGTGTCGTGCGGTACGCAGGATATTGCAAACTGGACCAATTTCGAGGCCAATCCTGAGCACGAAGCAGACGAGTTCGCTTCGGAGCTCTTGCTTCCGAGCGCGGAGATGAAGGCTTTGATTGGAGCACAATGGCCCTCGCTCAAACTTGTCAGCGATCTTGCTGCGGAATTTGAAGCGAGCCTGACGGCCACGATCCGGAAATATTGTGAAGTTGCGACGCAAAGCTGCGCTGGAGTCTGGGTGCAAGACTCGCGTGTCCGCTGGTTTTCCGGTTCCGTCAGTTTCCCTCACTGGATCAAAGTCGGCGAAGAATTGGATGCTGGTCTACTCGACTGCAACACGCCTCTAGAGGAGATGGTCGAAGTGAGAGCCTCGGAGTGGATTCCTGCATTCTCCGAAGAGAAGGAGGCGACGCTTCTCCAGGGATGCGTGCGAATGCCTACCTACAAAGGCTGCCTTGTCTTGCTGCGGGCGAATCGGCCGCTCAAACATCAGACCGCAGACGATGAGCTCCTCGAAGAGCTGGATACGAACCGGTTC
>WNFJ01743135.1_pt2 | contig 15012 bp, 16 predicted proteins | sample 5400461 | NCBI WGS metagenome assembly WNFJ01 (sample SAMN13153349, study PRJNA577476) | soil metagenome | isolation source: 115 cm saprolite on Douglas fir-dominated hillslope | place: USA:California | collected 2013-09-17 | reverse complement strand
GTAATCCACGAGAAAGAAATCCGGAAAAGCTTGCCACCCGGGTTTCCTGGAATGAACATCGCCGTGCGTTGACGATACGTCGCGTAGTCTGGGTGCCCCGCTTCCATTTTCTCTTCTTCGGACCGTGCCAGAAAGTAATAACTGAAGATCATCCCGGTGTACAGAGCCAGAATAATAATCCTGGGCCACATGGTCAGCAGGCCAAAGCCCGCAACGGACAAACATAGGTATTGAGGATGTCGGATGCGCGAGTAGATCCACGAGTGGACCACGCCCCGGTGACGCAGCTTGGATCCATAGACCTGCACCGCACAAACCAGGAAGCCAATGATGCCCGCGCTAAGACAGTCAGGCCCCACGCGCCACCGAAGAAATTCCAATGCGGGGCTTGTGGTAATAACGGAGTGCGGAAGAAAGAAAGCTTCGAGCCACGCCGTTGCTCTCCAGCGATGCAATCCCTCGAGAGTAGGCGCATAAAGCGAGTACCAGTAAAAGGCGAACGGGCTGACCATAACGACGATTTCGATCATCATCAGGCCGTACAGAGCGGAAAGCAGCCACTTCAACAACCTCTTCATGTTTTCCAGTCCCTCATCATAGGTTTCAGGTCCTTAGCAACCGGCGACTAAGTCGAAACGAGCAGCAGACCGCTATCCGAATTCCACTAGCGATTCGTGAAAAATGGACGCGCAAGAACCTGTTGAAGGTGAGTCGAAAGGGCTGATATTGGCTCTTACGCACTGGTGTCCACCTCCGGAAGGCCCCCGTGTCCCCTGCTCACTCGTGAAGCACAGACAGTACATATCTTCTACACTTTTGTCACCGGGTTTCAAACCGGAAATCCGGGTTTACACCTCTTTAAACGCGCAGCTTACACCCTTCTCGATCACTCGCTTTGAGAGTGCCATTTCCTGTCAGCTCTCCGAATATCTACGTAGCTCCAAGTGCAGTCGATGCCTTATCGTCTTCAACCGACGAAGTGTGACAAATGGGGAAACACGCTAAAACTGGGGCCGACGACCTCCTTTCGGGGGGCGCCGCCGAGGGCATATATGTCGCTGTTTTGTAGCGGATGCCATGAGGAAAATATTTGCAACTACTGGCTAGCAATGTTCATTCGAATTCATCTTCAGGGCTGGATGCCTGCCATTATGGGTGACGCCTAGCTAGGTAAACCCTTTAGAATAAGTAGGATGCATAGTTTTAGCGGTCATCTACGCGTGGCATCCTTCGTGCAGCCACTGGATATACCCTGCGGAGGGTCTATCTGTGACTCTAATGGCGGTAGCCTGTGATTCTTAACACAGAAGTGGCAAATCAGTCGGATCGCAGGGAAGCCCGAGGCGACGCCGGACTAATGGGCGTCACCTATCCCTGGTTTGCCCTTCAAGTGCGGGGGCGCCGTGAACTGGCAGTCGCGGAATACTTACGTGGCCAGGGATATGAATGGTTTCTGCCACTCTATAAGTGCAAGAAACGTTGGTCGGATCGAATCAAGGAAGTGGAGTCTCCTCTTTTCCCTGGCTATCTGTTTTGTCGATTCGATCCGCAGTTGCGACTGCCAATCCTCAAAACCCCAGGCGTCATTCAGATTGTCGGTAATAATCGACAACCAGTTCCGGTCGACGAACACGAAATTGCAGCGATTCAAACACTGATAGCCACGGGAGTTCGGAATCAACCCTGGCCCTTCCTAGAAGTTGGCGACAAGGTGAAAATTGAATCAGGTCCCTTGTGTGGACTGGAAGGGCTTCTGATCGAGTTCAGAGGCAGTCATCGCCTGGTCATCTCTGTCACCCTGCTTCAGCGTTCCGTGGCCGTGGAACTTCATTCTGGGGTCGTGACATCGCTCCGTTCACCTAAGGCGCCGCTTGCGCAAGAAATGTACTCCAGGCCAGCTGCGATTTAGCTGGCTCTGCAGAGCTTCTGTCCCCCATTTTTTGGATCCTCTTTGCGAGAACATCGAAGACGAGGGCACTCTTTATGAGTCTCAGTTCCATGGCATTGCCGAGCTACAAAGTTAAAACCAAGCGTCCCGAAGTAGTCGCCGCCGCTGTTGCCACGGCAGCGGGTTTCCTTTCCGAAGAGCAGTTCCGACGCATGCTCTGCAGAGAGAGAAAGCGATCGGAACGTTCTCGGAAACGCCTTCTGCTAATGCTCATTGACGCATCGGAATGGTGATGCTTCTGTTCTGCCGCAGGTTGGAGGAGTCCTGTGTCAGTGCATCCGTGAGACAGATCTCGCCGGGTGGTTCGACGCAAATTCTGTTCTCGGTGCCATCTTCACCGAAATGGGGAGCACGGACATCAGTACGGCGGTCAAGGTCATCGAATCGAAAGCCAGAGCCGCACTGCAGAAAATCTTCAGAGCGGATCAAATTGACAAATTCCAGATTTCTTTCTACGCCTTTCCTGAGGGTTTGGAGGGCGACGGATGGGGACGTTCACTGGACCCGGCAATGTACCCCGATCTTTTCGCAGAGGAAAAAAGAAAAAACCTACCTCTTCTCACCAAACGAATTATGGATATTGTCGGCAGCGCGTCTGCATTGATTCTACTCGCGCCGGTATTTCTGATTCTTGCCATCATCATCAAGCGTACCTCGAAGGGACCTGTCTTTTTCCGTCAGCAGCGTGTCGGTCGATTTGGTGTACCGTTCATGTTTTTGAAGTTCCGATCGATGAGTGTTTCGAACGATGCGGGGATCCATAAAGAGTACGTGCGGAAGTTCATTGCCGGGAAAGCTGAACCGGCGTCTGACGGAGGGAATCAGCAGGTGGTCTACAAGATTACGAATGATCCGCGAGTTACGTGGATCGGCAAATTCATGCGACGCACCAGCCTTGATGAACTCCCTCAATTTTGGAACGTTCTGAAGGGTGAAATGTCACTCGTGGGGCCGCGCCCGCCCATTCCCTATGAAATTGAAGCTTATGACATCTGGCACCGGCGACGTTTGCTCGAGGCCAAACCTGGTATTACTGGCCTCTGGCAGGTCTACGGACGAAGCAAGACGACTTTCGACGAGATGGTCCGTCTGGATCTGCAGTACTCTAGAACCTGGTCTTTTTTGTTGGATATAAAGATTCTCCTTCTGACTCCGCGCGCAGTCTTTTCTGGCAATGGCGCCTACTAAGCCCACAAGTCATCTTAAGGGTTTCCTGCCCGTCAGCGTTTAGGTGTTGCTGGCTGATTTCTTAGCCCCTCCTTGAATTTCCGCCTCGAGATTTCCCCGACTCGAGGCTCTCGTTGTGGCTTCCCAAACTCAGACTTAGAATGCAGGTGGAGAAAATGGCTACTATTCTAGGCGTTGGTTCTTCCCCAAGTCTGCCTCTCAAGCGTGACATGGGCGAAGATGTGATACGGATTGGCGTGATCGGTTACGGCTACTGGGGGCCTAATATTGTCCGGAATTTCCACCGACAAGCCCAATCCCATGTTGTTGCCGTGTGTGACAAGGACCCGAAGTCGCTCGGGCGCGTGCGACAGTCCTACCCGGACATGCCCGTCACCAGCGATTGCAACGATTTGCTCACCGCAACCGATATCGATGCAGTCGCTGTAGTTACGCCAGTCTGGACGCACTATGAACTGGCCAAGGCTGCTCTCGAGAACGGCAAGCACGTCTTCGTCGAGAAGCCATTTACCTGTTCAACGGCGCAGGCGGAAGAGCTGATCGAACTGGCCGAACGCAAGAACCTTAAGATCATGGTTGACCACACCTTCTTGTTCACGGGCGCTGTCAATCGAATCCGGAAACTCATTGACGAAGGAACGCTCGGAGATCTGTACTACTATGATTCTACGCGAGTCAACCTGGGCTTGTTCCAACACGATGTCAACGTCATCTGGGATCTGGCGCCCCACGACCTTTCGATCATGGACTATCTGATCCGGGAGAAACCCGAGGCCGTTGTCGCCACCGGGGAACGCCATCTGAATGGAGTCGCCGACGTCGCGTTCATCACCGTGTATTATCCAAATAACATCATTGGGCATATCAATGTGAACTGGCTGTCTCCCGTCAAAGTGCGCACGACGCTGATCGGCGGCGAAAAGAAGATGCTGGTGTGGAATGATCTCGAACCCGACGAGAAGATCAAGGTGTATGACAAGGGAGTGCAAATGTCGAACGGAGACGGCCGATATCAACTGCTCGTCAGCTACCGTTCGGGAGACATGTGGGCACCCAGAGTCGAGCAGGTGGAAGCACTCAAGGCAGAGGCAGCCTACTTCGCGGACTGTATTCTGAACAACAAAAAGCCGTTCAACGACGGGGCCGCTGGATTGCACGTGGTGAGGATGCTCGAGGCAGCTGATCAGTCACTTCAGCAGAAAGGGAAGATCATCCAGCTATGACGGATCATCTATCGATCGCCCCGGATGTGAAGCTCGGCAAGGACGTCAAGCTGTCGAAATTCATCAATCTGTACGGCTGTGAAGTCGGCGACAACACGAAGATTGGAGCATTCGTGGAGATCCAGAAGAACGCAAAGGTGGGTAAGAACTGCAAGATTTCAAGCCACACGTTTATCTGTGAAGGTGTGGACATCGAAGACAACGCTTTCATTGGTCACAGCGTTACTTTTATCAACGATCTTTACCCTCGTGCCACCACAGCGGACGGACAGTTGCAAACCGCAGAAGACTGGAAAGTTCAACGGACGCTTGTGAAGAAAGGTGCTTCGATCGGTTCAGGAGCAACGATTCTCTCGAGCGTCGTCATCGGCGAAAACGCCATCGTCGGTGCCGGTAGCGTTGTGACCAAAGATGTGCCGGCGAACGCGGTTGTGGCCGGAAACCCTGCAAGAGTGTTGCGCTATATCGCCGAAGAATCGAGGATTGCGTAATGCCAAACAATGAGAAAATTGCGTTTCTCGATCTGATTAGCCCGCACGAAGAGCTCATGTCTGAATTGGTCGCCGTTTTTCAACAGGCGCTGGGAACAGCGGGCTTCATCGGCGGGCCGATGGTGGAGGGATTCGAACGCGAATTCGCCTCTTTCTGCGATGCGGCCCACTGTGTCGGCCTCTCCAGCGGCACGGACGCGGTTCGATTTGCTCTAATGGCAGCGGGCGTCCAGCCGGGCGATATTGTTGTCACCGTCCCGCACACGTTTATCGCGACCACTGAAGCGATCACGCAGGCGGGCGCACGTCCGGATTTCGTCGATATCGATGAGAGCACCTATTGCATGGATCCGGCGAAGCTTCAGGAATACTTCGAGCAGAAATGCTTTTTGGATCGTGAGACCGGGAGACCGTACCACAGGGAATTGAGGGCCCAGGTCACCGCCGTCATTCCGGTACACATCTACGGACAGACCGCGGACATGGATCCGATTCTTGAGCTGGCCCAACGCTACAACCTGATTGTTGTCGAAGACGCTTGCCAGGCCCATGGCGCGGAGTATTTTTCGAGGAAGGAAAATCGGTGGAGGAAAGCCGGGTCGATGGGGCATGCCGCTGCCTTCAGCTTTTATCCTGGCAAGAACCTGGGCGCATGCGGTGAGGCCGGAGCGGTGACAACACCCGATGAAGAGATTGCTCGCAAGATTCGCATGTTCCGCGATCACGGACAGTCGAAGAAGTATTACCACGACGTAGAGGGTTACAACGGACGTCTCGATTCGATCCAGGCGGGAATCCTTTCGGTCAAGCTTCGGCACCTCTCCGATTGGAATCGTAGGCGACAGCAAGCTGCGCAGCGGTATGACCAGCTGTTCGTGTCCGCAACGGACAGTTTGGTCACGCCTCACCAGCCCGACTGGGCGCGTGGGGTGTATCATCTCTATGTGATTCGCGTGCAAGATCGCGAGGGACTAAAGAAACATCTAGCGGAAGCTAAAATTGGCACAGCGATTCACTATCCCATCCCTCTGCACCTGCAGAAAGCTTACGTCGGACTGGGATACTACCAGGGGGATTTCCCGGTAACGGAGACGGTCGCGTCGCAGATCCTTTCCTTGCCCATCTACCCACAACTCGGTCATGAATCTCAAACCAGAGTGGCCCGGGAGGTCCTGAAGTACGTTTCAGAACAAACGGATCTTCGCACCGGTGTGTCGACTCAACCTGCGCTCCGAGTGTGAAGCCACTACTTCTTTAATGGTTGTCTTTGCCCTGATTAAGTCGCAACAAAAGGCGTAGTTGCTCTACCAATGGCATACAATAATCCCGGGGTTCTCCACCAGATGCCCGCGAAGATCAATTCGCAAACCAGTGTTCCGATCAACGATAAGATCTGGATCGATCTGGACAATTCTCCTCACGTTCCTTTTTTTGAGCCCATCATAAAAGAATTCGAGAAACGCGGTTACTCAGTCGTCCTAACGTCCCGCGACGCCTACCAAGTTTCGGAATTAGTGGATTTGTTCGGCTTGACCTGCAAGAAGCTTGGCCGACATTACGGGAAGAACAAAATCCTAAAAGTACTCGGCGTCTGCATGCGCGCTCTCCAGCTTGTGCCGTTGATGCTGCGGGAGAAGCCAGCTTTGGCTCTTTCTCACGGTTCGCGTGCGCAACTTCTTACATCCTTCCTTCTGGGGATTCCGTCTATCACTATTTTCGATTATGAGTATGTGAGCCAAGGCTTAATGTGGCTCAAGCCTGGTTGGGTCATCGTTCCGGAAGTGATCCCCGATGATGCGGTCAAACATAACCGCCGCCGGCTTCTGCGGTATCGCGGTATTAAGGAAGATGTTTACGTACCCAACTTCAAGGCCGACTCTACAACGAGAAGTAAGCTGGGGCTTAGCGATTCGGATCTGGTAGTTACTATTCGTCCGCCGGCTGTTGAAGCGCACTACCATCAACCGGAGAGTGACGAGCTATTCCGTGCAGTCGTGGAGTACCTTACCAACCAACCCAACGTCAAGATGCTCGTCTTACCACGAAACAACAGGCAGCAAAGGGCGATTAGCGAGCTATGGTCGAATCTTATTTCCTCGGGAAAGTTGATCATCCCGTCGCACGTGGTGAATGGCCTGGATCTGATTTGGTCTGCTGACCTAGTGATCAGCGGCGGTGGTACAATGAATCGCGAGGCAGCGGCCCTTGGGGTGCCCGTCTATAGCATTTTTCGCGGAAGGATCGGATCCGTTGACCGGTACCTCGCCGACCAAGGTAGGCTCGTGCTTCTGGAAAAAGTCGAAGACGTTAGAACAAGAATCAATCTTGTCAAAAGGAGTCACGACGCTAAACCCCGCAGCACAGATTGCTTCGCGATGCGAGATATCGTCGACGAAGTCAGCGCCGTATTACACCCATCCTTCTCGCCACGGCACGAAGTGGTCCGATGACGACTCGCGTTCTGCCCCAGATTCAGCGTCCCAATCAATCGGATCTTCAGAAGTTGATCGCCCTGGCCGCAGAAGGGTTGATCCCCATGTTTGACCCAGCGAAACAGGTTTTCTGCCAACGGATGGTCTCCAATGGGAAGGGTCTGATTCGGGTTGGAATCTCCTACCGCTATACGATTATTACCCTGCTCGGGCTCCATCGCTTGCGATTGGCGGGCCTTCCCCTGCCGTTCGACATCCAACCCACCATAGAACATCTTTTGCAAGACACGACTTGGCTCGAGAACTTTGGAGATCTCGGACTGCTTTTGTGGCTGTGCGCTTTGGCATCGCCTAATCGCCTCCCAGGCTTCTGCTCTCATCATGCCCTAGAATCGGCTGTCAATCGCTATCGGGACGGCCGTGAACGGCGGACAATGGAGCTTTCGTGGTTTTTGTCGGGTCTTTCTTACGCGGTCTTGGCCGAACCGAAGCGATGCCACGCTCTTACCAACCTCGCCCATTCCACTTTTTCAGTTTTGAAGAAGAATCAAGGTCCGCATGGGGTCTTTGGTCATCAGCATCAAGGCGCTGGCGTCGCCAGATTGCTGCGGTCCCGAATCGGGAGCTTTGCTGACCAAGTTTATCCCATCTATGCAATGGCTCTGTATTCCCAAACGTTTCAGAATGAAGAGTCTCTGAGAATGGCATCCGCCTGCGCCGACGCGATCTGCCGTGCGCAAGGGCCGCTCGGCCAGTGGTGGTGGCACTACGATTCGAAAACGGGAAAAGTTGTTGGTAAATATCCGGTTTATTCCGTTCATCAACATGGAATGGGTCCTATGGCTCTCTTTGCGCTTGGCGAAGCTGCCCAGAGAGATTTCACCCGAGAGATCTATCGAGGTTTGAATTGGATCTACGGGGCGAACGAACTTCACACCGATATGCAAGATTCCTCGGCCCGGGCGATTTGGAGATGCATTCGTCCGGCAAAGTCCAGCATGTACTATGCAGAAGCTCTCTCGCTTCTCAAGTCTGGCACGAATGGACGAACCCCTCGAGGCTTGAGCACCCTGTACGAATGCTGGCCGTATGAACTCGGATGGCTGCTTTACGCATTTGCTTCTCGCAGTACGGAACAAGGATATGGTTCTCCCCCGTACGTGCCAGTGTCACAAAGCAAGGATTAAACGGGCTAGAGCGTGAACGAGCAACTCCTCAGATACGGAGCGGGCGGCGATACAAACCTCAGCATCATCGCTGTCATATTCGTCCTGCTAGCCGGGCTCCTGATACTTGTATTTCCGCGTAACTATGTGGTTGTGCCATTATTTCTCACCAGTTTTTTTATTCCGCTCGGACAAAAGCTTGTTATTCTCGGCCTTCACTTCACGATGTTCCGAATTATCATCTTGTTCGGCTGGCTTCGCGTAATTTTCGGTGGCCACTCAGACAACGGAGGCACTTCGCGATTTCGCTTGAACTCGATCGACAAGGCGCTCGTCTTATATGTATTCTCCGGCGTCGTAACCTTCACGCTTTTGTGGCGCGACTCGGCGGCTATTGTGGATCGGCTAGGATTTCTTTACAACGCGTTCTGAGGCTGCTTTACCGGGATGAAGAAGACGTTGACCGGACGATCAGAGTGTTCGCGGTTATCTGTGCAGTTCTTGCGGTTTGCATGGTGACCGAGCAGTTCACGGGACGAAATCTGTTTTCGGTATTCGGGGGAGTACCCGAGCTCACCTTTGTGCGCGAGGGCAAATTGCGATCCCAGGGCCCGTTCGCGCATCCGATTCTTGCCGGTACCTTTGGAGCCACATTGCTCCCCTTGTTCCTGGGACTTTGGTGGCAGAACAAGAAGGCCAGAGCTGCCGCACTTCTAGGCATCGTTTCTGCCACCGTGATAACCATTACTTCGATGTCCAGCACTCCGCTAATGGGATACTTTGCGGGAATCCTGGCGCTGTGTTTTTGGCCGCTTCGCAGGCAGATGCGGCTACTGCGGTGGGGCGTCGTGATTTGTCTCCTTGGCCTTCACATGGTAATGAAAGCTCCGGTGTGGGCGTTGATTGGGCGCGTGGACCTGGTAGGAGGATCCTCCGGCGACCATCGGTATCAGCTTGTGAACCAATTCATCGGGCATTTCGGCGATTGGTGGCTCCTGGGAGTGAAGGAGGCGGGGAAGTGGGGTTTCGAAATGTCGGATCTGTCGAACCAGTTCGTAGAGACTGGTGTAACCGGAGGCCTGCTCACCCTGGTCTTATTTGTCGCCATTATTGTTTACTGTTTCAAGCGGTTGGGCGACGCACGCGCAGCCTCGCAAGGCAACCCACCAGCGGAGAGGCGTTTGTGGGCGCTTGGCGCTGCGCTCTTTTCGAATGTGGCGGCCTTTTTTGGCATCGCCTACTTCGATCAGACGATGGTGTCCTGGTACATGCTTGTGGCGATGATTGTAACGGCTACAACAGCAGGTCTCCAGTCCCCTTCGGCGGTCGCATCTACCCCGGCGTATCTCGAGAGGACGGTCTCGGCTTTCTCTACGGCCGCCGTTATGCCCAAAGGTTCCAGAGCGCTGCGGCATCACGGTCGGTTGGGTTTTGAGCGCTCGCCGCGCTAGTGGCTCTTTCACAGTGACAATTATGGTTTACAAAATCGACTAGAAAATTCTATTGACCGCCATGCACGACCTTTCCATTGTCATCGTTACTTGGAACGTAAAAAAATACATCGAGGAGTGTCTGTCTTCTCTCGGACAGTTGGACAAGAAACTCTCGACCGAGATCATTGTGGTGGACAATGCCTCGACAGATGGCACGGCCGAGCTGATTCGCGCCCGATTCCCTCACGTGAGGCTGATAGAGACAGGCGCCAACCTTGGGTTTGCGCGGGGGAACAACGTGGGGATCAAGTTGGCCGGCGGCCGGTATGTCTGCCTGATTAACCCTGACGTAAACGTTCCGCCGGATTGCCTGCCAAAGATGTACCGGTACATGGAGGAAGAGCCGGCCGTCGGGCTCCTGGGGCCCAAGATGCTCGGACCCAGCGGAGAAGTGCGGCGCTCGGGGATGAGATTTCCGACTGTCTGGAACAGTTTTTTGCGGGCGCTGGCCCTGGATTCCCTGTTTAAAGGAACGGGAATCTTCGGCGGCTGGTTGATGACCGATTTTCAATTTGACCGGACCAGGGATATCGACGTCCTGAACGGCTGGTTCTGGATGGCCAGACGGGAGGCTTTAGATCAGGTGGGCCTGCTCGACGAACGTTTTTTCATGTACGGCGACGACCTGGATTGGTCCAAGCGGTATCATTTGGCGGGGTGGAGAGTGGTGTTCTATTCGGAGGCCGAAGCGCTTCATTACGGCGGTGCCAGCTCAGCGAATGCCCCGGTGCGCTTCTATATCGAAATGCAGCGGGCCAATTTTCAGTATTGGAAAAAGTTCCACGGCCACATTTCGTTTTTCTTCTATTTGCTGACGGTCTGGCTAAACCATGCCGTTCGAACCATTGGCTACGGACTCGTTTACCTCACGAAGCGCTCCTTGCGCTCCATCGCTTTATTCAAGATGAAAAGAAGCTTTGCGTGCATACGTTGGCTCATGGGCCTGAAAAGTGTCGAGGAAGCTGGAGCGCAATGAGCGAGCTCCCGAACAACGGGAAGGCTTATGTTCTGGCTACTCGAGAAAGTCATCGCCTCGGTCGTTTCACAGACGGTGCGCCCTAAAAAATGGATCATCGTCAGTGATGGTTCGACGGACCGTACCGATGAGGTCGCGCAAAAGTATGCCGGTCAATACGCCTTTATCGAGCTCGTGCGCATCACCGAGGAACATCCTCGGAATTTTGCCGCGCAGGTGAATGCCATCAACGCGGGCTTTGCTCGGTTGGAGGGGATGGATTACTCTTACATCGGGAACCTCGACGCCGATGTTTCGTTTGGACCTTCCTACTTCAACAGTCTACTGGAAAAGTTTGACCAGGATCGATCGCTCGGACTGGCGGGAGGGTCCATCTTCGAAGAGGTAGGAAGAGAATTTCGTAGCCGCCGTAGCAACAGCATTCGGGCCGTCGCGCACGCAGTGCAACTCTTTCGCCGGGAATGCTATGAAGCATTTGGCGGCTATGTGCCGCTCAAATATGGCGGGCCGGACTGGCACGCGGAGATCGTTGCACGCATGAAAGGTTGGCGTGTTGAATCGTTTCCGGAGCTAAGAGTTTTTCATCACCGGCCCACGGGAACGGCCGATCGATTGTTACGGCACGTGTTTCGCCAGGGGTGCCTGGACTATTCGGTGGGCAGCTATCCGCTCTTCGAAATTGTCAAGTGCATTCGGCGGCTTCGCGACCGGCCCCTCATCACCGGTGCAGTGGTCCGCCTGGCCGGTTTTGCCTGGTCTTATTGTCGCCGGGAGGAAAGACAAGTACCCCAGGAAATCGTTGATTTCCTCCGGGCCGAACAGAAAGCAAGAATACGAGTCTCAACGCAAGAAGCGTTTCGAAAACACGTGAGCTCCTAACGCATGGGCATGTCGGCACGAAAATGGCTGGTAGTCTAAGCAAAAATGGAATATCGGCGATGAGATCTTACAGCTCCGAATCGGGGGGCTTTATCGGTTTTCTGCGAGAAGCTGCCAGTCTTTATCGCTTGCATTCGAAAGATATTTCCGAGCGCGTTCGCATTCGCATTGAAGACGCGCGGCGTGTCGAAGGTTGCGTTCGAGAAAAGTTTGGACTTGAACTGCGAGGTCTCGACTTGCTAGAGATCGGGCCAGGGCAGTTTCTCATGCAACTGACGTACTTTTCAATCCGGAATCGGGTGGTCGGCGTCGACCGGGATGTAGTCGTTCGGGGTTTCAAGCCGCTTGGCTTTGCGGCAATGCTTAAGTCCAATGGAGCGCGTCGCACCCTGAAAACGATCGGCCGCAAGCTCATGGGTATTGATCGCGAGTACGCATCTCAGCTATTGAGGCAACTAAATCTGAAACGCTTACCAGGCTTGACGGTATACCCGATGGATGTCCGCGAGATGTCCTTCCCTCGAAACTCTTTCGATTTTGTCTATTGTCGATCCGTGTTGCACTCGTTGCCAGACGCGGCTAGCGCACTAGATGAAATTGTACGGGTTCTCCGTCCGGGGGGGGTAGCCTATATCTCGATTCATCCGTTTACGAGCCAAACGGGCTGCCTTGACCCCAGGATTTACACCGATCGACGGCATGAGGTTCAGGGCTGGCCACACTTGAGGTCTCATTTGCAGGACACGATCGAAAAGCCGAACGTCTACCTTAGTAAGCTTCGCCTGGAGGACTGGCGGAGGCTTTTTGCTTCGAAGATGCCGGCCTCAGAATACATTCTGGCTTCTAGCGACAACTCTTCATTAGAAGCTGCGAAGAGACTTCAAAGTCAAGGGGAGTTGCTCGAATACTCGCTCGAAGAGCTTTTGACGGGCGAGTTCATCGCCGTTTGGAAGAAGCCCACCGGAAGGCTGTGAAGTCTCGTCGGTACGGCCTTATAGATTTCGTGGAAGCCCTTGGGGCAGTAATGCCCCTGTCCTTATTTAGTCCTCATGGCCAGTTGCCTTCTGAACCGGTCAGACGTAGCCTGAAAGTGGGCGTGAAGTCCGCGGGAGGGTCTGGTGATAGGACGGCTACTTAGTTGGGGGACTGCTTGGAGGCGTGTCTCCATAATTCTCGGCCTTTTTATGGCGATGGCGCCCGCAAGCGCATTTGCCACGACATACTACGTTGACTTTGTGAACGGCAGCGACGCCAAAACCGGAACAAATAAATCGACAGCTTGGGCGCACGCCCCCGGCATGACGGGATGCTCAGGAGCATGCAATGCTACGACGATGGGGCCTGGCGACTCCGTAATTTTTAAAGGCGGCGTTATTTGGGACCAAACATGTTTCCCGTTCAAGCTAAATTTCAGCGGGACTCCGAGCAGCCGTATCCTGTATTCAGTGGATCAGACATGGTTCGCCGGAGGAACATGGACGCGCCCTATTTTTGACGGATTTTTCAACATAATCCCGGGCGGAAGCATGGTCGTGTTCGGAACCAGCACTCAATGGGTGACTTTTGACAACATTGAAGTGAGGAATCTGAAAATCAACAACGCCGGTGGGGCTGGTCTTGACAATTCTCTGATCCAGTTTATGTACGGGGCGATTAATATTACCGTCCAGAATTGCCTTGTTCACAGCATGCAGGTCACGACTACCGGTCTAAACTCGGACCAACAATTCGGCGCCATCTATGGGCTAGGCCCGATGACCAACACGGTCGTCGATCATTGCACTATATTTAATGATCAGGATGTTCTGAACAGCCCGACTGGGCTTACCTTCAACATCGAAACGGTTACCAACTCCATCCTGCACGATGGCATTCAAGGCACGTTCGGTAGTCGAATTGTTCATGACAACTTGATCTACAACATTCGCAAAGGCTCCGATCCTAACTCTCATCAAAACGCTTTGGAAGTTCAGAACAGCAACGCTCAAGTTTACAATAACATTGTTCATGACGTGGAGTTTGGAACCTGCTTTGAAATAGTAGCTCCTGCGGGCGGCGGGTCGGGCACCATCCAGATTTATAACAACGTGATTTGGAATAGCGCGATCACTCCAATTAACCTCGATCCAGATAATCAGACCGCCGGCAACATAAACATAAACGTCTTTAACAATACGATCAACGGACAAAACGGAGTCGCCGTCCGGACCGTTCCGAGGAGCCTTCCGTGGGGTACCGTTACGGTAAAAAACAACCACTACATCACCGATTCAATTCCTGGAGATGATTTCGCTGTTGGCACCTACGCCGTTCTCGTTTCCTCTACGAACGTCCTAATGACCCAGGCCCGAGCCGCGTCGCAAGGCTACACAATAGCTAATCAATTCGCCCCCGCCCTACCTTCTGGCGCGACAGTGGGTGTCGGACTTAGCTTGGCGAGTGTCGGCATCCCCAACCTGAATTTCGATATAAAGGGTGTCGCCCGTCCCTCCATCGGTTGGGATGCAGGTGCCTTCCAGTTCGGTGGGACTAGCCGGCCGGCGCCTTCGTCGGGTCTTGTAGCCGTGGTTCAATAACCGGGACATGAAGCAGGTCTTTTTGGCCGACTCGTAAGTGCCGCCCCCGCAGCGTTCCCGTGTTTCCGTGGAAATTAAGAAATTCACGAACGGCAACTACCGCAGGAAGTCGCCTCGGCACCGGTATTATTTCGGCTGACAGCATGACTCTGATCCTCGAAGGATGCCAAACTGGGCTTAAGGGATAGAAACATCCATGCGTGTTAGACAACCTCATCCATTTTAATTCCACGACGCCATTGGACTCACAATCTCCGGCGAGTCAGAGTCCTAGGCAGGATAGAAAAACCAGAGGCAATATGACAACTCAAGAATCAGCGAAGAAGGTTAAGCGCGATCAATTTCTAATCTTTGGCGCTCCACTCATTCAAGAGGCGGAGATCAACGAAGTCGTGGATACGCTTCGTTCCGGCTGGCTCGGAACGGGCCCTAAAGTTGCCAAGTTTGAAGAGAAGTTTCCCCAATACACGGGCGCCAAGCAGGCCATGGCAGTCATTTCGTGTACCGCCGGTCTGCATGTTTCCATGCTTGTGGCAGGCCTCGGGCCGGGCGACGAGGTCATCACCACGCCCATGACGTTCTGCGCCACGGTCAACAGCATTATCCATACGGGAGCCACACCCGTAATGGTGGACTGCAA
>WNFJ01144177.1_pt2 | contig 15012 bp, 17 predicted proteins | sample 5400461 | NCBI WGS metagenome assembly WNFJ01 (sample SAMN13153349, study PRJNA577476) | soil metagenome | isolation source: 115 cm saprolite on Douglas fir-dominated hillslope | place: USA:California | collected 2013-09-17 | reverse complement strand
TGGAGCGGAGCTGCTTGCCCTCGAGTGGCTTGTGCTGGGTCGTGCCGCACACGGCGAGGAAATGGTCGGCGGACACATAACCGATAGCTGGCGTGTCAACAAGGACGGTCGCCTGATCTGGGCTGACAGCTTCCGCGCCACGGATGAGATGTTTCCGCACCTTCACAGGAAGGCCCTGCTCTCGAATTGCAAAGCCGTTGGAACGTTAATCTATTTCGGACCTCATCTCGACACACGGCTGGAGTTTTTGCGCGACATTGCTTCTTCCGTGGAGTGCCACTGCGCTGCGACGTCGGTTGGCGGACTTATCATCGTTCGCTTTGCCGCGAAGGCGTCCTACGACTTGAGGCTCGCCTTGCGCAGCTTTCTCCAGCAATTCAGCCGAGAGCTCGGACCCGGCCCCTTCCGAGTCCCGAAGATGTGGTCATGCTGAAGCGGGTTACGGACCGGGAAAGCTCATGAACCTCACGCCGCGTGAAATGGACAAGCTTATGATCGCTCTCGCAGCGCTGGTCGCTCGTGGGCGGCTCGCAAGGGGCGTCAAGCTCAACTATCCCGAAAGCGTCGCGCTGATAACAGATTTTGTCATGGAGGGAGCACGCGACGGCAAGTCTGTTGCCGAACTCATGTCCGGAAGCGGCACGGTATTGACCCACGATCAGGTGATGGAAGGCATCCCTGAAATGATCCACGGGATGCAAGTGGAAGCAACGTTCCCCGATGGAACCAAACTTGTCAGCGTTCACAACCCAATTCGCTAAGGAGTCCATAATGCGTCATTCTTGACGCTCGCGGGCTCCCGTCGGACCAGCACACGTCAGAGGAGGCGGCTGCCATGATACCGGGCGAGATTTTTCCAGCATCTGGCGAGATCGTCCTGAACAAGGATAGAGCAGCGATCTCTCTTAGAGTCGCCAACACAGGCGACAGACCGATCCAGGTCGGCAGTCATTATCATTTCGCTGAGACCAACGCGGCTCTCGCTTTTGATCGAAACGCTGCGCTTGGCTATCGCCTGGACATTCCGGCGGGAACGGCTGTGCGCTTCGAACCGGGCCTGTCCCGTGATGTTTGGCTGATCCCTTACGAGGGCGCGCGGCTGGTTTATGGCTTCAACCAGGCGGTGATGGGAGCATTGCCGCAGGTTCGCGCGCCATGACCCTTTCCCTGGACCGCTGAGGTAATCGGGAATGCCCCACAGAATGAGTCGTGCCGACTATGCGCAGATGTTTGGCCCGACGGTCGGCGACAAGGTGCGCCTCGCGGATACCGACCTCATCATCGAGGTGGAGAAGGACTTCACGACATATGGCGAGGAGGTGAAGTTCGGAGGCGGGAAAGTCATCCGCGATGGCATGGGTCAGTCGCAGCGTCCCCGCAGTGACGGCGCGGTCGATACGGTCATCACCAACGCGTTAATTCTCGATCACTGGGGAATTGCCAAGGCCGATATCGGCATCAAGGACGGGCGTATTGCCGCCATAGGCAAGGCTGGCAATCCCGACGTGCAGCCGAACGTCGACATCATTATCGGACCGGGAACCGAGGTGATCGCCGGCGAAGGCAACATCGTCACTGCCGGAGGCATCGACACGCATGTCCACTACATCTGCCCGCAGCAGATCGAGGAGGCGCTTTACTCAGGCCTTACCACCATGATGGGCGGTGGCACGGGGCCGGCAGCAGGGACGACCGCCACGACCTGCACGCCAGGACCCTGGCACATCGAACGGATGCTCCAGGCCGCCGATGGCTTCCCGATGAATCTCGGCATTTTCGGCAAAGGCAATGCAAGCACGCCAGCGGGTCTCGTTGAGCAGATCGAGGCCGGGGCGTGCGGCCTGAAGCTTCATGAAGACTGGGGTACGACTCCCGGCGCCATCGATTGCTGCCTTTCTGTCGCGGATGACATGGATGTGCAGGTTGCTATCCACACCGACACGCTGAACGAGAGCGGTTTTGTCGAAAATACCATCGCGGCCTTCAAAGGCAGAACCATTCACAGTTTTCACACCGAAGGGGCGGGTGGCGGGCATGCCCCGGACATCATCAAAGTGTGCGGTGAGGCAAATGTCCTCCCGGCTTCGACAACCCCGACGCGGCCTTACACGGTGAATACGGCCGAAGAAGCCCTCGACATGGTCATGGTCACCCATCACCTCGACGCTCGTATTCCTGAGGACGTTGCCTTCGCCGAGAGCCGCATCCGCAAGGAAACAATTGCGGCCGAGGACATTTTGCATGATCTGGGCGCAATGTCGATCACTTCATCGGACAGTCAGGCCATGGGCCGCGTTGGCGAAGTGATAATCCGCACATGGCAGACCGCCGATAAAATGAAGAAACAATTCGGGCGACTGGCTGAGGAGGAGGGCGACAACGACAATTTCAGGGTGCGGCGCTATATCTCGAAATATACGATCAATCCTGCGATAGCCCAAGGCATTTCCGCTTATGTCGGCTCGATTGAGGTCGGAAAGCTTGCCGATCTCTGTATCTGGAATCCAGCCTTTTTCGGCGTGAAGCCTGCCATGGTGCTGAAAAGCGGCACGATCACGGCCGCGATCATGGGAGACCCCAACGCCTCCATTCCTAACCCACAGCCGGAATATTACCGACCGATGTTCGGCGCGTTCGGCCGCTCCTTGACGGAAAGCTCGGTTACATTCGTCAGCCAGGCCGCACTGCAAAAGAGCGAGATGCTGGGGCTTGCAAAAAAGCTTCTTCCGGTCACGAACACGCGCAAGATCGGCAAGCATTCCATGGTGTTGAATAGCGCCACCCCCAGTATGGAGGTTAACCCGGAAACCTATGAAGTGCGGGCCGACGGCCAGCTTCTGACCTGCGAACCCGCCCAAGTGCTGCCCATGGCTCAACTCTACTTCATGTACTGATATGACGATGCATTGCGCTTCAATTCATCGGCCCGCCGGGCTGTGGCCGCAGGAGAAGGCGGCAGGGGCTCTCACTCTCGATTTTGACGCGCGCCATCGCCGCCGCATTCGCCTGACTACGGATCAGGGCGAGGATGTCCTTCTCGACCTTCCGAAATCTGTCGCGATGGCCGATGGAGATGGCCTGCAACTTGAAGATCGGAGGTGGCTCAAGGTTCAGGCCGCAGCGGAGCCTATTGTGGAAGTCAGGCATAAAGATCCGGAACAGCTTATGCGCCTTGCTTGGCATCTGGGAAATCGGCATCTGCCGACTGAAATTCGAAACCAGGTTCTTCGCATTCGGCCGGACCATGTGATCGAGGATATGCTGCAAGCCTTCGGCGCAGATCTTGCAAAGGTGCAGGTTCCCTTCCAGCCCGAAGGCGGCGCTTACAGCGGCCACGGCTACCATCACAACCATGGTCACACTGAGCATCACCATGAGTGATGAACAGTGCCGTTTCCCACCGACGGCGCTTTTGAGACTGCAAAGCTGGCTCTCGCCCGCATTCCCTACCGGCTCTTACGGCTATTCACATGGCCTCGAATGGGCTGTCGAAGCGAGGCATATCCATGACCGCAAAAGTCTTGTCGACTGGCTGGAAGCAGATCTTCGCTATGGCTCGGGACGAAATGAAGCGATTTTCTTCAGCGAGGCTTGGCGCTACGCCATAGGCGATGATCGCGCGAAGTTACCTGCAATTGCGGAATTGGCGGCCGCCTTTCGCGGGACATCGGAATTTGCGCTTGAATCATCACAGCAGGCGGCTGCCTGCCTCGCGACGCTACGCCAGGTCTGGCCCGATCACGTCCTAGACTGGCTTTCGGAAATACTCCGCGAGCGCCATGTTCAGCCTGCCCTGGCCGTCGTTCTTGGAGTTCGCCTGGCAAGGCAGGGCATTCCGGCTGACCTAGCCTTGCCCCTCTTCCTGCAAAGTTATATCGGCAATTTGGTGATCGCCGGGGTTAGACTGATCCCCCTCGGTCAAACTGATGGGCAGCTTGCCATCGCCGAGCTTGAGGAAGCGGTGCTGGCCGCAAGCGCGCAGGCCAAAAAGGCCACCATTGACGATCTTGGGTCCGCCGCGTTCATGGTCGAGCTCGCCTCCATGGCGCACGAAACGCAATATACAAGGCTGTTTCGCTCGTGATTTTTGTTGCTAATCCAGACTCGCAAACCCGCATAAGTGCAGGTCGCCACGGCCCTTTGCGCGTCGGGATCGGCGGCCCGGTTGGCTCAGGCAAAACGGCGCTTGTTGAAGCGCTGTGCAAGCGGCTCCGCGACGACTACGACCCAGCTCATTCTCACACGCGCGCAAGCGCTGCCTGCGGAGCGCATTATGGGCGTCGAGACGGGCGGCTGTCCTCATACGGCGATTCGGGAGGATGCTTCCATGAACCTCGCCGCCATTGAGGACATGAACCGGAAGTTCGTGCATGCAGAATTATGCTTTATCGAGTCTGGAGGCGATAATCTTGCGGCGACCTTCAGCCCCGAACTGGCGGACCTAACGATTTATGTGATCGACGTCGCGGCCGGTGAAAAGATACCGCGCAAGGGCGGCCCCGGCATTACGCGCTCCGATCTTCTCGTTATCAACAAGATAGATTTAGCTCCTCTCGTAGGCGCAAACCTTGCGGTGATGGAAACGGATGCGCTGAGAATGCGCGTAAAGCGACCTTTCGTTTTTACGAACTTGAAGAGCGGCGAAGGTGTCGATCAAATCACAGGCTTTGTCATCGAGAAGGGCGGATTAGCAAAATCAGCTGCGTAGCTGGACTCTCTGGATGGGGGGCCTCGAAGACATCCGATTCCGCGGCGGCGAATGATGAAGGGCAGCATGGATCATCCGCATCAACGGCCACACCGCGTGACTGAACATTCCGCCGCACGGGCGGCAACCGTAATGCATGCTGGGCACGATGCGCATGCAGGACATGGCCATCACAACGCGGCGATGGTGGCCGATTTTCGCCGCAGGTTGTGGGTGTCCCTGGCGCTGACGCCGCCTGTCCTGTTCCTGTCACCGTTGATACGGCAAGGGCTGGAGCTAGGCGATGTGCTGAGGTTCCCTGGCGACGGCCTCGTGCTTATGGCGCTTTCATCGGTCGTCTACGTCTATGGCGGGTGGCCGGTCCTGGCCCGCTTCTTGGCGGAGCTCAGGGACCGGCAACCAGGCATGATGACGCTCGTCGCGGTCGCAATTTCGGCCGCCTATTTCTATTCCGTGGCAGTGACCTTCGGCCTTCCAGGCGTGTCCTTCTTCTGGGAGCTGGTGACGCTCATCGATGTCACGCTGCTCGGCCAGTGGCTCGAGACGCGTTCGGTGATAGGCGCGTCGCGCGCCCTGGAAGAGCTGGTGCGGCTGCTCCCGGACACTGCCCTAAAGCTCGATGCGCAAGGCGATGCGCAGGAGGTTCCGGCAAGTGCCTTGCAGCCGGGTGACCGGGTGCTTGTCCGGCCCGGCGCCAAGGTTCCGGTCGACGGCGCGATCACGGAAGGGGAATCTTTTTTCAACGAGGCGACGCTGACTGGCGAGTCCCGCCCCGTCGCGAAGAAGCCCGGCGATGTCGTCATCGGCGGCGCCCTAAACGGGGCCGGCGCCGTGACGATCGAGGTCAAGGCCACGGGCGACAAGACCTATCTTTCGCAGGTCATCGACATGGTAAAGCAGGCTCAGGCGAGCCGTTCGGGCACCCAGGACGTCGCCAGCCGCGCGGCGGGTTGGCTGACCTACGTTGCCTTGATCGCCGGCTTCGGTTCATTGAGCTTCTGGCTGCTCGCCGGCCAAAATTACGAATTCGCCGTCGAACGCATGGTGACCGTGATGGTCATTGCCTGTCCGCATGCGCTCGGGCTCGCGGTTCCATTGGTAGTCGCCGTCAGCACCACTCTCAGCGCCGGCAGCGGCCTGCTGATTCGCGACAGGTCTGCCTTCGAAAGGGCGCGCAATCTGACCGCAGCGGTGTTCGACAAGACCGGGACCTTGACGGAGGGCCGGTTCGGCGTGAGCGACATCACCATGCTGGCGGATGGAGACGAGGCGGAAGAGCTACGCTTCGCCGCGTCCGCCGAAAGCCAGTCCGAACATCCGATCGCACTAGGTATCGTTGCCGCTGCACGGGAACGGGGCATCGCCGTTCCCCATCCGACCAGCGTCCGCAATATCACGGGCGAAGGGATCGTGGCCGTAGTGGAAGGCCAGGAGATCGGCATCCTCAGCCCTGGACACCTCGCAAGGCGGGGCCAGAACATAGGCGATCCGCGTCTGCGTGCGCTCGAGGCGCAGGGCAAGACCGTTGTCGTTTCCGTCCGGAGCGGTGAACCGCGGGCACTGTTCGCCTTGGCCGATATCGTACGACCGGAATCCAAGGAAGCGGTGGCCCAGCTGAAGAAGCTCGGAATAAGTCCGATAATGCTGACCGGGGACGCGGAAGGAGTCGCAAGGGCTGTTTCCGCCGAACTCGGCATCGACGAATACATCGCGGGTGTCCTGCCCGATCAAAAAGCCGTGAAGATCAAGCAACTGCGTGACGGCGGCTTGCGCGTCGCCATGATCGGCGACGGCGTCAACGATGCTCCCGCGCTCGTTGAAGCTGATCTAGGAGTCGCCATAGGCGCAGGCACGGATGTGGCGGTGGAATCTGCCGATGTGGTGCTGGTCCGCAGCGATCCGAGGGACGNNNNGCCTGTCGCGCGCGACTTACGGGAAGATTGTACAAAATCTGATCTGGGCGACCGGTTACAACGCTATTGCCATCCCCATGGCGGCTGGCATCACGTTCGGCACCGGCCTCCTGGTGACGCCCGCCATCGGGGCACTGTTGATGTCGGCGAGCACGATCATCGTGGCGATCAACGCACAGCTGCTTCGGTTCTATCGGACGAAGGCTGAGCCTGCCTATGTTCCTTCCCGATAGGCGGACATATGACGGCATACATGTGTATGGACTGGGTGGGCAGCCCTTTACGCGATTACCAACTACCAACGATATTTGTAAGTAAAATCAGTTGCGTAGCCGTCCGACCAAGCTGCCCTCCCGTGACCCAGGCGCACGAGCCTGATTTTTGGTTGCGATGGGGTGCATGACCTCGAGGACACCCTCCTGCGAGCGGGTGAACGATGGCACCGCCACATGCGAAGCGTGTTGAAATCTGCTTGAGTGAACGCGGATCCGTATATCGCTCAGCTGAGGCCGAGCAGCCGCTTCGCCTCGACCACGGACTGAATGCACTCAGTGGTTTTTTCTTCCGCATCTAGAGTTTTGGCGCGCGCCAAGATCGCCGCAAGTTCGCAATTGCGCGTCGACTTCGGCCCGCCGCACCGATTCCCGCGTCGGTTGGTGATGGAGTTGAACAGTAGGCCTGGCGACTCGGTTGCCCGTCGACTTGTCCACCAGCGCCCCTTCCTGCGCAACTGCATCGCTGCAAGAGCCCGTATGGGCCGATGCGATGTTCAGGCCGAGGACGGCACAAGCAACCAACATCAGGGGTAGCCGAAGCATCGCTGTTTCTTGATGACGTGATAACTGTCTGAAGATAAAACCGCGCTAGTCGTGTGCTTTCGCGGATTACAGCCGCGTGCGCTGCGCCGCAAGCCACTCTTCTAATGTTGCGCGACATCCACACCAATGAGCCGCGCGCGATCCAGCGCACAGCCCTGACGGTCAACGGCGAGAAGATCGGCCGCATGACGCTCGGGCCGAAGACTGGAGCGGCGATCAAGCTCAGCGCCGACGCGGACGTCGCCGACCATATCACGATTGGCGAAGGCCTAGAGATGGTGCTCTCCGGGGTGGCGCTCGGCTATACGCCGGCGTGGGCCGTTGGCGACGCCGGCGAGCTCGCGCAGTTTCCGGTGCTCGATGGCGTCGCCTCCTTAACGATCCTGGTCGACAACGACAAGACCGAGACCGGCCAGCGCGCGGCGCGAGAATGCTCGCGGCGCTGGACGAGCACGGGCCGCGAAGTATTTCGGTTGGTGCCACGGCGTACCGGGGCTGATGCAAATGATCTGCTGGGGTGTGCCGTTCGACGAGGCGCGCACTGCTCTGACGAGGGCGCGGCATGACCGGAGATCACCGCGCAACCACGGCATGGCTCGAGCCTCCGCAAGGACGTGCTCGCGCAGCGCTGCGCCCTGATCGCCGGCAGTCCCACGACCACCCCGGCGGCTCTGCATGACCGCCGCGCCGCCAATCGCATCGAGGTCTTGGTCGTCGAGATCGACGCTGTGCTGCGCCACCTGCGCCGCGCCATCGAGGAGTCGGGCAACACGCGCGAAGGTGCGGCGTGACGGTCCGCCACATAAGGTCGCCGGCTAAGGCACTGGCACAACATGCATAATGAACGTGTTATGGGGTATGATGGGCCATGACCTCGACCTCGTGCTGGAAACCGACGTGGCGGTTGGTCGATGAATCGCGCCCCAAGGCCAGCTGGCCACTCTTTGGCGCGCGGACGCGGGCTGGCGGCTCGTGTCGCGTGCGCGCCGAACTGGGCCGAGCGCGATGCCGGTTTCACGGCGGCCTGAGTACCGGCCCCCGGACCCCAGAGGGGCGCCAGCGGATCGCCGAAGCGAATCGCAGGCGCTGGGAGGCATGGCGCGCCGCTCGCCCGGCCGAGGGACCGCAACGATGGTAGCTCCTCCGAATCCTCAAGCGACCCCCACATCCTTGGCACGCTCGTGCCGGTGGAGGAGCCGTCCACAGCATCAATAGCGGACAATCAGAACAAACTTGGTTTGTCAGCTATTTGATGACGTCGTCAATATTTGCCACGAAGCAGTGTTATCCATGCTCCTATCATCCTCCTCTGTGCTTGATGGTACCTTTGGTGCTGACGACCAGAACAGGCTGGCCTGCCATCATCCTACTCCGCTGAGCCCACCCATCATGAGTGCGGAGGCTCGCCTATGAGCATGGCGAGCGGCGCGAGCGGCCCAAGAGCGATCAGCTCGAATTACATCATGCCCGCCACACCCAAAGGAAGCTTCTCCAGAATTTCGTGCGCTTCCGCGGTACTGGTAGCGTTCATGATGAAGACGACGCCGTACCCCTCGGTCTGAAAGAACCACTGCTCGATCTTCCCGCCGAGATGGTTGCGAACCGTGGCGCGTACCTCGAAGGGCAAGATGGGCGCGATCGCCTCGGGTGTTCCCTTGGCTGTCACCGAACCGATCGCCAGGATCTTGGTCGTCGGTCCGACAACGGCGGCAAGCGCCGGAAGTGTCTCGGCATGGACACGCGGGTTTTTTTCGGCCGTCCGGTTCGCATCGGGTATCTCCTTCAATGAGGATACCCGAAACCCATGCAATAATTATGCTACGAACTTACGGGACAGAACACTAGCACTAAGATGTATATGCACCATAGCGATGATTACGCTGTCGGCTTCGGGTTCACGACGCGGTTGAGTTGTTCGGAGCGACTATGCTTCAATTTCAACCGAGCGCGGAGACCATGAGTGCTTCGAGCTTGTCATCGAGTCGCTTGGCTGCTGCCAACAGGGCTATATTGTTGTCGATCGCGATGAGCGACGAGGGGACGACGTAGGTGATTGCGCATCCCTCGCCGTTTGGGTTTTCGGTGAATAGGAGCTCGATCGGCACGAACAGTCCGGCCGTCGCGTCTTCACGTATCATTGTCACGGCGATGATGGGGTTTCCAAAAACCCACCGGAGACTCTTGAGCCCGAGGCCATATCTCTGCAGCCAAGCGCCGTGGTCGATCTCGTCGAAAATAACGAAGCCACTTTCGGGAATGGATTTTTGCGCCTCGGACTCGAATTCCTCCACCGATCTTGCTTTTTGGGCCATGTCGATGACTGTAGCGATCGTTAGCCGACCCATGCGCGCGCGAAGTTTGGCCACGACAGCATCCATATTCCCGGAGTTTTTTCGGACAACGCGCACGCCCGCGAATGTCCGATCTTCCCGGCGCGTCTCCATGTGATTGTCGGCTCCTGATTTTGAGAAAGCTTGTGTCATATCGTACGCTCCTGTCTGGATAGTGTATATACAACATTGCGCATAAATGCTTGTGCCTTCGTGCAGGGTTGCTCATGCCTTCACTTGGGTCTTGGTGACTTTGCTTGAGGCAATTTTTCTATCAGTCATTTTTGTTACTCTCTGTGTTTGGCCCGCATGTTGGTTCGACCGGTGCGCAGGTACACGCTGCTAGTCGGAAGCCTGAATCGGCGGCGGCTCGCCCATCGTTTTCATGAATTCTCCAACATGGTCGGCCCAAAGCGCCGGATGCGCCATGGTCAGGTGCCCATAAGAATCCGGTGCACCCGTTTGAACGACGTAGCGGCCATGGGGCACGCGAGGCATCAGACGCTGCAAAACTTGTAAGACGTCTGGATTGAACTCGTCGTCAGTAAAATTGAGGGCGAGCAGCCTTGCCTTAATCTTAGCAAGAGCTGGCTCCGGATCATAGTCGTGAGAGCTTTCGATCGAATAGAGGAGGTCGTTGGCGTCCGCAGTGGCGATCTGTTCAGCTGCTGAAGCGATAAAGTCGTCGGCAGCCTTCGCGTCAGGAATAGCTGCCTGAAGATGGGGCACTCCATCGATCATCATACGCAGCAATTGATAGCCTCGAATGAAGCCGCGGGGCGCCTTGCTGTATTTGCCGCCTTGCCAGTCAGGATCGCGGAGGATGTCGTCAACAACAATGCGTCGCCAGAGCAGGTTGCGACCCGAGACCTTTATCGGCAGGGACACGACAGGCATGACCCCTTCAACCGCGTCGGGATACGCTTCCGCCCATTGCCAGGCGTGCATCCCACCCATGGACATGCCGAGGATGGCATGCAGTCGCTTGATCCCTAGCGTCTCGATGACGAGCTTATGCTCCAGGTCCACGAGATCATTGTAACTGTAACGGGGGAACTTCGCCCGCATCCCGTCGCTCGGCTTGCTGGAGTTTCCGTGACCAAGAATGTCTGGGAAGATTAAATAGTAGCGCCGTGAGTCGAGGGGCCGGCCAGGCTCGAAGAGAGCTTTGGTATATTCGGGGCTCAACAATGCGCTTCCACCGGAGCCGGTCCAGTGAAGCGCCATCACACCATTGTCGATCTCACCTGCCGCATTTCTATGCGGCGATCCAAGTGTCGCATAATGGAGGCGAAGGTGGTCCAGTGTCTCACCGTTGCGGAAGCGATAGTGATCAAACCAAATGTCTGCCTGTTTGGCTGATGGGTCGGGCGCGACGACGAGGGGACTACTAAAATTATTTGCTGATGTCTGCGCGCTCGCGCCCATGGTTGTAACTCCTAAGTTCGTCAGGCTGAGGCCAAAAGCAAGAACCAGAATGCCGTTTCGACGGCGCCGCCTTAGGAGATGATTGGAGCAATGGCCGACTAGTTTCGGTACCGTCAACAATGGTGATCATTTTCTTTTGTCCTTATCTCTCCGCCTCCCAGATGGATCTCCACGGTATTCGCGTTCCCGCGAGAAAACGGCTTCACGCGAGGATGAAAGCGGATCAGAAAGTGCTCGCGTGACGTCGCTCAGGCCGGCAGGACCGGCGCTTTGAAAATAAGGGCGCGTGCAGCGCAATTCCATCGCGCTTTTGCTGCATGTATTGACTAAAAGAAATATTCGCCGTTTGCTTCGTTTAGATGAGCGGCTGTTTCGGTGATGGGCCGTCAAGCTTGTCCGCCATTCGCACCAAATCAGCCGGCGATCGCGCGCCCATTTTGCACATAATGTGGCAACGATGAACGCGAGCCGTCACCGCGCTGACGCCCATCCGACCAGCAATCTGCTTGGCCGACCACCCCGCGCTCAGCAATGCCATTATCTCTCGCTCACAACGTGTGAGCGATGAAAATCTGGCGCGGAGTTCGGTGATCGCCTTTTCTTCGGCGCGCCGCGCCCGATCGTGCATGATGCCGTGCCGCACCGCATCAATCAGCTCCTGGTCTCGAAACGGCTTTGTCAGAAAATCTACGGCTCCGGCTTTCATGGCGTGGACCGACATCGGAATGTCTCCGTAGCCGGTGATGAATACAATCGGCATTTGACTATTCGAGTTTGCGAGTTCGGCCTGAAATTCGAGGCCGCTGGGTCCGGGCAATCTTACGTCCAAAACGATGCAACTTATTGCGTGAGACTTGCCCGCTCGCAAAAAATCGTCGGCCGATCTGAAAAGCTCTACTTTCAGCTCAACCGTCTCAAGCACCCCCTGCAATGCCTCACGGACTAACTGATCATCATCGATGATGGCTACTATAGCGCGCTGGTCGTTCATAGGGTGTCACCGTCCGAGGTCGGATCGGGTCCACGCGCTCGTCACGCACGGCCGCGACGCGATGAATTTTCTCCGCCTATCCCCAAGTCGCCGTTCATCTTGCCGGCGTCACCAGCGGTCTGGCTTGCTGTTCGCGGGCGGGGAGCGTTCCGATTCGCTGCCGCATTTTTGACGCATCGGTATCGACGTAGCGTCGCTGTAGATCGCATGCGATTGCAGCCATCATGGCATCAAGCATCTCCTGCGATGCGCAGCGATGTGCCGTCGTCAACCACGTACACGACCGCCCGGTTGCTGGTTTGGAGCGGCATGGCAAGGGCCATCTCGGATCACGCGGTACTTATCCACATATTTTAGCATCTATTCTAGCATCGCAGAAATGCGATTCTAACATCGCAGAAATGCGAGTGCGGATTAAACTAAGGTATGTAAGAGCCGGCTGACCTGTTCGTCCGCCGAGCCGACCGATCGGGTCATAAGGTCATGTGCGCCCGTTCGACCTTGTAGTCGAGGTCTGCGAAGGCAAACGTTCCAAAGATTGCCCCGCTCGGATCCACGCAACGATCGCTCCCCGAAGCGGTAGTATTTTCTTGACCCTGCCTGTTTCAGGCGCTTGGCAGCAACGGCTGCCGATGCTTCGGGCAGCGCAGTACATTACTACCTCTCGTTCGGCCAGCAGAACGTTGAGGAAAGCGACTAACGGGCCATACCGCTCGATGCTAGAAGCGATGTGCGGCATACGGACAACTAAAATCGCAGGTAGCGTGCGCCTGTCATTTCGAGCCAGCGGCCATGCGGTGTATGAACCGCCCGCATGAGAAGGCCATCGCAATGGGTACACCTAAGAACGGCTCCCATTGAAGGCGCATACAGACGCAAGGAGCCTACGGCCATGGTCGAGCCGCATGCCTCGCACTGAATTTGTGCACTCGTTATATCAACTGCAAAGATTTCCTGAAGAGGACCTGCGGCAGCATTGCCGTCCAGGACGAAGTCCAAGCCATTCTCATTCATGGCGCCTATCCTCCCGAGGGTCCGAAGCGTTCCGTCTTGATAGTAAGAGGGTCATGTCCAAGCTCCACTAGAAGCCTTGAAACGTCCTCCACGAAAGGAGTGGGCCCACAGACATAAACTTTCGGGCTTTGCTCAGGTGGAAAGCACGCCTCGGCAAGCAGTGCTTTGTCAATTCTTCCTCGATGGCCCATCCATCCCTCCGGCTGTTTGCGGGTCAGCGTGTTGACAACACGCAAATCAGGATCACGGCGCATCATTGCATCGAGCTCTTCTCGATAGATGACGTCTTCCAGACTTCTGGATGAGTACAGCAGCAGAGCAGGAGCGCGAACCTTCCGCCTGGCGCGGTGACGGAGCATTGCCATCAGGGGTGCAATACCCGATCCGCCTGCTAGGAGCCATAGAGGGCCGCGCGTGGCGACGGTCCAAACGAAATAGCCCCCGATAGGGCCCCGCAATTCAAATCGGTCACCGGTACGAAGATCGCCAACGAGATACGGAGAAACCTCGCCATCATCCACTAGCTCCACAGTCAAAGTGAGCAATTCATCTTCGGGAGGCGAAGCGATCGAATAGCTGCGCTGCGCCTGGTAGCCGCCTTCGGCCGTGAGCCGGATATCGACATGCTGGCCAGGCAGGTGTCCCTGCCAACTGTTTACGTGCAGCAGAACGCTCTTTACGCGCGACGTTTCGACCACGATTTCACGCACCTCAGCCAGTTGCCACTCAAGCCGCCGCGCGGGCACGGCCACCGTCTCAATCGCCGTCATATCTCTCCTCTTTCCATGGGTCGCCGTAATTGTGATAGCCTAGCGACTCCCAGAAACCGCGCTCATCCTTTTCCATGAAGCGCAATCTCCGCACCCATTTGGCGCTCTTCCAAAAGTAAAGATGCGGCACGAGCAGCCGGGCTGGACCGCCATGCGCCGGCAGAATCGGCAAGCCCCCATATCGGGTCGCGATCATGCCCTGGCCACCAACGAGATCCGCGACGGGGATGTTTGTTGTGTAATCTCCCTCGCTATGAGCCATGACGTAGGCTGCGGGCGGCTCCGCCGCGCCCACTGCCTTCAATAAATCGTCAAATGTCACGCCTTGCCATGTCGTATCGAGCTTCGACCATTTGGTGACACAGTGGATGTCCGTCTTGATCGTGGTCTGAGGGAGCGCCTCGAACTCCGCCCAGTTCCATTTGCCGAGCAGGGAGCCGCCAAGCTGAACGGCTAAACTCCAGTTTTCAACCTTGATTTGCGGCGTAGGTCCGGCCGAAAGAACCGGGAAGTCCGTCGTCACATACTGTCCCGGCGGTACCCGGTTTTTCGGGGTCTGCTCCTGCCGCCTCGACCTGAAGCCCTCATGGGGGTTATGCCTTTGCTTCTGGAGCTGCTTGTGCTTGCGCTATTCCACTTGCTGCCGCTATTCTCATAATCCTGCGTCGGCGCAGATAGGTGGCGTCGCCGATCGGTCGTCAATGGACCCGATAGGCGGCGTGTATCGCTACGCGAGCGAACCGCGCAGCTTCTTCATCGCGCGATGCACCGACGTTCTTAGCGCGCTGGCGCCCAAACCGCTCGCCTCTGCGGCTTCCTTCGGCGACAGCTCACGCAGCTTCAGGAGCTCGATGGCGGTTCGCCGACGCACCGGCAGTGCCCTCACCGCTTCGCGGAGGGCCTCAGGGTCGCCGTATTGGCTGTCGCGGTCGGCCGATTCATCCGCAGCGGCGATCTCGGCGAATTCATCGACCAGCAGTTCGTTGGCGCGCCGCCGACCGTTGCGGCGGGCGCGATCGACCATGCGCTTATGGGCGATG
>WNFJ01409966.1_pt2 | contig 15015 bp, 14 predicted proteins | sample 5400461 | NCBI WGS metagenome assembly WNFJ01 (sample SAMN13153349, study PRJNA577476) | soil metagenome | isolation source: 115 cm saprolite on Douglas fir-dominated hillslope | place: USA:California | collected 2013-09-17 | reverse complement strand
TTCCTTGAGTCCGTCACTGAGTGAAGCAAGCTCCGAGTTCGAGAGCGGTGCCGGTGATTTCTTTTCCTGCGCGACCATCAGCTCGGGCATGCGGGCAAGGAAGGGATCGATGAATTTCACGATTTCAGCGACCCGAAAATCCTTGCATTTCCCTTCCAGCAGTTCCCTGCTCTTGCCGACGGACGCAATCTGAAGTTCAGCGAGTTCCCCCGCGACTTGCTCCCAGGTGGAACAGTCTGAGATTTCATCGAGCGCTGTGCCTGTTACTTCCGCCGATAACCAGCCATTCCACGAGCGATGGACTCCGAGGATCCGTGGGACATGGTTCGGAAAGAGCCGGGCGAGAAGCAGAGAAACAGGCAGCTCATGAGAGTTGGGTTCTCCGGTGGCCTTGAACCAGAGAGCTGCGTCATTTGTCTCCAGGCGGATGAGGCTGAAGGTTGGGCTGGCGTTCAGTTGCCTGAAGCGGCTGGTGACTCGGAGGCCCAGCGGACTGATTTGTTCTTCAACCCACTCGAAGAGCTCTCGCAGCCAACCAGGCTTGGCGAATGGTCCCGTTTTCTCGCCTCTCACGTAAGAATCAAGCTCCTCGAGAGAATCCCTGATAGCCGCGGCATCTCCCGCATTACTGGAATCGGCGGCTGCGGACGCCGGCATCCAGCAGGTTCCGGCAGGCGCTTTCTCGTTATGCCGGACAGGCTCCATGACGGCGCACTTTGTCGCGCCACCATTTCCGTCGAAAGTCACAGGGTTTGGAACAAATAGGCAATAGGTCTCGAGTCCCCAATCTCTGCTCACCGCAGAGACCAACTGTTCCGCCACCCTTTGTCGCGGTCGAATCGAAACGCGGGGGAGCGTCCAGCGAGAGCCGTGTTCTGAAAGTAGAGTCTCGGAAGCATTTCGTCGCGTTACGATCAACCGGTAGCTGTCCCCGGAATCGCCAAGTGATTGCATGCGAGCCTCTCTTTCATTTAAATCGTCAAACGATGTCAGCGGATCGAACGGGCTGAAGGATGTGATGCTTGTGCAGAGTCTCGATGAAGTCGCGCACATCGGCGCGCACTACTTCCCTGTTTGCCCCGTAATCTCGGCTGATTTCGTCTGCGATTCTTGTCTCGTCGTATCCCCGTTGCATTAGTTCGAGAATCTTGGCTCCGACAACATTCAGGCAAAACATTTGGCCGTGATGGACGTCGAGCAGAATTCCGCCGTCCACTGTTTGTGTTCTCCGAATTGTGGCGGATATCCTGAACATTGCCTGGCGGCTCAAACGGAATCGATCTGATCGCCTCAGTTACAAAGAGCACGGTCGCAGCTGCCGAGACGGAAAGCCAGAACCTCTCATTTCTGTTCGCGGTGGGGCAGGTTCGAGTTGCAAGTTACTGTGAAGGTGGAACTTAAACCGTGGCGACTGACCGCCTCGACGCCACTTGTGTTCGCATTCCAGACCTGAGGAAACAGAAAACGACGGTGTAACTCCTGAGCGCAGCAAATGCTTTCGAGATCTAACCTTCGGAAGCTGCAGAGGTTAAGGATTTGTGTGGAAAGGGTTTGTAGCTTTGAGATCGGAGTGGTTTGGCATGTCAAAGCAGTCTTCTTAGAATCGTGGCTACCTGTCCAACTACTTCCGCCTCGTTCCCATCTTCACCTTAGAGATTGTGGAGCTTTGCTACTGGCGTGCATCGGCATTTATGGCGTGCTTGCCTACTTGACCGGCCAGCGCGTGCCTGAAATCGGCGTACGCATGACGCTTGGAGCGACTACGCGAGATGTGATGCGGATGGTGCTGCGGCAGAGTCTGGAAATGATTTTCGTAGGCGTTGCGGTAGGAATACTTGGGGCCGTCGCAGCGGGCCGCGTGTTGAATCGTTTGGTCGAGGGAATGCGGCCGGCTGACGTATCGACTTTCGCTATCACCATCGCTGTCCTCGTCATTGCTGCGCGGTTCGCCAGTTTCATACCGGCTCGTCGCGCAAGCCGGGTAGATCCAATGAGCGCGTTACGCCAGGAATAGCGCTGTATCCAATTCTGCCCAGATGGTCGGCAAACCTTCCCTTATCCGGTTACGGAAGGATTGCCCGTAATCCGGACTGGCATCCTCGGTCGTGAGGTCTGAAACGACATAAACCGCACACTCATGCTGCTTGCGTAGATTCGTCGCGTGCGAAGCGAACTTTCTAAGCGGTGACGGCCTTCGCCTTCGTGGCAGCCTGTTCAATAAGATCTGCGACCGCTCTTGGCTGCGATACGTAGATGGCGTGGCTTCCCTTGACCTCAACGACCGTAGCACCCGCGCGCTTGGACATAGCACGCTGGGCGTCAGGTGGAATCATCCTGTCCCCGGTGGTGACCAGGTACCAGCTCGGCTTGGTCCTCCACGCGGAACTCCGAAGAAGGCACCAGTTGAGCTACCAACAGTTCCCGTCACCGCACCAACGGCTGCGCTGACATCTTTCGATTCCGACCACTTGTACACAGAAATGATAAACACCACCGAGACCACAAAAAGCCGACGATTATTATCCAGAAGCCATACTAGTACTTTTGTTGGCCAGGCGGTTCACCATTTGACATGACTCTCTCCCAAACTCTTAGATTGAATTCCAGGACCGAGATTAGTTGTTTCGGGGACCTTGAGTCGAGCAAAAATCTTTCTGCGACAAGGCTCGTGATCGTCGTGTGAATTCTTGTTTCGGCGAAGTCTTCACGCAGATAAGGTCTTCCAGACCTGACCTGTTCGGAAGTCGATCAGTTCACGCCGGCTGCTGACATTCATTTTCGAAAGGATATTCGACAAATGAAACTTCACGGTACTGACGCGAATATGGAGACATTCGCTAATTTCATGGTTCGATAGGCGTCGGCGGACTAACTCTAGTATTTCTTCCTCTCGCGCAGTGGGGGTTTGTCGCGTGCGGTGCTCGTTACAGCGCAATGTACAAGCTGCTTCGGAAAGAAACTGCTGAAACGCTTCATGCGGAACCCACAACTGGTTGGCAGAGAGCGAGAAAATGGCGCGAACTAGGGTTCGCGGAACGTCGACGTGCCGAATGTACCCTTGGACGCCCATGATGAGAAGTCGCACGATTTCGCTTGCGGATTTTTCATCGTCCAATATCAAAAACTTGGCTTTTGAAGATCGCGCCTGCAACTCTCGAATACATTCATATAGAGATACTTTCAGTCCGCATTGATCAACGATAAAGACCGTGTTTGTTCGCTCGCGCGGCGACAGACGTATGTACTGCTTCAGCCCAGTGGCGTGGAGCACGGAATGTCCGCGCAGCACCTGCCGAAGGAATGCCTCGACGAGACAATTCTCCGTTACGAGACATACTCGCACGCTCGTCTCGGGACCAGAGCGCAGCATCCTCTCTCCCAACCTGCAGTTACGACTAGAGCTTTCGAGAGGCCGGCTAATATGACGCCTCAGTGATGGCCTGTCAAGCAGATTATCCGGAACCTCCCCCAAACGCAGGGGGAGTGCTCTTCTGCCGGGGGGTTGCCATCTGGTAGTCGTGTCATTAAATGTGTCTCTAACTGGCCAGCGTCTTCAATGACTTCCCGCAGCCATGCGCTTTCGAAAGGTTTGCATCCCTACCGGGGAAAAATAATGAAACGAATTTTTCGGTTGACGCACAACTCCAAGACATCTTCATCTCTCTCACTGGGTCTAATTGCTAATCAGAGGTGTGAAATGCTGTCATCCCGTGTTTGGCGTTTAGCCCTGCTGACGTTTTTCCTGATTGGTCCACCTCTGCGCGCCAGGAGGCGCGAGAACCAGTCAAAAAAGAAAGTGAGGCCGAAAAAGCCAAGAAAGCGCAAGGAAAGTCAAAGCCGTACAAGAGAAAAAGGAACAAGCAAAAGGAACAAGCAAAAGGAATTAGCAAAAGGCAAAGGACTTTCACCAAATCCGTCAATCCGTGCGAACGGCCAGGTTCATCTTCACGATAAAAGAGCCGAAAAGAAGGTTGAGGGTGACAAGGAGAAGTTCGGAGAGCCACATGAGCACGGATGCGAATTGGCGAATACCGGAAATGAAAAGATAAAGTGCGAGCAAGAGGAGAAAACTCGCCAAAAGCGAGACCGTCCCCAATAATTCATTGGCTTATAACCGCATCGCCAAACTGAAAATTGGGGGACGAAGTTTCCTGCCCCCCGAGATGGTCTCGCCATTGGCGTAACGAGGTGCCCATTTCAAGCACTATTGAGATGAACTGTAGCATCCGATCATTGTGCCAAAGTTAGAGCACCCACGCTCACGGGTGCTTCTGCTTCTAACTGACACGCTTCGGAAACAGGATGGCCGTAAGGTGTCTGAAAACGGAGAAATCCCGAAACGGCAAGGCCTGCTGGTCGTATTTGAGCTTCGGCCTGTTTCCTCGCTCGCGCGGGAAATCACTCGCCTGCTGCAGCGGAGCGGGAAATATCAGGTCGAGCTCTGCTCGGAAGACGCCGCCCTCCAAGGCAACCTAAAGCCCGATTTGCTTCTGCCAGTGTTCCGGCAAAACGACGGCTGCCGGCAGAAGGCGATGCTGGAGGCATTGTCAGGGAAGACGTTCTTCCCTCTCCTCCCCGTGGTCGAAGAAGGCGGCCTTGGCACACTGCTGGAACAAGGTGACCTAGGAGCTCGGGATTTTCTGGTCGCACCCCTCCGGGAAGTGGAGGTTTTCGGGCGTATCGAACGCGTTCTGCGGGGCGACAACCTATGCGAGAGAGTCTCCGAGATCTGCGGCGTTGCGCAGTTGATTGGCGAATCGCCTGCTTTGGTCGAGCTGCGCCACAAGATCGCCCTGGTCGCGGGCTTCGGCTCTACGGTACTTCTAACGGGCGAAACCGGGACGGGCAAGGAACGCTGCGCGCGCGCACTGCACCACTCAAGCTGCCGAGCCGATAAACCATTCCTGCCAGTCAACTGTGGTGCCATTCCCGTGGAATTGTTTGAAAGCGAGCTGTACGGACACCAGCGAGGCGCATTCACCGGTGCCATGGCCGCGCAAACGGGGCTGATTGGGGAGGCGAACGGCGGAACCTTGTTCCTTGACGAGATCGAAACGCTGAGTACGGCGAGCCAGGTAAAGTTGTTGCGTTTTCTCCAGGACCAGACTTACTACCCCGTGGGTTCCTCCAGGCAAAAGCAGGCTGACGTTTGGATCATCGCGTCCACCAATGTGGACCTCTTGCGCGAAGCAAAGGCCGGCTCATTTCGCCAGGACCTTTATTACCGGCTGGCGGTCATAAACCTGATTCTTTCACCCTTGCGGGAGCGCAGAAGCGACATCGCACCGTTAGCACAGCATTTTCTGAAGCTATACGCCGAAAAACACTGCCGTCCCGAGCGGCAGTTCTCGCCTCAGGCGATGCAAACTCTGAGGGAATACGATTGGCCGGGCAACGTTCGTGAGCTCGAGAACATGGTGCAGCAGGTCATGGCGTTGACCGAAGCCAGCGTGATCGACTCGCAGGACCTTGCTCTTCCACATAAGAACGTCGCGAGCGACTCCGGCCAGACTTTCCAGCAGTGTAAGGCCGAGGCGATTTCCCGCTTCGAAAAGCAGTACGTAGTGGATTTGCTTCGCGCACATCATGGCAATATCACGCGAGCCGCGCTGGCCGCAGGCAAAGAGCGGCGGGCTCTCGGGCGCCTCATCAAGAAATACCATCTCAGACACGAGCACGGTGCCCTGCCGGCCTCGGCATAATACTGACCCGGTACCGGGCTTTTTTCTGCCCACGCCGCTAAAGTTCGATTGTCCAAGCGTATGACAAACGTGCCGATTGGTGGACTGGGTTGAAACTCGCCCGCCCCATAACCACCAACGTTTACGGACACCTTCGTTTTCAGCGAGTTGCGGTCGCACCACGGCTTGGCACCTGCTTTGCATACGAGGAGCGGTGAACGGATAAGCGCTTGTCAGAGTGCGACGAGAACAGAGACCGGGAACTAGCGCGTGACATACTGCGATATCTGTTCACCCATAGCGAAGCCAAAGACACGCTGCAAGGCATCGCCCAGTGGTGGCTCTTGCGGGAGTGGACAGAACGGCGTTTGCAGGACGTGGAGCGCGCCATCGTGCTGCTGGAAAAGGCTGGCTTGGTACTGAAAAAAGTGCAGTCCGGACAGGAGCCGCGGTACGCAATGAACCCGACAAGGAAAAGTGAAATCAAGCGGTTACTGCAGGGAGCAGCGGACGATTGAATCACCATTTCGTAATCAAACTGCACAACCCGCTGGCGGCTGGTTTGGCGATTCCCAGCTGGCTGGATTTCATTACGGACAAATCGATGACACGCGAAACGTTCATTCCCGCAGTGGATAACCTTTTCACCGACGCACATGCCAAATTCTGGGTCACGCTGGAATACGATCCGCAGGGGGATGAGAATTGGAACCCGGAAGAGGTTCGCGAGGGGCTCAACCGCACCTACCGCATCATTCTGCAACAAGACTACAAGTTGCCAGAAGGCTTGGTACAACGGATCAAGCTCGTTCCGGAAGTGGAAGATGCGCGTGAAATCGATGTTGCCCATGCTCCGCTGCCCGACACACAGTTAGCCGCCGAGAGTTCCCTGACCGCCTCTCACGTCGCTGACATGATTTACCTGCCCTACGCCAAGGCGTTCACCCGCGGCCGATCGGACGTGCGCGTCGCGGTGCTCGATACCGGCGTAAACCTGCAGCACCAGGAACTGCAGGGGAAGCTGGCACCGGGCGCGAATTTCGTCAACCTGACGGGGCTAGATACGACCGGGTTTATTGGCAATTTTCTGGGAGCCGACAATGTCTCCGAAGACGAGGTGGGCCACGGAACTCACGTGTCCGGAATCGTGGCTGCCAAGGGATTGCAGATGGACGAAGGCGTCTGCCCGGAGTGCACCATTATGCCGGTGCGGGTACTGGCAACGCTGAAAGTCGGCGACCGGCTTACAGGCGCTGGGATTGTGGACAACATAAACAGCGGGATCAAGTGGGCCGTCGACAACAACGCTGATGTCATCAACATGAGCCTCGGCATCCGGTACGCCGGGGGAGGACTGCCTCATCAGGATGTCATCCGGTATGCGATAAGCAAAAACGTTACGGTAGTCGCAGCCAGCGGAAATGATGGAACGGCCGAGCGATATTACCCCGGCGCGCTGCCGGGCGTGTTCGCGGTGGGAGCGGTCGACGACACTGGAACAGTGACGAACTTCACCTCCTACGGCGCGAATATTTTCGTTGTCGCGCCGGGCCTGAACATCTACAGCTCATACGCACACAACACCTATGCCTTTGCGTCGGGGACCTCGCAGGCCTCCCCGTTTGTGACGGGCACAGTCGGGCTGCTCAAGTCCTATGCCCTGGATCGTGGGCATCGCCTGACTCATCACGAAATCTCGACGATCCTGAAGGCCACTTCCGACAAAATCGACAGCCGGTTGCGAAACGAACACGCCGGCTACGGACTTATTAATCTGGCGGACGCATTCAAGCTGCTGACCCACTGGATAAATTGACGACGCAGAGGAGCAACTATGACAAGCAACTTAGTTTTCACCAACGGCTCTGGCTTCCGGATCAAGCGGCCGCTGATTACCACCAGCGGCTTCGTCTCCGATGTCGATCCGAAAATCAAGGCGCACCTGGATGAACTTAACGGCTTGATGGGCAAGCGGATTTTCACGGTGAAACAGCCGCAAGTTCAGGTGCACGCTCAAGGCGCAGCAGCGGCGGCGGCAGTATTGCAGCCCGTCATCAAACCGGAGCTTGCACAGTTGCTGGCCAAAGAGCTCACGCCCAAACACGTACCTGAGATCGACCAAAACGGCCAGCTTGTCAGCTGGGACTCGGCCAGCTTGGCCTTTGCGTTCCACGAAGCAAAGGAAGACCCTGCGCAGCTTGGCCTTTCCGACTGTATCGACATGACATCCCCCCTGGCGGCCTTGAAGTATTCGTTCCTCAGCGGTCTCTCGGCCAATTGGTTTAACTTAGACGACACCACCAAGACGGTTCTGGACGGCTATCCGGCCATTTCAGATTATCTGATTGCTATGGCCTACTTCACCATGCACGTGGAGGACGTCAACGGGTTGATGAACTTCATCATGAATAATCGCCTCGGCGCCAAGGCTGTGGCCGATTACGCGATTGTAAGCGCCGCCCGTACCATTATCGACCAGGAACAGCTCAAGGTCCCGCAATACAACAAGGACGACAGCGATATCGTGCTGCAAATCAAAGCGGTTGGCCTGTCGCTCTCAAGCGCGTCGTTCCAGACCAGCCTGCAGGCATTGGTCGATGATCGCATCTTTAATGCCAAGGAAATCCAGTTGCTCGACTTGGCGGAAGCGAAGATTGGCCCGATTCCGGCAACTCTCAAGCCTCAGCTGATCAAACTGATCAAAGCTTCGGCGGTACCCATCACCAAGGACAACGTCAACTTCTTCCTGCCGATGTTCCTCTCCCAGGTCGTCGCCCCCGCACCGGTCTCGGCGCCAACCGAGGTGGATACGCAGCAGTCGGACAAAGACTTCGACGTGGTGTTCCTGCAGGACGACAACTCCACCGCCCAGGTCAGCGCAAGCGCCGTGAAGTGTGCGTCCCAGCTGTATTATTCGATGATTTTGGGCGACGAACTCGGCGTCTTCCACATCGTCAACTACTTCACCCACAAATATCTCATCCGGGGCGCAATTGAGATCCAAGACAGTCAGCTGCGCAATGACCTGCAGACCTACGTTTTCTCAAACCGCTTCACGGACTTGAAGAGCCAACAATTGGTCGACCGCACGCGTCCGGCCGAACGGCACATGTTCTATCGCCAGGTCTTCAACTACGGTAATGGACAGATTACCGACGATGTAATCGTCAACCAGGAGTTCCCCAAGCTCTGGAAGGTGCTCATCCTGGAGTCGGCGAAGTATCTGGAGCGGGCCCAGGCGGCATTCAACCCGGACGCCTACGTTTCCCGGCAGAATGTCATGCAGGCGGTGGAAGACCTGCAGTACAACCTCTCCACGCACTGCACCGGCATGGCCAATGTCATTGCGCCGATGATCTACTCCGAGTTGAACTTCGTGATCCAGCGAATCTTCATGCACCCAGAAATTCTGCGCCAGGTGGTTCCGCAAGGAGGCACGTGGTGGCGTGTGGTGGAGGCGCTGTACGTAGAAATGAAGAGGGTCCGCCCCAAGTCTACCGTTCTCTACAACAAGGCCAAGCTTGGTCATGACATCATCCGCTCCATAGCGGACTATAACCCTGCCACGTTTGCAGATGACGCCAAGTTCTCAGCTTTTATCAGCGACGTCGATGCGTTCATCACGACGCAAAGCATCCTCCAGGAAGCGCTGACGGATGACTTGAAGAAGGCCGAGGAAGAGACGGACGGGAATGCGCCGGGAGCGCGGGGTGCCCTGCCGCTACCCGTACCGCCCATACCTGTCGCCGTGCCTGGGAGCGGCGTGCCCGTGGCGGCGGCCCCTAAGAGCGGCGACGAGTGGGACTTTTAGCTGAGGATACCGCAGGAAGGATACCGAGATGAATCAGAACTCCACCACCGCATTGGACGACCAGAAAATCAAGGACCGCGCACGCGCCAAGGCTTGCGCCATCTTGGGCGGTAGCGGGCCCTACCAGCTAATGCCCCTAAACGACCAGAAGGAGATTTATTTTTCGCTGGTGCAAGACGAGATCGACAAATTGAAACAGGTCGACAAGCTGAAACAGAACGGCAAGCTGGCGAGGTCGATGGCTACCGATTCCGGCTCGGACATGGGCTATCAGGGCTACGATCCCTCCTTCGGCAAAGAGACCAAGGCCTTCAAGGAACTCGTGGACTCGGTCGATTTTCCCCAGTTCGTCGCCGACCTGTTGAAAGCAGTCTTCAACGCCAACCTAAAGGTTATGAAAGAGCAGACCGATAGCTACATCAAGCTCATGAAGGAAGCGACCAAAAGTTCGGCTGATTTCATAAAGAAGGTTAAGGACGACGACGCGTTTGCCAGATTGGCGGAGTCGCGGAGCGACAAATACAACGTTACCACCGAGAAAAACGCCGACGGCAGCACCAAGCTCGCTCTCACCAGTCCCGAAGGCGAAAAGGTAGACCTCGAGGATGCCCAAGTGAAAATGCATCTGCTCGAGGCCAAGATCAACATGGCCAAAGAGCACCGTGCTGCGCTGCGCGAGGTGTTGTTGATGGGCGTCACGCGGTTAGTAGTCGAGAAAGGCGAGATCGAAGCCGGCGTGGACTTCAGCATAAACGCCACTCGCAACAGTCATGCGCGACATGATGACCAGAATATTAACGTAACTGATGTAAAAATGCAGTATGACGCCCCCCTGGGCGGCTTGTTCGGCGGTCCGAGTGGCAGCATCGAATCAACAAACACCAACATTCAGGTCAACACGTCCGAGAAGACGGCTACGGACACCTTGACCGCCAAGCTGCACGGCAAGGTGAACATCAAGTTCAAGACCGACTACTTCAAGCTCGACAACTTTGCCGGTATGTACGCAGATGGCGGAATTGCCGCGCTGAAACAAGGGGCAGCTGCGCCTCCGGCCGCGGGCCAGTTGCCGGCGGTGGTGGGCCGCTGAAGTAAATTGCAATGGCGCTGTCGCTTCTCGAGCTCGTAGGCCTCGACCGTGGCAGCGTACAGTTCAGCATTGATACGGGCACGAATGTTTACTATCAGCTGAGAGCTGGAAGGAGCGTGCGACCGAACGCCGGGATTCACTGGGTTGATGACGTGTTCTTCACGACGCCATTGGCTAAAAATGCTCGCGGAGGCCAGCTATTCGGGACATCGAGAACAGTTGCTCTGCCGCTTGGCTCGCTTCGGCCGTTGAATGGGGGCAACGTTTATGTGCAGTTGTTCAGCTTTAAAGATACTGGCGGGAGATCACCGGGCTTTTCTAGTCCAGTCCTGGTGCCGCTGGGTGCCGGCGCGGGTGGTCGGCTCCTGGGTGAAACCATGATGAGCGCTGCAACGGAACTGTTCCGTGCCGCGCGCACTGTACCGTGCCGCACCGGCGTCGAAGCGTATTCGCAGGCGGCATCCTTCGAAGAGCTGCTTTCCGGCATTCTCAAGGTGGCGGGTCCGGTACTGCAGAGCCTGCTTGCCGGAAGTCAGGGGGGGCAAGCAAGCCAGAATGGCAGCAAGCCGGCGTCAGCGCCGCCCGGCGCCAATGGTGCCGCCGGTGGTGGTTCGGCTCTTCCCGGTATTTTGACGTTTTTGCTGAAGGCCCTCTTGGGAGGGATGCAAGGCGCAGGCGGAAGCGTCAGCGCCTCACAGTCTCTGCTTGCTAACGGCTCGGACGGCAACCGATTTCTGAACGGGCAAGGCACGGTCTACTCTCGGCCCTTCATCTTCGGCGTTGACGATGTGCTCATTGCAGAATTGGCTGGGCCGATTCTGCAAGTGCTTCCCCAACTGATGAACGCCGCCAACCAACAGCGCCTGCAGCTGAAGCAGGCCAACAACAAGCTCGTCACCGACCTTGTTTCCGAGACGAACCGGCGTTTGATGTTGGAGGAGCTACTGCGCGCACAGGCAAAACCCCCTGGCTCTGCTCCTGAACCGGCGCAATCTGACGGTAATGCCTGATTCAACTGCTGCAACAGGCGCCGGCAACCCCGGCGACCTCAGCACCGGCTCAGTCGGCGGTGCCGGTCGCTCCTGTACAGGCAAAAAGCCTGTCGCTCGATGCCCCTCCTGAGCCTTCCCTAAGTAGCAAAGCGGTGCTGAGTTTTGTCACGAAGGACGCGCTCCCGTGGAACGGTAAATCCGCAGTGCTCTTTGCAAGGAACCAGCCGATGCAGCTGAAGCTGCGGTTCAGCGTCGCCGAGCCCGCTCCTAAGTCGCCACTTCCAAAAGCGATCGCAAAGATTACGTTCAAAGACAGCGCGAACCAGACCGTCCACTTTGAGAAGACCTTCAAGCAGAAGAACGTCTCGGCAAATACGGAGCTGGTGTTCGCATTTACGCCCGAAGAGCTTGCGCATATACCGGCGAATCGCCTTTTGTCGGTGATCGGCGAGATGCGCTGGCTGACCCCAGTTTCCGGCAGTGAGCGGAAAGCGCTGGGTTCCCTGGAACTCGTTCTTGTAAGTGGGTTCTTCCTGAAGGAGCAGGGCTCCGCAGTGTCTCCGGAAAAAGAACTAACCGATATGTCCCGCTACCGGCCTTTCTGGAACAAAGTGTGGGAGTCGCCGGTAATAGATGCTGCGAAGGAGCAAGGTGACAACAAAAAGTACGGCTGGGAGTTGGATGTCAATGGGAAGTATTCGGTTCTTCTCAGCCCGGGCCAGTCTTCCAATGGCCTCATGCAGACAAAGATCTTGCGGGGCCCGGTGGACCACGAAAGCCTTACCGAACGCATCGACGGACGCATGAAGGCTGGCATTGAGTTGAGCATGGCGGAGCTGAACAAGCTTTGTCCGCTTTGGGACGGCGCACAAGCCCTGGATCCGGAAAAGCTGGAAGCGCTCTCCACGCGGGAGACAGCGCGTGACAATGCCGCAGAGTTCATCTACCGCTTCAGGCTTAAGGGCGGCGCCGCGGAGCGCGGCATCGTTTGGGTCATTCCCATCTTCAAGCTCTTCGAATTCACGCTGAGCAGCGTTCGCGGGATGGACGAGTCGGGCCAGGTCACCGGGGTTTCGGAGGAGAAGGTCCGGTTCCCGCTGCCGGTTTCGGCGCGCGTCATCGGAATAAAGTCCGCGCAATAGGAGCCATCATGACGGCACAGACTTTTACCGGAGATTTGGAAGCGGGCAAAGCCCCGACCGACGTCCAAGAGCCCGAGTACACCTTCGAAGGCTTCCAGATCGAGTTCTCGGACAAGGTAATGCTCACGCCCGTGGCGCCGAACCGCACGGTGCAGGTGAAAAGCCAGCTCGTTTCCAAGCAATTTACGCTTGATCCCGACCGCGCAGGCACGTTTCTGATCTGCGACATCTACCCACACGACTTCAAGAATTCCCCTCCGTTCCATCTGCTGCCCGGTCTGAACGTTGCCGGCAAGGAAGTTGTCGGGTGTGTGGTCAAGGCGTCGCAGGGCACAGGCTGGGGCAAGGCGTACGAAGACTGGTTTAAGGCTTCGTGGCAGAAGATTCGCGAAGTTGCGGGCGACCGTTACGGCGTCGATTTCTTTCGCGGCTGCTATCACTATCTGCAATTCCTCCTCGATGGCGCCAAACAGGCGGACTATATGTGCGATCTGGTGGATGCCGCCGGCGGGTGGGGCGATGGCGATCTCATGCCATGGGTCGACATCGAGGAGGCCGATCAGGGCAAGTGGGCGCCGCAGCAACTGGAGAAGATCACCGACGCTGGCCTCCGCCAGCGATTGGCCGATTCGGTAACCGCCTGCGCCACTTCTTTCATCGGCCGATTCAAGCAGCGGACTGGGTTGCGGATCGTGGTTTACGGGCGTGGCGTCTTTCGCGATCTACAGATGACCGACTGCAAGTTCGGCTCAGATGGCTCCGTCAATCCCGCATACACGGTAACCATGCCGAGGATGGAGAAATACGGCGTGCCGCTCGACGACATCATTCTGTGGCAAATCGGCGGAGACCATGGGCCAGCAAATCCTGGTTTCCCAAAATCGCTGGGAGCATGGGGTACTCACGACTACAGCGTCTACATCGATGGGGCACGCTCCACGAACCTCAAGACCCTGCGCAGCCGGTGCTTGGCGCGGCCGCAATGACACGGAGGATGAATGCCTGGCATTGACGAAGCCTTTCTGCCGTTTCAGCAGATCGTAGAGAAGATGGTCGCCTTCACCGGCGAGATCTATGACCGCGACGCCGGAGTCCGCTCCCGCATTTACAAGTGCGTGATCGAATCCCCCGTGGAACTGGACGTTGTGCGCAACGATCAGGGCGCGCTGCAAATCGGGTCCACGCCGCCGCTCTATCGCGTCGAAACCACGTTTTTGCCCGCTTTTCACCGCATGATGGTCACCGTAGAGATTCCCGAGGCCGAGCATGAGGAATGAAAACACCGCCTGGCAACTCGAGGACTTCGTTGACTCGCTGGTCGTAGAACTGGACAAGACACGCGAGACCCTTGCGGTCAAGGCCATCAACAAGCCGCTGAGCTACACCGTCAAGGAGATGGCGCTCGACCTGAATATCTTTCCGTCCTACGACGGGGACAATGTCCGGTTCATTACCGCGCAGCCCGGCCAGCAAGGCGCGTCGAAGGTCAGTATCCAGCTTGGATCGATTACCGACCAACAGGTGCGTGCCACATCCAAGCTGCCTGGCGTGAAAGGCGACATCAAGCTCGACCAAATCAAGATCGACAAATCCGCCAAGAAGGAGTTGCGGAAGCTGGGAGTCAATTCGGCTGACGACTTGAAACAAATCGAGCAGAAGAATGTCGACCTGCAAAAGGTCACCGACGGAGATATCGACTACACGGCCATCGCGAATCAGATTCAAAAGTCCAAACGGGATCAGAACCCTCCGCGCGTGTCGGCGGTAAGCCTCTCGGCAGGCGTAGATGGCCGTCCGCTACTTTCCATCAAAGGGGAGAATCTGGCAGTGGATCCGAAGTTCAAGCCAGTGGCAGTGGTGAACCGCGCGCTGGCGGAGATTGCCTCGTGCAGCACCCGAGAAGTTACGCTCAGCCTCTCGGAAAACCACGCTCTCAAACGCGACAACGAGGTCATTCTTACTTGCGATCCGTTTGCGGTCATGAAAGTTAACGTAAGGTGGAATTGACGTCATGAAGAACCGATTGCTGGAAAGCTTTGAAGAGTTGCTGAAGACCTATTATGGCGGCCTGCCGGAGCACAGTCGGCGCAACGTCAACGACATCAACGAGCTGTTCTCGTACTACTACGGAAAGCCAGTAAGGTCGGAACGGCATCACGACCTGAATCACCACCACCATCACCACAAGCACCATCCGACATCGCTTTTCCACGTTGACGATGGCGAGACGCTTGTGCAGCGCGCCGGTTTTAGCGAGTACGTGGTAGGCGGACCAGCCGGCGAGAACTCGCTGCCGGAG
>WNFJ01161451.1_pt2 | contig 15018 bp, 12 predicted proteins | sample 5400461 | NCBI WGS metagenome assembly WNFJ01 (sample SAMN13153349, study PRJNA577476) | soil metagenome | isolation source: 115 cm saprolite on Douglas fir-dominated hillslope | place: USA:California | collected 2013-09-17 | reverse complement strand
TGTCAAGGTCATTCTCTGGCTGGGGGAATTTGCGTACGGCGCCGGCACGGAGATCCTCAATCCCTACGTGGCATTGCAGGTGTGGGCCGGAACTCCTGGGCGTGACCCGGGCGACACGGGCGACGCGACACCGCGAAATTTGCTGCGCCCGGATTCCACGGCCGCTGCGCTAATTCCGCCCCCCTGTATTAGACTGGCGTCTGCCCTGGGGGAGGGACCATGATTTCCGTGCGAAAAGCGGTGGCATTGTTTTTGATCGCGGCGCTGTGCTCATTTGCAGTCGCAGCCGGGCCTCAAAAGACCACAGCTCCAGCGGTGACCGGCCGGGAACTCCAGCGCCGCAGTTTTGCGTTGAACTTTCTCCGCGCCGTGAATAACGCCGAACAGGATTACAAAAAGAAACACGGGACATTTGGCAACTGGGACGCACTGTTCGCGGAAGGCTACTTCACCGAGACCGGAACGAAGTGGGGCTCTGCCGATTTCCCCACCGTCGCGCAGGCGATGTATAGCCGGGCGAGCGAGATCGTGCCCGGCTGGAAGTTGCGGCTAACCATCTCGAATGGTGGCAAATCCTACGACGCACTGGCCGAGGATGCTACCGACGCCAAGTGCGGCTATGCGGGCGTGACCGACGAGAGAGGCATGATCCGAGAAAGTGAGTTCATCAGCTGCAAGATGTAAGCAGCCCAGCAGGCTGGTCGCCGCGCAATCCGACGAACGAAAATATCAGTGGGCCGATGGAGAGGAGGACGCCCGCCGCAGCGGCAACACCGAAAAATATTTGTGGCGGCAGGGTTCGCAGCGATACGACGGAATCCCCAGCAATCCCCAAACCGGCGCAAACGACGAGTCCACGTAGTCCGGCGAAATCCGCTGCAGTTCCATGTTTCCGCAGTGCGGACAGTGCGCGTGGAGTGTGTCGTTAAGAGGCATCAGGCGGGCGTGAAAACGTGCGTGGCATTCGCGACAACGCCACGGGAAAATCCCCAGCGCACTCACGACATAATCCGCGAGCGAGTGGCGACGCGATCGGCGCGCCCCGTTTTGCTTACAGATGGGGCAGATCATCTGCTTTTCTTGGGCTCCTCGGCGCCATCAGAATAGGCGAAAGTTTCCCGGCAGGCAAGCGTTAAGAAGGTACTGTTCTTTAGGTACAATGGTCCTAGAGGACCCGCTATGCCGAATTACACAGATGAACACGCAAAGGCGGGCATCGACGCCAAATTGCCGCCACTGGAGACCTGGCCCAACCAGTTTCCGGGCTACGTGATCACCACGCGTTTTCCCGAGTATTCGTCAGTTTGCCCGAAGACCGGCCTGCCCGACTACGGCGTTATCACCATCGAATATAAGCCGCGCAAAGCGTGCATTGAACTGAAGTCCCTGAAAATGTACCTCCTGGCCTACCGCAACCTGGGCATCTTCTACGAAAATGCCGTCAATAAGATGCTTCGCGATATCGTGAAGGCCACCCAACCGGAATGGTGTGTCGTGAAGGGTGAGTTCACCCCTCGTGGCGGCTTGAACACTTCGATTTTTGCCCGATGGCCTGAGCGCGCCCCAGGGCGGGGCAGCCGTAAGCAACGGGACACCGGGCGCTGAGCAGGATTGGACTTGTCTCCGCACAGAGTGGATAATTCGTAGGTCATCCCACCGTGCTGATGACAACCATTTGTGAGGAGGGAGAATGAGTATTTCTCCAAACGTGCCGACTCCGCAGGAGTCCTATCATTACGAAAATCTGGGGACACCGCGGTGGATTCCCGTTCTATTCGCAGTGTTGTTCGTGGCCCTCGGCGTAATTGCCTACGCGGGCCGGTCCATACAAACGCGCTTGGAACAGGAACTCTCCAAGGCCGATGAGCAGAATAAGATCCTGACCGCGCAACTTGAACAAGCCAACGCGCGACTTGCTGATATCAAGGGACAGGTGGAAGTTACCAGCCAGAAGGTTGGCATGACGCAGGCCGAACTGGCCGAAGCCCGCAGCCGCGCGGAATCCATCCGCAAGCAGCAGGCCGCCTCGGACCAGAAGCTCTCAGCGGCGATTTCCGAAGCGCAGAAGGAGAGCGAGGCAAAGATTGGCGCGGTTGCTACCGACGTGACCGGCGCGAAAAAGGAGATCGAAGCCACCAAGACCGACCTGGAAACGACCAAATCCAAGCTCGATCGCGCCACCGGCGACATGGGGGTGATGAGCGGCCTGATCGCGCGCAATCACGACGACCTGGAGGAACTGAAACGCAAGGGCGACCGCAACTATTTTGAGTTCACCTTGCAGAAGTCCAAAACGCCGCAACGCGTAGGCCCGGTGCAGATGGCATTGAACAAGACCGACCAGAAGAAGTCGCAATACACCATGACCGTTCTTGCCGACGACAAGTCCATCCAGAAAAAGGACAAGACCGCCGGTGAGCCCGTGCAGTTCTACGTGAAAGGCAGCGCAAAACTGGCTCCTTACGAAATCGTGGTGTTCGATGTCGGGAAGAACCAGGCCGAAGGATAACACCGCCCCCGCGGCTGCTCCTGCACCCGCTACCAAGTAAGTTTCCGCCTCCGCAGGCAGAAATGCGGCCCTCGCGCCGCAGAGCAAGCTCAAAAGCCCTGTTCCCGTTTCTGGAAACTGAGACGGGAACGGGGCTTTTGTGGTTGAGGCGCACAGGCTACGATTCCCTGTAGCTCACCCCTTTTAGGGGTGAGGGTGTTCCTGATAGTGCTGGCCGTCGACCCAGCTGACGGGAGGACTCCAAGTCATGCTCATGCGCGTTCTGCTTACCCGTGCGACCACGTTTTTGTCGCTGGTGCTCGTCCTTGTTTTGCCGAGTTGCTGTTTCGCCCAGGCTCCGCTGGAACCCTCGCAACTCCCCGGTCAAACCAGTTTCTACCTGATCTGGCGCGGCACGCCAAAAGGTGACATTCGCCAAACCAACGCGCTCCTCAGTTTTTGGGATGATCCGGACTGCGCGCCGCTACGCTCCGGAATCGTAGATGCCCTCATGTCCGACGCAAACAAACAAAAGGACAAGCCCGCGCTCACCCGCGACGAACTCACCCAGTACGCCTCTCTGCTGGACAATCCCTTTGTGGTCGGCTATCTCAGCCGCCCGGACGATCTGCCCGCAGCGAAAACGCCGACGACGGGCGCGCCCGCTTGGCAGGGCCTGTTCTTCGTTTACGATCGCACCGGCAAGGAGGCGCTGCTCTCCAAAGCCGTGCTGCGCATGCGTAGTTCGGAGTCCGACATTCCCAAACTCTCCGAGGTCACCGTTGCCGGCGTGCCTGCTCTAAAGATCGAACGCAAGTCAGGCGTCACCTACTGGTCGGAAACCGGCAAGTTCGCTGTAAGCGCGCAGGAGAAGGGCGTCTTCGAACTCATTCTGAATCGCTTGAATGGCAAGGGCAATGGGCCTTCGGTGGCGGAGTCATCCGCGTATCAAGAAGCGAAGCCACTACTCGGCGGCGGCATTCTGGAATTTTTCTTCCGCGTTCCGGATCTCAAGAAACTCGCTAGTGTTGACAGCAATTCTACCGCTCAGGCAAAGCAGTTGGCCGCGGTGGTTCAGGCACTCAAGCTTGAATCCGTTCACTCTGTCGCCGGGCACGTTACTCTTGAAGGTGCGAAGACTCGCCTGCAAGGTGCCGTGCTCGGCGAGCCGGCACAGGGTTCGCTCTTCGACATCTGGTCCGACGGCCAGGCGGCCCCCGCCTCCATGAGCTTGCTATCCTCCAACACAGTTCTCTACCACGAGTCGCAGATCAATTTTCTTGGCATCTACAGTTTGCTCAAGAATGCTTTCCTGCAAAGTGGCCCGAACACCTCGCAGTTGGTTGCTCCCTTGGAAGCCTCTGCCCAGACGCGCCTCGGTATGGCGATACCGGATGCGCTCGGGCTGGCCACCGGGGAAATCGCGTCACTGGAGAACAGTCCGACGCTTGATGACACCCAGCAGGTGCGAGCGCTCGGCATCCGCAACAAGCCGGATGCCATGAAACTGCTTCGCACGCTCATGGGCGATCAAATCACTTCGGAACTCAATGAGGGCAACATCACGTACGTGAAAATTTCGCTGCATGGCGGGCAAAGCTCGGCCGGTGTCGCTCAGTGGAATTTCTACCATCTGGCCATGACGCCAAACTTGCTGCTCGGCGCGTCGAAGAGCGAGCCTCTTCGCGCTTTGCTAGCACAGCCGCCCGGGAACGGCGATCCGGCACCACCGAAGAATCTTCTTGCTGCCCGAAGCCAATTCCCCGAAAAGGTGAACGGCTTTTCCTACTTCGACATTCAAAAGGTGGATTGGCCTGGGATGAAAGCTCGCTGGCAGGCGGAGGCGAAGAAAGCCGCGGCCAACGCGAAGACCGCCGACGCCGCAGCATCGCAAAAGAAACTTTCCGACGCCTTGGACACAATGAATCCCGGGGTGTTCCCGCGCCACTTGCACACCATGATCGGCGCATCGTGGAAAGATGAAAAGGGCGTTCACTTCGACGAGTGGATGGACTGACGCCTTCCCTATGAAACTCTCGCGGGCCTGCAAATTTGCGTTGTGCGCCGGCCTCGCGTTGTTTCTCTCCGCCGCCTGCAGTGTGGCGCAGGAAGTTCCCGTCCGTGAGCGCCAGACCATTCAGGTAAACGTCGACCGTGCGAACGTCGGCGTAATCGTCACGGACGGAAAAGGAAATTTCGTCCAAGGCCTCAAGCGCGAGGACTTTCACGTCTTTGACAATGGCGTGGAGCAGCCGATCGCCGAATTTGCTCCGGTTGAAGAGCCGGGACAGATTTTTCTTCTCGTCGAAGCGGGCCCAGCCGTCTATTTCTTGCAGGACACCCATCTTTTTGCCGCAGACACCTTTTTGAACGGTCTATCGGCGGGAGATCGCGTGGCCATCGGCCGCTATGCCGAAGCGCCCGTCGTGGTGCTGGACTTCACCACGGAAAAGCAGGTTGCGCGGGCCGCGCTCACCGGCATCCGCTTCAATCTTGGATTTGGCCAGTTGAATCTTTCCTCCAGCCTGAACACCGCGTTGGACTGGCTCGCTCGCGTTCCGGAAAAGAAAACCATCGTGCTGCTTTCCACGGGCGTGGACACTTCTCCGCAAGAAGCAATCCAAGCGATTCAGACTCGCCTGCGGACCAGCGACGTGCGCATTCTGGGGGTCTCCGTCAGCGGGCCGATGCGCAATGGCAAGGTTGGCAACCAAAAACAGGTGCAGCAGACACAGCAGGCATTTGCAGAAGCGGACGCTCGCCTCCGCGCCTTGGCTGAAGCGACCGGAGGCCGCGCCTATTTTCCGCAGAATGCCAAGGCGTTTCCGGCCATTTACAAGCAGATGGCGCAACTGATCCGCAACGAGTACAGCCTGTCCTTTGCGCCGCCGGCATCCGATGGTGCTGTCCACAGCATCGATGTGAAGGTCGATCTACCAAGCGGCGCGTTGAAAAATAAGCCGCCAGATTATCGCGTGGATCATCGCAAAGCGTATGTTGCCCCGAAGGCCTCAGCGGCACAGTAAAACGCATTCCGGCGGACGGCTGCCTGCCGGAATCTCACTCAAATTCTTTCATGGTGCGCGCCATTTCGCGCAGGCGCTCATCCACCTTGGCGAATACCGTGCCCAGCTCAAATCCCAGTTCTCCGGTGCGCTGACCGGCGGGCACTCCCGTAAGCAGTTCAATTCCCTGCTCCACGCGGGACACCGGCCAAATATGAAAATTGCCAGCCGCCACAGCGTCCAGCACATCTTCACGCAACATCAGATCCTCCACGTTCGCCGCGGGAATCAGCACTCCCTGCGTGCCCGTTAACCCGTAAATGCGGCAAGTATCGAAAAATCCCTCGATCTTTTCGTTGACGCCGCCGATGGCTTGAATATCTCCACGCTGGTTCATCGAACCGGTCACGGCAAGGTCTTGCCGCAATGGCAGCTCCGAAAGCGCGGAGAGCAGCGCGTAAATCTCCGTGGAACTGGCGCTATCTCCATCCACGCCGGAATACGACTGTTCGAAGCAGATGCTGGCGGCCAGCGAAAGCGGCTTGTCTTTCGCAAAGATGCTGCGCAGATATCCTGCGATGATGTGCACGCCCTTGTCGTGGAACCGTCCGCTCAGGTTGGACTCACGTTCAATATTGATTAGGCCAGACTTGCCTAGCGCCGCGCTGGCCGTAATTCGCACCGGCTTCCCAAAAGAATAGCCGCCAATCTCCAGCACGCTCAGACCGTTCACCTGGCCGACGCACGAGCCGTGCATGTCCACTAGCAGCGTACCCTCCTCCACCATTTCGCGAATGCGCGTCTCAATCAGGTTGTGCCGCTCGATCTTCGCCGCAATCGCGGCGCGCACGTGAGCCGCTCGCACCACATTTTCCCCGGCAGCCGCGGAAGCATAGTGCGCCTCGCGCGCCAAGTCGGCAATGTCCACAAATCGCGCCGTGACTTTATTGCGGCGGCCCGCCCTTCGTACGCCGTATTCCAGAATGGCGGCGAACGCGCCGCGATCGAACGGAAACAGGTTTTCCTTCTCGCTCAACGCGCGCAAACGCCCCGCATATTCTTCGATGACAATGTCGCTCAGCGGCATCTCTTCATCGAATTCCACGCGCACCTTGAAAATCTTGCGGAAGTCTTCTTCGTATTCGTACAGCAGTTCGTAAAGGTCGCGGTCGCCAATCAGGATTACCTTCACGTTGATATCCACCGGCTCCGGTTTCAACGCCGTGCTGGTGAACGGATAAAACATTTCCAGCGGCTGAATCTCCAACCGGTTGTGGTTCAACGTGCGCTTCAGGGCGCGCCATACGCCGGGCTCCGACAGCGCTTCCACCGAATACATGATCAGGAAGCCACCATCGGCCCGTAAAAGCGAACCGCCACGCAAATCCATGAAGTCGCTGGTCCAGCCGCCGCGCGCGTCGTAGGCGCGCTGAATCGTGCCGAATAGATTCGCGTGCGTCGGCGTGGTCTCAAAAATCACCGGCGAAGTGTCTTCGCTGTTGTGCGCCAGGATTACATTCACTCCGTACACGCGAAACGGATCCCGCTCCGGCCCAGGTTGCTTCAGCAGGCTTTCCGGAGATTCCTGCGGCTGCTCTTCCTCGCCTTCGCGCTCCTTGAATGGCGCCAGATTGTCCAGCAGGTGATGCCGCACTTCCTCCAGATACTCCGAGACGCCCGTACCCGGATATTTCTCCTTCAATTCCTCGATCACGCCATCGACAAGCACGGACGCGGCTTCCTGCTCCAGGTAACTCAGTTCGCTGGCCAGTTCGCGCGAAAGAGTCAGCGTCTTGCGATAGACGACCGTGAACTCCGACCGGAACTGTTCGTATTTGCGCTCAATATCCTCGGCCACAACCGTTTCGAGTTTCCCCTCGTGCACCATTTTCGAGATATCCTCGATCGGCACCATCTGCCCTTCGAGCACCGGGAAAATTTCCGGCAGCGCCACCGCGCCCACCTGCATGTGGCCCAAGGCAAACTGTTCGCGTGCGATGCGGCGCGTGAAATCGTCCATTAATTCCTTTTCGCGCACAGAAAAGCGCTCGACGATTCGCCCTTTCTGCCGCTGGAATGGTTCGCCCTCGAAAACTTGTGGAATGCGCCGGCGCAAAAAGTCGATGCCCGCCTGCATATCTTTCTTGAAAACGTTGGCGGAGCCGCGCGGCAGCGAGAGCAGGCGCGGCCGGTCGGGTATTTTGAAATTGTTGACGTAGCAGCGATCGAGAGAGGGCTTGGTCTCCGGATGGAGCTGCTCGATCATGTGGGCAATGGTGCCGCCGCGACTTGTTCCGGCCAAGCCACACACAAACACATTGTATCCGGGCGCGGAAAGTTCCACGCCCATCTTCAGCGCACGCAACGCACGCTCTTGCCCCACGAAGCCTTCGCGCCGCGGCGCCTGTGCGGTGGTTTCGAAAGGGATCCGGGAAAGTTCGCAGCGCCAACGCAGCTTGGCTGCGGCGAGCTCGCTCACCTTCTTTTCCGACTTTTGGTCAATCACACTCATTCGACGGCGTACTCTAGCATAGACAGATGTTTCGTGCCCCTAATTCGGCTCATCGGTAGGACAACCAGTTACGCTGTGGCCCTTTCGAGACGTTCGCGGTGCTCCATGTACACTCGAAACACGCCCAAAGCCGCTGCCACAATGGTTGGACCGACGACCAGCCCGAGCAAGCCGAAAGCATCCAGCCCGCCAAGAATGCTGATGAACAGGAGCAAATCGTTCAGCCTGGTGCGATTGCGCAAAAGCAGCGGACGAACGAGATTGTCAGCCACTCCCCCCACGCCGCCGCAAATCGCCGCAACAACGATGGCCTTGCCCCAATGCCCGCCAACCGCCAGCCAAACCGCGGCCGGAAACCAGATCAGCGCGGAACCTACCACCGGCACGATGGAAAAGAACGCGATCAACACGCCCATAAACACCGGCACGGACAAGCCCGTCAATCCAAACGCGATCCCGCCCAGAGTCCCTTGAATTGCCGCGATCAGTAGCGCAACCGCAACACTCGCGAAAATCAGATCCCGCGATTCCCCCAGCATACCCTCCTGAATTTCCGGATCGAACGGAATCAAGTGCCGGGCCGCGCGCAGAATCCCCTTGCCGTCGCGAAACATAAAAAACAGCGCGAACAACACGATGAACAGACTCACAAAAAACGAAAACAGATTCTTCAGCAGTCCACCCAGGCTCGACGCCAGGTACGACGCGATTTTTTCGGCGCCTTGGCGCAGCGGCCCCATCAGGTCAATATTCTGCAGCGAGTCCGGCAGCCGCGCTTGTAGCCAGTCGATGAAATGCGTGGGCAGCGCGGCAGCACCTCCGTTGATCATGCCCTGGATTTTCGCTGACCCGTCGATGGCTTCCTTGGAGGCGTAAAGCAAAACCAGCAGCACCGGCACGATTAACAGCAGGGTCACGCCCAGCGTGCTCAGCAGTGCCGCATACATCGGGCGCATGTGCTTCTCCACCCGCAGATACACAGGGTAGAAGAAAATGGCCATCACCGCCGACCATGTCAGTGGCCGGATGAACGGCGCGATAATAACAAAAACCAGATAACCGAGCAGGACCAGCACGCCATAGGACAGTACCGTAGTGAGACGGTCACTCGTCGTAGTGTTTCGGTTGGTTTGCGTCATTCGCGTTATATAATTCACCCTGTTCCGCTGACATCGGGATAAGCCCAGCCCGCATGTTGTCAGGTCATCCGCGCCAGGGGAAGCCAAAACGGCATGCCATCACGAAAGATTCCTTTCACGTCTGCGCAGGCACGCCTTCTTGCTGTACTTGCTTTAATCAATTTTGTCAACTTTGCTGATCGTCAGGTCCTCAATCCGTTGCTTCCGCAGCTGCGGCAGCATTTTGGGGTGAGCGACACGCAACTGGGTTCGCTATCCACCGCCCTTCTCGTGGTGCTCGCGCTTGCCAGCATTCCGTTCGGATATCTTGCCGACCGCTTCAGTCAGCGAAAAATTATTGCCGCCGGTGTCCTTTTTTGGAGCCTCGCCGCCATGGCCAGCGGCCTCGCTCCCACATTCCTGTTGTTATTTGTCGCGCGCGCCCTGGTCGGTGTCGGCGAAGCGGCCTATGCACCCGCGGCGCAAGCCATGATTTCCGATTCCTTCCCCGGCGAAAATCGCGCGCTCGCGCAAGCCATTTTCGCTTCCGGGATGCTCCTTGGCGGCGCCGCCGGCGTCGCCCTCGGCGGCATCATGGGCGAGCACCATAGCTGGCAACGTGCCTTCATTATTGTCGGGGCCCTCGGCATCCTCCCTGGCCTTCTCGCCTTGAAGCTGAAGGAGCCTCCGCGTCGCCCGCGCTCAGAGGTCGTGGCCCTTCGCGAACTTCTCAGTGTTCCGGCTTATCTGGCCATGATCGCAGCCGGCACCTGCATCACTTTTTCCAGCGTTTCCCTAGTCGCCTGGGGCTATGACTACGCCAGAAGCTACAAAGACCTCAGCACCAAAGAGGCGGCGATTTTTCTCTCCGTCATCCCGCTGCTTGCCCTGGTTCCCGGGGCCCTCACCGGCGGATATCTCGCGGATCGCCTCCGCAAGCGTTACTCGTACGGACGCCCGCTCGTGATCGCCGGCGGATTCTTGATCGCCGCACCGTTTCTGCTTTTGGCGATTCAAGCCGAAGAGAAGTGGGTGTTCCTTGGTGGATTCTTCGTCGCTTGCTTCTTTATGTCGTGGTATCACGGGCCGGTCACGGCGGTGATTCACGATTTGACTCCGCAGCGCGCCCACGCTACCGCCATCGGCGTCTACATGTTTGCCACGCAACTGCTTGGCGCGCTCGGCCCTCAACTGATCGGCAGGATTTCCGACATGAGCGACTTACAAGTGGGCATGCAGGCAGCAACCGCCGTGATGGTGGCGGGCTCGCTGCTCTTTTTGTTGGTTATTTATTTCATCCGGCGCGATGGATTGCATCATCCGATCCTGGCCGCCTTCCACGCCGAGGATGAAGTCGCCCACTAAGCTTCGTGGTATTGCGGTTTCCTGGCGGAGCCCGACGTTTGCGCTGGAACTTCACCAATAAATTGCGCTACTTGATTCCAAGCCGTTCGATCAAACGCATCACTTCGTCGTGCGGAACGTCGTACAGCGGCCGCATATCCTCTTCTTCCAGCCGCTCGCGAAGATATTCCGCGGCCACATAACTCGCTTCGCGATCCGTCAAATCCCTCCCAGCCTTTTGCCGGAATTCCACAAACGCCGTATGCGCCAGGCCCACGATGTGGCCTTCAGCATCCACGACGAATTTGGCGTCGATCGTGTCGCTGTGCCGTGTAGCAATGGCGTTCCAGATATGCGAGAAGCTGCAATTATAAACGTGACCGGTAAGCTTGGAGGTCACCTCAAAGGGGGCGACGAACTGGTTCATCGCTCCGGAATTGGCAAGCACTGGCAGTGAAGGCACGGCATTCCTCTTTTCGCGCAAAATCAAACACAGTTAGTGTCCAATCCCCGCGTTCGCCTGTCAATGCCGACCCGAACGGTCTACGCAGGCTTCACCAGACAAGCAAATGGGATGCAGTAAGAGGTGTTACCGCCCGGCGCCGGCTGACACTTCTGCTTGGGTATAGACGCGGATCGCTGCACCCACGCCGCTGCCCGGCGCATGGCTGTGTCCCTGGTCGACCAGCACCTTGTCGAGGGCAGCTAGCAACTGCAGGACGAACTGCTTTTGGCTGCAGAAGCCCATCAGGCCAATGCGCCAGATCTGTCCCTTGGTCGCTCCGATGCCACCTGCGATTTCGATACCAAATTCGTCCATCAATTGATTACGTACCTTCGCGTCGTCAACGCCCGCCGGTATGTTCACCGCGGTCACGGTGGGCAGCCGATCTTCCGGCTTTTCCACGAACATCTTTAGTCCCATCGCTTCCACGCCGGCAATTAAAGCGTGCTGGTTCTGCTTGTGGCGTTCCCATCGAGCTTTCAGCCCCTCTTCTTGCACGATCCGCAACGCTTCCCGCAGCGCATAGATCAGCGAAATCGGCGGAGTGTGATGATAGAGGCGTTCTTTGCCCCAGTAATTCATCGCCGTGGAAAGATCGAAATACCAACTCTGCACCTTGGTCTTGCGCGTGCGAAACGCTTCTTCCGCCCGCAAACTCACGGTGATGGGAGACATGCCCGGAGGCGCACTGATGGCCTTCTGCGAGCCGCTGAAGCAGATGTCAATTTTTTCCTGGTCCACACGCAACGGAATGCCCGCCAGCGTGGCGACAGCATCCACAACCAGCAACGCGCCGCACTCATCCGCGACTTTGCGGAACGGGTCAATGTTGGTGACCACGCCCGAAGAAGTTTCCCCGTGTGCCAGGCCGATCATCTTGATCTTGCGGCCTTTCGCCACCTTGCGCACGTCTTCCGCATCTACCGCTTTCCCGTAAGGTGCTTCCACCAAGTGAATCTTGGCGGGGGTGTGCTGCGCGATGACGTGCATGCGCTGCGAAAATAGTCCATTTACGCAGCAGATTGCCTCGTCGCCCGGTTCCAGCGAGTTCAACACCGAGGCTTCGATGCCGCCGGAGCCCGAAGCCGACAACGGAAACGTGATGCGATTCTCTGTCTGAAAAACGTAGCGCAGCAATTCCTGCGTCTCTTCCATGCATCCGCGGAACCATGGGTCCAGGTGCCCGACCAGAGGTGTCGCAAGCGCGCGATATACCCGTGGGTCAATCGAGGAGGGTCCGGGAGTCATCATCAAACGTGGAGGAGGATCCAATTCGCCAATGGGTTTGGTCATAGTTATGCCCCTTTTCGAAGCTACCAAAGAACCGTCCTAGGGAGCGGTAAGAAAACGGCCCGCGGATCGTGCTTCAGGAAGAGCACGGGAACACCACGGGAATCCCAGTTTCCTCCACGGCAGACCCGGGCGCAACGGTCAAATTGGATGGGTTGGATGGGTGGATTGTCAGGCTGGAAACTGGTCAGGTGGCGGCTGAATCCAGGGCTTGGCCCTCGGCCAGGACCTTATCCGGCACCTTGCGCAGTTCGCGAACCACGCCGAACCAGGAGAGCGCCTTCAAGCCGTAATACGTGATGTCCACTTCCCACCAGTAGAACCCCTGGCGCGCGCTGGCCATGTAGTAGTGGTGATTGTTGTGCCACCCTTCGCCGAGCGTCACCAGCGCCAGAAGCCAGTTGTTCTTGCTGGTATCGGCGGTCGGAAAGCGCCGGTTGCCGAAAATGTGCGAAAGAGAGTTGATGGTAAACGTGCCGTGCCACAGCAATACCGTGCTCAGGCAAAATCCCCAAGCAAACAGGCCCCAGCCGCCGATCAAAAACATCGCGATGCCCAGCGGCGACACAGGCACCAGATAGTATTTGTTCAGCCAGCGCAACTCCGGGTATTTCGCGAAGTCCCCAATGTAGTCAAATCGCGTCTCGTTGTTCTGATCCGACAGAATCCAGCCCACGTGAGACCACCAGAAACCAAACAGCGTGGGCGAATGCAGGTCATCTTCCTGATCGGAGTAGCGGTGGTGGTGCCGGTGATGCGCTGCCCACCACAACACGCCCTTCTGCGACGAAGACATGGCCAGAAACGCAATCACAAACTGGAACCACCGGCTGGTCTTGAAGGAACGGTGCGAAAAATAGCGGTGGTAGCCCGCGGTCACGAAGAACATGCGGATTTCATAGCAAAGGAAGCAGGCCAGCACGTAGGACCACTTGAAGTGCACGAACAGGACACTGAGCGCGGATAGATGAAACATCGCAAAAGGTAAGGAGGAGATTAGTCCGATGCGCGCCCCATTGGGCAAGGGTAGCGATAAGGGTCTAGCAACAGAGGCCATGCAACTCTACTCCCGCGCGGTTCGATCACTGTTAGTTAAGTACGTGGTCACGCGCAAGAGTCGAGCGTACCCAGCGTCAGAAAACCACTAATTCCAGTCTACGGGCCCGTGTTGCAGCGGTCAAGCGGGCCAGAATTCTGCCGATTCTAAACCAGCATGGGCGAACGACCTTCGCTAGCTCCGGGGCGACGCCTCAATGCTAGCCGGGCGGATTCTGCGAAGGTCCTCCGGTGCTCTGAGGTCGTGTGGCACCGTCTTTGCCGTCAGGTGTTATCACAATTTTGTTGCCCGTTTTTTGACTGAAAATCACGCAGGGCCCAGGCTGCGTTGCGGCGAGCTGTTGCACTCGTGCCTTGGCCTGGTCCAGAGTTTGTGCCGCTTCCATCCAAAACGGCGCGCCGTCTTTGAGTACTCTCAGAATGTCGAACGGTGGCACTATAGAGTCCCAGGTCTCTCCAGGCCAGTTATCTCAAATCAATCTCGCCATTGAACTGCTGAATCGTCTGATAGCACTCGCAAGCGGATGCTTCCAGATTCTTGCGATTCAGAATCCGCACCGTGCCTCTTGTGTAGTCGATGATTTCTTTCCGTTGCAGGCTCGCCGCCGCCACGCTCACGCTCGGCCGGTCGGTTCCGAGCATGGTGGCAAGGAAGTCGTGCGTGATGGCCACAACCCGGTCATCAACGCGGTCCTGTGCCATCAACAACCACCGCGCCAGGCGGCGTTCAATGTCGTGCAGACGGTTACAAGCGGCCGGCTGCGAAATCTGCATGGCCAGCACCACGGCGTAGCGGCCCAGCGAAGCTTGCAGCAGCGGCGAAGAGCGCAAAGCCTGTCGAAAAGCATTCGCTTTGATCTTGAAACCGTCTCCGGCGATTTGCACCACCTCGCGCACCGTGCTTCTCGTCAAACCGAAGACCGCAGGCACACCGGCGAATCCTTCCCTCCCTAGCACCGCCACCTCCACCGTTTTGCCGTCTTCCATGACAATCACCAGGGAAATCAGTCCGCGATTCGGAAAATAGAGGAAGTCGATTTTTCGATTCGGTTCGTAAAGCAGCCGATGATGAGGCAGGGGCAAAAACTCCAGGTGCGGGCGAATCGAGCGAAACTCGCTATCGGGGAGCGCTAGCAAAATTCGGTTGCAAACGGGCTTTCCCTGAGGGCTGGTGCGTTCGCCTTCGCGAACCACTCTGAGGTTTCTCTTGAGCATGCCGGTCCTTCGTTACGAGTTTGAGCAGGCTGACGCGGAACTGAGCGCCGAAAACCTCCCTCACCCACCATTGCGTTTTATCTATATATACCTGCTCAAATGTATTTTCCAGCCGCCTGAACATATGTCGGTCACCCGACATAGTACTCGAAAAGAAAATGCACGCCTTAGATGCGACTGGGACTGTAAAGAGGCTCAAACACTTGCGCCATCGCGAAGATAGGAAGCCGCCGAAGGGTTGTGTTATCGTGCGAAGGAACGAAGTCAGCAAGGAAGGCAGAAAAAATGGCGGAACGCCCGGTACTGGTTGGCTTGATTCCTCAAGTTGTGGTGCTGGATCCCGGCGATCAGGTCAGCTGGATCTCCGATGCTGGCAATCTCCGCGTGGAGTTCGACCCCAACCGCTCCCCCTTTTCTTCCAACATTTTTCAGGCGCCCGCCGGCATGCGCTTGCTCAGCGGTCCGCCAGTGGCCGGAACAAAGCC
>WNFJ01021335.1_pt1 | contig 15018 bp, 13 predicted proteins | sample 5400461 | NCBI WGS metagenome assembly WNFJ01 (sample SAMN13153349, study PRJNA577476) | soil metagenome | isolation source: 115 cm saprolite on Douglas fir-dominated hillslope | place: USA:California | collected 2013-09-17 | reverse complement strand
GCCTGGAATTCGCTCGGGGGCGTACCGGCGCGCAGCTGCGCCAGGGCGGCGCCGACTTCCGGCCCGCACGGCTCCCGCGCCAGCGGCACGAGCGGTGCCTCAGGGGCGCGAGTGCGCAGCACGATCTCCGTGGGCTCGCCGTCGGCGTTCAGGAACCAGGTGTGGTTCGCCTCGGCGAAGTCGTGGTCGTCGCCCGCCACCCAGAACAGCGGCACGACTGGCACCCGCCGGTCCCGCTCGAGCCGTCGGGCGAGCGCGATCGCGGAGAGCGCCTTGTAGACGGTGTAGAGCGGCCCGGTGAACAGGCCGGGCTGCTGGCCGGTCGTCACGAGCAGGACCGGGCCTGCCGCCAACCGGTCGCGGCCCGGGCCCGGGAGCGCGGCCGCGATGACGTCCGGCTCGACCCGACGCGGCGCCACCGGGGTCTCGGGGACAACGAGCGGCGCGATGGGCGTCGTGACAATGCGCGGATTCACCCTTCCCCCTCCCGCGTGGCGTGGCGCTCCGAGCCGGACTCCCCGAACACGTCCGCTTGAAACGTGAGCACTTCGGTCCTGTCCTCGTGCCAGGCCTCGGGCGCGAGTCCGGCCTTGCGGCATGCGGCCGCGAGGAACGCCTCGGGCCCCCAGCGATGCTCGGTCGCCACCTGGGGCAGCAGCACGCCGATCTTCCCTCCGCGACGCACGATGAGGCCATCGCGCCCCACCACGAGGCGCCCCGGATCGGCCGGCGGCCCGAGCCGCTCGGGAGCGGACAACACCGAGATCTCGAGTGCGACGGACCCGAGCTCGTCGAGCGCGACGGGGGGGAACCGGGGATCATCCTCGGCGGCGGCGACCGTCATCTCGCGCACGACGGCGCCGAGTTCGCGATCCGCCGCGATGTGACCGATACAGCCCCGCAAGCTCCCGCGCTCCGTGATGGTGACGAATGCGCCGCGCTGGAGCAGCACCCCGGGCACCGCCGGCACGGGTGGCAGGGGCCGCCCCGCGAGCCGGGCCGCGAGCGTCGCGCGCGCCAGCTCCACGAGCGCCGCCCGGTCGGCCGCCGTCAGATCACGCTCCCCGATGGTACGGCTCTCCCCGGCGGATGGTGTAGGCGCGGTACAACTGCTCGTACAGGACGACTCGTGCCAGCTCATGCGGCAGCGTGAGGGTGGAGAAGCTCCAGATCCGTTCCGCCCGCTCCAGCGCGGCGGCCGGCAGCCCGTCGGCGCCGCCCAGCGCGAACGTGACGTCGCGACCGTCCCGCTCCCAGCGGGCGGTCCAGTCGGCCAGCTCGCCCGAGGTCCACTGGTCTCCCTGCTCCGACAGCGCGACGAGGCGCGATTCCTCAGCCACTGCGCCGAGGAGGCGCGCCTCGTCTTTCACTTCTCGCTCCTCGACCCGCGTGTAGCGTCGGAGCCGCTCGAGATACCCGTCACAAACGGCGCGGAGCGCCGGACGACGCGGTAGCGCATCAGGCATACATCCCCCGCAGCCGGTGCATCGCCGCGACCCGGTCCACGGCCAGCATGTAGCAGGCGATGCGGGTGCTCACGCTGTGCCGCTGGACCACGGCCATCACCTCGTGGAACGAGCGCGTCATGATCGACTCGAGCCGCCGGTTCACCGTGTCCTCGTCCCAGAAGTAGCCGCCGCGGTCCTGCACCCACTCGAAGTAGCTCACCGTCACGCCACCCGCGTTCGCGAGGATGTCGGGGATCACGAAGATCCCGTTTCTCTCGAGGATCTCGTCGGCGGCGGCGGTCGTGGGACCGTTCGCCCCTTCGCAGATGATCTTGGCCTTGATGTGGGGGGCGTTCTTGCGGGTGATGACGTTCTCGGTGGCCGCCGGCACCAGCACGTCGCACTCGACCGTGAGCACCTGGTCCCCGGCGATCGCCGTGGCCCGCGGATACGCCGCGAGCGGGCGCCGCTCCCGCACCCACGCGAGCAAGTCCGGGATGTCGAGTCCTTGGGGATTGTGGAGTGCGCCGGACTTGTCCGACACCGCGACGATCACGGCGCCTTCCTTCGCCATCAAGTCGGCAGCCACGGACCCCACGTTGCCGAACCCTTGCACCGCGACGCGCGCGCCCTTGAGCGGCATGCCGATGTTCCCCAGCGCCTCCCGCGTGACGATCATGCAGCCCCGCCCCGTCGCCTCGCGGCGGCCGAGCGAGCCGCCCATCTCCACCGGCTTGCCGGTGACGACCGCGGTCACGGTGTGGCGGTGGTGCATGGAATAGGTGTCCATGATCCAGGCCATCACGCGCTCATTGGTGTTCACGTCGGGCGCCGGGACGTCGGAGTCGGGGCCGAGCGTTTCGATGATGCCCGCCGTATAGCGGCGCGTGAGGCGCTCGAGCTCGCCCATGGACATGCTCGCCGGGTCGCACACCACGCCCCCCTTGGAGCCGCCGAACGGAATATTCACGAGCGCGCACTTCCAGGTCATCCAGGCCGCGAGCGCCTTCACCTCTTCGAGGGTCACGTTCAAGTCGAAGCGGATCCCGCCCTTGGCGGGCCCGCGCGAGGTGTTGTAGAGGACCCGGTACCCGGTATAGACCTCGAGCTCGCCCGAGTCCCGGAGCACGGGCACGGAGACGATGATCTGCTTTTCGGGGTTGCGGAGGACTTTGTACAGGCCGGGATCGAGGTTCAGGAGTTGGGCGGCGTGGTCGAAGCGTTCCATCATCGCCTCGAACGGATTCTCCTCCGCCAGGAAGGTGTCCTTATCGGGCCGGATGATCGCCGGCTCTGGCTGCGGCTTGATGGCAGGTTCGGTCATGGCACTCGCGTACGGGTCGGGCCTCGGGAAGGTCCGGCCGGGCCGAGCACGCGGTCCACCGCCTGCTCGAGCGCACGGCCATTGCGCTCCCAGCGGACGCCGAGCACGGCGACGAGCGGTTCGGCGACCTCGGCCGGCCACCGCTCGCGCAGCTTCACGGCGTCCTTTTCAGTGACTACAACATAATCGCCTCCCGCCGCGGCTCGCACGAGCCGCGCGAGATCGGCCGGGTGGTAGGGGTGATGATCTTGATACGCCAGCAGTTGCACGTCCGCGCCCGTGGCCTCGAGCTGCGCCCCGAAGCTCTCCGGATCGGCGATCCCGGCCGCCGCCAGCACCCGCCGGCCCATGAGCGAATCGAGCGCCTGGGGCGTGCCGGACCGCATACCGTCGAGGCGCTCGATGGCAAGCCAGGCGATCGCGACCGGCAGCGCCCGCACCGGCCCCCCTCCCGACTCCGCGCGTCGCGCGGTACGCGCCAGCCGGTCGGCCAACCGGTGGGCGAGCGCCGCGGGGGTGTGCTTCCGGGTCACGACGATCACGTCGGCGCGCTCGAGCGCGTCCCACCGTTCGCGCCACGGTCCCGCGGGCAGCGGCCAGGGCGACCCGACGCCGCTCTCGGCACTCACCACCGCGACGTTCAAGTCGCGCGCTACTTCCAGGAGTTGGTAGCCATCGTCCAGCACCAGCACCTCGGCACCGGCCTCGTGGGCCGCGCGGGCGCCCGCCACCCGGTCCGGGTTCGCCACGACGATCGCCTCCGGCGCGAGCCGCCGATGCACGAGCTCCTCGTCGCCGCCGTAGCCGCGCAACAAGACGCCCGGTCGCCGACCGTGGGCGGCACAGTAGCGCGCGATCCAGCTCGCGAGCGGTGTCTTGCCGGTGCCCCCCACCGACAGATTCCCCACGGCGATGGTCGGCAAGGGGAGGCGCACGCCGCGGGGCGCCAGTCGGGCGGCCCGCAGTTTCATGGTCACCCAATAGAGCCCGGCCAGAGGCAGGAGGGGCAGCCGCGCCAGCCGAGCGGCTGGGGCGGGGCCCCAGAGCCAGCGCACGGCGCGCGCGCCGCTCACGGGCGCTCCGGCTGCGGGACCGTGCTCCCCCCGTATGTCACGTCGGCAAGGGCCTGGGCCGCCTGGGCCATGGCCTCGCGCAGCCCGTCCTTCCCCGCAGCGACCGTGAACGCCGGGCTATAGGCGACGTCCACCCGGGCGAACGGTTTGGGGAGGCAGAACCGATCCCACGACTCGATCCACCAGGCGGAGGACGCCCGCGCGCCCGCGGCGATCACGAGCGCGCTCGCGTGCTGCGCCGCCGCCAGCGCGCCCGGCTTCACTCGCTCCGCCGGCCCGCGCGGGCCGTCCGGTGTGAGCGCCACTGCGGCGCCGCGCCGCAGGTGGCGCACCAGGCCCAGGAGCCCGACCTCCCCGCCCCGCTTCGACGATCCCCGGACCACTTGATAGCCCCACCGCTCGGACAATTCGGCGAGGTAGCCGCCGTCGCGGTGGCGGCTGATCAGCACCGCCACCCCTTCGCCGCGGCGCTGGTACAGGAGGGGCAGGAGCCGGCCGTGCCACAGGATGTAGACCAGGGGGCGGCCGCTCGCGCGTGCCGCGGTCACATGTTCCCCGCCGTGTACCCGATAGCGCCACGTGGCCGCGAGCAGGCGCACGAGCCCCGCCCAGACCGCCATCACGCGGCGCCCCTCCGCTCCCCCGTCACCCCGCCAGCTCCGCGGCGATCGCCGCCACTCGCTCGCCGGCACCCGGGGGCCCCAGCCGCTCCCGCACGAGCGCCAAGCCTTCGCGTTGGCGGCGGGCGGCCGGGCTCGTCGGATCGAGCAGCGGGAGCGCGGCGTCGGCCAGGGCGCGAGGCGTGACCGCACCCTGGAGGAATTCGGGGCTCACTTCGCGCTCGGCGATCAAGTTCACGAGCCCCACGTGCGGGACCTGCAGCATCCGGATGGCGAGGGCGAACGACAGCGGGTGCAATCGGTAGGCAATCACCATCGGCACGTCGGCGAGTGCCGCCTCGAGCGTGGTCGTGCCCGATTTGCAGAGCCCGGCGTCGGCAGCGGCGAAGACGGCGAGCGGATCCCCCAGGTGCAGGCGGATCGCCCCCGGCCGCGGGTAGCGGCCCCGGGGCGTCGCCGCCACCACCACCTGCACCTTGGGCCGGGCCGCGACGATGCGCGCTGCGGCGGCCCGGAATGCGGGCCACAGCCGCTCCACTTCCTGGGTGCGGCTGCCGGGAAACAGGCCGAGCACGGGGCGGGCCGGATCGAGCCCCAGGATGCGGCGCGCGTCCGCGCGCGTCGGCGGCGGCGGCCGGTCCCGGAGCGGGTGTCCCACGAACGTCGCGGCAACCCCGTGGTCGCGAAAGAACCGCTCCTCGAACGGGAGGATGACGGCGAGCTGGCGCACGGCGGCGAGCCGGCGGACGCGCCTCACCCCCCAGGCCCACATTTGCGGCGCGATGTAGTAGAGGACCGGGATGCCGGCCTCGTGGGCCGCAGCGGCAGCACGGAGATGGTAGCCCGGGTAGTCCACCAGGATCACGAGATCGTAGCGGTGCGAGCGAAACGCCTGCTGCACGCGACCGAGCAGCCGCAGGTGGGCCGGCACCTTCCACAGCGCCTCGACGAACCCCACCACGGAGAACCGCTCCATGCGATCGAGCACGACGGCGCCCGTGGCGGCCGGGAGGCGGCGTTTGAGCGCCTCTACGACGGCGGCGGCGTGCGCGTCCCCCGACGGCTCGCCCGCCGAGATATAGATGCGCGGGGCGCGGCTCACGGCCGCGTGGTGGCGAAGGGAGCGAGGGGAGCGGTGGTAGCGGCGGACGCCGCGGCGGCGTCGCGGGCGAGGGGTGAGGCCTGCACCGCGGCGGCCACGCGGAACGCGAGGGCCAGCGCCTCGGCCCCGGCGGCACCCGACACGACGCACTCCTCTTCGCCCCGCACCGCCCGCAGGAAGCTCTCGAGCTCGAGCTGGAGCGGCTCCGCCTCGGGCGCGTCCAGGCGCACCTGCTCCACGATTTGGTCGAGCGTTGTGGCGCCGAGGTCCTGCCAGCCCGGCTTCAGGCGGAAGAAGTCGCCGCTCCCCTGCGCCAGGTCGAGCGAGCAATACCCGGTGCGCTGGAAGATGCGGAGCTTGCGGGTGCGTTCGCGCGACACGCGGCTGGCCGTGACGTTCGCGATCGCGCCGTTGGCGAATTCGAGGCGGGCATTGGCGATGTCCACGTGCGGCGTGAGGACCGCCACGCCCGTCGCGCGCACGTCCGTCACCGAAGAGCGCACCAGCTCGAGCACCAAGTCCAGATCGTGGATCATCAGGTCGAGGATGACCGCGACGTCGGTCCCGCGCGGCTGAAACGGCGCGAGGCGGTCGATTTGCAGGAAGCGGGGCTCGTCCAGGTAGGGCGCGGCGGCCCGCACGGCGCGGTTGAACCGCTCCACGTGTCCCACCTGCAGCACGACGCCGCACTCGCCCGCGCGGCGGACCAGGGCGTGCGCGCCGTCGAGCGTATCGGCGAGCGGCTTCTCCATAAACAAGGCGATGCGCCGGTCCAGCACCGCGAGGCCCACCTCCGTATGGACGGGCGTGGGGACCGCGACGGTGACGGCGTCGACCCGGTCGAGCAGCGCCGCCGCCGTGGGCTGGGCCACCGTGCCGAGCTGTTTGGCCACCTCGGCCGCGCGCGCGGGGTTCGTGTCGAAGATCCCCGCGAACTCGACGCCGGGCATGCGGGACAAGAGCCGCGCGTGGTGGAATCCGAGCGTCCCGGTGCCGATCACGCCCACCCGCACCCCGCGCGCGGTCACACCATCACTCCGCGCTGCGATCCTTCGATGAACTTGAGGAAGTTCTCGACCTCGGGGATCTGGGGCAGCTCGGCGCGCGCCCGGGCGATCCCCTGGCTCACCGTCATGTCGGAGTTGAAGAGCAACCGATACGCCCGTTTCAGCGCCAGCTTCACCTCGGGCGCAAACCCCGCCCGCTGCAGGCCCACCGAGTTGAGCCCGTAGAGATGGACCGGGTTGCCCACGGCTTTGGTGTAGGGTGGCACGTCCTGATTCACGCGCGAACCTCCGCCCACGAACGAGAACGTGCCGATCCGCACGAACTGGTGGATCGGCACGAGCCCTGAGATGATCGCCCGATCCTCGATCGTGACGTGCCCCGCCATCTGCACGGCGTTGGCGATGATGACGTCGTCGCCGACGGCGCAGTCGTGCGCCAGGTGCACATAGGACATCAGGAAGCAGCGGCGCCCCACGGAGGTCTTGCCAGTCGCCGCCGTTCCCCGATTGATCGTGCAGTATTCCCGGATCACGGTCGCCTCGCCGACCTCGACCCAGGTGTCCTCCCCGCCGTACTTCAAGTCCTGGGGGTCGTTGCCGAGCACGCTGCCGTAGCCGACTTTCACGCCGGTACCGAGCTTCACGTTGCGCTCGAGCACGGCGTGGGCCGCGATGTGGCAGCGCTCGCCGATCATCACCCGCGGCCCCACGATCGCGTACGGACCCACCGTGACGTCGCTGCCCAGGTGGGCGGTGGGATCGACGAGGGCCGTCCGGTGGATCACCGCTCGACCACCGTGGCCATCATCTCCGCCTCGGCCACCATCTGTCCGTCCACGTACCCGACCCCCTTCATGCGGCACGTCTTGCCGCGGAACTGAATCATCTCCAGCTCGAAGCGGATCTGATCGCCTGGTACCACGGGTCGGCGGAACTTGACGTTGTCGAGCGACATGAAGTAGACGACCTTGTCCTCGACGTTCTGCCCCTCGAAGTAGCTCATCAGCAGCATGCCGCCGACCTGCGCCATCGCCTCGATGATGAGCACGCCCGGCATGACCGGGTGCCCGGGAAAATGGCCTTGGAAGAACGGCTCGTTGATCGTGACGTTCTTGATCCCCACGATCCGCTGCTGCCCCTCGACCTCGATGATCCGATCTACCAGCAGGAAGGGGTAGCGGTGCGGCAGCGTATCCATGATCCGGGCGATGTCGAGCTTGGGCGGGTCCGAGCGCCGGGCGGCGCGCGCCAGCGCGCGGGCCAGGGCGATATTGCCGCTGTGGCTCGGCCGGGTCGCGACGATGTGGGCCCGGATCCGCGCCCCCGTGAGCGCCAAGTCGCCCAGGATGTCGGCCGCCTTGTGGCGCACGAACTCATCCGCCCAGCGCAGCTGGCCCCCGTTCGCAAGCCCGCGCTCGTCCAGGACGATGGCGTTGGCGTTCGACGCCCCCTTGATCAGGCCCTTCGCCTGCAGCGCCCCGACCTCGCTCGTAAAGCCGAAGGTGCGGGCCGGGGCGAGGTCGCGCGCGAACGTTTCCGGGGTCACGGTGAAACTTCCCGTCTGGCGCCCGATCAGGGGATGCGGCCACTCGATCGTCACGGTGAGCCGCAGCTCCTTGGACGGGGCCACGATGTAGCTCGAGTCGGCTTCCGTGACGGTGAACGGCGCGGGCACGGTCAGCACCACCGCTTCGCCGCTCGTTTCGGTAGGTCCAGCGCTGGCCAGGGCCTCGAAGTAGGGTTGGACGCTGCCGTCGAGGATGGGCGGCTCGGGGCCTGTGAGCTCGATCGTGAGATCATCGATCTCGTGAGCCGCGACGGCCGCGAGCACGTGCTCGACCGTATGGATGGTCGTCTCGCCCTTGCCGATCGCCGTGCGCCGCTCGACCGCCTCGACCTCGGACAGCCGGGCCGGGACCTCGGGCTTCCCCGCCAGATCGACCCGCCGAAACACGATCCCCTGCCCCGCGGCGGCCGGCAGGAACGCCGCCTCGGTCCGGGCCCCCGTGTGGAGGCCCGTGCCCGAGACGGCGGCTTTCTTCTTGATGCTGCGCCTAGGGCTGGGGCTCATGAGTCCGCCGTACGAGCGCCTCCAGGTCGTCCACGATCTGGGCCAGACGGTACAGCGCGCCTTGCGCCCGCAGGAACTCGCGATGCGGGCGCGCCGGATAGCCCGAAACGGTCGCGCCGGGATCGATGTCGCCGATCACGCCGCCCTGGACGGTGACGCGGGCGCCGTGCCCAATCGTGATGTGGTCCGCGAGCCCCGCCTGGCCCGCGAGGAACACGTCGTCCTCGACGTGCGTGCTGCCCGCGATGCCCGCCTGCCCCGCGATCAGGCAGCGCGCGCCGATCCGACAGTTGTGCCCGATCTGCACCAGGTTGTCGATCTTCGTCCCCGGACCGACCACGGTGTCGTCCACACTGCCGCGGTCGATCGTGGTGTTCGCGCCAATCTCCACGTCGTCGCCGATGATGCAGCGGCCCACCTGGGGAATCTTGCGCGGCGGCTTCCCGTCCTTGCTGGGCACGTAGCCGAAACCGTCCGCGCCGAGCCGCACGCCGGCGTGCAGGATCACGCGCCGCCCCACGACGGTCCCGCTGTAGCAGACCACCTGGGGAAACAGCTGCGCGTCGTCGCCCAGCTCCACGCCGTCGCCCAGCACGGCGCCCGCGCCGATGCGCACGTTGCGGCCGAGCCGCACGCCCCGTCCCAACACAGCGTAGGGGCCGATCGCCACCGGCTCCTGCCACACCACGCCCTCGCCCAGGACCGCCGTCCGGTGGATCCCGGGCTCCCACGCGGGCTCCGGGTACAGAACGGGAATGACCGCGAGCAACGCCACGTGCGGGTCGCGCACCAGCACGCGGCACGCCGGCCCCGCCGCTGCCTCCGCCACGAGGTCCGGTTTACAGAGCACGATGGCCGCGCTAGACCGTTGAAAATACTGGAGATAGCGTCGGGCAGCAAGAAATGACAGGTCGTCGGGGCCGGCGCGGTCGAGCGGTGCGACACCTGCGACCGTGACGTCCGGGGACCCGACCAGCTCACCCTGGGTGAGCGCGGCGATTTCGCGGGCGCTGAGGCGGCGAGCGGTGGCGCCCGCTGCGGCGCCGGAGGCGGCGGAGGCGCCCGCGGTACCCGGTGTGCCCGGCGACGCCGGGGCGCTCGCGCCCGGCCCGCCGGCCTCGCCTACCCTACTCGCCCCGTCGCCTGGCGCCCGCTGCCGGCCGCGCACGGGGGCGCGTCCTACCGCGCCTGCTTCAGCCGCTCGATCACCTTGGCGGTGACGTCGAGGCTCGGGTCGACGGCCAGAAAGACGTTACTGGATTGACCGTCCATATCGAAGACCAACGCGTAGTTCATCTCCGCGCGGATCCCCTGGACGACGCCGATGACGCGCGCCTGGATCGGCTGGAGCAGCTCCTGTTCGCGCTGTTGGAAGCGGGTCTGGAGCTCGCCCTGGCGCTGTTGCAGGCGCTGCTGCATCGCCTGCAAGTCGCGCTGCTTCGTTTGCTTGGCGGCCTGGGTGAGCACGCTCGAGGTCTTGTCGAAGGCCTGCATGGCCGAATCCCACTGCACCTGCATCCGTTGCAGCGTGTCCCGGACGCCCTGGCCTTCTTTGGTGAGCAACGACTCGGCCGTGGCGTACCCCGGGGTCTTTTCGAGGATCTGCTGCGAATGGACGAAGGCGATCTTGAGCGTGCCTTGCGCCTGCGCTCGGAGCGCCACCGGTGCGGCCGCGACCAATCCGACGCACGCACACGCTATCACCACACGCCTCATAACTTGTCTCCCCCGAGAAAAAACCAACGGTCCAGGTGACCCCGCGTGACGGGCGGGGACGTTCGCTTAGAAGAAGTTGCCCAGCTTGAAGTGCAGTTTGAAGCCCGGTGCCGGCCGGCCGAACTGGTCGATCCGGTCGAACCCGTACGCCCAATCGATGCCGATCGGCCCGAGCGGCGAGATGATGCTCAAGCCCAACCCGGCGCCGCGCAACAGGCGGGTGGGGTCGAACTGGCCCGCGGTCGCCCACACGTTGCCGGCATCGACAAACGCGCTGACGTAGAACATCTGCGACAACCGGGCGCCCAGCTCGCCGGTCATCGCGAAGTACGCTTTGCCGAACGAACTGGCGCTCGCCTGGCCGTTCGCGGCGGTCGGGTCGAAGCCGTGCGGCGTGATCGAGAACTCGTCGTAGCCGCGGAGCGGGATGCCGTATTGCACCCCGCCCATGGTGAACAGCTGGTCGAAGAACGGCGAGTTGCCGAACACCGCGCCCGAGCGCGTGGAGAGTCCCAGCACGAAGCGGATGGGCGACGTGCTGGTCGAACCGCCCACTTGGCCGAGCGGGGCGTACCAGCGACCCTCGAGATCGAGCCGTTGGAAACTGCCCGAGCCGCCGAGCGGGCCACCCGACTGGGAGACGCCCAGCGAGTGCATCGTCCCCCCGGTCGGGAACGGGAGGTCGATGCGGGTATCGCGCATGAGCGACATCCCGAGCGTCGAGCGGATGCAGTTATTGCAGCGCAGCGCCGCGAGGCCGGTGCTGGCGCCGGTGAACGTCTGATTGTCGATCCCGTAGGAGACGAACAGCCGGGTGTAGCGGTCATTGAAGACCGGGAATCCGAACTGCATGCTCGCGCCTTGGCGGCGCAGCGTCCCGAGATCGGCGATGGTGTAGCGCAGCCGGGTGTTATGGACGTCGAACGTGCCGGAGATGCGCGACTCGCGGATCTGGGGGTCGGTATAGGTGACGGAAAAGTCGCTGATGTTCTGGCCGAATTGCCACTGGAAGTGCAGGCGCTTCCCCTCCCCGAACAGATTCGGCTCGTCCAGGCCGAGGAAGCCACCCACCCCCGTGCCCTGCCCGACGGACGCTCCGAAGTTGATGTTGCCGGTGTGCTTCTCGGTGACCCGGAAGATCACGTCGACGTCGCCCTGCTCATTCGCCGGTCGCGTATCGGGGAACGGCACCGGCTGCTGGAAGAAGTTCAGGTTCGAGATGTTCTGGTAGGAGCGAATCAGGGCGTCCTGACGGAACACGTCGCCCGGCAACAGCACGATCGCCTCGCGGATCACCCGCTCGTGCGTGACGTCGTTGCCCGCGATCTCGACCTTGTTGACGATCGCCGGCTGTCCCTCGTTGATCGCCCAGCGCAGGTCCACGACCGGCTTGCCGTCGGTGCCGCGGCGGCGGATCACTTGGGCTGAGACGTTCACGTAGATGTAGCCGTTGTTGTAGTACAGCGTGCGCAGCTGCTGGGTGGCGTCGTCCCAGCGGGCCTGGCTGAAGTAGGTCGGGCCGCGCTGGGCGCCGCCGAAGCCGAGGAACCCGGAGCGGGTCTCGGCCTTGAAGGGGAAGAGCTCTTGCAGCTCGTCGGTGGAGAAGCGCCGGTTCCCGACGATCTCGAACGTCCCGACCCGGTAGGGGTCGCCCTCGGACACGCGCACGACGAGGGTCGCCTTGCCGGTCGAATCGTCCACGATCAGCGTGTCCCCGAGCACCTGGAAGTCCACGTACCCCTTGTCCCCGTAGAACTTGGGGAGCCGCTCCTGGAGGTCGCCGCGCAGCTCCTCGTCGTCGTATTCCCCCGACCGGAACCACCAGAATCCTTCGGGTCGGGTCTTCATCGCCGCAACGAGGACCGGGGTGGGCAGGTGCGTGTTCCCTTGGAGCTCGACGCGAGCGATGGCTACCCGCCGACCCTCGTCCACGTCGAACACGACCCGCACGCGCCCCGAGTCGGGCTCGTACACTTTGATCACGTTCACGCGGGCGAGGTAGTAGCCCTCGGCGCGATACAGGGAGTCGATGCGCCCGCGGGCGCGTTGCAGGGCCGCGGGGTCGAGCGGCCGGGCCTCGGCGAGCTGGGCTTTGTCGCGCACGCTCCCCTCGGACAGCCGGCTCACGCCCCGGATGGCCGCCTTCACGAGCACGGGGCGTTCGCGCACGTGCACGATGAGCAGCTGTTTGTGCCGGGCGGTGTCCTGCTCGACCCGCACGTCGTCGAACTGACCGGTGGCGTACAGGGCCTGGATGGCGCGCTGCACGTCGCGGTAGCCGAGCCGTCGGCCGGGGGTGAACCCGCTCTGGTCGATGACCAGCTTGCGCTCCACTCGGCGCAACCCGAGCACGACGATCGAGTCGGGGGCGACGGTCGTGGCGATGGGAGCCGCAGGCGGGGGCGTGCCCTGGGCGCGCGTGGGGCGCGGGGCGAGGGCTGCCGCACAACCCAGCAAACAGACGGCGGGAAGCTTGCGAATCACGCCTTCGAGCCGGAGAGCGCGCGGAACGCCAAGCGTTCCTTGTCCGGGGCCACGTCGACCTCGATCTCGTCGCCCCGCGCGAACTCGCCGACCAGGATCTTCTCCGACAGCGGATCCTCGACGTACTTCTGGATCGCGCGCTTCAGCGGGCGCGCGCCGAAGTGCTCATCGTACCCGTGGTCCACCAGGAAATCCGACGCCGCCGGCGTCAGCCGCAGCGTCAGCTCCTCCTCACCCAAGCGGTGCTGCACTTCCTTGAGCAGGATCGCGACGATCAGCCCGATGTGCTCGCGCGTGAGCGGGTGGAAGACGATGACGTCATCCAGCCGATTCAAGAACTCCGGATTGAAGGTCTTGTTGATCTCTTCCTTGACCTTCTCGGCCAACTTTTCGAAGCTCGCGCGGCTGTCCGGCTGGGCGAAGCCGAGCGCCTTCCCCTTCACCATGTCGCGCGCGCCCACGTTCGACGTCATGATCACGACGGTGTTCTTGAAGTCGATGACCCGGCCGTAGTTGTCCGTCAGGTGTCCTTCGTCGAGCACCTGCAGCAGGATGTTGAACACGTCCGGGTGCGCCTTCTCGATCTCGTCGAGCAACACCACGGAATACGGCTTGCGCCGCACGGCCTTGGTGAGCGTGCCCGAGTCCTCGTATCCCACGTATCCTGGCGGCGCGCCGATCAGCCGGCTCACGGAGAACTTCTCCATGTACTCCGACATATCGACGCGGATCAGCGCATTCGTATCGGCGAACAGGAAGCGCGCCAGGCCGCGTGCGAGCTCCGTCTTGCCGACCCCGGTGGGCCCGGAGAAGATGAAGGAGCCGATCGGCCGTTTGGGGTCCTTCAAGCCCGCCCGGCTGCGGCGGATCGCGCGCGAAATCACCTGGATCGCCTCGTCCTGGCCGACCACGCTCTGGTGCATCTCCTCTTCCATCCGCAACAGGCGCGCGGTCTCGGCCTCCTGCAGCCGCGTCACCGGGATCCCGGTCCAGCGCGATACGATGAACGCCACGCCCTCCTCTCCCACGCCTCCTGCTTGCGGCGGATGTCGGCCTGGAGCTCCCGTTCCTGGTCGCGCAGCGCGGCCGCCCGCTCGAAGTTCTGGTCGCGGACCGCGTTTTCTTTGTCGCCGTTGATGTGCTCGAGCTTGTCCTTGAGCGCCGCGACCTCGGGGGGCGGCACCTGGGTCGCGAGCCGGGCGCGCGCGCCCGCTTCGTCGATCACGTCGATCGCCTTGTCGGGCAGGAAGCGGTCCGTGATATAGCGCTCCGACAGTTTCGCCGCTGCATCGAGCGTGTCGTCGGGGATGATCACCCGGTGGTGCTCCTCGTAGCGCTTGCGCAGGCCCTTCAGGATCTCGATCGTCTCGCCCACCGTGGGCGGGTCGACGATCACCGTCTGGAAGCGGCGCTCGAGCGCACCGTCCTTCTCGATGTACTTGCGGTACTCGTTCAGCGTGGACGCGCCGACGCACTGCAGCTCGCCGCGGGCGAGCGCCGGCTTCAGCATGTTGGAGGCGTCGACGGCGCCCTCCGCTGCGCCCGCGCCGACGAGGGTATGCAGCTCGTCGATGAACAGGATGATGTTCTTGTTTTGGGCGATCTCGTTGATGATCGCCTTGAGGCGCTCTTCGAACTGGCCGCGATACTTGGTGCCGGCGATCACCGCCGCCATGTCGAGCGACAGGACGCGGTGATCCTTCAGGGCATCGGGGCACTGCCCGCTCGCGATCAGCTGCGCCAGCCCTTCCACGATCGCCGTCTTGCCCACGCCCGGTTCGCCGATCAGGACCGGGTTGTTCTTCTTGCGGCGCGACAGGATCTCCATCACGCGCTCGATCTCTTTTTGGCGCCGGCTGCGAGCTGCGTCAAGTCGCGGCAGAAGTGGTCGAGCGCGGGGGTCTTCGATTTCTTCTCGCTCTTCGGGCTCGCCGGCTGCGCGCCGGAGCCCGAGGGCGCCGGTCCCGACGGCATCTCGCTGCCGAGGAGGCGCAACGTCTCGGCGCGCGCCTGCTCGAGGTTCACGCCGGCGTCGGTGAGCACCTGCGCGGCGATCCCCTTCTCCTCGCGCAAGAGCCCGAGCAGCAGGTGCTCGGTGCCCACGTAGGAGTGGTTCAGTTCGCGCGCCTCGCTCATCGCCAGCTCGAGCACTTTCTTCGCGCGTGAGGTGTAG
>WNFJ01123930.1_pt1 | contig 15019 bp, 15 predicted proteins | sample 5400461 | NCBI WGS metagenome assembly WNFJ01 (sample SAMN13153349, study PRJNA577476) | soil metagenome | isolation source: 115 cm saprolite on Douglas fir-dominated hillslope | place: USA:California | collected 2013-09-17 | reverse complement strand
ATTTTCGAGCGCGACACCGAAGGACTCTTGGTGAAGCGCATGGGCGAATTGGTGGACGGCGAATATCAGAAGCTGGTGGTTTCCTCCGGCGCTTATGTTCGCGAGCATTTCTTCGGCAGCGATCCGCGATTGCTCCAGCTTGTCGAGCCGCTTCCGGACGAGGCGCTGCGCCGCCTGCGTCTCGGCGGCCACGATCCGCGCAAGGTTTACGCCGCGTACAAGGCGGCCGTCGATCACAAAGGCTCTCCGACCGTGATTCTCGCGCGGACCATCAAGGGCTACGGTCTTGGCGAAGCGGGCGAAGGCAAGAACGTCACGCACCAGCAGAAGAAACTCAACGAAGACGAGCTGCGCGAGTTCCGCTCGCGCTTCGGCATTCCACTGAACGACGAGGATTGCATCGAAGTTCCGTTTTACCGGCCTCCCGAGGATAGCGTCGAAATTCAGTATCTCCGCGCGCGGCGCGAAGCGCTGGGCGGGTACGTTCCCAAGCGCAGTATCCGTTCGAAACCTCTGGCGGCGGACCACGACAATCTCTTCAAGGAATTCCTGGAAGGAAGCGATGGCAGGGAAGTTTCCACGACGATGGCATTCGTGGGCATGCTTCGAAAGATGCTTAAGGATACGGAGATCGGCAAGCTCATCGTGCCGATCGTTCCGGACGAAGCCCGCACCTTCGGCATGGAATCGCTTTTCCGCACCGTCGGCATTTATTCCAGCGTCGGCCAGCGTTACGAGCCCGTCGATGTCAATACGCTGCTCTACTACAAGGAAGCCAAGGACGGGCAGATTCTCGAGGAGGGCATCACCGAGGCGGGCTCCATGGCCTCGTGCATCGCCGCGGGGACGGCTTATGCTACGCACGGGATCAACACGATTCCGTTTTTCATTTACTACTCGATGTTCGGCTTCCAGCGCATTGCGGATTTTATCTGGGCCGCCGCCGATATGCGCATGCGGGGCTTCCTCCTCGGTGGAACTTCGGGACGAACTACTCTCGGGGGAGAAGGTCTGCAGCACCAGGACGGCAATAGCCATGTACTCGCGCTGCCGGTTCCGAACGTAAAGGCTTACGATCCTGCGTTTGCGTATGAAATCGCGGTCATCATTCAGGACGGGATTCGCCGCATGTATAAGGATGGCGAAAGCGTGCTTTACTACATCACGGTGATGAACGAGCCGTATGCCATGCCGGCCATGCCGGGTGATGTAAAGGACGGCATCCTGCAGGGGATGTATCGCTTCCGGCCCGCGGCAAACGGGAAGGCGAAGCTGCGCGCACAATTGTTTGGAAGTGGCGCGATTCTCAACGAAGTGCTGCACGCGCAGGAGATTCTCGAAACCAAGTACGGCGTCGCCGCCGATGTGTGGAGCGTGACCAGTTACAAAGAACTCTATAATGACGGCATTGAATCCGAGCGCTGGAACCGTTTGCACCCGGGCGAAAAGGCGCGTGTGCCCTACGTCACCAAGTGCCTCGCGGACGCTCCCGGCGTGCTGGTCGCGGCTTCCGACTACTTGAAGACCTTGCCTAATATGATCAGCAAATGGATGCCGCGGCGACTGGCGTCACTCGGCACCGATGGCTTCGGGCGCAGCGAGGGCCGCGCCTCCTTGCGTGAGTTCTTCGAAGTCGACTCCCGTTTCATTACTCTGTCCTCGACAAAGCCATCAAAGACCTGGGCATCAATGCCGACAAGCCGAATCCGGTCGTTTCGTAAGGAAGGTTGCGCATACGCCTCGCTTCGGACTCAACTTCGTGCGGCTCGCTCTCCTCATTCTCGCACCGATTCTGGGGCTCTTGGCGTCTGCGCGGCTGGATGTCGCTCAATCCAATTCCGTCTCGGAATCACATCGCCGTGAGTTTCTGCAGCATCTGATTGCCGCTGCCATCGAACGCACTCACCACCTTGTTCGATACGACCCTGCATACGTCCGTATTTCCTATCCTGGCGGGGATGTGCCTGCGGACACCGGGGTGTGCACGGATCAAATCATCCGATCCTATCGCAGCGTGGGCGTCGATCTGCAAAAGGAAGTTCATGAAGATATGGTTCGGAACTTTGATCTCTATCCGCGGAGATGGCGATGGGTTCTGAGTCGCCCCGATCCGAATATCGATCATCGGCGAGTGCCGAACCTGATGGTTTTTTTTGCGCGCAAGGGAGAGTCGTTGCCGTTGTCCGGTCGCGCCGATGACTACGCGCCGGGCGATCTTGTTACTTGGGATCTGGGTGGGGGCGTTCCCCATATTGGTGTCGTCGCGGACAAAAAGTCCGCGAAGAGCGGGCGTTACATGATTGTCCACAATATCGGCCAAGGGCCGCGTATGGAGGACATTATGTTCAATTGGAAGGTCACCGGCCACTACCGCTACTTTGGTCCGGCGTTATAGCCCTCTGTTCGCCGCGGCTCGATTCCAGAATTTCCGAGGGTTTGATGCGGCCAGTGGCAAGTTGTGCGATAAGCTCGCGGTTCGCGGCCAGGAAATCGTACTCTCCAAGTTCTTTTGGCAAGGCCCAGGTGATCTTTTCAAATGTGTGCGGCACTAGGTCCGATTCCGCGATTGCTGCAGCAAAGAAGCGGATTTCAAGCTCATCGGGGGTTCCGGCGTAACGATGATGCACGCGGCCAATCTCAACGCTTCTCACCAGCGTCACGCCGAGTTCTTCCTGCAATTCCCGCGCGAGAGCAACCTCTGGCGATTCGCCGTCCTTGACCTTGCCGCCCGGGAATTCCCACTTGAGCGGGGAACTATCGTTTTTCCGGCGCTGGCCGATCAGCAATCGCCGGTCGCTGCGCTCAATTACGGCCGCCACGACAGTCCTCATGCCTGTTCTCGTTTTCTATTCACGAAATGACAAAGTTTGTAGAGTTCGCGGATACCCTCGACTAGCGGGGGCCCCGGCGTGTTCAGCAATTCATCGCTGATCACAAAGACGTTTTTGTTTCGAATCGCCGGCAGATCTTTCCATACCGTAACTTTATAGGTCTGTTTCGGGTCCGCTTTCGTTCCCGTCGCCGCCCAGGCGAGCACAATCACTTCAGGCTGTGCTGCCACTACTTGCGCCTCCGTGATCTTCTCTCCGGCGGGAACCACCATCTCGCCCCCGCAGATGTTCACCAATTCCGCTACCCAGGGCGGGGAACTGATCCGCGGATTTGGCCACGCCTCGCAATAAACGCGTACTCGCTGCTTCCATCGCCGCGACTTTTTTTCGATTCCCGAGAACTCCTGGCGCATCTTCCACACCAAGTGTTCGGCCGCCGCCGCCCTTTGCGTAATCCCGCCCAGCAAGCGGATGTCCGCTTCGATATCAGGGAGTGTCCGCGGGTTCATGGCCAGAAAAGGGAACGGCTGCTCGAGGAGTTTCGCGACCGTCTCCTGCTTGTATGGCACCGAACCGATCACCAAGGTCGGCTTCAGGCGCACAGTCTCGCTCACGGAATCCATGTGCCAGCAATCGCCAAGCTTCGGCAATCTGCCGACCGACGCCACATCGCCGCACCACTTGGTCACGCCTACCAGAGCGCGCTTTGCCCCAATGGCGCATAAAATCGAGGTCACGCTGGGGGCCAGCGAAACTATCCGCAAGGGTAATCGTGGATTCCCTTTCATGGCTACGGGAAGAGGATAGCAGACAGCCGAGCGTCTTGTGATTCGCAAGAGCGTGGATTGACTCCGCGTCACGAGTGTGTTGCACTGCCTTTCCTAATTCTCGGAGGACTATTGTGCGCTTGCATTTCCTTGTTCTTAGCTTGGTTTTGCCGTTTTCAGGTCTAGCTCAGACTCCATCTGCGCCATCCAAATCGGAAGTCGTCCAGTACCACGCTACCATCGACACCGTAAAATACCTCTTCGGTGCCGCTCCGCCCGTTGCGCGACTCAAAACCGGCAATATCCTCGACGCGAACTCGTTGGACTGTTTCGGCAATGCGCTGCAAAAGCCTGGCGATTCCTTTGTGCTCGTCAAAGGAGATAATCCGCTTACCGGTCCTTTCTACATCGAAGGTGCGGAACCCGGGGACACGCTGGTTGTTCATATCCTCGATCTGCAGGTCGATGGCAAGCAGGGCGTGGGCACGTTTTCACCGGGCTTCGGAGCCATCAACGCCACGCATTACACGCCGATGCTCGAAAAAGAAGCGTTGCCGGAAAAAATCTGGTTTTACCCGATCGATCGCGCGGACCACACCGCTACGTTTCAAGCCCTCGATTCCAACTACAAGGTGAAAATCCCGCTCCATCCATTTCTTGGCTGCATCGGTGTCGCGCCCGCCAACGGAGAAGCGCGCAGTTCCATCGTGCCGGCGGAATTCGGTGGCAACATGGACGCACCGGAAGCCTCCGCCGGAAATACTCTCTACCTGCCTGTGAACGTTTCTGGGGCGCTGTTTTACTTTGGTGATGGCCACGCCGCGATGGGCGACGGCGAAATTGCGGGCAGCGCCATCGAAGTTCCCATGAAGGCCCGCCTGCAATTCGATCTCGTGAAAGGGAAGCGCACGGGCTGGCCACGCTTCGAGAACGAAAAAGAAATCATGGCCGCGGGCATCTATCGTCCCGTTGATGACGCGGTGCGGATCGCCTTCACCGAGCTGGTAGCTTGGATACACGCCGACTATGGCCTCTCCGAACTCGATGCTTACGAACTGCTTTCCAAAGTCGGCAAAATCCATCTCACCGAAATGGTCGATCCGAACTACGTCGTGGTCGCCTCCGTAGAAAAAAGGTATTTGCCCCCAAAGAAGTAAATCTTTTTTGTGGAACAGGCATTCTTGCCTGTTCCTTATTTCAGCTCTCCGCGAACTCTGCGTCTCTGCATTATGTTTTCTTGATTTATGCTGCGTTGCAGTTCCGGTACCGCCTTTGGGATACTTTCACAAATGTTCAGCGAAGCCGTTCTCGATCACTTTCGCAACCCTCGAAACGCCGGCGAGCTTCCCGGAGCAACCGCGACCATCGAGGTAAGCAATCCCGTGTGCGGCGACATCCTCAAGCTCTCCGCACGCGTCGTGGACGGCCGTATCGCGGAAGCGCGCTTCCTCTGCCGCGGGTGCACCACCTCGATAGCTTGCGCTTCTGTGCTGACCGAGCGTCTTAGCGGCAGCACGCTCGCCGAGGCCCGGTCCATCACGGCCGCAACTCTCTCCGAAGCCTTGGGTGGGCTCCCACCCGCGACATTCCACGGCGCACAGCTGGCCGCCGACGCGGTCTCCGCGCTCCTCCAAAATCTCGCTTCGAAGAGCCGCTAGTCCTTTCGCTGGGTCGCCTTGTTCATTGTTTCCGGGTCGTTCAGATTCAGCACGCAGCCTTCTTCGTTCGTCTGTACCTCTTCGACTTCTCCCGTGTGCGCCCATACCACCGCCCGCGCGCCGGTTTCGAGTGACGTGCGATGGAGTTCGTCATACAGCGAAGCGGAAAAAATAACCGGATGGCCGCGGCGCCCCTGATAGACGGGCAGGACGATGGGTTTCATCGTTTTGTAAAACTGTTCGATCAAATCCTGAACCAGCAAGCTACTGATGAGGGGGTGATCGATCAGGCAGAGCAGGATTCCGTCGGTTCCCGAGGGCAGGCTTCGCAGCGCCGCCTGAACCGAACTGAGTTGCCCTTTTTCCCAATCTTCATTGATTACGATTTCGTCGGCTTCGAGTTGGATGGCTTTTGCGATCGGTTCGGCGTGCGCGCCGAGCACCACTCTGCGGACGCCAATGTTTCGGTGCGAAGTCACTTCCAGCAGGTGTTCGAGGAACGGCCGCCCCTGGTAGGGAAGCAGCGCCTTCGGCGAACCCATTCGGCTTGAGGCCCCGCCGGAGAGGATGACGGCGGCCAGCATGTGCTCCCTTTCAGCGCTCGCCCGTTTGGAGAACGGGTGAAGCGTGGGCTTCGAATTTCAACTTCTTATGCGCGGCGGCCGCCGCATTCCGGCGGACGGCCACGAGTTCCGCCGCGATGCTGACGGCGATCTCTTCAGGCGAAAGCGCGCCAATCTCGAGCCCCATCGGTGCGTAAACGCGTTCGAACTCGTCTGCCTTATAGCCCTCGTTCTCCAGCGCTTTGTACACCGACAAAACTTTGCGTTTGCTGCCGATCATGCCCACGTAGCGCGCTTCCGTACGCACCGCCCAAGCCAGAACGCGCATGTCTTCCTTGTGGCCGCGCGTGACGATCACCAGGTAACTCGCCGCATTGGGATGAATCTTTTCGAAAGCTTCTTCGTAGCTCGTGTAAATCTCCTGCGCTATCGGAAAGCGCTCTTTGTTCGCGAAGGCCTCGCGGTCATCCACCACGCCGATGCCGAATCCTGCCGCGCTGGCCGCCTTCGCCACCGCGGTCGAAACATGCCCCCCGCCGAACAAATACAGCATGGGCTGCGGCAGAATCGGCTCGACAAAAACTTCCAGCGTTCCACCGCAAATCAAACCGTTGTCGTAACTCGCCTCATTATTTAGATTGAAGACCATTTTGCGCGGGGCTTCCTTCTGCATCACTTCCTTGGCCGCTGCCCAGACCTCCGCCTCCACACACCCTCCGCCAATTGTTCCAGCGATCGAGCCATCCTCGCGCACCAGCATCCGCGAACTCTCATAGCTCGGAATCGAGCCGTTCGTGTGCACGATCGTTGCCAGCGCAGCGCGCTGCCCCGCCCGCCTCATTTTCACGATCTCTTCGAACAAGTCCATCGTCTTGTGGGTGCAGCCAATCTTGGCTGTGCGCTTCTACTCTCCTCTGCTAATCTCGGTGCCCTTTACATCTCCCCGGTATCTTTGTCCTGACCTCAGCCTACGGCGCAGCATCGCCCGTGTCAACGAAGCCCCGCTGCTTCCATGCCATAATACTACGTAAGTCTTCGAAGGTTTCGAGAGGGGCGTTCCGATGAAGGCAGTGCTCTTCCATCAGCACGGCGGACCTGAGGTCCTGAAATACACGGACGCTCCCGACCCCACCATCCGCCCAAATGAAGTCCTCGTCCGCGTGAAGGCTTGCGCGCTGAACCACCTTGACCTCTGGGTCCGCCGCGGCAACCCCAATATCCCGATTCCGCTTCCGCACATCCCGGGCAGCGACGTCTCCGGCGAAATTGCCCAGATCGGCGCGGACGTCACCACCGTGCGCGTCGGCCAGAAGGTCGTTCTTGCCCCCGGCGTGACCTGTGGCAAATGCTCCGCCTGCGTCTCCGGCCAGGATAACCGCTGCAGCCAGTTCACCAATCTCGGTTACCTGATCGACGGAGGCTGCGCCGAACTGGTCCACGCTCCAGAAGTCAATTGCATGCCCTATCCGGAAAACTTGACCTTTGAAGAGGCCGCCTCGATTCCGCTTGTCTTCCAAACTGCCTGGCACATGCTTCTGGCCAGGGCCGAGCTACAACCCGGAGAGGATGTTCTTATCCTTGGGGCAAGTAGCGGCGTCGGCACCGCCGCTATTCAGGTTGCCAAGTTTTTCGGCGCACGCGTCATTGCCACAGCCGGCAACGATGAAAAGCTGCGGAAAGCAAAACAACTCGGCGCCGACCATCTCATCAATCACAAAACTCAGAAAATCCGCGATGAAGTCCGCCGCATCACCAATAAGCGCGGGGTCGACGTCGTCTTCGAACACGTCGGGACGGCCACCTGGGACGACAGCTTCGCCAGTCTCGCACCCGGCGGCCGCCTGGTAACCTGCGGTGCCACCACCGGCTACGATGCGAAGGTCGACCTGAGGTTTCTCTTCAGCCGCCAGCTCTCGCTACTTGGGTCCTACATGGGCACCAAGTCCGAGCTCCACTGCGTCATGCGCCTGGTGGCCTCTGGCCGTTTCAAGCCGATGGTTGACCGCGTCTTCCCGCTCGCCGAAGCGGCTGCCGCACACGTCTACCTCGAATCCAGCTCGCAGTTCGGCAAAGTCGTCCTTGCTGTTTGAATTAAATGCAAAGGTGCTCCCGCACACTCTTATGCAGTCGAGCGTATACCTGTACTGACGGCCACTGACTAGGTAGCTTGCCGAAGTACCATTGACAGCGCTTCGGCAGTCGAATAAATTTCCCGCGATTTTCCACGGGTCCAACTCTCCCAACCCTGGTTCCTCCCGGCGGTTAGAATCACGTCGGAAATGTCGTAAAGAGAGAGGTCCTTACGGTGTGGTCCAAGCTACCGATATTCTGCGTGTGTCTAGTCCCAAGCACAGCGCTTGCCGTGGCCGGCCAAAGCTCCAGCTTTGCCACCGAAACGCCCTCGGACCAAGACGATCAACCCCAACCTTCCAAGGCTTGGGAACTTTGCAAAAGGCTCTCACTGAAGCATGTTCAAACCAATTCAACCGCGAATAACGCACAAAACGGCCACCGCAGGAGCTCCCTGTGCGCACTCTGAATTCTCGTGTCAACTCTGCAGGCAGGAGCTTTGCAAGCAGTGATGATGCAAACACCATTACTACGGATGGAGGCATGCCACATGCCGCGGCTGCTCCGCTTCGCTCATTGACGTCCACCATGCTGGAAGGGCGCGTGGGAAAGATCCTGCGCATGGTTGAGTCTGGGACCACCTTCACCATTCGTGATCTGGCGCTCGAATTCAACCTGAGCCCTTCGTATCTCCAGCGCTTGTTCAAGCACCAGACCGGCGTTTGCATGGGGGAATGGATAAACGAACAAAGACTTCAGAGAGCAGCGCACCTTCTAGCGAACAGCTACATGAGCGTAAAAGAAATTGCTCACACCATTGGATACGAGCATGCCTCCAGCTTCATCCGGGCATTTGAACGGCGCTTTACGCAAGCTCCGGCGCGCTACCGGAAGCAAACCGACTGCACAAAATGCTAACGAATGGCCGTTTATGCTAATCCCTTCTTCTTGTAGTCTTCACGCGGCGAGTAGTAAATGGAACTAACTTGTCGGTACAGGTAGCTTCTAGCGATGGCTTATATTCGGCGGGTGATTCCCCAATTGCTAGAAGGATGGTTGTAGAAGTGCGCAAAACAGGCGGGGCTTGTGCACTTCCTAGTCGAAGGAGATCAGGAATGAAAACAACAAAGCTCGCATCGGTTGTCGCAATTTTAGCTGCGTTAGTCTTTACCGGAATGGCGTCTGCCCAAACCGATCCAGGGGTACGCAGCAACACGGGAGTGAACGCGGGCCAGCCGCTTGCTTCCGTCACCGTCAGTCCAAACGACTTGGCCTTCTTCCAAACCGGACTCGCGCAGTTCAACGAGCACCAAACCGTTACCGGAGACAACCCAGGTCTGGGACCACGGTTCAACTTGGACTCGTGCGGAGCGTGTCATTCGCAACCGGCCCCCGGCGGAACTAGCCCGGCCTCCGGTATCTTCCCCAATGTCGGGCCGAACCCCCAAAGCCAGGTGATCGCCAACGGGGTCGTGAGTGGCAGCACCAACACTATCCCCTATTTCGTGTTCGCCAACGGCCCGGTGCGCGAAGCCCGGTTCCCATTCTTCTTTGACCAATTCGGCAATCCCAACCCGAACGCACCCAACGGGGGAGTAGAAGACCTTTTCACCGTCTCCGGCCGGACTGACGCCGGAAGCTGCAGCCTGCAGCAGCCCAGCTTTAATACTGCAAGAGTGACAAACAATATCATCTTCCGCATTCCCACACCGGTGTTTGGCACGGGACTGATGGCAAACATTGACGACTCAACCCTGTTGGCCAATCACGCGGCCCAGGCAAACAATCGCCTGGGCGTCGGCGGTGCTTTCAATCACAACGGCAACGATGGCACCATCAGTCGTTTTGGCTGGAAGGCCCAAAACAAGTCGCTGATGATCTTCGCCGGTGAGGCTTACAACGTGGAAATGGGCATCTCCAACGAACTGTTTACGCAAGATCGGCCGCTGCCGGGTGAGGACCAATTGGGAAGCGGGCTTCCGGCCAACTGCCTGAACCTCGCGGGGATCGGCTACCCCGAGGACATTACCCACTCCGATGGCGCCACTGCCTCCACCGTTACCAGTGACGTAGGGCTGTTCAATACGTTCATGCAGTTCCTCGACCAGCCCATACCCTCCACTACCTCGCCGGGAGGAGCAACCTCGATCGCAAACGGCCGCAGTCTCTTTAGCGCCATCGGCTGCGCCCTTTGCCATACGCCGTCGCTCACCACCCAGGCCTCTCACTTGACGTCTGGTTTGAGCAACGCTACTGCCAAGTTGTTCTCTGACATAGAAATCCATCACATGGGTGCGGACTTGGCGGACAATGTCTCGCAGGGCGGCGCCGGCGGCGATCAGTTCCGCACAGCGCCGTTGTGGGGACTCGGACAGCGCATCTTTCTCTTGCATGATGGTCGTACCGCCAATTTATTAGGGGCAATCCAAGCCCACCAGAGCAACGGTTCCGAAGCCACGCAGGTCGAGGAGAACTTTGATTTGCTTTCACCCAGCCAACAGCAGGACCTGCTGAACTTCCTGCGCTCACTCTAATTCTTTACTACGACTCTTCCGGGCGAGACACGGAAATGTCTCGCCCGGTTTTTTTCCTATTGGAGACTCCGGGGTCTGAACATGCATCCTAAATTCTCGCGTTCCCTCGCGCTTGTTTGTTTTGCCATTTCGCTCACGGCCCACGCGCAGAGTTCCCTTCAGAGCGGAGGCGATTTTTCCATCAATCCCCAACCGAACGCGCTCCCGTCGGATGTCCTTCTGGTAAAAGGCGCCTGGTCGAGTGCCAGCGATTCGGTGACTCCTGTCCCGGAAGGCGGGAGAGTGGCAAACAATGTCTTTAGCAACAAATATTTTGGTCTCACTTATGCACTTTCGCCGGATTGGGCGGAGAAGTATACCGGCCCGCCTCCTTCGGACAGCGGCTACTACGTGCTCGCGCAAATCAGGCCTGCAGGAACATCCAAGGGGACAAGTCGAGGCAGTATTCTGATCGCCGCCCAGGACCTATTTTTCACTCTCACACCCGCCCGGACCGCGCTGGAGCTGATCAATTTCAACAAGGAAAGTCTGGACGCGGAATACAAAGTGGAACAACCGCCGACGCTTGTCAGGGTGGCCAACCACTCCTTCGTCCGCTTTGACTACGGTTCGCCCGTCGCCGAGTTGCATTGGCACGTCCTGGCAACGCAAATCCGCTGTCACACGGTCCAGTTCGTCTTTACCAGCCGGGACACCAAGCTAGTTGAGAGTCTCATCCAGGAAATGAGCAAAATGACCTTGCCCGCAGAGGCCGGTCCCATTTCGGGGAGAGGCGGTGGTGAAGTCCCTGTGTGCATCAAGGACTACGTGCGCGACGAAAACGTGTTGGAGAGAGTTGATCCGGTGTTTGGCGAGCGCAGATTCAATCCGGTCCCGGTCCGGATCATCATCAATAAGGAAGGCAAGGTAAAGCACATACATTTTCTCAGCGCCTTTCCCGACCAGGTAGAAGCCGTTACAGATGCCCTGTTTCAGTGGCGGTTCAGACCATACTTGCGCGACGGAAAGCCTGTGGAAGTAGAAACCGGCATCATGTTCGGACGTGCGCCACGCCCGGCGACAACTCCATCAACGAATGCGGCAACCGAATGATGGACCATCGTCTCTGCGCCAAGAGACTCTGCATGCAGGGATTTCTCGCGGCCCTGGCCTTGCTTGTGTGTCTTTCAACTGCGGCACGGGGCGCGACCAACATCACCGGCTCCGTCCGTAATCAGAGCCGCGGCGAACCCGCTGCTGGTGATGACGTGATCCTTACTCGGCTGGATAAAGGAATGCAGGAGGAGGCGCGCGCGAAGACAGATTCACAGGGCGCGTTTAACCTCAATGTTCAATATCCTGACAAACCGTACTTGGTGCGCGTGTTTCACCGGGGCGTCAGCTACGATCAGCAGGCTTCCGTCGGCCAGGCTCTCATTATCCAAGTGTTCGACACGGCGACACATGTACAGGGCATAACCGGCACCATCGAAATCCTCCGCACCGGAACCGTTGGAAACTTGCTTCACGTTTCCGACATGGTCGAGATCAAGAACGAGTCCAGCCCGCCTCTGACACAAGCGGGTGAGCGCACATTCGAAGTATATTTGCCGGCAAATGCCAAGATTGATTCTGTCCTGGCCGCAGGCCCGGGAGAGACGGGCGTGATGATTTCCGTAGCGCCCGTGCCCAGCGAGCCTGGGCACTACGCGGTGAATTTTCCCTTGCGACCCGGAGCAACCAAGTTTGCCTTCAACTACGACCTGTCTTACCGTGGCCAGGCCTCGTTTCAAACAAGACATGCGTATCCGCTGCAGCAGATGGCGGTCATGATTCCGCAGACCATGAAATTCTCGTCGCGCTCACTGGCCTTTAAGATCCTCCCAGTCGGAAACAGCCGCTATCAAGTCCAGGCAGCAAATCAACTACAGGCAGGGGAAGGGCCAGGGTTTGAAGTGTCCGGAACCGGAGCACTTCCGTCGCTCGGAGATCAAGCCAAACCAGAGGCGCGGTCACAGTCTCCGACAGTCCCTAATCGAGTCGAATCGGTTCCGGGTCGCGGCGCTTTGCCTTCTCTAGCTGACACCGATACACGCTTGAAGCAGACACAGCCACCTTCGCAATCGTTCGTCTTGGGCGGAGTGACTTCTATCCTTTTTGGTGCATGCGTACTCTTGGTTTGGCGCGCGCGCAAAGCACGGAGCTTCTCCGCCGCACAAACAGTTGCACCACGGCCCCGTCAAGGCAACCGTCCCCAACCTGATTGGAAACTCTAAGGCAAGAAATGTCACATGTTGAGGCCGGCAGACAATTTGTCTCCAACCTCTCCCTGTGAGAACATACTTGTGACGAGGATCTGATGAGCGTATCTCTTGGCAAACACGCCACACTGACCAAGCCCGACGATTTCGGGGATCTCCTGCAAGACGAAGGCATCATCTTCACGACGCTCGATAAGGCTGTGAACTGGGCGCGCAAGAGTTCCATCTGGCCGCTTAGTTTCGGCCTTGCCTGCTGCGCCATCGAGATGATGTCCATGTCAGCCTCACGCTTCGACGTGGCGCGGTTCGGCTCGGAAGTTTTCCGACCATCGCCTCGCCAGGCCGATTTGATGATTGTCGCCGGCCGGCTCTCGCAAAAAATGGCTCCGGTCATCCGCCAACTCTACGATCAAATGCCCGAGCCCAAGTGGGTTATCTCCATGGGCGCTTGCGCCACTTCCGGCGGCGTCTTCAACAACTACGCTATCGTACAGGGCTGCAATCAGGTGATTCCCATTGATGTTTACGTGCCCGGCTGCCCGCCGCGTCCCGAAGCCCTCCTCTACGCCATCCTCCAGCTTCAGAAAAAGATCGACAATGAGAAGGGTTCCTTCCGGCGCGTCATGAATCTCTCCTAATCGTGGCGCAGTGACTTCAGCAATCCTGGCATGCGAGCGAAATCATTCTCGATGAAAACGCGATTCCCCGTGCATCCTGCCGCCATGGTTCCCATTTTTCTTGCCGGGACGCTGCTTTTGTTCAGTTGCGGCGGAGGTGCAATGCTTCAGCCTCCGCCTCCGGCGAGCTACAAACTTGCGTGGAGCGACGAATTGAGCGGGCCCGACGGCGCGTCGCCGGATTCATCGAAATGGACCTACGACGTCGGCGGTAATGGCTGGGGCAACAACGAACTCGAGTATTACACCAATCGTACAAAGAACGCGCAGATCCAGGGCGGCAATCTCATGATCACCGCACAGAAAGAAACCTACGCCGGCTCCGATGGCGTAACGCGGAATTACACCTCCGCGCGTTTGAAAACCCAGGGGCTTTTCAGCCAAGCCTATGGCCGCTTCGAAGCGCGAATCAAGATTCCCGCGGGGCAGGGAATGTGGCCTGCCTTCTGGATGCTCGGCAACGATATCACTTACAATGGCTGGCCGAAGTGCGGCGAAATCGACATCATGGAAAATATCGGGAAGGAGCCGGGCACCGTTCACGGATCCCTGCATGGCCCGAGCACCGTCGGCCAACGAGCGACACCACCGCGCCCTTCAGCCTGCCCGCCGGCCAGAATTTCGCCGATGACTTTCATCTCTACGCGGTCGAATGGGAGCCCGGCACAATCCGCTTCTACGTCGACACCGCTCTTTACGTTACATTCAAGTCGTCACAGTGGCCCACCGGCGGTTCCTGGGTTTTCGATCACCCCTTCTTCATCATCCTCAACGTCGCCGTGGGGGGCGATTGGCCCGGCCCGCCCGACGGCACCACCGTTTTCCCCCAGCAAATGCTCGTCGATTACGTCCGCGTCTACACCAAGCAATAGCCCTGTGACTCGCCTCCTCGGAGATGAGGACCTTCCCTTTGTTTTTTTCTGCGTACTGTGCGTCTCTGCATTTAAACTCCTTGTGGCAACTTTTGAGAGAGAAAGGAGACACCGATGCCCCCAACATCTGATTCCGCCCGCCAGCTTCTTCGGCACGCGGTCGCCACGGTCGCGTACCGCGGCGGCAAAACCTTGCGCGGCGCCCCGGATCACTTCGCCAGCTTCCACATCGGAGACAAGACGCGCACGCCCGCGCAAATCCTCGCGCACATGGGGGATTTGTTTGACTGGGCGTTCTCCATCGCGCAAGGCCAGCAGACCTGGCACGACTCCACCCCTTTGCCATGGAACGCCGAAGTCGAACGTTTCTTTGCCGCCGCGAAAAAGTTTGACGACCTTCTGGCCTCAGACGAACCGCTTCACGGATCGGCGGAAGGCTTCCTCCAGGCCCCCGTCGCTGACGCCCTCACTCACATCGGCCAGATTGCCATGCTCCGCCGCCTTGCCGGGTCCCCCATCAAAGGCGAAAACTACTACAAGGCCGACATTGCGGCCGGCCACGTCGGCCTCGAACAATCCGCTCCACGCCGCGAATTCGAGTGATTCCCCCTTTCTTAATTCTTAATCTAGTGTGCCGTCCCGGAAATACGTTCACATAGTCGCTGGACTTTGGCAAAGATCGAATCCGCAGTGGCGGTCCAGACGAAAGGCTGGGCGTGGGTGTTGGAAGCGCGCACATATTGATCGATTTTCTCCACCAGTTCCTTGACGCTGCGAAACGTCCCGCGACGAATGGCCTGCTGCGTA
>WNFJ01747597.1_pt1 | contig 15020 bp, 16 predicted proteins | sample 5400461 | NCBI WGS metagenome assembly WNFJ01 (sample SAMN13153349, study PRJNA577476) | soil metagenome | isolation source: 115 cm saprolite on Douglas fir-dominated hillslope | place: USA:California | collected 2013-09-17 | reverse complement strand
GCTGTACATCGCGATCGGAATCCTCGGCGCCACGGTGATGCCCCACAACCTGTATCTGCATTCGTCGGTGGTGCAGACCAGGGCGTACGAGGAGACGCCGGCGGGCAAGCGGATGGCGGTGAGGTACGCGTTTCTCGATTCGACCGTGGCGCTCAGCTTCGCGTTGTTCATCAATGCGGCGATCCTCATCGTCGCCGCGGCCACGTTCCACCGCGCGGGCCATACCGGGGTCGCCGAGATCCAGGAAGCATACCAGCTGCTCACGCCGCTGCTCGGCGTGGCAGGGGCGAGCGCCGTCTTCGCCCTGGCGCTGCTCGCGTCGGGGCAGAATTCGACGCTCACAGGGACGCTCGCCGGTCAGATCGTGATGGAGGGCTTCCTGAACATCCGGATCCGGCCGTGGCTGCGGCGGCTCATCACGCGGCTGATCGCGATTGTGCCGGCCGCGCTCACCGCTATCTTCTTCGGGGAAAGCGGTACCGCCAAGCTCCTTATTCTGAGCCAGGTGATCCTGAGCCTGCAGCTGTCTTTCGCCGTGTTCCCGCTGGTGTGGTTCACTTCCGATCGCGTGAAGATGGGCGAATTCGTGAACCCCCCCTGGGTCAAAGCGCTGGCTTACTTCGTGGCGATCGTGATCGCCGCCCTCAACGCGTGGCTCCTGGCCCAGACGTTCCGCGGCTGGCTCGCCTGATGTACACCCGCATCCTCGTCCCGCTCGAGCACTCCGCCGCCGACGAGGCGATTCTCGCCCACGTGCACGGGCTGGCCAAGCGCCTGGGGTCGTCCGTCGTCCTGATCCACGTGGCGGACGGCTGGGTCGCACGGAACATCAAGGAGCTGGACCTGCGCGAGTCTGAGGAGATGCGCGACGACCTCGCCTACCTGGAGGAAGTCAGCGCGCGCCTTGGGGCGGATGGCCTGGACGTCGATGCCGTGCTCGCCGCTGGTGATCCGGCCAAAGAGATCGGCGCCGCGGCCGAGCGCGAGCACTGCGATCTGATCGCCATGGCCACCCACGGGCACCGGTTGTTAGAGGATGTGGTCAGAGGCAGCACCGCGACAGCATTACGACATCAGACTACGATTCCGATCTTGATGGTGCGGGCGGAGAAGAAATAGCTGTCGCTAAGCGGTCCTGGCTTGCTCCAGCACTCGCAGGATAGCGCCCAACCTCCGATCGCGCGCTTCGCGCAACTGCTCGATGTTGCTCTTATAGGCCCGCTCGATGCTCTGGATCAGCGCGCGCTGCTGCTCGGGCTCGAGCCGCTGCCACGTCGCGAGCTGGCCCCACCAGCTCTCGAAGCTGCCGAGCAGCTGCTGCAGGAACAGAGTGACACCGCCGTCGCCGGCGGCGAGGTGATACGTCAAATGGGGGCCCGCCGCCGCCCAGCCGAGCGCGGGGCCGAGTGATACGGCGCGGTCGAGTTGGTCCACGTCGATCACTCCGTCCAGGACCAAGTCGATACACTGCCGCCACACCGCGGCGGTGATCCGTCCCACCACGTAGCCCGGGACCGCCTTCTTGAGGAGGATCGGCATCCGGCCCAGGGCGCGAAGGTACTCCTGGGCCCGCACCACGGCGGCCGCGCTGGTGCGCGTCGACGGTACGACCTCGACCAGGGGGATCAGCTCAGGAGGGTTCAACGGGTGTGCCACCAGACAGCGGTCCTGGCGGCGGCAGCGCGCGAAAATCTCGGAGGGGGGAATGCCGCTCGACGAGCTGGTGAGTAGCGTGTCGGGCCCCGCGACCTGCTCGATCGAGCCGAACAGCTTCTGCTTCGCGATGGCATCTTCGGGAATCGCCTCGATCACCCAGTCCGCGTCTTGGACCGCCTGGAGCAGGCTGCGCGCCTGCGTGAACTCGAGCAGGCCGCGCTCTACGATGCCCTGAGTCGCTCGCTCGAGCGCCACCAGCGCGCGGGTGCGGCGCGGCACCTCCGTCGCGGCGCGCTCCAGGCCGTGCGCGCTGGCGTCGAACACCGTCACCGGCCAGCCGGCGGAAGCGCACAGCGCCGCCCAGCCGCAGCCGATGTCGCCCGCGCCGATCACCGTGACCTTGCGGGGCATCGTCGTCACACGCCCGCCTCCTGCGATACGATCGACTTCGTCGACTGGTGCACCGCCCAGCGAAACACGCGCTCCGACAGCAGGGGGCGTACCACCGCGACGTCCACCTGCGTGGCCACCTTCACCCGCGGGCCTTTGGCATCGATCCGCGTGTGGCCGCGGTGCTCGCCATCGTCCATATCCACTACCAGCCGCTGCTCCTCGAAGCTGAGCGCCTCGGGCTTCAGCAATGCCGCGATCGGCAGCACGTCGTTCACGATGCAGCCGTCCAGCCCCTCCTGCTGCTTGTGGAACTCGATGTAGAAGCGGAGCGCATCGTTGATCCAGCGCGCCTGTGGCGCACCCGAGTGCTGCAGCCGCGTCGTCTCGTGCTGGGCGAGCACCACCTGGCGGGTGACGTCGAGGCCCACCAACTCGGTCGGCAGCTCGGCGCGGAGCACGATGTCCAGCGCCTCGGGGTCGCACCACGCGTTGAACTCGGAGTAGCGCGTCGTATTTCCCTTGGCGCCCACGTTGCCGATCATCGCGATGTGCCGCGCGACCTTGGACCGCACCAACTCCGGATCGCCGCGCAGCGCGAGCGCCAGGCTCGTCACCGGGCCGAGCGTCACCAGCGTGACGGGTTCGGGTTGCTCGGCCAGCAGGCGATCGAGCGACTTCACGAAGTCGAGGATCACGCCCGCGGGCGGCAGCTCCGCGTATCCCAGGCCCGACTCACCGTGCGTGTCGCGGGCCACCGCCAGCGGCCGCTTGAGCGGGCGCCGGGCGCCCACGGCCAGGGTCGTGCGCTTGCCGGCGCGACGCAGGATCGCGACGGCGTTCCGGAACGCGTTCTCGACCACCGTGTTGCCGTAGGAGACAGAGATACCGCGGATGTCCAGCTCCGGCGACGCCAGCGCCAACAGCAGCGCCAGCATGTCGTCGATACCGGGGTCGGAGTCGATAATGATCGGAAGGGGGACGGCGGCCGGGGGAGTCGTACGATCAGTCACAAACTGAAGGCTAGGGAACGCGAACCTCGTTTGCAATAGTGTCGTGCAGGTTTCGGAACTCCTCCGCCCCGCCGAAGCCGAAGATCCGCTCGATCACCCGGCCCTTACGGTCGAGCAGCACGGAGTAGGGCAGGCCCCGATAGTGATAGAGCTGCTTCATGCGGCCGCCCCCCACCAGGATCGGGAACGGCGGCCGGTACTCTCCTACGAACGCCAGCATGCGCCGCGAGTCCACGTCGTCCGACACCCCGGCGATCTCGAAATCCCTGCGATCGAACTCGCGGTACAGCTCGGCCATGTGGGGGAATTCCTCGCGGCAGGGGTCGCACCACGACGCCCAGAAGTTCACCAGCGTCACCTTACCGGCGAATCGCGCCAGCGTGACCGTGTCGCCCGCCAGGTCGGGCAGCGCGAACCCGGGACCGAACTGGTCCCGCGTGGCGGGTGCGACGCGGTCGGCACCAGCGAGCAGCGAGTCGGCGTCGAACACGGCGAGCGTGCCGCTCGCGTCCACCGCCACCGCCGTTTCGCGGGGACCGAGGTGCCGGGTCGCGAGTATCGCACCCGTCGCCAGGTCGAGCACGTCTACCCGCAGCCGCGTCGCGGCGGAATCGTCGGAGCCGAGGGCGTACAGCCGGCCGTCCGGAGGGGGGCCGAGCGCGAGCGCGACGTTGACGAGCGCCGCCTTGAGCCGCAGCTCGGCGCCCTTGGCCGGAAGGAACTCGGGATCGCGCTCGCCCGGGAACAGCCCACGCCTGGCGGTCCAGGCGAGCTGGCCCCCGGGCGCGTACTTCTGGATCTCGTCGCGCACCAGCGGCGCGTAGTACACCGCCCCATCCCCTCCCACGGCCACGGCGCCCGCGTTCACCACGTAGTCGAGCAGCGGCGTCGCCGGCCGGCGGATCCTGGCGAGTCCGCCGATGGGCCGGCCCAGCGTATCGAGCAGCCGGATCAGGGGTGCCGTGTCGGGCTCTGTGGTGCTGAGCTGGGGCACGTAGTAGGGCGAACGGGTCGCGACCACGGGGCGCCTTCCGTCGCCTGCGGCGTACAGCGATGCAACGTCCGGGCTCTCCCATTCGCGCACCACGCGCCCCCCCCCACTGGTATTGATCACCACGCCCTCGCCGGTGCGCTCGGTGACGAGTAGCTCGGCCGGGCCGAGCGGCGCCACGGCCATGGGCGTGGCGAGGCGGGGATTCAAGATTCGCCGGGTGGCGTGCAGCTCGTGATCGAACGCGACGAGCCGGCTGTGCTCGGGATCGGGCGCCCACGACAGGCCGCCCAGCGACGCGGCGGGCGAGCGGCCGAGAAAAAGGAGGGTGAAGCGGGGCGCCGGGGGGCGGCAAGCAATGACCGCCAGGAGCAGGGCGGCCCCGCCCCCCGTCGCTCGCCGCATCAGGTCGCGGCCGTGACCGTCTTGATCTCGATCGTGTGCAGCCCGCTCACCAAGCGATGCGTGCCCGTCACCTTCACCTTGCTCTCCGCAAACGGAATGAGCTTCGAGTTCTGCGGATCGCCCGGCTTCGAGCTGACCGGCAAATACATCGTGCCGTCGCTCGAGAGTATGCCGAGCGGCACACCCGCCTTGGCGCATGCCTGAGCGCACGCTTTATGGCCCGCGCCCGAGGCGCCGTTGGTCGTGTTGCAGTTCAAGTCGACCACCTGGCCGGTGATCGTCATCTCGTCGCCCGCCATCTTCTCGTGCGCCTGCGCCGCCAGAGAGGGCAGCGCGCAGAACGCCAGGACCGCGGTTGTGGCGAGAATGCGCTTCAGCATCGTTCATCCTCCTGTGGGTGAGTTCCGAACAACCTGCGAGAACCGAAGGAGCAACCAACTGCTCCCGTCTACCATACGTCTCGACCGGGGGTTCCAGATTTCGCGTATATTGGCGCCATGGCCGAGGCCTATCGCGAACTGCTGGATACGTTTGGCCGCGGCTGGGAGCGCGGCGCCGTTGATGAGATTGCTTCCGTCTTCGCCCCCGATGCGGTGTTTCTCGAGACTCCTTTCAGCGCCAAGACCGTCGGCATCGACGCGATCCGTGCCTACTGGCAGGATACGCCGCAGAACCAGGCCGATGTGACGTTCAAGTCCGGCGAGGTGTATGTCGCGGGCCCCTGGTTCGCGACCGAGTTCCGCTGCACCTACCGCCGGCGCCGCAGCGGGGACTGGGTGGACGCCCGCGGGGCGATCTTCTGCGAAACGAAGGACGGCAAGATCACCGAGATGAGGATGTACTGGCAAAGAGCCTAGATCCCCTGCCGGCTCCTCACGTACTCGAGCGCCTGCTCCATCAGCTCGGCGCTGCGCAGTCCCACCCGCATAGCTTGAGCGACGGCGTCTTCTTCTTCCAGCCCCTGTTCCAGCATGAAATAGGGAATGAGACCGGCCCCGACCCGGTTGCCGCTCGAGCAGTGTACGAACGCTGCCCGCTTGCCGGCCAGCTCGCGCACGGCTTCTATCAGACGGCCGAACGTGGAGTCGCTGACCGCGCCGTGCCCCACGGGAACGTTCCGGTACTCGAGCCCCGCCTGAATCACGGCGTCGGGCGTCTTGAACGGACGCGGCTCCATGGCTTCGCGGATGTCGATCACCACCTCGCATCCGGCGCCCTTCAGTGCCGCGAGGTGCTCAGGCGCGGGCTGCCCGCCCGTCACGATCCCGTGGATCGGCTCGCATGCGTTGGGGACGCCGGCGATGGCGTCGAGCAGTTGGCTCATTGGGATGGCGGCGGCTAGCTTAGGCCGCTCAATCTACCTCAAGCATGGTCATGGCGTCGCCCCGCCGTCCCTCGCTCCGCGTCCATTTGAAGCCGCGGCACAAACTGTGGCTCAACTGGGACGGGGCGTTTCTCATGGGGCCGCGCTACCTGCGCTTCCTCGACGCGGTGGATCGCAAGGGCACCATCCGCGCGGCGGGCCTCGAGGTCGGGTGGAGCTATCGCACCTGCCTGAACCGCATCCGCGCCATGGAGCGCGTACTCGGCGCCAAAATGCTGGACACGACGCGCGGCGGCTCGCACCGTGGCGGCGCGCGCCTGACGCCCGAAGCCCGCCGGCTGGTGAAGCTGTTCCATCGGTGGCGGCAGGAAGCGCTGCGGCTGAGCGACGTCGCATTTCGGAAAATCATGCGTCGATAGGCACCCTGTTGCCTATCGGAGCGCCGGGCGCTAGCTTGGCCCCGTGCGCTCGGGCTGCGTAGTGTTCGTCCTTTCATCGTGCGTGGCGCTGGGCGTTCCGGGGCAGACGCCGCCGTCGGTCTCGACCACACCGAAGCTCACGGGCTACGTCCAGGCCCGCTTCCAGTCGATCGGCGACTCGGCGGTGTTCTCGCTCCGGCGCGTCCGCATCGGGGCGCAAGGGAATCTCACGCCCTGGGCGAGCTACAAGGTGCAAGCCGAGCTGCGCAGCGGGGGCACCGGTGCGACCGCATCGACCGTCGCCGCGACCGATCTCTACCTTGCCCTCACCCATCACCTCTGGACAGCCACGATCGGCCAGTCCAAGACCCCGCTGTCGGTCGAGTTCCTCCGCTCATCGACCGGTCTCGAGCTCCCGGAGCGCTCCATGGCGGTGGACTCGCTCTCGCCCAACCGCGACGTCGGTCTCAAGCTCGAGTGGAGTGGCGCTGCAGGGCAGTGTCTTCAACGGCGACGGGATCAACCGCGCCGCGAACCGGGACAAGCGCTTCCTTTACATGGGACGCGCCGTGGTCCGAGCCGCCAAGGGGGCTTACCTGGGAGTGTCTGCCGCTGCAAAGCCCGACACGACCACGTGGGACGCCGAAGCGTGGGTCGAGCGGGGCCGCTTCACGGCGCGGGGCGAGTTCCTCGCGCGACATCGTTCGGTCGCCGGCGTAACGACTCTCGGCTGGTATGCTCTCGGGGCCTACGGTGTGGTGCCGAAGCGGCTACAGCTGGTCGGTCGTGTGCAGCAATTCGACCCGAACGACCGCGCGGGGGCCGACCGGATCACGGGCTATACCGGAGGAGTGCAGTACTTCTTCTCAGGCGACGACCTGAAGCTGCAGCTCGAGTACACGGCCTTCAGTGAGCAGGGTCCGAGCATCGACAACAATCGGGTCATCGTACAGATGCAGGCACGATGGTGACACGGAGGGCGTGGAGGATGGTGGAGGCTCGTGGAGGTTGGTGGAGGTCTGCTCCGCTGCTGGTCGCAGCGATCTCCTCCACCGTCCTCCACCGTCCTCCACCAACCTCCAGAACGCAGTCTCCCGTTGTCCTCCTCGCGACAACGACCTCCACCCGCGACGCCGGGCTGCTCGATTCGCTGCTGCCTGTGTTCGAGCGCCAAACTCATTACACCGTCAAAGTGATCGCCGTGGGCAGCGGGCAGGCGCTCGCGATGGGGCGGCGCGGCGACGCGGACGTGGTGTTGTCGCACGCGCCCGATGCGGAGCGCGCGCTGGTCGACTCGGGCTACTTCGTGCGCCGCCGGATGGTGATGCACAACGAGTTCCTGGTCGTCGGGCCGGCCACGGACCCGGCGGGGCTGCGCGGCCTGAGTGACCCGGTGGCGGCGTTCCGGAAAATCGCCGAGCGGCGCGGCACGTTCGTCTCGCGCGGGGATCAATCCGGGACGCATCAGCGCGAGCAGCTGCTCTGGAACCGCGCGGGCTTCGTGAGTCCGCCCCGCAGCGACTGGTACCTCGAATCGGGGCAGGGAATGGGTGCAACGCTCCAGCTGGCCGACGAAAAACACGGCTACACCCTCACCGACCGGGCCACCTATCTGACCTGGCGCGACAAGCTGCAGCTCTTCCCCATGGTCGAAGGCGATTCGCTGCTTTACAACGTGTACCACGTGTTGGAGCTCAATCCGAAGAACGCGTCTCGTATCAATGTGGCCGGCGGCAAGGCGCTGGCCGATTTCCTGCTTGCTCCCGAGACCCAGCGGCTGATCGGGGAATACGGGAAAAGCCGCTTCGGCCAGAGCCTGTTCGTGCCCGATGGAGGAAAGGACGCGTCTCGATAGGAGACAGGGCCTGTCTCCCAGGGGGGTCATAGCCGGGCCGCGCTTAACGGCTTTGGGGCGCCGACGGTCCACCTAGAACCGGCATGGTTCTTGATATGTTCGCCAGGCTAGGTATATAGAGGATGGCCCCCATGATGCTGCCACTGCTGCTCTCGCTGGTGGTTTCCGCGAGCGACGATCCGCCGGTCAAGGTCTGGCTCAATCATGACAATTATTTCCAGCGCGGCGACAAGGCCCGGGTCAACGTGCGGTTGGCCGAGGACGGCTATGTGCTCGTGCTGCGCGCCGACGCCGAGGGGCGCGTGCGGGTGGTGTTCCCGCTCGATCCGTCGGACGACAATTTCGTGCGCGGCCACGAGACCATCGAGGTGCGCGGCCGGGGCGATCGCGAAGCGTTCTTCGTAGACGACCGCGAAGGCTCGGGGCTGGTGCTTGTCGCCCGGTCCACCACGCCGTTCAAGTTCGACGAGTTCGTGCGGGGGGATCATTGGGACTACCGCGTGCTCGACGCGCGCCAGGCGGGCGACGACAAGGAAGCGGCGCTGCTCGACATGGTGCAGCGCATGACCGCGGAAGGGCGCTTCGACTACGACGCGGTCACCTACGTGGTCGCGTCCGCGCGGGCATACTACGACTCGTACTATGACTCGTACTATCCCCATTACGTCGCGGACTTCGGCTACGGCTACGGCTGGCCGTATCGTTACCGCTACGGCCTCTACAGCACGTGCTACGAACCGTTCTTCTACGACCCGTTCCTGTGCTACGACCCGATTTTCTACCGGCCCTACGGCTACGGTTTCTACGGGTACGGGTATCGTGGGTTCTACGGCGGCGGGTTTTACGGCGGCGGGTTCGGGTACTACAACCGCAACCGCTCACACGACCTGTTCATCAACCGCGGGCGCGTGGCCAACCGCGGTGGCTGGCAGATGTACTTCAAGGACCGCCCCGGCACCAATGCGACTGATGGTGGCATCGGGCCGCGGTTCCGGGCTCCGGAAGGCACCTTCGTCACGCGGCGGCGCCCCGAGGCGACGCCGGTACGGGAACGCGATGCGATGCAGCGTGGCGGCGGCGACCGCGGGACGGGGTTCTCGGCGCGCGGTGGCGGTGACGTGCGCGATCGTGGCAATGCGGGCGATCGTGGCCAGTGGCGTGATCGCGGCGACACGCGCGACCGGGGCGACCGTTCGCCGCCTACGGCGCGCGAGCCCGAGCGGCGCGGTGGGGGCGGCGGAGACAATCGTGATGGTGGGCGCGCCGTTCCCGAGCGGCGTGGCGGCGGAGACAATCGTGACGGTGGGCGCGCTGTTCCGGAACGGCGTGGCGGCGGTGGGTGGAGCGGCCCCCGTGCGCCCAGCGGTGGTGGCGACCGCGGCGGCCGGGCGGCTCCGAGCAACCGAGGGAGCGGGGGCGGGGGTGGGGGCGGCGGCGGGGGCGGAAACCACGGCAATAGCGGTGGAGGATCGCGCCGCCGGCCGTAACAGCAAAAGATCCGTGTCGTAGATGTAGGGGCGCAGCAGGCTGCGCCCCTACGTTTTTCCATGCACATTCTTCCCCCGTGCACACCTCCCGTCCCGTATGACCGACCTCAAACGTTCGCTGCGGCTGACCGACGGATTGGCCATGGTCGTGGGGATGACCGTCGGCGCCGGGATCTTTCGCACGCCCGGTATCGTGGCGGCGCGACTCGGCAGCCCGGGGCTCACGTTCGTGGTCTGGGTCTTGGGCGCCGCGCTCGCGTTCCTGGGCGCGCTGTGCTTCGCCGAGCTCACCACGCGCCAGCCCAACGCCGCCGGCAAGTATGCGTTCGTGCGCGAGGCGTTCGGTCTCCGCGCCGGCTTCGTGGTGGGCTGGGTCGAGGCTCTGGGCACCAACGGTGTGGCGATCGCCGCGATCGGCGTGGCTGGGGGGGAGTTCCTGGTCCGCCTCGCCGGCTGGCCGCCCGCGCTCATCGCGCCGCTCGGCGCGGGGCTGGTCGCGTTGTTCACGGGGATCAACCTCGTGGGCGTCGCGTCGGGGCGGTGGGTGCAGAACGTGGTGACCGCGGCGAAGTTGCTCGCACTGGGCGGTGTCGTGGTGATCGGGTTTGCGCTGGGGACGGGAGCTGGCTGGCACGGCGCGCTCCCCACGGCGCCGGTGGGGTGGGGCGTGTGGGTCGCCGTCGCGCTGGCGGCGCAGCCTGTCATCTGGACCTACTACGGGTATCCCGATCTCGCCAAGATCGCGGGCGAAGTGGTGGACCCGAGCCGCACGCTGCCGCGCGTGCTGTTGGGCGGGCTGGTCACGACCGCGGTCCTCTATCTCGCCCTCAACGCCGCGTTTCTTCAGGTGCTGCCGCTCGAGCGGATCGCCGCATCGAACCTGGTGGCCGCGGACGTCATGGAGTCCATCGTCGGGGCGCGCGCCGGAGCCCTCGTTGCCGGCCTGGCGCTGCTGGTCGTGCTCGCGTCCCTGAACGGCAACGTGTTCGTGACGCCGCGCGTGCTGTTCGGCCTGGCGCGCGACGGCCTGGCGCCGGGCGCCTTCGCCCGCGTCAACGCGGGCGGGACGCCGTGGGTGGCGATGCTCGCCATCGGAGTCTTCGCCATCGCGCTCGCCGCCACGGGGACGTTCGAGCTGCTGCTGGGCCTGGCCATCATCCAGGTCCTGCTGATCGACTCCTGGGCCGTGGTGGCGCTGTTTCGGCTACGCGCGCGCGACGGACCGGCGCCGTTCAGCGTGCCGGGCTTCCCGTGGGTCCCCAGGCTGTTCATCGCCGTCTACACGGCGCTGCTGGTGGGAACGGCGCGGGCGCAGCCCACGCTGGTCGCCGCGGCGCTGGCGATGCTCGCAGTGGCCTACGGGTTAAGTTGGACGGCAATAGGCGGCAATGGGCGGCACAGGGAGGCAAACGCGCCGTAGCTCCCTGCCGCCCCTTGCCGCCCTATCTTTAGGCTATGCCCCGCCTCGCCATCGCGCAGCTCCGCCCCACCAAGGGCGACTATAACGCCAATCTGCAGAAGATCGGCGGCGTGCTGGCGCAGATCGCGAAGCTCGATCCGCCGGTGGACTTGGTGGTGTTCCCAGAGACCGCCACGTCGGGCTACTTCGTCGAAGGAGGCGTGCGGGACGTCGCCGTCACGGCGGGAACGCTGTTCCGCGACCTCACCGTGGAGCACGAGGCCGCCGGTGCGCCTTCGGTGGACGTCGCCATCGGGTTCTATGAAGTCTTCCAGAATCACTTCTATAACTCGTGTCTCTACGCCTCCCTCGGCGGCAAAGACGCGGGCGTGCGGCACGTGCACCGCAAGGTGTTCCTCCCCACGTACGGGGTGTTCGACGAGGAGCGGTTCGTGGATCGCGGCCGCGAGATCCGGGCGTTCGACACGCGCCGGGGCAGGGTGGCCATCCTCCTCTGCGAAGACGCGTGGCACTCGATTTCCGGCACGATCGCGGCGCTCCAGGGGGCGCAGCTCGTAATCGTGCCCAGCGCGTCGCCGGCGCGCGGCACGGGGATGGACGAGGAAGGCGTGCGACTGCCGGCGAGCGTGGTGCGGTGGGAGCGTATCCTGCGGGGCATCGCCGACGAGCACGGCGTGTGGGTGGCGTTCGCGAGCCTGGTGGGGTTCGAGGGCGGCAAGGGCTTCCCCGGCGGCTCGGTGGTGGTGAGCCCGACCGGAGACATCGTGCTGCGCGGGCCGCTGTTCGAGGAGGCGGTGCTCACGTACGACGTCGACTTTGAGGAGATCACGCGGGCGCGAGCGGAGGCGCCGCTGTTGGCGGATCTCGAGGTCAACCTGCCTCACCTCGTCAAGAACCTCGCAAAAGGGGAAACGGGAAAGGGGAAACGCAAGCGGGCGGTCGTGCAATTCGACCCCGCGACCAACGGGACCGACGGTTCCCGTGTTTCGCTTCCCGCTGCCCGCATTCACGTGGTGGGGAAGGGTGTGGAGGAAGGAGATCCGCTCGCCATCGACACTGACTTGGCGCGCCGCTGGCTGACGAGCTTCCTCAAGGACGAGGTGGTCCGCCGCCGCGGGTTCGCCAGGGGAATCGTGGGGCTCTCGGGTGGTGTGGACTCCTCGCTCACCGCTTTCCTTGCGGTCGAAGCGCTCGGCAAGGACAACGTGATCGGCGTGCGGACGCCGTACCGCACCTCCTCGCCCGAGAGTCTCGAGCAACCGCTCCTGGTGACTCAGACGCTCGGCATCCAGTCGGTCACGATCGACATCACCGGGGCGGTGGACGGCTACCTCGCGCAAGTGGAGCCGAACGGGGACATCGATCCCACGCGCCGCGGCAACGTGATGGCGCGCGAGCGCATGATCGTGCTGTTCGACCTGTCGGCGAAACACAAAGCGCTGCCGATCGGCACGAGCAACAAGTCGGAGCGGTTGCTCGGCTACTTCACGTGGCACGCCGACGACACGCCGCCCGTGAACCCGCTGGGCGATCTGTTCAAGACCCAGGTGCGCGCGCTGGCGCGGCACGTGGGCGTCCCCGAGGTGATCCTCAAGAAGCCACCCACGCCGGACCTGGTCCCCGGTCAGACGACCGAAGGGGACTTCGGCATCAGCTACGACAAGGTCGACCGCATTCTCTACTATCTGATCCGCGGAATGAAGCCGGCGGAGGTGGTTGCGCGCGGCTTCACGCCTGAGGAAGTCGCGAAGGTCGCCGGGCGGCTGGAATCGACGCACTGGAAGCGCCGTCTCCCCACGGTGGCGATGATGTCGCAGACGGCGATCGGCGAATTCTACCTGAGGCCGGTCGACTACTGATGCCCAAGCACCCACGCGATTCCGAGACGATCATGTCCGAGCTGATGATGCCGCAGCACGCGAACATCATGGGCAACGTGTTCGGGGGCGTGGTGCTGTCGCTGGTGGACCGGGTCGCCGCGGTGGCCGCGATCCGTCACGCCTCGAAGCCGTGCGTCACCGTGTCGGTCGACAAAGTGGACTTCAAGGAGCCGATCCACGTGGGCGAGCTCCTGACGGCGTATGCGCGCGTCAACTTCACCGGCCGCACGTCGATGGAAGTAGGCGTCAAGATCATCGCCGAGAACGTGCTCACCGGCACGCGGCGGCACACCAATTCCTGCTATGTGACGTACGTGGCGCTGGATGAGCAGGGCGTGCCCACGCAGGTGCCGCCGATCGTCCGCGCGTCTAAACGGCGGGCCTCCCGGGTGATGGATCGGAGATTCGACACGGGCGCCGGTGAGTAGAGTCGTCGCCGTGTTCGGTGGCGGCGGAGCGAAGTCGCTCGCTCACGCCGGCGCCTGGAAGGCGCTGCTCGAAGCTGGCCTCCGTCCCTCTCACATCATCGGCACGTCGATGGGCGCCGTGATCAGCGCCGCCCTGGCCGCCGGGTCGAGCTCGGAGCGGCTGCTCGAGATCGCAGGGTCACTCGAGCGGAAAGACTTCGCCGCGCTCGACGCCTGGGCGCTCGCGAAGGGCGTGTTCGCCGGCAGCATCTTGAAGCCCGGCCCGTTGAAGCACACCATCGCGCGTCTCGTGCCCGCCACGTGCTTCGCCGACATGCAGATCCCCCTCACGGTCACGACGACGGACCTCGACTCGGGAGAGCTGGTGCTGTTCGGCGCGCTGGGCCAAGACGGGCCCCTGATCGATGTCCTGTACGCCTCTTGCGCGCTGCCGCTGTACCTGCCACCGCAAACGATCGGCGGGCGAAGGCGGATTGCGGGCCGTGCTCGGCCTCGAGGCGGCGCGGCGCGTCCCGGCCGATCTGGTGGTGGCGGTGGATGTGGGTCCGGGATTCGACGAGCCGCCGGCCACGAAGCAGGCGGCCGTCCCGCCGCTGGTGCGGGCGCACGGCGAGGCGGTCCGCGTGATGATGGCGGCGCAGACAGAGCGAGCCATTGCGGCGTGGCCGAAAGATGCTCCCAAACTGATCGTGGTTCGCGCCGTGGCCGAAAGGGAAGCGACCTTCGACGTCAGCTCCGGGCAAAGATTCTTCGATGCGGGATACCGGGAAACGAAGCGGGCCCTCGGCTGATACATTATCAACCATGCTCGCCCGAGAGATAATGATCCCGGAGCCGTTTGTGGCCGCGGCCGGCGCGACCAGCGCAGAGGTGGCGTTGCTGATGCGCGCCAAGGATATCTCGGTCGTGCCGGTGGTGGACAATCCCAAGGACCGGCGCTATCTGGGCACGATTTCCGACCGCGACGTCGTCATGGAATGCGTGGCGTCGGGTCACGATCCGAAGACGTGCAAGGTGCAGACGCACGCGCGCCAGGATACGGTTGTCGTAACACTCGATACGGAGCTGGAGGGATATAGGATCGAGCGGTTGGACGACAAAGACACGCATATACGCTCGACGATAGTCGTGGTAGATGGGAATAAGCGAGTCGTGGGATTTATCCCGCATCCAGAGTTTATTCAGGGCATCGTCATAGTAAGAGAGTAGCTGTAAGTGGGGAGTAAGGGGCTGAGTGGCTGAGGTGCGAAGTGGGCCCCAGGTATTAGGGTGCAGGATAGACTGCGCTATCGCTGATCTTCCGGAGCAACCCCCACAAGGTTTTCGCAGTCTCGGTCGCGATGGCATCGAGTCGTTCGTACTCCATGGGGTCGATAAACCCTTGCTCCTTAGCGAGCTCGAGGGCGGTTTGCGTCTCGGCGAGAGAGCCGCGCGCAGTATCGAGAAAGCGACGAAACTCCCTTGCTCCCTTCCGACCACTTCCTTCTGCAATGTTGAGCGGGACGCTGTAGCAGGCCCGTAGGAGCTGCGTCTTCAGCACGTTGCAGTCCTCAGCCGGAAAGCGCTTAGCCGCCTTCGCGCATTCGAGCGCAAGGCGCTGAGCATGTTGCCACACCTTGAGAGTTCGGTAGTTAGGCATGTGCCGTCGATAACCGGAGAGGGCGGCGAGTGGCGTACCCGATTTCTTCGGAGCGGGGCTTAACCTCGCACCCTGACACCTCACACTCGCTCGGCACCTTAGCCCCTTAGCCG
>WNFJ01034687.1_pt1 | contig 15021 bp, 16 predicted proteins | sample 5400461 | NCBI WGS metagenome assembly WNFJ01 (sample SAMN13153349, study PRJNA577476) | soil metagenome | isolation source: 115 cm saprolite on Douglas fir-dominated hillslope | place: USA:California | collected 2013-09-17 | reverse complement strand
GTTCTTGATGTAGTCGGCGTGGCCCGGGCAATCCACGTGCGCGTAGTGCCGGTTCGCCGTCTCATACTCGACGTGCGCCGTCGCGATGGTGATGCCGCGAGCTTTCTCTTCCGGCGCGTTATCAATCGAATCAAACGACCGGAACACGATCTTCGGGTTGTGCTTCTGCAATACCTTGGTGATGGCCGCCGTCAGCGTGGTCTTGCCGTGGTCAATGTGACCGATGGTGCCTACGTTGCAGTGCGGCTTATTACGTTCAAATTTCTCTTTCGCCATTTTTCTTCAAGCTCCGCGCATTCGTTCTTTAGCGTTTATCGCCACGGGCGCGTGAGCACCCAAAATCCTTACCTCCGGGCCGATCCTTGGTTTCTGGCAATAATCTCTTCCGCCACTGAGCGCGGCGTCTCTTCGTAACGCGCGAAGTGCATCGAATATTCGGCGCGGCCCTGCGTGCTCGAACGCATGTGGGTCGCATAACCAAACATTTCAGCCAGCGGCACGATGGCCTTGATTACCTGCGAACCGGCGCGATGCTCCATGCCTTCGATCCGGCCGCGGCGCGAACTCAGGTCGCCCATGATGACACCGGCATAATCTTCCGGCGTGACCACTTCAACCGCCATCACCGGCTCCAGCAGCACCGGTGACGCCTTGCGCGCGGCTTCCTTGAAAGCCATCGAGCCGGCAATCTTAAACGCCATTTCGTTGGAATCGACGTCGTGGTAGCTGCCGTCGTAGAGAATGGCTTTCACGTCGACCATTTCGTAGCCTGCGAGGACGCCGCCCTCCATCGCCTCCCGGATGCCCTGGTCGATTGGCTTGATGAATTCCTTGGGAACCGACCCACCTACGATTTCGTTGACGAACTCGTAACCCTTACCCGGTTCCTGCGGCTCCAGGCGGATCTTGGCATGACCATACTGACCGCGACCGCCGGTCTGGCGGATGTACTTGCCTTCCGCTTCAGATTTCTTGCGAATGGTCTCGCGGTAGGCCACTTGAGGCTTGCCCACATTGGCTTCGACCTTGTACTCGCGCATCATCCGGTCGACGATAATTTCGAGGTGCAACTCGCCCATGCCGCTGATGATGGTCTGTCCGCTGTCGGGATCGGTATGAACTTTAAAGGTGGGATCTTCCTGGGCCAGCTTGCCGAGCGCCATGCCCATCTTTTCCTGGTCAGCCTTGGTCTTGGGTTCGACCGCGACCGATATCACCGGAACCGCGAATGTAATGGATTCGAGCGCAATAGGATGGCTCTCGTCGCAGATGGTGTCGCCTGTCGAAACGTTCTTTAGGCCAACCGCAGCGCAGATATCGCCCGCGAGAATTTCCTGAATGTCTTCGCGCTTGTTAGCGTGCATCTTCAGCAGGCGTCCAATGCGCTCGGTACGTCCACGGCCAGCGTTCAGCACGGAATCGCCAGATTTAAGCTGCCCGGAGTACACTCGAATGAAGGTCAATTGGCCAACGTACGGATCGGCCATGATCTTGAAGGCCAGCGCGGAAAACGGTTCGTTATCGGCAGGCTTGCGGGTGATGGTCTCGCCGTTTTCGGGGTTTATGCCTTTCACCTCGCCGGCATCAATCGGGGATGGGAGATAGTCCACCACCGCATCCAGCAACGGCTGGATGCCTTTGTTCTTAAAGGCGCTGCCTACAACGACCGGAAACACTTTCAATGAAATTGTGGACTTACGCAAAGACGACCGCAGTTCATCGGCGGAAATGGTTTCGCCTTCCAGAAACTTGTGCAGCATCTCGTCGTCATTTTCGGCGACGGTTTCAACCAACTTAGCGTGGAAGGCCTCAGCTTTCTTCTGCAACTCGGCGGGGATTTCGCCGGTAACGTACTCGGCGCCTATGGTGTCATCTTTCCAGATGATCGCCTTCATGCTGATGAGATCTACGACACCTTTGAATTTATCTTCCTGCCCGATGGGAATCTGGATGGCAACCGGCTTGGCATTCAAGCGCTTGCGGATGGTATCGATGGCGTGCTCGAAATCAGCGCCCATCTTGTCGATCTTGTTAATGAAGCAAATTCGCGGGACACCATATTTATCGGCTTGCCGCCAAACTTTTTCTGACTGCGGTTGTACACCGTGGACTGCATCAAATACCGCAACCGCGCCATCCAGCACGCGCAACGAGCGCTCGACTTCGGCGGTGAAATCTACGTGTCCGGGTGTATCAATAATGTTGATGCGGATGTCGCGCCAGGTACAAGTCGTGGCGGCAGAGGTGATGGTGATGCCGCGCTCTTGCTCTTGCTCCATCCAGTCCATCGTGGCGGTGCCTTCGTGGACCTCTCCGATGCGGTGCGTTCTTCCGGTGTAGAAAAGAATGCGTTCGGTCGTAGTGGTCTTGCCGGCATCGATGTGCGCCATGATGCCGATGTTCCTGCACCGCTCTAATGGGACCGTTCTGGACACAGCTTTCTTTCTTTCTTCCTTGCGGGATTCCTGCTCGCCGACGATGTTTACTGAACTGCCCATGTAAATTCAGCTTCTAGCTATTAGCCATTAGCTCTTAGCTTGAACCGCTTAGCCTGAGCCAATGGCTAAGAGCTTATAGCTGGGTTCCTACCAGCGATAATGCGCGAAGGCCTTGTTGGCCTCGGCCATGCGGTGTATATCCTCTTTCTTCTTGATTGCGGCGCCACGTCCGTTGGCGGCATCGAGCAATTCATTGGTCAATTTGTCAACCATTCCCTTTTCGGCCCGCCCTCGCGAGTACGTCACCAGCCAGCGAATGGCGAGCGAGGTGCGGCGGTCGGGATTCACTTCTACCGGGACCTGGTAGTTTGCCCCACCTACACGCCGACTCTTGACCTCGAGCAGCGGCTTTACATTTTCAACCGCCTTCTTGAACAGCTTCAGCGGCTCGTCGCCACCTTTCTGCTGCAAGCGGGTCAGAGCTTCGTAAAAGATGCCCTCGGCGGTGCTTTTCTTTCCTTGCCACATCATTGAATTGACAAACTTCGTCACCAGGTCCGAACCATAAATCGGATCCGGTTCGACGGTCCGTTTGGCGATATGTCCTTTACGAGGCATGAAAGCTTTTAGCTCCTAGCTCTTAAGCTTCTAGCGTGAACCACTGCCGCCCTCGCCGGTTTTGGCCAACGACCAACGACCGACGACAAACGACTATTTCGGTCTCTTCGCTCCATACTTTGATCTTCCCTGCTTGCGGTTGGCCACGCCGACAGCGTCGAGTGTTCCGCGAATCACGTGGTAACGCACACCCGGCAGATCCTTCACGCGTCCGCCACGGATCAGCACAATCGAGTGTTCCTGCAGGTTGTGGCCGACGCCAGGAATGTAAGTTGTAACTTCGATTCCATTGGTCAGGCGCACACGAGCAACTTTGCGGAGCGCGGAGTTCGGTTTCTTTGGCGTTTGCGTATAGACACGCGTGCACACTCCCCGCTTTTGCGGGCAAGACTGCAATGCCGGACTGGCCGTCTTATAACGCGGCCGTTTGCGGCCATCGCGAACCAACTGGTTAAACGTGGGCACTCTGCTGCTCCTTGACGCTGCTTTTCCCGCGCGCACACAAATCGCCGCACGGATTCGCGATCGGTTCCTGTTTCCTGAATCTTTCGCAGGATTTAGGGCTGGATAGCTTCGCTACCCATGCTTCCGGCCACTCTAAGGACCGGGGATTTTTCTTTTCCCTTTGACAGATCTGACGACGGTGGCCCCACGCCCAGAAAATCCGGGAGGCGCTCCGTTTCGCCAGCATCGTCCCGCATAATCTCCCATGTTGGGAGCGGTTCGCGGAACGTTTCAGCGAGGGCGTCTTTAGCTCTAGCTCTCTAAAGACTCTTTCTTAAAGGCTAACTGCGCTTTCGATGTTCGCTACGCGCAAAGCGGACGCGAACACCAGGGTACAGGCAAGCCAAGGTTTACTCGCGGAACCTCTTCAATATATCAACCGTGAAACCGTATCGTCAACCGCATTCGATGTGCATCTCACCTTCCAGCGGCTTTTCAGCGTTTCGGATGTCAGAGGTTGCCGAAAGAATGATCAGCCTCTACACTGAGAGTTTTCCAGAACAACCAGGTCTTCATTCTTTCGTGGAAGGGTTCATGGGTAGGATCGTTTCCGGCACATCGCTAGCATATATCTTCTTAAGCTGCGTTTTTCTGGCCGCTTGCAGCAGTCCGAAGACGACCAACGTAGTGTTAAACCCGATCCCCTCCAGTGTCTCGCTTACCCCCAACCCCAATGTGTCGCTTGAGGTCGGGAAGACACAAATCTTCACTCCTGCGGCAAGGAGTGTCCTAGGAGTACAAGAACGTGAAGTTTTTTCGTTTCAATCGACTAACCCCGCAGTGCTGACCATCGCAAATAACGGAATCGCTTGCGCTGGGAGCTGGGACTCGTTGAGCACGCCTCAAGTCTGCAATCCGGGACAGGTTGGAGTAGCGCAACTCACCGCCACCGCGCAGGGTGTCAGCAGTCCCCCAGTCACCGTGTATGTGCACCAACACATTACGAGCGTCAGTCTCAGCAAGGCAGCCACCCAGCCGGCGACCCTGTCGGTCAACTGTCTGTCGGAGGGCGCGCCGGCGGGCCCCGAGAGCTGGCTGTTCGAGGCATTGGCGTTTAATGGAGGGGCGGACATAACATCGAGCGTCGGGCCATTTTCGTGGCAAGCCCTGAGTTCAAACGTGAAGGTAAGCGCTCCGGCAACAGGCGCGCCGTTGAATCAGGAAATAGTCACGGCAAGCGTGCCCGGCCAGACTCTCATCTTTGCTTCCGCAAATGGCATTAACAGCCAGCCCGCACTGGTAGAGACCTGCCCGGTGCAGACGATTTCACTCAGCGCGGTGGGGAATCCGGGTACTTCTTTCATTGTGAATACTGGAACTTCGACAACACTCAACGCCACGGTGACAGATAGCGTGGGAATGACACTTACGGGAGTCCCCCTGACGTGGAGTTCGTCGAATCCGATTTCCGCGAGGGCTTCGGGGGCGACCAGCACGGTCTTCGGCAGCGTGGGAACGGTGTCAGCTTCGGCTGTGGGGGCGGCCGCGGTGATCGCATCGTGCACGCCTCCTACCTGCAACGACGGGATCAAGCCGTCACTCCCAATTTATCCGCAGCCTGCGCCTCTAAGCACCGGCAGCGGCGCCATCAGCTTTACAGTGAGAAGCAGTACCAACCCTGCCAGCCCGACGCTCTACGTGACTACTACCGCATGTAGTACGGCGAATCCTACGAACGTGACCTGCAACCCAACTATAGTGCCGATTACCAAGGCTTCTTCGACCTCAGCCTTCAGTGCAGGTCGCCCACTCGCCCTGCCGTTCTCACCAAATTCCATGGTCTTCGATAGCAACGGCACTAATGCTTATCTTGGAGTCGATTCCTCGAACTTTGGGCAAAATGGACTGATGGTCTTCAGCGGTACATCGGTTTCTCGTTTTACCAACACTTTCGGAACGGTGCTGGCGGTTTCTCCAGATGGAAGATTGGTAGTTGTCTCCGACACCACTGATAAACCGAACCAAGTCATCGTTTTCGACACGACTAACCATACAGCGGCGCCGTTCTTATTCGATGGAGCTTCAGCAGCCGCGTTTTCACCCGACAATTTGAAGGCGTTTATCGTCTCCGGCAAGAGCTGCCCGGGCGCGAACTCCGTCGGCTGTTTGCTGGTTTATTCGAAAGTGGACGCCGCGCAAACGATTCCGCTGGCTGCGGCGGCGAATGACGTGACTTTCTTTCCCGAGGGAGCCTTCGCCTATTTGGCGGGGGGCCTTCCCTCTGCAGTGACGGTGCGCAGGACCTGCGACGATTCGTTGGACACCGGCGCCACAGTTACGTCCGCCGCCATTCCCGACCGGATTCGGGCTCTGCCCGATGCCGCGACGCTGCTGACGCTGGAACCACCGAACATCGACGTCATAAGCGCAGCGGGCGTGTCTGGCTCCAGTTGTCCTCCTACGATCACTAATTCGATTAGCTCTTTCAACTTGGGCCAGGGCGGATTCACTCCCACGCAGTTCATTGTCTCGTCGGATGGTGCGATGGCCTACATTCTCGGGGAAACTCAGCCCGGGGCGCGCCTGCCGTTCGTCATCGTTTTCCGCATCGCCGCTCAAACTTCATCCGTTATTTCTTTAGCCGGTAGTGCTACCCCGCTGAGCGCATCGCTTAGTCCTGCAGGTGATCTGCTATTCGTAGGCGCCAACGACGGCGCAGTCCACGTGATCGACACCAGCTCTCAGTCGGACCTGCAACAGATTACTTTTCCATTTCCAACGAATGAATTGTGCTTCGGCCCAGGAAGCCCGCCGACTGCTCTTCAGACTGTGGTGAACATTACCGCTGTATCGCTAAGCCAGAGCGGGCCAAACGTAACCTATACCTATACTCCCGTGTCGGGCCCCACTCTCCAAGCTGGGACGAGCATCGTGATTACCGGTATGTCGGATGTCACCAATGATGGGACTTTCGCCATCACCGGCGTAGGCAACGGAATTTTCACTGTGGCCAACGCAAATGGAGTATCGGCAACCGGTCAGAGCGGGACCGGCAGGGATGGCATTACTTGTAATCCTGATCTGGTCACGGTAAAGCCTTAGAAACTGTCGTTGGTCATTGGCCGTTGGCCGTCGGCGCAAAACCGTTTCGGAAGTTAGCGTTCCTCTGCGCCTTCCGCGGTTAAGCTTTCGTTTGTTCCAGGTCTTTGCCGACGCTATCCAAAACACCATTTATGAATTGCACAGATTCGAGGCTGGAAAACTTGCGCGCAATTTCGATGGCTTCATTGATAATGACGGCTCGTGGCGTAGCAGGAAAACCGATCAATTCCGCGACCGCTGCGCGAAGAATATTTCGATCCACGGCGGCCATGCGATCCATGCGCCAATTTTCGGTGTGCTCTTCAATCATCTTGTCGATATCTGTCGCGCGATCGCAGGCCACACGGAATAAGTCCTCGGCAAAGCCGTGCACATCGTCTGCAACTTCGCCGCGCCCATGCCAGAACGTATTGCGCACTTCTTCCGGAAGCTGCTTGCCAAGGTCGGCCTGAAACAGCATTTGCAGCGCCAGTTCGCGGGATTTGCGGCGGGTGCCCATGGGAGCGGTCGTTGGTCGTTCGTCGTTGGTCGTTGGCCAAGGCAAAACCGTCGCCGGCCTTCGGTCGTCCGTCCAATCGCAATCTCAGTTTACAGGAAGAGAAAATCTAGGATTCACTGCTTGCGTTTGCGTCGAGAAGTATCAGACCGAATCTTCCGGCCTTTGTCCTTGCTTTTGCCAACGACCAACGACCGACGACCGACGGCTGCTCTTTTGCCAACGACGGCTTTCTTCAGATTCGCCATCTCCACCGCTGCCAGCGCCGCTTCGAATCCCTTGTTGCCCATCTTCAGACCGGCGCGATCAATCGCCTGCTCAAGCGTATCGCAAGTCAGAACACCAAACGCATGTGGGACGCCGGTCTCCTGCGCCGATTGGCCAATGCCGCGTGTAACTTCGTTCACGATCACGTCGTAGTGGGCGGTGTCTCCGCGCAGCAGGCACCCCAGGCAGATGATGGCATCGTACTTCTTGGTTTCAGCAAGGGTGCGAGCGGCGGAGGGGATTTCGAAGGATCCAGGAACGCGGACCAGGTCAATATCCTTGAAGAATGGCTCTCCGTAAACAACGACTCCACATTTAACAAGACCGTCTATAGCACCGGCCAGTAGCCGTTCTGTGATGAACGCGTTGAATCGGCTAACTACTATTCCAAAGCTCTTCCCCCGCCCTTTCAGGTCTCCCTCCAGTGCCAGATAATCGAGGTCAGTTGCACGATGCGCGACACGTTCGCCGCCAATGCCGATCCTTGTGCCTCCCGGAAGCTTGACGACGAAATCTCGCATTGCGTGATCAGGCTCGGGTCCGGACGAGTCTCTAACCACCTCTAGATTGCATTTCTTCACGAGATCGAATGCCGTGTCCGGATCCTGCACCAGAAGAAATATATCGACCTCTCTGCCGTCCGGTTTGGGATAAAGAACCGCTAGGCTCAGCGTCTGTGGGTAAAAGTCCCCAAATGACTGTTCGCCAGTCTCGACCAACGTGCCTTTGTACAGACCCAAAGTTTCTAGCAACACAGTCATCAGCCGAAAATCCTTTTTCGACTTTGCGATCACCGTAATTTTGACGGCTTTGATCATGCCGCGACGTAACAGCGGCGTGGAAGAGCGGCGCTTTCAGCGCCGCGTTAAATCAAAAAAGACAATTACGCGGCCCTGAAGGGCCGCTCTTCCACGACTAACCTTCCGGAAGGACAATAATAAATGGGAATTCGTGAAATCCGCATGATTCGCGGCAAGGAAGTTACTTCCCTTTAAACTGCGCAGGCCTCTTCTCCAAAAACGCCGTTGCGCCTTCTTTCTTATCTTCCGTGGCACAGGCCGCCCCGAATAAGACTGCCTCAAGATAAAGCCCCTCAGCCAGCGTCATCTCCAAACCTTTGTTCACCGCTTCCATCGTGTACTGCACGGCCAGCGGCGCATTGGCGATGATCTTGGCCGCAATCGCTTCGCCACGCGGAATCAACTCCGCCGGCGCAACCACCGCATTCACCAATCCGATGCGATGCGCCTCCTGCGCAGAAATCATCTCGCCGGTGAGCACCAACTGCATCGCGACGCCCTTGCCTACCAGCCGTGGCAGACGCTGTGTGCCGCCGTAGCCGGGAATGATCCCCAGCTTCACCTCGGGCTGGCCGAGCTTGGCATTTTCGCTGGCCAGGCGCATGGTGCACGCCATCGCAATCTCGCATCCGCCACCGAGCGCGAATCCGTTGATGCAGGCGATCACTGGCTTGCCCAGGTTCTCGATCAGGTTAAGCACGCTCTGCCCGCGGTGCGTGTACTCTTTGCCCGAGACCGCATCGTGCTTGGCCAGTTCGCCAATGTCCGCGCCAGCAATGAACGCCTTCTCGCCCGCCCCGGTCAGAATGACCACCCGCACGCCCGCATCGTTCTTGATGTCATGAAACGCCGTCCGCAGCTCTTCCATGGTGGCCATGTTGAGCGCATTAAGCACCTTCGGCCGGTTCACGGTCACGTACGCAATTGAGTTTTTCTTTTCGAAGAGGATGTTTTCGAAGGTCATAGAATCAAATTCTTTGCCACGGATTTACGCGGATTTTCACGGATTTATTCAAGTTCATGAGGTTGTTGCGGCATTCAGGATGGCAATTGAGCTGGTCGCATTTCGGGCTTCTGCCCATAAGACCTCCGCACCGCCGGCATAAACAGGCACACCGAAATGATCGTCGACAGAACCGCCATTAACGCCGTGTCCCAGTCAATATTGTGCCAGCCGTCGTCGATCATGCTGTGAATCAGAATTCCCAGCATCACCAGATCGCCGAACAGCGCAACAAACCACCCCCATCGTCTTTCGCGCTGTAAAGCCCACCATCCGACTAGGGCAATGAGCCCAGGGCCACCTAAAACTGCCGATGCAATGATCAGACCTGTAGCGGCATCGTGTACCTCAAAGTGAATACCCCACCGATAAGCCAGCACCAGCACGTAAAGCGAGAACGCAATCAAAGAAAGCGCGAAAAAAAGTTGCATCGTTGTTACGAATCGAATCCAACCGGAGCGTTTCATGATTTCTCCGTGCCGCCCATGTCCCCAGGGTGAATCGAGTGGACAGGAAATTCTACTCTTTTGACTGCAAGCTGCATGGCGTCCCACGATCCATTCTTGTAAGGCGCGGGCGTAGCCGAGAATGGCCACGCATCAGCCTATAATTCCGCAATGCACGTCAGATATCGGAAACTCTTCGCTGGCGGATTGTTGCTGCTGGCGATCTACGCCCAAGCCCAACAGCCGCCCTCTGAGTTGCTGACCATCTCCGCAAAAGAACTGCCGAAAGCCTCGCTTTGGGAGCCTTACACCTTCCAGCTCCAGGCGTCGGGCGGAATCTCGCCTTATCACTGGCGGGTTATCAGCGGCTCACTGCCTCACGGATTGAGGCTCCGGGACCCCGGCGAGTTGGCAGGCATCCCAGACGAAGTTGCGCAGTTCGAATTCAATGTCCTCGTCACTGACAACTCCAGCCCTCCACAACAGCAGAAACAAAAATTCGTTCTAGCCATGGAAACGCCGCTCACGCCAGAGTGGGGACGCAAGGCTCGGGTAAATGGTCAGCGGATCGATGGCTCAATCAAAGTCTCCAATCGCACCGGTCGGGACTTCGATCTCACCGTGATTGTGCTGGCGGTGAACGACATAGGCCGCGCTACCGCGATCGGCTACCAGCACTTCCCGCTGAAGAAGGACACGCGGAACCTTGAGATTTCTTTCGGCGACACGCTTTCGCCGGGAAATTACGCCGTCAATGTGGATGTGGTGGGCGAGGAGACAATTTCAAACCGAATCTTCCGCGCGCGGCTGGTGACTGGAAAAGAGCAGGTGACCCAGGGGCCGTAGACAGAGGGCAGCGCCCTCCGCAGGGGAAGCTTAAAAGGCCGCTCGTTCAAGGGGGAGGAGCGAATCGAAGACCGGCCGCTCCCAAAAGACGAATGACGCTGCAATCTATATGGTGCACCAATGCGAACGCTGGCTCACCACAAAATATAAGAGTCCCGTCGGTGATGTTGATCTCATTCGTCTCGGCCAGTAGCTCGCTTTAGACCCTTGCCGACCTGCTTTGGTCGCTATCCTTGCGGACTGCAACCTGGCGATCGTTACTCGGGCTCCGGGCTTACCGCCAACCGGATAAATCAGTTCAACGCCTTCGGGACTCTATCCTGCCTTTGACTGGGCTTCCTGTTCTCCTCGACCAGCGCTTTGCTATAGAGCCTTACTAGCCCTCCTTCGGTCGTCTTGCAGGAGCTGCACGCTAGATGTATTGGTTGCCCAATCTTCCTGCGCTCCGCTCTTGCCTTCCGCCGAAGGTGACGTCGCTTGACCCCCGGACGCCGCACCAACCGGAAAAACTTCAGAAACTGTCAAAGAACAATTGTGTTTTACACCTTCTATTTTTTTGGTCAATAGAAAAAACAAATTTGTAAGTGCTTGGATTTCAATCGAGTGCAGCTCGTTCACAGGGGAGTGCAGCGGGAGTGGTGCAGGCGGGTTGCAAGAATTGTTTCGTGATGCGCGTCTGATGCCAATTCTGGCGCGTTTTGTGAATTCCCAAAATGGGTACAGCAGGTGAAGAACGATATTTCAGGCTGTGAAAATCACGAGACAATCAGGGCAGGGCGCGGAGTTTGGCTCCGGACACCATTCACCTGTTGCGGCGTTCTATAATGCTGCGGGTACAGTTCCAGCAAGGAGGAACTCATGGCCATTCCCGAGAAATACCGCGATCTGTTCACCAAGCGTGCTTTCGCCAGCCTCGCCACACTCATGCCAGACGGTTCACCGCAAGTGACGCCGGTCTGGTGCGATCTAGACGGAGACCTCGTCATCGTCAATTCGGCCCGGGGGCGGCAGAAGGACAAAAACATCCGCCGCGATCCGCGAGTAGCGCTGGCCATCATTGATCCCGAAAATCCATATCGTTATCTGGAGATTCGCGGGCGCGTGGTTGAGATCACCGAACAGGGCGCGGATGCGCACATCGACAAAATGGCGAAGAAATATCTTGGTGCGGACAAGTATCCCTACCGGCAACCGAGCGAAGTGCGAGTGATGTTCAAGATCCAGCCTGAGCGCACAAATACGATGGGGTGAGAAACGGCTATTGGCTATTGGCTCTTGGCCGAGAAACGTAAACGGCCGAGATTGCGGGAGCGCGTCTGGAGTTTGCGGAAATCCGTGTGGCCTCGTAGCACTCTGCTCTAAATGACAAATCCGATTACCCAACCCTTACAATCAGCACAGATCACACCCTCGCTGGATTTGCCCTGGGTGCGGTCGCAGTTTCCTTCTCTTTCGCAAAAAGTGAATGGCCATCCAGCGGCGTTTCTCGATGGACCCGGAGGGACACAGGTCCCGCAGCGAGTAATCGCCGCAATTTCAGATTATCTGTGTACCAGTAACGCGAACACTTGCGGGGCGTACGCGACTAGTCAACGCACGGACCGGATGATCGCCGGGGCGCGTGCGACGATGGCCGATTTCCTGGGCTGCGATGCGGACGAGGTCGTCTTCGGTCCGAATATGACCTCGCTGACATTTGCTATGAGCAACGCAATCGCGCGCGAACTACGGCCGGGAGACGAAATCGTGCTCACGCACCTCGACCACGATGCCAACATCTCTCCGTGGCGTGGGCTGGAGGAGCGCGGCGTCAAGATTCAGTTCGCAGACATTCGCCAAGAAGACTGTACGTTGGACATGGACGACCTCGCGCGCAAGATCACCTCGCGAACGAAGATAGTGGCGGCAGGATATGCGTCGAACGCCGTTGGCACGATCAATGACGCGAGGGCGATTGTGCGGCTTGCTCACCAAGCTGGCGCCATGGCCTACATTGACGCCGTGCATTACGCGCCGCATGGGCCGATTGACGTTCGCGAGCTGGATTGCGATTTTCTGGTTTGTTCCACTTACAAATTCTTCGGGCCACACATGGGCGTGCTCTACGGGAAGCGAGAACATCTTGCTCGGCTTCATCCCTACAAATTGCGGGCCAACACCAATGCCGTCCCGCAGCGTTGGGAGTGGGGCACGCTGAATCACGAGTGCATTGCGGGGATTACAGCGTGCGTGGATTACCTGGCGGATTTGGGAAGACAAGCCTCGGTTGGGATTCACACTGTACAGGAACAGGTAGCCCCGGACGTCCCTTCGGCAGGCTTAGGGCAGGCTCTCGTCCACGGTGGGCGGGTGGGGGCACCCGCCCCTACGCGGCACGATGTGCTGCAACTCGCCTATCGCGCCATTCGCTCGCATGAGCGCACGTTGATACAACGAATGCTTTGCGGCCTGCGCGACATCCCCGGCCTGCGACTGTACGGAATCAATGACCTCGCGCTATTGGATTCTCGGTGTCCAACATTTGCGGTGAGGATCGACGGAAATACTCCCCTGCAGCTGGCCACCAGACTTGGCGAACACGGCATTTTCACCTGGGATGGCAACTATTACGCAATCAATCTGACCGAACGGCTGGGTGTGGAGAAAGATGGAGGGTTCCTGCGAATCGGGCTGGTGCATTACAACACGGAAGAGGAAGTGGATCGCGTGCTGGGGGCGTTGCGTCACACGTAAGGCGTTCAGTTGATTCCTTCTTCCGTATCAGCGCGCTTGCTTGACCTCGATTTGCTCGCAGCCTTTGCGGTATTCGAGTTGAACGTGGCGACAGCGCGGCGGCTCGTAAGCTTTGTTCACCGCTTGCCCTGATTGTGATGGGGTTGGAAGGACGGGCGAGACGCTGAATTGTTTGGCACCGGTAATGGTCTCAGTTCCGCTTAAGTGAACCACTGTAGCCAGCGCCGCATTCACGTACTGCTGAGTGGCAACTTGCGCCAGTGGAGTCGAGTTCCGATGAGAGTTCGCACGGCGGCTATCGTCTCCGGTGAAGTCGTACCCACCGACCAGCTTTCGGTCTTCACTGTCCCATCGCTGAGCTGATAAATCACCGTATAGAGGGTGCCTGAAGGAGTCGCACCGGCATTGGGCGCGAGCTGCGCTATCAGACTGCCATTCGTTCCCAGAGTTACACTCTTGTTCCCGGCGGCGATGGTGCTCGAGTTTGCGGTGGTGAACGCCGGCCACGAGATCAGCATAGTTCCGCTAGCTGGGTTTCCATCTGCGCGATAGACTGTGTCGCTCACGGTCGTAAGGGTCGGGGTTTGGGCAGTCGTCCGCACGATTGGCAGAGCTAGGGCTAACACTAAAGACAGCGCCAAAAGAAAAAGCCGCCATTGCCGGCGGCTCGTGTGCAACATAATTCCTCCGAGTCTGGAAGTACAACTTGGAGCAGCTCTTAGTCTCCGGCCCTTACCTGCTGCTGCAAGAATTGTTCAACGCTGTTTACATACACTTCCGCAAAGTCCACAACCGGCCGGCGTGACGAGATTGTTTGCATCGCGTCTTCCAGTTGCCATCCCTGTGAACATAGCAGTGCCAAGGTCATCATGGCAGCACGGTGAACACCAGCAGCGCAATGGATGAACACTCTGGCGTTTTCGTCTCCCAGCGCTTCCTGTGCAAAATCTACGCCACGCTGGAAGAGGTTCGGGGACTTCGGCTGAAAATCATCATCCGTCGGATTCCACAGCACCTGGATCCCGTGGATCTCGGCAAGTGGAGTATCGTCGAACTCAACTTGCATATCAATGATGTGGGTGATGCCGGCACGAGCGACTTCTGCCATGTTCGCGGCCGTCCAAATACCACCGCCCAACCCGATTCGGTCCGTGATCCACGTGATGTCTATCCCCAAGTTCCTGTTTCTCCTGCCCGCGCGGTTGATTCTTTCGCTCCAAAGCTGTTTGGACCCCAGAACTCTCGTCTGGCGTTGTAGCGACTCTCGCAAGCGGGCTTCCGCATGCTTCCTCGAGCTAGTTTTCATTCTAAGGGATGGGACGCTGTGATTTGTTTCTTACTCTTGGCACCCTGTTCTTCGGGCGAAACTTCATGCAACCCTAAGTGATCGAGCAGCGTCCGGGCTAGCGATTCCTGCACCCGTGATTCATCCTGCGCCGCCGTGGGATAAAGTCCGATCATCTCGAACAGATACTTGATCGCCTGATATTGACCTTCTTCCTTCACCGCGTCGATTGCCTGCTGCACCATGGGAACCGCATTTTTCGCGACCAATTGTGTAATATTGTGTAATCTTCCGGCGCAGTCCCGAAAGGTCTGCGGGCAGTATCGGAGTTTTCTCTCGGCATAGTGTCGGAACAAGAAGAAAGAGCGCACCCGCAGGCGCGCTCTGTTTCCTTACTCTCTTTTTAGAATAGCATTCGCAATAGGCAATTGCGCCATACTTTGCAGAAATTTATTCAGCTGTAGTATTGCCTTACAGATGTTGGGGTTGCATCGCCAATAGCCGTTTGTTATAGGAGAACTCTGTTCCCAGTCGGGAAACTAG
>WNFJ01096046.1_pt1 | contig 15024 bp, 16 predicted proteins | sample 5400461 | NCBI WGS metagenome assembly WNFJ01 (sample SAMN13153349, study PRJNA577476) | soil metagenome | isolation source: 115 cm saprolite on Douglas fir-dominated hillslope | place: USA:California | collected 2013-09-17 | reverse complement strand
GCCCCAGCGGATAGGGCGTCATGATGTCATCGACGGATTGCGGCTTCACCGGGAGCAACCCCTGAGCCATCGTTTCTTGGCCGGACAGCACAAGCAAGGTCGCAGCCATGCAGGCGCCGACGAATCTGACCCCGCTCATTTTGATGCTCCGAGGGTTATCAGCCGAGGGGACGAACGCTACAATAGCAGAACCAGACGTCGGCACCAGGAGCGCAAGATAACGACAGCGTGTGCTCCTGCCAGAAATAAACCATCACCCGATAATTTGATCGACCGAAATGAGAGGCGCGACGATGCTATTAATCATGCTGCTGCTGGCCATTCATCTTCTCGCCGCCGTGTTCTGGGTCGGCGGCATGGCCTTCGCCTATACGGTGCTTCGACCCGCCGCGGGCGCGCTCGAACCTGCGGTGCGGCTGCCGCTCTGGCGGGGCGTGTTCGCCCGGTTCCTTCCCTGGGTGGGCGTGAGCATCGTGGCGCTGCTGGTCAGCGGGCTAGCAATGATGTTCCTCATCTTCGGCAAGCCTTCAAACGCTGCTCCATACGTCAACATCATGGCAACAACCGGCATCATCATGATGCTGCTGTTCCTGCATCTGATCTTCGCCCCCTGGCGGCGCTTTCGCGACGCGGTCGACCGCGGGGCGCTGCCCGAGGCAGCGCAGAGCCTCAATCAGATCCGCATTGTCGTGGGGATCAACCTGCTCCTCGGTGCTCTCACCATTGTTATCGGTGGCACCGGACGTTACTGGTGAGGAGCTCGATCGTAGCCCCGTTCATCGATCCGTAAAATCATCCATGGTGAATATCGGCACAAGCTCCAAATTCTCTTTTTTCAGGTTTGCCGCCGCGCCTCCGCCGCGATCGACGATCGTAAGGATCTTCTTGACGGTGCAGCCTTGATCCCTGACCGCGCGTACCGCCTTCATGACGGAACCGCCCGTGGTGGTAACGTCGTCGAAGAGAATGACCTTCGAGTTGGGGCGGAACTGACCGTCGATGAGATTGATCGCACCGTGATCCTTCGGCGCTTTTCTTACAAAGAACGCGTAAATGGGACGGGCCGGCCAGCTTTTTAAAGAGACGCTCACGACCATGGGAATGGCGCCGATTTCCAAACCGCCGATGTATTGAACATCGACATCGTCGGCGATCATTTCGAAAATGATGTCTCCCACGAGAGAGGCCCCTTCGGGATGAAACATCGTCTTCTTCATGTCGAAGAAGAAGCCGCTCCGTTGCCCTGATGCGAGAGTAAATTCCGCTCCCGTCAACAACGATTCAGCCTTAATGATTTGCAAAAGCCGCTCCCGGCGGGAGTCGCGAATGTGCGGGTCCGGGGCTGGTTTTCTTTGAAGCATCCTTCGCTCCAGTTGGTCCACGGTATCGGCTGCGAGGTCTTTCTCAAGAGCGCCCCGCGGAAGGAGAGGGTCCGGCGGAGAGTTCGGCAAGTTTGTGTCGTTTGGCACAGAAACTCAGGATGTGCGCTCGCTCGTACTCCTAGTACAGCCAATATGGATTCCATGGCAAGACGGGCTTGAAGCGGCACCAGGACTCGCGATGCGCGCATGAGCTTCAGCCAACCTATTGTACCGGCTTCCTTTTCCGGGCGTGTCCTGCCGGGCTTTCCGGACGCCGCAGCTGCAAAAAGCGGTTGATAGTTCGTGTCCGTCGACATCCGTCGGCATAGCCCTCGCCTCGGCACCTGCGACATTTGCTCGACAATCGCCTGCTCGCTTCATCTCTCGCCGGTAGGGATCGGGTCGATTGTCAGCATTCACTCAAATACGGGGAGACTCGGGGGGCGCCCGTTAATCGGCAGATAACATACCGGGAGTATGGCACTTGAGCCCGGCACAGCTTGGCACGGATGAGGAGCCAGGGCCATGCGACAAGAGCACAGACTCTCGACATTCGACCAAGAGGCGGCCCGCTGCCTGCCGGGCTTTCTCTACTGTTTCAATATCGCCGATCTCAAACGCCGGAATAGCCATTTGGGCCATCTGGTCGGCGACAGGGACATCGAAAAGCTGGACCGCCTGCTCAAGGAACTCGCTTCCGACACCGCGATCGTCGAACGGACCGACGGCCAGAGGTGGTTCATGCTCGCGCGGCGAAACGAGAATAGCCGCGTCCAGGCGATTCTCGACCGCTACAAGCGGACCGACCGATTCTCCGCGGGTTGGCAGGTCGAAGCGACGCGGGGCGGCACGGAAAAAAACGGCCGACAAACCGTTCCGACCGAAATCAGCCGCGCCGTCCGATGCCTCTATGCCGAGGTGAAATCCCCGGCCGAGCTCACGGCGGCGATGACGACAATCAAGGACAATGACTACAGTTTGCCGGTCAACCGGCCGCTTCTTCTGTCAACACTCCCAACGCTCGCGCGAAAGAGCTGGCGCTGCGTTGCGGCATATCCCGAGCAAGAGCCCGCCTGCCCGTTTTGCCAGGGGCGCGATTTTGAATGGGAAGGCGGCGACGGATCCTACTACTCGGGTGACGGCACATGCCGAGCTTGCGGCGCAGAGATCTCCATCCGCGACATATCGGACCTGGCGCACCACTGAGGAGGCGAGAATCAAAATGACTGGCGAGAACGAAAATGCAGCCTCCCCTGCCGGGCGCCTGCGCGTCTGGTCATATGGCCGCATCTGGTCGGCGATCACGCTGGCGGCGGTCCTCGTTGCTTTCCTGCACGACAGCGAGCCGTTCTTGCGGACCGTGCAGCAAGCGGACTACGCCATTGCCGACGCGATCAAGGGCGTAACGCCGCGCGTCTTGATTGACGGCTTCAATGCGCGGGCTGCCGAGTGCAACTACCGTTGGCTGGTTTACTGCGCCGCCACGCCCTCAAGGCTCGACTGCCTTCGTTCGGATGAGCCCTCCTGCTTTGCGGGTCCTGACCTCGACTGGAGCTTTCAGGCGACGGCCTGGCGCACCATTACACGACCTGGTATATGCTCAAGAAGGCTTGGCACGATGGCTATGTGCCGCTCGCGCTCCTGATCGTGTTCATCGTCATCAATGTCGTGGTCACCACGCGTGTCCCGGTCGTTTTCTGGCCGATTTCCCTGCCGCTGACCACGGCGCTCGCATCCGGCTTGTTCTGGCTGGTGCAGCAGGCATTGCTGCTGGGGACCGGCACCGTGGGGGTCTTGATCCAGATTCTTCTGCCTTCGTATTTTGTGCCTTCCTTCATCGTCACGGCCTTCGAATCCATTCACCGAGTCCACGAGCTGCACGAGATCGGCCGCAAGTCCGCCGAGGTCATGGGAAGAACGCCCGATATTTGAGCCTGAAGCTAAATTCGATTCTAATGCGAGCTGCGCCCGCGACGAATTTTCAGGGCAGGTGGTGCCGCAAGAGGGATTCGAACCCCCGACCCCATCATTACGAATGATGTGCTCTACCGGCTGAGCTATTGCGGCGAATTTCGCCGCTCCTGATATCGGTTGCGGCGCGGCTTGGCAAGAATGCCGGGCAGACCGCAGCCATCGGCATCGGAACCGCGCCGTCATTTGAACAGCGCCTTGAGCCGGTCCCAGCCGTTCGGTGAGGGCGGGGGCGGATCGGGGAGCGGCTCGGTTTGCGGCTCGCCGTCCGGGCCCGGATCGTCGGGCGCGTGGAGGAGCGGGATCAACTTCTCGAAATTCGCCGCCGGCGCTGCCGGGGTGGCGTTGCGAGCCGCGGTGGTCGGCTCGGCCGACACTTCGGGGCGAGGCGCTTCGGACGGCGGTTGAGCGGCCGCTGCACCGGCCATTGCGATTTCCGGTGCAGGCGGTGCCGCCGGGGCCTGGATCGCGGCGCCTTCCTCGCCGGCCTCGATCACATCGCCGGCGCCGATGCCGCCGCCGCCGATTTGCGCGAGCGGCTCCATCCAGGCAAAGGCATCGAGCCGGCCGGTCACCGGCGAAACCGGCATCCAGCGGTCCGACACGAAGCCATCGGCGGTCCAGGCCGGGTCGCGCCGCGCCCGCACCGCGCGCGTCATCCATTCGCGCGCGCGGCCTTCGTCGCCGTGCTCGATCTCTTCGAGCTTGGCGAACAGCATGGCGACGCGCTGGGTCGGCATGGCGGCCAGCGGCGCCAGCGCGGCGCGCGCGATGACGAATTCCCGCGCATCGAGCGCGGCCTGCGCGACCGCCAAGGCGCCCTCCATATGGCCGGGCGATTTCTGCGCCAGCGCCTGCACCCGGGCGAGCCGGTCGCGGGCGGAATCGCCCGGCCGCAGATGCGCATAAGTGTCGGCGAGATCGGGATGCGCATTGGCCTTCCATGCGGTCTCGATGATGCGGGCGGCCGCGCGCAGCTCGCCGGCCTCGCCGAGGAGCCGCCCGGCCAGCGCCGCCGCCGGCACCAATGTGGGGGCGAGCTTGACGGCGCCGAGCGCCAGCGCCCTCGCGCTGGCGCGATCGGTCGGCTCGGCGGCGAGCGCACGCGCGGTCAGCAGCACCGCGCGCTGGCGCTGGTAAGCCGGCTTGTCGATGAGGCCGCTCTTCTGGTTGCGTTCGAGCCGCTCCAGCGCGCCGGTCCAATCGCCGGCGGCGCAGCGGAAATTCAGCACCGCATGGCCGGCCCACGCCGGCACCGTGTGGCTCCGCGCCGCCTCCTCGGCGATGAGCCTGGCGGTCGCCGGATCCTGGCGCCGCTGCGCCTCGATGAACAATCCGTGCAGGCCGAACAGTCTTGTGTCGTCCCGCAGCGCCATCGCCTTGAACCTGCGCTCGGCAGCCGCCCGATCACCGGAGAGTTGCGCCGACTGCGCGCCGAGCAGAAGCGTCAGCGGCTCGCCGGGCGCGATGCGGCCGGCCTCCTCGGCAAACTTGCGGGCCGCGCGCGCATCGCCCGACCCGACCGCGATGAGGCCCTGCGACAGCGCCAGATAACCGCGCCGGCCCGCCCGCATGCGCAGATGCTGCCGCAGCGCCGCCGGCGAACGCACGACCGCGCGCAGGATGGACCAGGCCAGGACCGCGAGCGCCGCCACCACGGCGACGGCGATCACCAGCACGGCCACTGAAGTCTCGATGCGCTTGCCCTGCCAGATGATCATGACCTCGCCGGGCCGGTCGGCGAGCCAGGCCGCGCCGAACGCGAGCGCGCCGATGGCGGCCAGAAAGATGACGACGCGGATCATGGGGGCGACCGCCTCAACGGGACCGCTGGGCGAGCGCCGCGAGCGCATCGGCCGCGAAAGCGCGGCTCGCCGCGAAGGCGGCCGCGCGCGCCTGCGCCTTGCTGATCCAGGCCTGCGCGGGCGCCCGCACGGTTGCCGGAAGATGGCCGAGCTCCGCCAGCGCGCCCGGCACGTCGCCGCGCCCCGCCTTGATCTCGGCGCGCGCAATCACCGCCGCCGGATCGTCACCGGCGACTTCCTCGATCGGCCGGATGCGCACCAGCCGCTCCGCATTGGCCTCTAGCTTCTCCAGGAAGCCCGATTCGGACGGCACCGCTCCGGCGGCCCGCAGCAGCGCCGGTTCAAGGCTTGATAGCTCGCCCGCGAGCGCGCCGGCGCCCGGCACGCCCGTGGCCGCGAAGCCTTCGAGCGGCGCCAGCGCCTTGGTGTCGGGGACTTGCGATCGCGCGGCCTTGAGCTCGGGCTCGAACGGTTCGCCGCGCTCGACCGCGGCCGTGAGCGCGGCGGCGATGATTGCGGTGCGCACGGCACGGTCGTTCGAATTCTCGGCGCTGCGCTTGGCCTGCTCGGCCGCGAGCGCCTTCTCCATGGTCTTGGCGCTGCCTTCCAGCGCATCGACCCGATTGGTCAAGGCCGCGATCGTGGCCGCAGTCTCGCTCGATGTCGCGTCGGACGCCGCGTTGGATCGAGCATCACGCGTGTCCGAGCGCGCGAGCTTCTGGTTGAGCTCGCTGAGCGCCGCCGCATTGGCGGCGGCCGCGCTTTCGCTGCGCTGCCCGAGCGCGCCGACCGTTTCGCTCAGCGATTTCAGCTGCGTTTCAATTGCCGCGATCCGGTTCGCCAGCGCCGGGTCGGGCGCGGGCCGCGGCGCCGCCAGCAGCTGGGCTATTTGAGCCATCTGTGCTTCGAGTTTTTGCAGCCGGTTCGCCAGATCGCCGCTGGATGCGGCATTCGCAGCGTCGGCGGGCGCATGGCCGGCGAGGTCGGCGACCTGCCGTTCCAATTGCGCAATCCGCGCAGCCGCCGCGCCTGAATCGTTGCCTTGACCGGCGCCCAACGCCACCACCCAAACGACGCCTAAGGTCACGATCGCGCCCGCCGCGCCGGCGCCGACCAGCGGCCAGCTCACGGACGCGGCCAGCCCGGAAAGAAACCGGTGCACGGCGGATTTGGGAGGCATTTCGGCCGCGGTATCTTGATTGGGTGAAGACTGCGCGTGCGGCGATGCTGGCTCGGGGCCGGCGGCGGCCGCCACCGGTTCGCTACCAATTTCGGTGGCCTCAAGATCGATGGTCGGCGCCGGGCGTCGCCGATCGGGCTGCCGAGGGGCTCCCGGGGGAGGCGGCGTTTCGTCGGCCATGTCTTTTTCCTTGGGCCATCCTTTGGGCGATTCGCCCGATCCAAGCGCCATTTTAGCAAATAGGGAGGCGCGGGCACCGCGGCAATCGAAAGATTGTTTCGCGCTTGTCCCGGGCTTGACCCGGGACCGTTCCAACCCCTCTCCCCGCGAAAAGCGGGGATCGTCCCAACCGCCAGAGTCTGGAACGGTCCCGGCTCAAAAGCGCGTTCACGCGCGTCTTCGACGCGCTATGGCCGGGACAAGTCCGGAACGATCCGGCTCTGCGCTGCACCGCGTCCGGGAAAAAGGATGGCAGGCGCACGCGTGAAACACACGGCTACGCTCTCAAATCGATCAGCTCGATCAGCGCGCTTTCCTCCGGGCGGGCGGCGATGCGGATGGTCTTTGCCCCGGCCGCCACGAGCGGTTCGGCGATTTGCCGCGACAGGCAATAGTGCGACGGCGCCAAGGCCCGGTCGAGCAGCGAGGCCGCGCGCGCGCAATCGATGTAGGCCTCGGCGCTCCGGCGCGAAAAATGCAGCACGCCGTCGATCCGCCCGGCCGCAAGCGCCGCCGCGATGGCGGGCGGAAATCCGTCCGTCTTGACGGCGCGGTAGACCACCGCGGTGGCAACGATCCGGCCGTCGGCCGCCAGATCGCCGGCGAGATCGCCGCTGCGATCCTGGCCCGCGAGATGGAGCAGCGGACCGCGACTCGCATTTTCGCCTTGGGCCCATGCACGAATCTGCTGCGCCAATTCCTGCACATTGCCGCCGGCCGCGATCACATCGAGAAAGCCGGCGGCGCGGGCCGCCGCGGCGGTGCGCCGGCCGACCGCAAAGAGCGTGAGTCCCAACAACTCGGCGCGGCGCGGATGCGTCTCCATGGCGCGCAGCGCATTGGTGCTGGTGACCACCAGGGCCGACCACGGCCCGTGGCCTAGTTCCGCAGCGGGAATCGATTCGATGCGCAGCAGCGCTGCGCTGTCGACCTGATGCCCGTGGCGGCGCAGCGCCGCCGCCGTGCGTTCCGCGTCGGGCTGCGGACGGGTGACCAGCAGCCGCACGGATCACGACGCTTCAAGAAAGTTGGCGCCGGCGCGACCCTTGAGCTCGGCTCCAGCATCGGCGCCCAGCGCCGCCGCCTCGCTCGCCATGCCTTCGCGCGTGCATTCGAAGGAGGCGCTGCCGTCCGGCTTGGCAATCAATCCACGCAAGCGCAGCCACCCCGCCGCGATGGTGGCATGGCCGGCGATCGGGGTCCGGCACGAGCCGTCGAGCACCGCCAGGAAGGCCCGCTCGGCGGTAAGCGCGGTGGCGGTCTCCGCATGATTGATGGTGTCGAGGAGCGTGCGCGTCGCGCGGTCGTCCGCGCGCGTCTCGATGGCCACGATGCCCTGGCCGACCGCCGGAAGAAATTCGTCGACCGCAAAGATGCTGCTGGCCGCGTGGGTGAGCCCCAGGCGCTTCAAGCCGGCGAGCGCCAGCAGCGTGGCATCCACCGCGCCCTCGTCGAGCTTGCGCAGGCGGGTCTCCACGTTGCCGCGGATCGGAACGACCTCGAGATCCGGCCGCAGCCGCTTCACGATCGCCTGCCGCCGCAGCGACGCCGTCCCGACCACGGCGCCGGCAGCCAATTCGCGCAGGGTCTTGGCCACCCGGCTGATGAAAACGTCACGGGCATCTTCGCGGGGAAGCACCGCCGCGATGGTCAACCCGTCCGGCAGCACGGTCGGCATGTCCTTGGCCGAATGCACCGCAAGGTCGATCGCGTCGGCGCCCAGCGCCTCCTCGATCTCCTTGGTGAACAGGCCCTTGCCGCCCGCCTGCGCCAGGGTCCGGTCCTGGATCATGTCGCCGGTGGTGCGAATGACCGTGAGCGCGATGCGCTCCTCAGCCACGCCCTGCGCGGCCGCAAGCCGCGCCCGCACCATCCTGGCTTGGACGAGCGCCAGCGGGCTGCCGCGCGTCCCGATCCGCAGTACGGCCGCTGCCGTTGTGGATTGCGCCGAGGATTGCACCATATGACCCCGCAAGATATTCGATCGTTATGACTTATTCTATCGGATAGACTCTTGTCATGGCCGGACTTGTTCCGGCCATCTCGATAAGGTCAAGCGCGGTGCCTTACCTATCGAGATCGCCGGGACATAAGGGTGTTTACGCCCGTCTTCGCGGGCTATGCCCGGCGATGACAAGACCTAAGGGATCGCCCGATGGTGGTGCTCGGCATCGAAACGACCTGCGACGAGACCGCCGCAGCGGTGGTCGAGCGGCCCGATCTCGGGCGCGGCAAGATTCTGTCCAATATCGTGCTGTCGCAGATCAGCGAGCATGCCGCCTTCGGCGGGGGGGTGCCGGAAATCGCCGCCCGCGCCCATGTGGAGGCGCTCGACCTCATCATCGCCAGGGCCATGGCCGAGGCCGGGCGCAGCTTCAAGTCCCTTGATGGGATCGCGGCCGCGGCCGGGCCCGGGCTGATCGGCGGCCTGATCGTCGGACTCACGACCGCCAAGGCGATCGCGATGGTGGCCGAGCGGCCGCTGGTCGCGGTCAATCACCTCGAGGCCCACGCGCTCACCGCCCGGCTCACGGACGGCATACTGTTCCCGTACTGCCTGTTTCTGGCTTCCGGCGGCCATACCCAGATCGTCGCGGTGCGCGGGGTCGGCGACTATGTGCGGCTCGGCACCACGGTCGACGACGCGATCGGAGAAGCCTTCGACAAGACCGCCAAGCTGCTCGGGCTCACCTATCCGGGCGGCCCGCAGGTGGAGCGGGAAGCCCTTGACGGCAATCCAGCACGCTTCGCGCTGCCGCGGCCCATGCTGGGCAAGCAAAACGCCGATTTTTCCCTTTCGGGATTGAAGACCGCGTTGCGGCTCGAGGCCGAGAAGATCGCTCCCGTCAGCGCGCAGGACGTGCGCGATCTCTGCGCCTCGTTCCAGCAGGCGGTGGTGGACGTGGTGGCCGACCGGCTGCGCAGTGGCCTGGAGATGTTTCGCGCGCGTTTCGGCGTCCCAACCGCCTTGGTGGCGGCCGGCGGCGTCGCCGCCAATGAAGCCATACGCAAGGTGCTGCAGCGTGTCGCCTTCGAGGTCGGCACTGCGCTCGTTGTCCCGCCCGCGGAACTGTGCACCGACAACGGCGCCATGATCGCATGGGCCGGGGCCGAGCGTCTGGCGCTCGGTCTGCGCGACCCGCTCGACACCGCTCCGCTCGCGCGCTGGCCGCTCGCCGACGTGCGCGGGCCGCCCGCCGAAACGGACGAGCCGGTATTGGTGCCGGCGCTGGGCGCGTCCAAGCAAGCCTGACGGGGTCCCGATGGCGTTCGAGCGGATCGCGATCGTGGGAACAGGCGCCTGGGGAACGGCGCTCGCCAATGCGATGGCGCGCGCGGGCCGCACCGTGACGCTCGCCAGCCGCGACCAAGCGCGCGCCGATGAGATCGCACGGGCGCGCGCGAGCCCACGCCTTCCGGGCAGCCGGATCGAAGACCGGGTCGCGGTCGCGGTGGCCGGCGCAGCCGTCTTGTCGTCCCAGGATGCGATCCTGCTGGCGGTGCCCGCGCAGCAATTGCGGGCCGCCGCCCGTAGCGTCGCGCCGGCGCTGGCGCCCGGCATTCCGGTGATCGCCTGCGCCAAGGGCATCGAGCGCGGCACGCACAAGTTCATGACCGAGGTGATCGCCGAGTGCGCGCCGGCCGCAGCGCCCGCAATCCTCTCAGGCCCGAGCTTCGCCGAGGAGGTGGCGCGCGGACTGCCGGCCGCCGTGACGCTGGCGGCCCAAGACGAGAGCCTGGCCGCCGCGCTCGCGCGCGCGCTCGGCTCGGCCACCTTCCGTCCCTATCATTCCACCGATGTGCGCGGGGTCGAGATCGGCGGAGCCGCCAAGAACGTGCTGGCCATCGGGGCCGGCATCGTGGCCGGCCGCGGGCTGGGCGCCAGCGCCGCGGCGGCGCTCACCACCCGCGGCTTCGCCGAGCTCTTTCGATTCGGCCGCGCCTTGGGGGCGGAGCCGGAGACCTTGACGGGTCTCTCCGGTCTGGGCGATCTCATTCTCACCTGCTCGAGCGCGCAGTCGCGCAATTTCTCGCTCGGCATCGCCCTCGGGGAGGGACAGACGCCCGCGCAGGCGAGCGCCGCGGCCGGCCTCGCGGAAGGCGCGTTCACGGCGGCGGCTTTGGTCGAATTGGCCCGCGAGGCGAGCGTCGAGATGCCGATCGCCACCGCGGTCGCGGCCATTCTCGATGGCTCATTGGGCGTGAATGAAGCGATCGAAAATCTGTTGACGCGCCCGTTCCGAGCAGAAGGATGAAACCGATGGCCTATTGGCTCTTGAAGACAGAACCCGACACGTTCTCCTGGGACCACCAGGTCGCGCGCGGCGCCAAGGGCGAGCCCTGGACCGGCGTGCGCAATTTCACGGCGCGCCGGTATCTCAAGGAGATGAAGAAGGGGGATCATGCCTTCTTCTATCATACCGGCGACGAGAAGCAGGTCGTCGGCATCGCCGAGGTCATCCGGGAATCCTACCGGGATCCGACCGATGCGGAAGGAAAATTCCTTGCCGTCGACGTGAAGGCGGTCGAGCCGCTGCCAACCCCGGTGACGCTCGCCGCCATCAAGGCGGAGCCGCGCCTCAAGGACATGGCACTGGTCAAATATTCCCGGCTCTCGGTGCAGCCCGTCACCGCGGCGGAATGGAAAATCGTCTGCCACATGGGCGGCAAAAAAGGATAAAATCGATGGCGTGAAGAGCAAGGGGAATCATCCGGGGGGAATCATCAATGACATTCGCCGGGTTGAACTATCTCGCCGTCGTGATCGCCGCCATCGTGGCCTGGGTGGCGGGTGCGGTCTGGTACATGAGCTTGGGCAAAATCTGGACGGCGGCGCAGGGCCTGACGCCGGAGGAAATGCATGCGAACAGGAACAAGCCGGGCGCCTACCTACCGTTCATCTATGCCTTCGCCGCAGAGCTGGTCATGGCCTGGGTGCTGGCCGGGTTGATGGCTCACCTCGGCGCCGGACAGGTGACCTTGTTGAATGGCGTCGTCTCGGGCGCGTTCTGCTGGCTGGGATTCGTGATCACCACGATTTTGGTCGGCAACACCTTCGCCAGGCGCGACATGCGGCTGTTATGGATTGACGGCGGCCACTGGCTTATCGTTCTCGTGCTGATGGGCGCGATCATCGGCCTCATGGGGGTGTGATCGGGGGCGGGCCTGCGGCGCCACGAAGCTCGGTGTCGAGCAAAACTTGGGGTGGAAAAAAACTCGAGGAGCTAAAAGCCATGCACACTCGCCTTCTACATTTCACGTTGCTCGCCGCGTTTGCGGGGTTCGCCGGCATGGCGACGTTTGCGGCGCGCACCGCCGCGCAGGATCAGGCCAATCCGGCGGATGCCGCGCCGGCGCCCTTCTCACCGAACATGGGCGACATGATGAGCATCCTGATCCAGCCGCGCCATGCCAAGCTCGGCCTCGCCGGCAAGGCGGAGAACTGGGTGCTTGCCGGCTATGTCTTGAAGGAGCTGCAACAGGGCTTCGGAACCATCAGCAAGGTGATCCCGCGCTGGAAAGCCTTGCCGGTGTCCGAGCTGGTCGATGCCGCCTTGAAGCAGCCGTTCCAGGTGATGGATTTCGCCATCAAGGCCGGCGATACGCGCCAGTTCGCCGAATCCTTCGACAAGATAACGGCCGGATGCAATGCCTGCCACGCCACCGCCGATCAGAATTTCGTCGTCATCAAGACGCCCGACGCCTCGGCGTTTCCGAACCAGGAATTCCAGCCCGGCAAGCGGTAGGCAAATTCACTCCACCCTCAAACCGACGGCTGCGATCACCTTGCCGTATTTGTCGTCGTCGGCGCGGATGCGGGTGGCGAATTCGGCTTGCGTGGTGATGTAGGGATCGCCTGAGCCGGCGGCGGCGAGCTTGTCCATCACGTCAGACTGCGCCAGCACCGCGTTCACTTGCGTGCGCAGCCGCGCGACGATGTCCGGCCGCGTTCCGACCGGCGCGAACAGGCCTTGCCAGAGGGTGACCTCGTAGTCCGGGTAGAATTCGGCGATGGAAGGCAGATCGGGCAGCGCGGGCGAGCGGGCGCGGCCGCTGATGGCAAGCCCGCGCAGCTCGCCCGATTGGATGAGCGAAGCGACCGAGCCGCCGCCGAACATGACCGCGACGTCCCCGGACATGACCCCGAGCGCGGCGGGCCCGCCGCCCTTATAGGGCACATGGGTGAGGTCGATGCCGGCCGTCCGCTTCAACATCTCCATGGCCAGGTGATGCTCGCTGCCGTTGCCGATCGAGGCATAGAACAAGGGCGACTTGGCGCCGCGGGCAAATTCGATGAAGTCGCGGAAGTTGAGCGGTCCGAGCTTGGGATTGGTGGCGAGCAGAAGCGCGTTCGACACCAGGCTCGCCACCGGCAACAGGTCCTTGAGCGGATCGATCGACATCTTGGCATAGAGATGCGGGTTGATGCCGAACAGCGCGCTCGGGCCCAAAAGCAGCGTGTGGCCATCCGGGTTGGCGCCGGCCACGAGCTCGCCCGCGAGATTCCCGTTCGAGCCCGGCCGATTCTCCACCACCACCGGCTGGCCCAGACGCGCCGCCAGCGGCAGGCCCACGGCGCGGGCCACCAGATCGGCGGCGCCGCCCGGCGGATAGGAAACCAGCAGCCGGATCGGCCGATTGGGGTAGGGTTGCGCCCAGGCGCTCGTGAAGGCGGCACTCGCGAACGCGATGACGAAGGCCGACAGTATGATCCGCAGGCGTGACATGACGGGCCCTCCTCGGAGGCGGCGCAAGTGTAGGGCGGAACTTGCCGTGTTGGAAACCGGAACGACCCGGCGGCCATGACGTCCGCGATTCACAGGTCTGACAGTCTTACCCGAACGCTCTCCCAAGGTCGTCCCGGCACGATGTCGTCCCTGCGAAAGCAGGGACCCATACGCCGTACCGCCTCGATTGGCCGCGGCGTATGGGTCCCGGCAGCCAAAGTCGAGTTTACTCGACTTCGGCCACGTCTTTAGATGACCAAGTCGGGCAAGCCCGACTTGGTGCGGCCGGGACGACGCATGCATGCCGGGCGCGTTCGTGGGGGACGACCCTCGCCGAGGCGCGGTCCAACGCCACGGTCTTGTGGCTCGTCGCGGGACCATCGCATAATGGCGCAAACACCCGGAGGAGGAACAGATGTCCGAGAAGATCTACGAAGTTCCGGCGGAGTGGAAAAAGCGCGCCTTCATCGACGACGCCAAATACCGGGACATGTACGAGCGCTCGATCAGGGATCCGAATGCGTTCTGGGCACAGGAAGCCAAGCGCATCCACTGGACGAAGCCGTTCAGCAAGGTCAAGAACACGTCCTTCGGCCCAGGCCTTGTGTCGATCAAATGGTTCGAGGACGGCGTCACCAACGTCGCCTACAACTGCATCGATCGGCATCTCGCCAAGCGCGGCAATCAGGTCGCCATCATCTGGGAAGGCGACGACCCCAAGAACCAGAAATACATCACCTATCGGGAGCTGCATGACGAGGTCTGCCGCTTCGCCAACATCATGCGCAACCGCGATGTGGCGAAGGGCGACCGGGTGACGATCTACATGCCGATGATCCCGGAAGATCCATTCGGTGGTGTTCGGCGGCTTCTCGCCGGATTCGCTTGCCGGTCGCATCGAAGACTGCAAGTCGAAGGTGGTGATCACCGCCGATGAAGGCCTGCGCGGCGGCCGCAAGGTCCAGCTCAAGGCCAATACCGACGCGGCCATCGCCAAGGTCGGCGGCGTCGATCATGTGATCGTGGTGCGCCACACGGCGGCCAGCGTCGACATGGATCCGGTGCGGGACGTCTGGTACCACGAGGCCGCCGACATGGTGACCTCCGATTGCCCCTGCGCCGAGATGAAGGCCGAAGACCCGCTGTTCATTCTCTACACGTCGGGCTCGACCGGCAAGCCGAAGGGCGTGCTGCACACCACCGGCGGCTATCTGGTCTACGTCGCCATGACGCATCAATACGTGTTCGACTACCATGACGGCGACATCTATTGGTGCACCGCCGATGTGGGCTGGGTGACCGGGCACAGCTATATCGCGTACGGCCCGCTGGCGAACGGGGCCACCACCCTGATGTTCGAAGGGGTTCCGAACTATCCCTCGATGTCGCGGTTCTGGGAGGTCATCGACAAGCACAAGGTCAACACTTTCTACACCGCCCCGACCGCGATCCGCGCCTTGATGCAGGCCGGCGACGCCCCGGTGAAAAAAACCTCGCGCGCGTCGCTACGCCTGCTCGGCACCGTCGGCGAGCCGATCAATCCGGAAGCCTGGGAGTGGTACTATCACGTGATCGGCGACGGCCGCTGCCCGATCGTCGATACCTGGTGGCAAACCGAGACCGGCGGCATCCTGATTACGCCGCTGCCCGGCGCGACCAGGCTCAAGCCGGGATCGGCAACGCAGCCGTTCTTCGGCGTGGTGCCCGAGGTCGTCGATGCCGACGGCAAGGTGCTGGAAGGCGCGGCCACCGGCAATCTC
>WNFJ01034129.1_pt1 | contig 15024 bp, 11 predicted proteins | sample 5400461 | NCBI WGS metagenome assembly WNFJ01 (sample SAMN13153349, study PRJNA577476) | soil metagenome | isolation source: 115 cm saprolite on Douglas fir-dominated hillslope | place: USA:California | collected 2013-09-17 | reverse complement strand
TCAATAACAAGGCTTTTTCTCTCCCTGAGCATGGTTGGATTATTCAACCGCCCGTTATCGGTCAGTCCTTTGGCCTACAAGGAGGAATGTCTGCCTGGAAAGCGCATGCACCGACTGTCGTAGTAGTCATGGATCGAGCAGGACAGGTGACAGGATGGGTAACGCAAAGTAGCAATCCTAATGACGACAACGTAGGCTTCTGGGATGCAGCCGATACAGTAGTGTCTTCCTACAGCTACTCCGTGAAAGCTTCGCCTTAGTTACAGATCTCGTTTTGACTGTCTGTCAGAGAGGATAAACAGATGTTTCAGAAACAGTGGGGGCTTTTCGCCTTAACGGCGTATTCCAAATCAAATACTGGCCTCGCGTCTCCCATTTCCTTTTTACTTGTTTGTGCTGTCCTCTTTGTCGGTTGTGGTACAACGCTTGGAACGTCAACATCAATAACCCCGACTGCTACTCTTGCACCCACCGCTCAGGCTTGCAGAGATGTCATAGTCTTTGATGATCCCGATCCTTCATTAAATGCGACTGATACGTATTTCACCTGTCAGGGCGAAACCTTCCTCATTCTACAGCCGAAAGCGGATCTGACAACAGCTGTACTCGGTTATCGAAAGGGAGATTGTGGCAAAATGAAGCTCATTGAGTTAGATTTCCAGGCGAACATTTGGGGGGTTGTTTTCGCCAAGGCTTGCCCGAATGGTGATGTTGTTGTAGCCTTCCATGTACAGGGACTTAAACAGCCACTAATATTCTTAGGATATAATTCATTCGGCATTATCTTCGATGTCCCAACCTCACAGCAGAAATTTCGTGGAAGCTTCGATGGTGATACACTTAACACATACAGTATTACATAAATTCAAGCTTTGTTACGACTTCTCCCAAAGTATTAGCAAGGATGCGCAAAAACCAGAGTACCGGCATTTTTTTCCCCCGCCCAATGGGGCTTTGGTCATCGCCCCATCCATACTCAACCAGTTCCAGTCGATCCCGCGCAGGTCCTCAAACCGCTCGAGTCCTGCTTGCCACAGCTTGAGGAAGACTCCCGCTTCCACCCATTCTTGAAAGCGATCGTGGGCCGTCGCATGCGCACACAGCTCGGTTTGGTCGAGCGCTTGCCATTGGCATCCCGTTCGCAGCACGTAGAAGATCGCGTCTGCACAGTCCCTATCAGCCATGCGTGGTCGTTCGCCTTCAAAGCGATGCGTGTTCCTATGGATAGGCAGCAGCGGCTGTAGCACTCCCCACAGCTCATCGGAAATGCGAAATCCTGTGGTGGTGCGATTATTCGATGTCCGGTGCCGTATTCGTTTCGTCGTTTCTTGTTTGCTCATCCCTCCTATTTTACCATCTTAGCGGGTTATTCGGATTGGCACTTAGCATTGGCCAGATAAACTATTTGATAGGATGCCTCAATGGCCGACTGCCACTCTGCTAGATAGTGCTCCTTCCCAACCCTGAACCACCTGTGATAGCCATATTCGGGATGATCAAAATCGCTCTCATACATCAAAAAACTTGCACACGGGTTAATTATAAAACACTTTAGCAGGTTGCCACACCCTCCGCTCCTCATCCCACTCCGCAATAGCCAGAAACTGTCCATTATCATCGTAGACACGCGCCAGACTCTGCTCCTGTAGCATGTCTGCCTGACGCGGGTACTCAAAGGCATTCCCATGCCGCACTCGTTCACTCGTTGCCTCGTCCAGCACGAGTGCGGGATAGTGTTCTAAAGGCTTATCGGCTGAGAAGAGGAATTGTTCGGCTGTTCCCTGCGCGGCGGCTTCAGCAAGTTGGTCGAGCGTGATGCTTTCTGACAGAGTGAACGGCCCGCTGCGTGTGCGCACCAGGCCGCCCAGGTAGGCACCGCAGCCTGCCTGTTCGCCGAGATCGTAGGCGAGGGAACGGATATAGGTTCCTTTGCTGCATTCTATAGCGAGCGTGAGCGTAGGGGATGGGAGGGATTGCCAGTCGATGATCTCAAGGCGGTAGATTGTGATGGGGCGGGCCTCCATCGCGACATCTTCGCCCGCTCTGGCGCGTTTGTAGGCGGGTTGTCCCTGCAGCTTGATGGCGGAGTAGCGCGGCGGTACCTGCATCTGCTCGCCAAGTAATGCTGGCAGGAGCGATTCGATTTTAGAGAGCGCCAGGTCTTGCGTGCTGGCCGTGCGAACGATGGTTCCTTCGGAGTCGTAGGTATCTGTCACCACGCCAAAAACAATAGATGCCTGGTATGCCTTGCCGCTTTCGCTCAGGTATTCGGCGACGCGCGTGGCCTGGCCGACGCAGATGGGCAGCACTCCACTGGCGGCGGGATCGAGCGTGCCAGCGTGGCCGACGCGCTTTTGCTTGAGCAGCTTGCGTACTTTTGCCACCACATCATGCGAGGTCATGCCTGTGGGTTTATTGATGTTGAGTATTCCATCCATATTTGCTATTTCTCATGCAGCAATCATCCGTAGGGGCGGGGGAAGAGTAGATGTGGGGAGGGGACCCTTGTGGTCGCCTGGTAGCTCCGCAAAACGCTCCGTTCTATCCCCACCCCGGCGGGCGACCACAAGGGTCCCCTCCCATCCACATCACCGCCCCCGCCCCTACAGCATGAAATAAATCCGTGTTAGACCCCTCGTGGTTGCCCTGGCCTTTTCAAACTTGCGACATTTCTTTCTTCAATTCCTCCACCACATAAGCCGTCGCCTCTTCAATAGGCATATGGAAGGTGGCCCCTGCTGCGCGCGGGTGCCCGCCGCCCAGGCCGTTGCTGATGCGCAGGCAGATTTCACCGGCGTTGTAGGGAGCGGCGCAGCGCAGGCTCAGGCGTGTTATGCCCGGCTCTCCGTAGCTTTTGAGGAAAGCGGCGACCTGCACGCCTTCGATGTCGCGCAGCAGGCTAGAAGTGTTTTCGTCCATATCCGGAACTGCACCCGCCACCGCCAGTGTGCTATCATCGGCGCTGGCCCAGATCAGGCGGCCAGCGCAGGCGGTCTGCGCGCTGGCGAGCACGATGGATTGGAAGCGCACCTGGGCCAGCGGGTGGGTGCGATAAATGGGCTGCACGACTTGTTCAGGAATGGCTCCGGCGCGCAATAGCAGCGCGGCGGCTTCCAGGCAGCGCGGCGTTGTGTTGGTGAACTGGAAGGAACAGGTATCGGTGATGATGCCGGTGAGCAGGCACAGGGCCGCGTCAAGATTGAGCGGCAGATGTGCCTGTTGCTGGAATAATACCAGCAGTTCGGCGGTGGCGGAAGAAGTGGGGTCGATGATATTGACCTGGCCACAGCCCTCGCTGGTGCTGTGATGATCGAAATTAAGCACGGCGGCGTGATCGAAGAACTCCTGGTTCTGCTCGTACAGGCTGCCAAAACGCCTGAACTCCCCTGCATCCAGGGCGATTACCAGGTCGAATGCTGTATCATGCAGGGTTTGCTGCACACCCTCAATGCCGGGCAGGAACGAGAGGTTGCGGGGCGGTCGGTCCGCGCAGGCGGGCACACAGACCTTTCCCATCATTGTCAGGATATGCGCGCAGCCGAGCGCGCAGCCGATACAATCGCCGTCGGGCCGTTCGTGCGCGATCAACAGGATTCGCCGCGCTGGTTCGATCAGGGCCAGCGCAGCTTGTACAAGCTCAGGATCAAGTTGTAAATCCAACTTGCCAGTAGTATCATTCATCTATTCCCCCTGACCAACAGCTTCTTCTTTCCCACTCCGGGCATCCCCCGCCTCTCCAGCGTCCCCGGTATCCCCGGCATCCCTCATCAATTTTTCGTTCTCACGGATGAGTTCGAGAATACGGGTGCCCTTTTCAATGGATGTGTCGAGCTTGAATACAATTTCGGGCATGTAGCGCAAGACGATGCGGCCAGCCAGTTCGTGACGCAGAAAGCCAGTAGCGTGTTTCAGGGCTTTCATGGTATTGGCCTGCTCCTCTTCGCTGCCCATCACGCTGATGTAGATTTTTGCGTGTCGATAGTCGCCACTTACCTCGACGTGGGTAATGCTGGCGAAGCCGACACGCGGGTCCTTGACGCGGGTTCGCAGCAGGTCGCTGAGCTCTGCCGCGAACAACTCGCCAAGTTTCTCCTGTCTGTGTGGATTTGGCATATGCTTACTACGCTCCTGGTTTGACGCGCTCCTTGTAATAGGCCTCGATCAAATCGCCCACCTCAAAGTCGTTGAAATCTTCGAGGACGATGCCGCATTCATAGCCGCTGGCGACCTCGCGCACGTCGTCTTTGCCGCGCCGCAGTGAAGCGATTTTGCCATCGAAGACCAGTTCTTTGTTGCGTGTCATGCGCGCCTGCGACGAGCGCGTGATCTTGCCATCCAGGACGCGACAACCGGCAATGACGAGATTCTTCCCGGCCTTGAAGACCTGTTGCACCTCGGCGTGACCCTCGATGACTTCGCGGTAGGTCGGTTCCAACATGCCGGTCAAGGCGGCCTGAATATCATCAAGCAGCTTGTAGATGATGTTGTAGTAGCGAATATCGACGCCCTCTTTTTGCGCCAGGCGTTGAGCCGCTCCGTCGGCCTTGACGTTGAAACCAATCACTACGGCACCCGATGCGCCTGCCAGGTGGACATCGGTCTCGCTGATATTGCCGATGCCCTCGTGGATAAGGCGTACCTTGAGGTTGTCATCGCCTACTTTGGAGAGCGCGTTCTTGATGGCTTCGGCTGATCCCTGCACGTCGCATTTAAGCACGATGTCCAGTTCTTTGACGGTTCCCTCCTGCATCTGCATGTAAAGGGTGTCGAGGCTGACCTGTCCAAGCGGCATAGTTTCATTGCGACGCTGCTCGGCGATGCGCTCGGCCATCTGTCTGGCGACGCGCTCTTCTGCCACAGCTTCCAGGTGGTCTCCTGCCTGCGGCACTTCGGGCAGTCCCAGAATGCTGACAGGTGTGCTGGGGGGGGCTTTCTGGATACGCTTGCCGCGATCATTGAACATGGCGCGCACCTTGCCGGCCATGGCACCCACCACGATATTGTCGCCCATTTTGAGCGTTCCCTGCTGGATAAGGGCGGTAGCAGTTGGCCCAATGTTCTTTTCCAATTTGGCTTCGATGATGGTGCCGGTCGCAAGACGATTGGGGTTGGCGCGGATATCCTGAATTTCAGCCACCAGCAGGATCATTTCCAGTAAATCATCGATGCCGGTGCCTTTGCGAGCTGAGACTGGTATGCAGGGGACATCACCGCCGTACTCTTCAACGACAACATCGATATCAGCAAGCTGCTGTTTGACGTAATCGGGGTTAGCATTGAGCAAGTCCATCTTGTTCAATGCGATGATAATCGGCACTTTGGCGGCTTTGGCATGGTCGATGGCCTCGCGAGTCTGGGGCATTACGCCGTCGTCGGCAGCTACCACGATCACGGCGATATGCGTTACCTGCGCTCCGCGAGAGCGCATAGCGGTAAAGGCCTCGTGACCGGGAGTGTCCAGGAAGGTGATTTTCTTGCCCTGGATTTCCACCTGGTAGGCTCCGATGTGCTGGGTGATGCCGCCAGCTTCCTCGGCAGCTACCTTCGTTTTGCGGATGGTATCAAGCAGCGAGGTTTTGCCGTGATCGACGTGCCCCATGATGGTCACGACGGGCGGGATGACGACGGTGTCGCCTTGATCGCGCCCGGCTATCATGGCTTCGTTGGCGGATAGGCCGCCTTTGGTGCGCTGCACGGATGGCGTGATGGTTTGCGCGCTCTGAGATGGCTCAAAGCCCAGATCCGTGGCGACGAGGGCCGCTTTTTCGTAATCAATAACCTGGTTAATATTGGCAAAAATGCTGTGCTTTTTGATAAGGTCGCTGATAATTTCGTTCGGCGAGGCCTGCAGGAGATCCGCCAGGTCTTTGACTACGATCTGCGCCGGTATGGCGACCGGGCCGGTTGGCTTTTCTTTGACGGCATGGACGCGCCGCTCTGGTGGTCGCTGCACGGGCGATGCCGGGCGCGCTCCACCGGCATGTCCGTGGCCCTGCGGCCCGCGAGATGGGGCGCGTCCCGGCGCGGGGCGGCTACCGGCTGCCGGGCGCGGGGCATAATAGCTGCCGCCGGTGTTGGGGTTCGGACGCTGCCCGCCTCCTTGCTGCGGGCGTTGTCCAGGCGCGATCGCTCCTCCGCTTCTCTGCGGCATGGCGTTACGCTGCATGGGCGCTCCCGATGGCGCGGGCCTCGGTGCTGGCTGAGCGGTCGTGTTGCGCTGCGCGGTTATGCCTGGCGAAGCAGGCCGTCCCGGTTGTTGAGCGGGCGCGTTACGCTGCGCGGTCGTTCCCGGTGGCGCGGGCCTCGGTGCTGGCTGAGCAGGCGTTGTAGTGTGCTGCGCAGGGGCCGCTGTTTGCGCGCTGCCGGTTGCAGGTGATGGCTTTGGCTTTTCCACTGCCCTGGTCGAGGTAGCGGGTGCCGGGCGTGTTTCAACGGCTGGTGAAGCCTTGGCTGGCTCGGTTGCGACCGTCGTTCGGGCAGGCGCGGACGCCGCCTCGGCGGTGGTGACGCTGGTTGAAGCTGCGGCTCGCCGCCGGGGAGCTGGTTTCGTGACCTGTTCCTGACCATCAGGCGTGGCGCTCTGTGTTTTTGCGCGAGCAGTTGAGCGGCTGCGTGTTGCGACTGGCTTGACCTGCTCGTTCGCATCTGGGGATTCAGATGTCTTGTTCATAAAGAAGACCCCCTTCTATCAAATGATATGCCACTGTCCTGGTCTCACTCACGTGCCTGAAACAGGCGTATTGGAGGCAGAAAGTGACGGAAATCTCTCTTCACAGCCACATAAAAAGGACTGTCGCCCTCCCGAAAGTAAGCAGGAGGGAGACAGGCCCTCGTTGGTGCAGTGCCAGGCATATAGTCGTCTGCGCTCTCTGGCGTAGGGGCTATGGGTATTAGTTCATAGCTGTCGCTCCGCAAACAGTGCCAAAACTGCCCTCCGAACGGGGGGCTGTGCCTCTAACAAGAGAAGAGATAAATTGACTCATACGTTCGTTTACTTGTTTATTTTGCTTCCGGTAAAGCGGACACAGTAAAATGGTGTCCCTACAAAGCGGATATTGGCTTTAGTATAGCCCACAATGCATATATTTGCAACACGCGAATTACCAGTAGCGACACCCCTTGTGGGTGTCCCGTTTTTATTTGCCAGAGACGTAACTATTCGGACGGGACACCCACAAGGGGTGTCGCTACTGAATGCAATCGCTGTCAGTCTTTGGGCAGGGTGGCTATGAATGCTTCCAGTCCTGCCCGGTCTTCGTCGGACAATGTCAGCTCGAATTCCTGCTCGAGACGTTTTTTCTTGAGCGCGTCCTGCCAGCAGGAGAGCCTGGCGCACAGGTAGGCACCACGCCCCGATTGCTTGCCGGTGGCGTCCATCAGGACATGCCCGCCTGGTGTGCGCACGACCCGCAGCAGTTCGCGTTTCGGTTTGTTTTGTTTGCAAGCGACACAGGTACGCATGGGAATGTGCCTGGGTCGCTTGACCTGCTGCTTCGCGGTTTTAGCCATGAGTCCTTTCCCCTAATCGTCGTAGTCGCCCTGTCCACTGTTCCTGTAGCCGCGCTGATCGCGCTGATAGTGCGAGCGTCTCGGACCGTTGCGATCGCCGCGATCGCCACGATCACCGCGCTCGTTGCGGTTCTGAGATCGATCGCCGCGATCTCGTCGCCCGCTGTATGTAGCGGATGGCTCGCGTCTCTCTTCGACTGGTTCGTCGTAGACCTCGCCCTCGACGGGTTTGGTGACATCAACGCGCCAGCCACTCAATTTGGCGGCCAGGCGGGCGTTCTGCCCGTCTTTGCCGATAGCCAGCGACAGTTGACGCTCCGGTACTGTCACCAGCGCGGTGTGGTCGGAATCGCGCAATTGCACTTTGAGCGGCTTGACCGGGCTGAGCGAGTTGGCGACGAAGGTGGCAGGGTCGGGACTCCACTGGATGATGTCGATTTTTTCGTCGTTGAGTTCATGCACGATGTTATTGATACGCGAGCCGCGCACACCGACGCAAGAACCGATGGGGTCGAGTCCTTCCTGGCGTGAGACGACCGCTACTTTAGAACGGCTGCCCGGCTCGCGCGCGATGCCTTTGATTTCGACGGTGCCTTCGTAGATTTCAGGGACTTCAGACTCGAACAGGCGGCGCACGAGGTCGCGATGGGTGCGTGAAACCATGATCTGAAGCATACGTCCTGGCACGCGGCGCACGTCGTAGACGTAGACGCGCAGGCGTTGGCCAACGCGATATTTTTCGGATGGCACCTCTTCGCCCGGCGGCATGACGCCCTCGACTCGTTCTGCTTTATCGAAGTCAACCAGCCAGCCGCGCGCGGGGTCTTTGCGAGTCAGAATACCCAGACGAATTTCGCCTGTCCAGTCCTTGAGTTGCTCGTAGAGGTATTCGTGTTCGGCTTCGCGAATGCGCTGCAGAATGACCTGTTTGGCCGTCTGGGCCGGAATCTTGGCGAAGATGTAGGAAGAATCGACATCAATAGTTTGCCCAAGCGCGGCGTGTGGGTCGATGCGCTGCGCCTCCGCCAGGGAAACCTCGTCGCTGGAGTTTGCTACCTGTGCCACGATACGTTTGGCTGCCCAGACATGCACTTCGCCGTTCTTATCAACCTCGATGTGAATGTTCTCTCCCCCGCCATAACTTTTGCGGTAGGCCGACAGAAGAGCGGTAGCCACAGTTTCCATTACCACTTCGCGCGGTAATCCTTTCTCGGCAATTAGTTGTGCGATGGCAGCTTGAAATTCGCTCCTCATATGCCTTGCTCCTCCGCTAGTCGCCTCGTGGACGGTACCATCATTTTTTCGAGTGCGATGACCTCTGAATCAATAGACGCAGAGTTACCCTTGAGTAAAAAATGTCTCAGTCATGCAGAAAAGTGGACGGGTTGCCCACTTTTCTCAAAAGGTTTCCTCAATTCTCACAAAATTATATCACATTTCCGTTGCGAAAGCAATCTAATTTTGCGCTTGTTGCACTTACGTCAACAGGCGCAATGGCGTGAGGATACGTTCGCTCAGTTTCATATACCAGGAGCGATTCAGCCACCAGTCGAGCGTCAATTCAAAGGCGTTGCTGATGTCCCGCTCGAACAGTTCTTCCATCTGTTGCGCCAGTTTTTCGCTATAGACTTCAACGTTGATTTCGTAGTTGCCGACCGAACTGAGGCGGTCCAGGTTGGCGGTGCCGATGGTTGACCATTGCCCGTCGATGGTGCAGGTTTTGGCGTGCAGCATGTGGCGATAGCCAAACACACGGATGCCTGCCTTCAGGCATTCTGTCAGGAAGCCGCGTGTCAGCCAGTCAACGATGATATGATTGGATGTCCAGGGGATCAACACCCGCGTATCGACGCCGCGTGCTGCCGCATCTTTCAGCTCGCCAAGAAGCACGCGGTCTGGCACGAAGTAGGCATCTGTAAGCAGAACATGGTGTTCTGCTCTGTTGATGGCTTCGATGTACATATCGCGAATGGGGAAAGTCAGGCGCATGGCGTTCGTCTCGCGCGTATTAATGAGCGGGTCGAAGCAGCGCGCATAATGTCGTTGAATGCGCCGGGACGGGTGATTATGCAGGTTCCAGAAATCGACGAACGATTGCGCCAGGTCCGCGGCGGCCTGCCCCTGGATACGCAGGTGGGTATCGCGCCACCTGGTCGCATACACCGCGCCCAGGTTATAGCCGCCGATAAAGCCGACGGAGCCATCAACGATCAGCAGCTTGCGGTGATCCAGGGCATAGCGGCGCAGGTCGAACAGCTGAAGTGGCGAACGGATCGCTTGATAGCGGAGCACATTGATATTGGAGGGGAAGACTTTGAATTTGCCCGGCACGACGATGTTGGCGAAATCGTCAAAAATGACATACACCTCGACGCCTTCGGCAGCCTTACGAGCAAGATGATCTTTGAATGCCTGGCCGACAGCGTCACTTTTCCAGATATACGTTTCCAGGTAAATGCTCTCCCGCGCTCCATCGATGGCGGCGAGCATGGCGTCGTACAACTCGCGTCCATAATCAAAGAGCTGGACTTTGTTCTTCCCCACCTTTACCGTTTCCAGGTACTGGTGGGGGAATCCGCCCTGCGGCTGATGTCGCTTGCGCCGCACTGAGATAATCTGGAGCACAAAAACAATCAGAACTTGCAGGCCGAGCATGATGCCTGTAAGCTGTAACAGGAGGCGCTTGAGAGAAAATTTGCGCCATAGCGTAAGTGCAGCTAACCATCTCTTCTCGATTGACATTTACTCTACCTGTTTGATGGAAGTAGGCGGAATATAAAATCCTGAGTTATTCCCTGCTAATAGTATCCCGCCATGACAATGATTGTCAATCTAGAGAGAAAGCGCGCCCGAGTCTTCCGTTAGATCGAACGGGAGCGTCGATAAGCAATGGGCGCGATAGCCTGGATAAAGGCTCATCGCGCCCATCGAATGGCTACATTTAAAGTGGAACGGATCAGCTATTCGATACCGATATCCTCCGAAGCCCTGCCAGGATTACAGGATACTCCTGCGTCAGGCCTACCCAGGGAGGTGCTCATCAGGCTGGTTGACAGGGGTGTTCGTGCCAGTAATGGATGGGTCATTGATGATGTCCTTATCCAGGATAGGACGATCCGATGACATACCCTTAGAAGTGGCAGTGTCCTGACCATTTCCCTCCATAGTGGCGTCCTGACGATCGGTGGTTTTCCCCCGAGCGACCGCGCTGTCCTCATGGAAGAGGTAGTTTGATGAAGTGGGGTCAACAGCGCCCGGGGGGGCTTCATCCACCATGTGGGCAAAATTGTCTAGATCGTGTTGCAAGACCTTCTCAAAGCGGCTGCCACCGCCGAGCATTTCGCCCAGGTCGCCCAAAACGCCGCCGGGTGGGTCGTAGGCGATGAGAACATCTACCTGCGTCATCATAGGACCCGCCGTTATAAAGGTGACTTTTCCTGTATTCTCCAGGCCATTGTAAGACCGCCAGCCTATCTGGCGATTCTCAACCCAATTTTCGTTTATGGCATCCCATTCGTGTCGACCAACAACATCGGCTACCCAATGGCTGTGCTGCTCATCGTAGTACGTGACTTCGCTGACAAAGCTCATGAATTTGGGAAAGTCGTTGAAGTGGGTGAACAGGCTGTACACCTGGTTAACAGGTGCGTTTACTGTTATTGAGATTTACTCAACCTGCTAAAGCTGATATTCGTTCTTTATCGCACATTCCATCAGGCACATGAAGAGCGTACCATAAGCGAGCACGATAAGTCAACTATTTAAGCGCATCAGTAAAGTTAGAGTCACGATTTCTAACACTATTCTCAGATATTGTTTACGATTTCTAATATCAGTCTAATATTTCAAATTGGGGAGCTTATGGCAAATGTTGTTGGCACCACTCTGCGTCTTTTAGTGTGATATACTTTTGTAGTTTTTCTGAACCCTCCCCGCTTCGCGGTTCGCAAGAAGAGGAGAGAAGGAGCCCGCAGACTCCTTCTCAACCGCTACAGGCGGCCAGGGAACTTGCACATCGGGTTATTTAAGAGGAGTATGACATGGCCGTAATACATCTGTCCGAAGACGAACAGACCATGATAGAAACCATTCGTGAGATTGCCAGGGAGCGGGTGGCCCCACGCGCGGCGGAAATCGACCATACGGGAGAGTTTCCCTGGGATATGAAAGAACTGCTGGCGCAGCAGGGCATCCTGGGGATGCCCTTTCCGGCCGAGTACGAGGGTATTGGCTCCAGCGAACTGGCTGTGGTGATGGCGATAGAGGAGCTTGCCCGCTACTGCGCCACCACGAGTCTGATCCTGGCGGTGCAGCAGTTGGGGTCGCTGCCGATACTGCTGGGTGGGAATCACGAGCAGAAAAGCAAGTATATCCCACCGCTGGCAAGCGGTGAATGGACGGCTGCTTTTGGACTGACCGAGGCCGGTTCCGGTTCGGACGCGGCGGCGATGCAGACGGTAGCGGTGCGCAAAGGCGATACGTATCTCCTCAATGGCTCCAAACGCTTCATCACCAATGGCGGCCTGGCGCAGGTCAATTCTATCTTCGCGCTGACCGACACGACGGTAGGGACGCGGGGTATCAGCGCCTTTATTGTCGAAAAGGGGTTTCCAGGGTTCTCGGTGGGGCGCATCGAGGATAAGATGGGCATCAAGGGGTCGCAGACGGCTGAGCTGATCTTCACCGATTGCGAGGTTCCGGCTGAGAACCTGCTGGGACGCGAGGGCGACGGCTTCAAGATTGCCATGATGACGCTGGACCGCACGCGGCCAGGTATAGGCGCGCAGGCGCTGGGCATCGCACAGGGTGCGCTCGACCTGGCGGTTTCGTACTCGAAGCAGCGAAAGCAATTCGGCAAGCCAATCTCCGAGAACCAGGGCATCCAGTTCATGCTGGCGGATATGGCGACCAAGGTCGAGGCGTCGCGCCTGCTGATCTACAACGTGGCGGAGATGATCGATCGCGGAGACAAGAATTTCAGCAAATACTCGTCGATGGCCAAGATGTTTGCCTCGGACTCCGCTATGGAAGTGACCAACGATGCCGTCCAGATTCTCGGTGGGTACGGGTACATGAAGGAGGATCCAGCCGAGCGCATGATGCGCGACGCTAAAATCACGCAGATTTACGAGGGTACCAACCAGATTCAACGCCTGGTGATTGCCCGCGATTTGTTGATGAACGGTTAAGCAAGGTGGTAGCTGCCCATGCGTGAAGTTACGATTTTCAGTGGATCAGCACATAAAGAGCTGGCGGAAGAAGTGTGCAAGTTTCTAGATGTGCCGTTGTCCAAGAGCACCTTCCGCCGTTTCAGCAATGATTGTTTGTACGTCCAGCTCAATGCGAACTGCCGGGAAGCCGATGTCTTTCTGATACAGCCCCTGGTACCTCCGGTACAGGAAAATCTGGTGGAACTGTTGTTTATGCTGGACGCGGCGCGGGGCGCGTCAGCGGCGCGCGCGACGGCGGTGATCCCCTACTTTGCTTATGCGCGGTCGGACAAGAAAGACGAGCCGCGTATCTCAATCGCGGGTAGATTGGTGGCTGATCTGCTGACAACGGCGGGGGCCAACCGCGTGCTGACCATGACGCTGCACTCCCCGCAGGTGCATGGCTTCTTCAGCGTGCCAACCGATCATCTCAATGCTCTCAACGTGCTGGCGAACCATTTTCGCAAACGCGATCTGCGCAATACGGTGGTGGTCTCGCCCGACCTGGGTCACGCCCGGTCAGCCACGCATTTTGCGCGTTTGCTGAAGCTGCCCGTCGCGGCTGGCAGCAAGCAGCGTTTGAGCGACGACAAGGTGCTGATCGAGGCCATCGTGGGCGATGTCGAGGGGAAGAACGCCATCATTATCGACGACGAGATTGCCAATGGTGGCACCATCATCGAGATCATCGAGCGTTTGCGCGAACATCATGTTGGGCATATCTCCGTTGCCTGCACACACGGGGTTTTTGCAGGGAACTCCATCGAGCGGCTAAGCGCGCAGCAGGATATTGTGGAGATCGTGACCACCAACACGGTTCCCATGCCGCCTGAAAAACGCCTGCCCAATATGACGGTGCTGTCGGTTGCGCCCCTGATCGCCGAAACGATTCGCCGCATCCACAATGGCGAGTCAGTGACCAGCCTCTTCGCGGATACGATGTAAAGATGGTTAGCTGGATGGCGCGACATCTTCAACAAGGATCGCATCCCCTGTTGCATCAAATCGTCTCCGTCGTGTTTGTGATACTCTCCACATGTAAATCAGTAGATTCTCCTCGCTGATAAAAAAGCGCTCCCCATCGTTGCTCATGCAGGCCAGCAAGGGATGTCTCCAACCGCAGTCGCCTCACATGAATGCGCCATGGTGCAGTTCGGTTACAGAGGCTTCGCTATCCCAGCAGCACAGCCCACTCCGTACTTCTCGCAGCGATAGAGGACTAGAAACGCATAGGCGTTGAACGTGGTCTCCATATCTGAGACAAGCACGCCCCGGTACTCATCGGGCATATTCAGCAGATCATTGATATATTCATAGCCGAAAGGCTGGCTGAGGCCAAAATCCATTGAGGCACCCCAGGACAAATAAAAGGCGCCTCTTTGTGCAGGGCGGTAGAACGTGCTGCCATCAGCCATCTTGAGCGTGTCATCGTCTCCCACCTGGACCTCGAGTGCCAGCCGGGCCACGCTATCAGCATATTTTCGGCTTTGCTGGTAGCCGTAGCTGTATCCAAGCAGGGTCTCGAGTGCCCCGAAGTTGAATGTCCTGACGCCGCTTGCCAGAGCGTAGTTGCAACCAATGGGACTGCACATGGGGATGCCGATATCATCTGATCGATCAAACTTTTGTTCGAGCTGTGCCGCCGCACTCAGTGGGGTAGACTGCTGATTCCCACCATCCACATAGGATCTCTTTGGGTCGCTATACTTGTTCAAGATGTGCAGAGCCTGGATGGAAATGGTCAGCGGGTCACTCCGGCTGACCTGGACGTATATGCCTACACCGACCTTACACACCTTGGATTGATATAAATAATTGAGCGCGTTGTTCCATGAAGAGGCATGACAATCATGGTACACCTCATAGCCATCGCCGTTGCTGATATGATAGGGCAGATCGTCCGGGTATGCTGTCCCATACCCCCAGATGGGGGCATAGATATCGTAGTCCAGTTGATAACCTTGCTGCGTCAGAAATCTGGCCAGCCGCTCGTACTTGTCTCGGTCCTGCTTGTACCAGAAATAATTCTGTGCCAGCTGGTTGCCATGCCGGATAGTATAGCGAAAGCTGTGGAGGTGGGTGATGTCTGTCTTGGCGAAGGTGAGGCTGGCGCTCCGTCCTACATTCGTACTGCTAAATGTATCGATATATTGATCGTCCAGGTACACCAGGGCCGAGGTACGCTGATCATCGAATTGCTCGTTGGTGAACCTGATCTGGTAGTGCGCAGGATCCTCGTTCCAGTTGACATCCACCCGAATCCGGAGAGAGCTAGAGAATTGAGAGGAATGAAACTCGGCTACGA
>WNFJ01120410.1_pt1 | contig 15026 bp, 22 predicted proteins | sample 5400461 | NCBI WGS metagenome assembly WNFJ01 (sample SAMN13153349, study PRJNA577476) | soil metagenome | isolation source: 115 cm saprolite on Douglas fir-dominated hillslope | place: USA:California | collected 2013-09-17 | reverse complement strand
ACGATGCGCGCAAGGGTTGCGTTGATATCCCGCATCGTCGCATCAAGCGGGTCGACGCTCGCAAGATCTTGCTTCGATTCACGCAGCGCGTTGTCAACCTCCATCCTGGTCGCCATCGTCCTGAGTAAGGCCCTCTGCCCTTCTTCGTCTTCTTTCTCTTCGAAGTAGTCTGACGGCGCACTGGCTCTGCTGTACAATGGCTGGCCAACCGACTCGTTGTAACGCCGCGCACCTGAGCCCACGGACGAGAGCGCACTCTTAAGGGTCTTGGCATGCTTCATAATAGCGTCCGCCGCGACGATCGCGGCGCTGTGATTTCGCGCATTTATGTACCCCGCCTTGCCCTCGATGCCTGCGCCGGACATGCTCATCATGCCCACCATATCCATACCGGATGACGCTGAGCCGGAAAAGCCCAACTCAACGCCGAAGCTGATGTAATCCTTCAGCGCAACGGCAAACTGCGCGAGCAAGGTATCAAGCCCGTCCATCGGGTCGGCGCCGTCCTCAAACAATTCTTGGACACCAGCACGCAGCGACGATGCAAGGGTCCACCAATCAGCGCCGAGCCAATCATCGACAGACGCCGATTGATAGGTTGAGTTGAAGTCTTTTGAGCGTAACATATCGTTGTACTCGTTCCTTCCCTTAACGCTCGTGACAGCCGCCAGGTCGTTGGCCGGGAATACAACACAACTGCACTCGAGCAGGGCCAGCTCTTTTAGCTCGCGGATCGTGCGGCCATTCTCTTTAACGTAATCACACTTTATGGTGCGATATCCTACAGATTGCTTCCGGAGCGTCCCGTTTTTAAAGCTATAAAAAACGTCTCTGCCTGCAGGAATGTCCATATTTAACTGAACCTTGATATGCAAACCATCGCGCGATTCGTCCGCATCTATGACCCCGCCGACAGGCAATTGTGAAAAATCGTGATTGAACAGGTACGGGACCAGGTAGTCTAAATTTTGTTGAGATTTACGCGCATATGCCTCTTGCAGCGACTTACGCCATGCGCCATAGCAAGTACGATCATCTTGATAATCTATATTTCCGGTTTTATTTGCAAGCCCCTCAAGTATTCCCTGCTGGTCATCCGTCACGCGCATCGAACTGGCGGAGATATCCTTGTATAGAATCGGCCTGTATATTTTCGGGAGTCTACTCATGATCACCAAAAAGCCTCCTTTCTGTGATCTCTCTATCCCTATCCAGAAAGGAGGCTTGCTCTTGGGCTTTGTCGCTCGCTTGCTTACTCGCAATCTGGACGTGTTGGTACATCATTCCAGAGTGCGCGCTCGTAGCGGCGGCTCATCGCTTGACGCTAGTGACGCTCGCAGCGCCGGCTAGCAGGTATTCAGTTGTGTGTTCCTACTCGCTCGTAGATGTGGGTGCACCTGGGTGTTTCCGCGCCGGGTGCAATCACACCAACCCGTTACACACGAACATCGTGGGCCCGCGACGCCCTCGTGTAGCACTTCCACCCACCTGCTGTAGTTGACCATATTATACCACGCCTGGTCTATGAAGCGCCTTGACCCTTGGCTTGGGACCGTCGTGCGAGTTCCTGCCGGAGTATTTCGGAAAGGTCAGCCACATCCAACGCCGGCGGATTCGGATTCGGTGGCACAGCCTCGCCCGCTGCTTCNNNAAGCCCGCTTCCATGCTCTTCACGAGGCCCAACGTCCACATGTATTTCGCAAGATCTTTGTCAGTCAACTTGCTGCAACGCGCGCGAAACGCCTGCGCTTGTTCGTGTTTCTGCTCTTCTGTGCTCATGGGTGCTCCTCCTTTTTTTGTGTCCGGTCCGGTCCACTGGCCGGTTTGGCTTATAGAGCGAATATGGACACCGGACACCCCTGGGGGCATGTCCGGTCGGTGTCCGGTCGGTCGCTGTCCGGCGCTCCACAAGCCCGCTCTGGCACCGACCGCAATTTTTTAGTGGTCGGTCGGTCGGTCGGTGGACCACCCTGGACCATGGTCCACGTGTGGGACGGTGACGGGGGGCATTGTCCCGCTGTCCCACTGTCCCACTCTGCAAAAATTGCCAACCGATTGAAAAAGCGCGTCAACCTGTTTCGCTATGTTTCGATAAACTGACGCGCTATGACGCGATATTGTGACGATATGGGACGATAAACTGCTTCGCTATGCTTCGATATACCCCCAGACTGTCCCGATAAAACCAGCGTTTTGGCCTTTTTGAAGAAGAGCCAAATCGGGTCATGCTGCTATCTCCTTTGCCAGTTTCAAGCACGCTTCACACACATAATACCCGGCGCCGATGTACTTCTTGTATTGCGCGTGAAGGCCGGGTGAGACGCACACGACGCCGAGATCGAGCAAGGCCGTAATGTACCCGGCGTGCATCGGGGGCAGGCGCTCCACGGTTTCGGGTGTCAGGAGCTGGCGGCGAGCCTTGATGCGTGCGAGGAGCATCTCGACCTCCCGGCGTAGTTCTTTCGAGCGTGTCATGACTGCTTCTCCATTTTGGCGAATTGTACGCTTAGCTGCTTCCGATCGCCCTGAAATTGCACAACTACGAACTCTTCAGCCCCATCCATCTCGCTCCTCATCACGACCCCAGACCCGAATAGAGGATGTTTCACCTTATCGCCATGATGATAGAGAGACTCAGGAGGCTTCCATTGTCCAAATGTAGACCGATCAATATGGACGGGGATAGGAACACGGCTGTAATCAGTATCAAGCGATAGACGGCGAAACAGACAACAGGTGACACAATGGGGTTTCTGCCCATGTCCGGCAGGAGGCCAAGCATTCACATACGGCTCACCTGGCCGGATCTTCTGGCCACAATTTCCACAGGTTTTCCCCCGATTGCTTACCAGAATACTCCGCACTTCAGGAGAATAAGGGCTCCTGGGCGTCGCGCAAGATCCGCTGCCCACAGTCCAATCACAAGCCGTCGAGTATGAGTGAGAACTACTCTTTGTCAAGGTACGCCGTTCATGAAAAAGCTTGTGGCAGTCTCTACAGAGTACCAGCAAGTCCCCCATCTTTTCACAACCTAACCGGCTGTAGTCCCTATGATGCACCTGGAGGCCCTCAGTACTATTGCACAACTGGCAACGATAGTCAGCGTCCTTCAGCTTGACGGCGCGCGTGGTTGTCCACTCTTGCGATGTGAGGTACTCAGTATAGGGCATTGCTCGCAGTTCTGCGAGGCGCTCCGGAGTGATGGTCATGACTGCACCTCTAAAGGCGTCACCTCGGCCTCAGGATAACTAGCAGAATAGCCAGGAGAGAAGCCGACAGTAACGCGCCGGTCCTTTGCATCTATCCTCGCAATCGTCCCTTTGCCTTTAGGAGTAATTACCCATTGCCCAATATGGAATGAATCTGTAGTAAGTGTAGTAAGTGTAGTCACTGGTAGTCCGGTGTAGTGAGCGTCACAATCAGAAGCCTCTTCAGGCGCTTGACTACAGTTACTACAGTCAACTACAGTGACTACACTTACTACACTTACTACACATTTATATAGATTCTTGATGCGCTCAAGTTTCCCTTGCTCGACGAGCCTGTTAAGCAGCGTGCGCGTGGTATAGAAGTTCTTGTTATCAAGATACTCTGCTGCTTCTTTTACGGTTAAGCCATCGGGATAGTCTTTTAGCAGATCGAGAATCTCTTGCTGGACCTCGCCTCTTGCCAGGTCTTCTGCGTTGCCCTCCAGCGTCCAGATTGCGCCTATCTTATCGAAGCTGAGCTTATACGTTTGCTCTTCTTCAATATCGCGGCCAGTCACGAACAGTTCAGCATCGAAGCGCCCGCGCTCGCGCTTGAGCACCAGGAAGCCATCGCACGCGCCAGTTAAGCCGGTCGAGCCTGTGATCTGGTCGAGGATATCTTCACTGCCCATCTTGCGTAAATGGTGTACCGCCAGGATAGCAATGCGGTGCTTATCTGCCAACGCTTTAAGCGGTGTGAGGGCCTCGTAATCCTCTTCATACTGCGCCCGCTGTCTGCCTTGCGCTTTAGGCGCGAGCTTTGCCCAGGTATCGACAATAATCAGGCGTACGCCTGGGTGCTCGCCTATCCATTGCTCGATTTGTTCAATACCGCCCTCACCGATACGCGGCCAGGTCGTTGCAATCTCTATACCGTCGGGTATACCTGAGTTCTGATAGCGTTCGCTCGCGAGTACAGTGCTCACACGGCTTTGTAATCGCCGCTCGTTATCCTCCAGGGCGAGATAGAGCACTTCACCGCGTTCCACTTGCTTTTTACCGAGAGCATAGCCGCCCGATGCTGTATCAAGGCCAATTCCCAGGCCCATCCATGATTTCCCAAGCTTAGGCTTACCACATAAGAGCGTGAGGCCCTCAGGCAGGATGCCAGGAATAACCCATTGCATCGGCTTGAGCTGCATACTCATAAGCGCTTTAAGCGTCATCGTCGTAGGCTTTGAGGAGGTAGCCGCAGGTGCTAAGTTAGGCGCAAGATCGACGAACTGTAGTAAGCGCTCTTTTGTCCCACCAGATGCAATCCATTCAACGATATCACCTTTTTCTGGTAGGCGCGGTAGGTTCACAATGCGAACTGATGCGGCAATCCCTGCAAGCTGCTTAGCAACCTTTTGCGCGTGATCTCTGCCCTTGGCGTCATTATCAGGCAAGATAATGACGTGATGTCCTTTATGGGACGGATTACAACTCTCCGTCCATTTTCCTGCGCCACAGACGTTTGTTGTGGCGATGACACCTAGATGGGCTGCGGCTTCAGCGGCTTTTTCTCCCTCGCAAACGTAGACTGTGCTGCCGGGCGGTGCTTTCAGTAATTCGGGTAGTCGGTAAGGGATTCGAGTAACCTCCTGTAGATTCCAGATCCAGCCGCCTTTCCCATCGGGTCGTTTCTGCTTAAAGTCTTTTGTGCCGTCTGGGTAGTCGTATCGCACGGCCACATAGGCGAGCCGCCCGTGCTCATCCAGGTAAGAATACTCGGTGGTATTCTTCTGTTGTTGTGGCTGCGCTTTCTTTCCTTGGGGTGTATGCCCGTTGCTAGACGCTCGTTCGGGATTGTGTATCTTGCTACACTTGCAGAGGCCGTATAATTTGTGGCAGAAAGTAGCTGGTTCTGTGTTCTCGTCTAAGTCCAGGTTGCCAGCGTGTTCCTCCCTGGTACAGTAGGCATACTCATGGTCTTCACTGATGTAGCCTGCGCATCGCTGCTTATGTCCTGGCTTCATACCGGAATGTCCGTTGCAGATGGGGCAGTGCAAGCCATAGCGGCGGAATCGCTGAGAGGATGATACGTATGTTTGTGTCATGCCGCACCCGCCTTTCCATCTTCGGGAAGCGAGGTGTGGATAAGGTGTTGACAGGTTGTGGAAACGGTGTTGAAAACTGCATTGACGGATAAGCCGTCATACCATATACTGTTCATGTCGTAGGTTGGTGACGCTGGCACCGTTCAAGCTTTCATCGCAAAATTAGGGCTTGGGCGGTGTTTTGCTGTCTCCGGCTCCTTTCTTTCTACGAGCTAAAAAACTGCAATAAAAAAAGTCGCAAAGTCACATGATATGACTTTGCGACGTTGCTTAGGTGGAGGGGAACCCCACCTTGGTCTACCTCGCCTCTGACCCCGCTCGCGATCGCTCGTTCTTGCCGCCAGTATAGCACACCTGTACCAGGATGTATCATAACAATTTGGAATGGGTTGTGCCATGATACATAGCAAAAACTTATAGATTAGCAGTGTGCTATACTGTCCGTGTAGGTGAGAGAGCCGCCGCGTACGGATTGCACCCCTTGCACGGCGGCTCTGGCTATGCCACACTTTCTTCAGGTTGACTCTGCCCCTGCAATCGTATCCCCGTAACATTCTGCAACGAAAGCGGGCGCTCATAGATGCGCGAGAGCGCTGGCAGTAGTCTATTTACCGTGTCACGCCTGGTTGTGAGCTTCCCGTCACGGATGCGGGCAAGCGTTACCTCGTTGATACGGCTCTGCCGTGCCAACTCTGAAAGCGAAATCGGCAAGCTCTCAAGAAGCTCGCGTACTGTGTAGATGTCCTTCTGGTCCATGAAAAACTCCTCTCCTCTTCTGATTACAAACAATCTCTACTCACCAGTATACCACACTTTTATCCAATTGTAAATACTCATGGCTTATACTATAGACAAATGGCTAAAAGTATGGTATACTTGTAATAGAGAGAGACGAGTGGAGGGGGAAACGGAACCGCCAGTTTCGCAGACGGCTAAAAGGTTCCGGGGGGACAAAAAAATCGTACAAACCGGAAAGCCGGGACCACTGGAGGATACGAGGACGTAGCGGGTTGTTTACGGGTGCGACCGAAAGTTGCACAGGGAAGTGGATGAGGGGGTGAGGCGGGAAGATCGAGGAGAGAAGGGTCAATGAGGCCATCACGAAGGGTTGTAAGATTTCATGAAAGTTTTGAGAGAGAGTCATCTCGGATGTGGGTCAAACCCAACTCTCTCTTTTCTTATTGTCCTCTAGTATCCCGAAAGGATAAAACACCCATGACTCTTTTCCACGTGTACCACTGGTTTTCCAATACAACCGGGTGGGTTCACTCCTCTTATGTTTTAGGACGTTCCCTGAAACACGTTCTCTTAACGCATCCCCAGTACTCTAATAAACATGAGTACCTTATTAGTAGAGTGAAATAACTCTACTCCGTACGTATCGGCTCCATCTCGGTCACCGACCTGGATGGAGCCGATATCATTCAAGGAGAGAACGAACATGGTAACTAGCGTAAAGAAGCAACAGACCGAGATCCAGAGCGCGGTAGTGTACCGCGTTACCTCAAAATCTACCCATGAAAACTTTTACCTCGTGCAGAGCGACTCCCAGGCAGAGCCGCATGTCTGGTACGAAGTCCATTTCAACCACGTTTCGCTCCTGTGGTGCTGCAATTGCGGCGACCCACGCCGCTCCTGTAAACATTCCCGCGCGGTTGGAGAAGTCCTGAAGATCAGGCGTCAGCGTATCGCGGCGGCTATGGGCCCGCTCGGGGAGATCGAAACCGTCGTGGCCTATCAGCAGCTCCAGGACGAGCACAGGCAGGCCAGGGCCGAGCAGCAGGCCGAGCGGATTACAGACCCAGGCGATGGCGAGCAGCGCAGGCAGACCGCGACGCTCAATTATCGGAATCAGGGGTTCGTCCTGCTGAAGTAAGCGAGAGGCGGCCTGGAAAACTCACAATCCAGGCCGCCAAGCCAGAAAGGAAATGCCCACATGAAAACTAGTCAATCCCTACCGTTGCCCACACCCATCAGTATACGCTATGCCGGGAGAGATAAGCTACTCCACACCGCCGAGAACGGCTACTTGTGCCGAGATCATACGTGCCCGTGCTGGCAAGACTACGACCGCGAGATGGAGGCCATCTCGCAAAGGCGGGCCGATGGCGACCAGACGGGCACGCACGCACCTGATTGCAGGTGTGGCTGGTGCTCTGCCGAAGAGTAAGTAAGCAAGTGGCCTGCTGGCCGGCCTTCCGCACCGCAGTAGACCAGCAGAAAGAAGTCTATCATGTTCCAAAGAAGAAGTCTGTCGAATGAAGAGATCGGGCGACTTGCCCCGTCTGTGATGGCCGTCGCACCCTACGAAGCGATGTCCGAGAAGTACCTGATGATTCCTACCATTCAACTGATCGACGGCCTGCGCGACGAGGGGTATGTCCCGACGAGCGTGATGGTCTGCCGGAGCCGGTCAGAGGGCAAGAAAGCCCATGCGCAGCACCTCATCCGCTTTTGCCAGGAACGCTACCTCTACAGTGATGCGCCCGATGTACCGGAAGTCGTGATGCGGAACAACTCCTGCGGTGATGGTGCCTACAAATTCTGGCAGGGCGTGTTCCGCATGGTCTGCACGAACGGCCTGATTACGGGTGATATCAACTCGGCGATCAGCGTGATACACCGGGGGAATATCCTGGAGAACGTCCTGCAGGCGACGTATAAGATCGCGGAAGAGGCCGAAGCGACGATGGAAACGATCGCTGAGATGAAGCAGATAGAACTGACTCGGCGTGAGCAACTGCTCCTGGCCGAGTTCGCTGTCAAAGCTCGCTTCGGTTCGGGTTCGGATGAGCCTTCGGAAGAACAGGTCATCGAGGGTGAGTATCGCGAGATGTCTTCACCTTCGACGAGTACCGCGCTCGTCACTACCACGTATGCACCTGAGCAGCTCTTACGCGTTCATCGTCGGGCCGATACTGGGACAGACCTCTATACCACGATGAACGTCATTCAGGAGAATGCGCTCAAAGGTGGCGCTCATGGATGGGATACCAAAGGGCATCGGCATACCGCACGCGCGGTCAAGGGTATTGATCAGACCGTGAAGGTTAATACGCTCCTCTGGCAGTTCGCTCGTGAATTACGCAAGTTCAAGCTGGAATCGTAGTCAGGTAAGTAGAGAATAGCCCGCTGGTCGGCCTATAGGCCAGCAGGAGGATTACCGTGGCAGAAGCTTTACACGTTGGTGCCTGGGTCCGGATCCGCGCGGATGTCCCGGATTACGGCGGCCAGGTCGGCCCGATTGAGTGGATCGATCAGAACCGCGCGGAAGATGATTATAACCCCTACGGCATAGATTTGATCGAACCAGCCGACTCACTCTTTTTTGCTGCCGATGAGCTGATAGTGCTCGCCTCGCAGCCAGAGAACGATACGCGCCTTACGCGTCTGGTCGTGCTGGATGGAACGGATTACCTGCTGGTAGCTACCAGCAGGGCCCAGCTAGACGAGCAAGAGCAGGAATTCAGGGAAACCAACCTGGCTCTTGTGGGCCTTATAAGCCGGCAAGGAGATCTACTCGATGGTCAAACGGTTTCTTGACCCTGAACAGGCTTTCTGTGTGAGCATTGACCTTGGCGCGGATATGCTCTCGCTCTCCCGCGCCAAGGTCTATGAACTGATCAACCGCGAGGGCTTACCCGTAGTGAGGTTTGGCAAGAGTGTGAAAGTACCCGTCGAGCAGCTTCGCACCTGGCTGAACAAACGGATAGCGGAACAGGCCTCGTAGCCGACTTACTCCTCGTAGCAACGAGAGCACAGGTGGTCATTCTTCACCACCTGTGCTTATTTTTTGTTCTTGTTCATCTTCATCCTGGTTATTGTGTTAAAAGGTCTATTCATCTGAGGTCTTTCTCTTCTTATGCTATACTGCTAACGGCATACTGTACTATGCCGCTTTCTCTGATCAATACGACCGTCAAGTATGGCCGTAGAAAGGAGTCTGAACATGACTCGTAAACTCATAACTATTGCATTGGCTCTTGTCTTTCTCTTCTCGTTTTTTGTTATAGCTGTCCCGCGACATGCAAAGGCTGCTCCTGCTACTCCTCAAGCTACTTGTTCTGGCTGTATATCAGACGGCATATGGGAGGGCAATCAGCATGGTATAAGGGTTGTTCTTGACGTAAGCCAGCCATCTTTTAGGACAACCAATGCTGAGTGGCTACGTGTGATTACACTTGACAATGCACTATCGTCTATGGATCTGGGAGTGGTGGATTGCCATAGTACTTGCCAGTTAAATACAGGATGTAAATTTAGTGGGAAAGGAAATGGTGAGTTCTACTTTTATGATGACTATAATGTAAGTGGAAACCTCACCGCCCACGACTGTCAACCCGTGCCTGGTGTTGATCTTGGCACGTTTATCCAATTTCAGATAAGTTTCTATGTAACAAACGGGCCTGGTATGTTCTTTCAGATCTATTCACGATCATCATCCGGTCTATGCGTCTCCTCATGCGCGGAGAAGGGAGACGCGACAACGTGGCCCTCTGGAGCCGAAACAGAGGAGATAAAGGATACCTGGAGTTCAGGTCAAGTTGTAGGTCTAAGCTCCTGGACAGGTTCAGCATATCAAAGTGTATCGGATAGTAACTGGCACTATCAGCAGAGAGACTTTGATGTTCATGTCCATCGAGATCCACCCCAGTTTTACTGGCATATCATACCGAATTCTTCAAACAATGGGGGTATTCTCTATAGCTGTGATCTGGTTAGCGGATCAACCTGCTAGAGTAAAGAGAGTGGTGAAGCGTCTTCGCTTTAGCCCAAGGGGAGTGTCACACGCACTCTCTTATCGCCCTGGTCGTACGTGGTGAACGGGTTCATAGGGCTGAGCCTGGATACGCAACCGCAGAGGATTGCCACACGTCGGGCAGAGCGTAAACTCATCGGGATCGATTTGCATTTCAAGCATTGCGTGCTCACACAGTGTAAAAAGCTCATTCCCTCTGAACTTCGGCCCATGGTGCAAAGGCTTCTCTGTGTGGCAGGTCGAACACACGATCCGTAGGGTAATGTCAATCTTCTGGTCGTCCATACAGAGCTCCTTATCTCGCAACTCGACTCACCGCCCTTTACGCTTAATGCCAAATCGGGCGGTGAGCTTTTCGCCGTAGGGGTTCTCATCGCCCATAATCTCTTTGGCATAGAGGCTGGTAATCTTAATGTCAGTGTGCCCCAGGCGTCCAGCGAGATCTGTAATCGGCGCTCCACTGCGAACCATGCCGACGGCGAACGTATGGCGCAATGCGTGCACCTTGCTGGTGTCCAGGTACTCCCCACAGATATTACTGAGCGTCTTTGCGCTAATAGCCTGCCCTTTATTGGCGTGCGAGTAGGACACCCACAGGGGCGTACCTGGATCCAGGCATAGCAGCTGCTTCCCATACTGCGCGTAGAGATATTCCAGCAGCACGCAGCTGGTCTCGACGTCCAGCCGGTCATGCATCACTTTCCCGCCCTTACAGTGGAACGTGAGGGTGATGCGAGTATCTTTCCTCCCTGTAATCTGCATATCACGCCGACGCAGCCCTACCAGCTCGTGGGCACGTCTGCCGGTGTAGAGTGCTACAGCCAATATGGCGTAATCTCTGAGCCCTGTTACTCCGTCTCTGTTGATGCCGAGTAAGCCGTCAGCCACCTCCACGGGGTCGAGCGGAGTAGCACTAGCATACGCTTGCACTGGTCGTTTCTTGACGCTCTCAATCGGGTTAGGGAGGTCTAGCTTGTAGACCTCCTGCACGAACGTGTACCAGGATGAGAGAATAGCCAGGCGCTGATTATACGTTGACGGCGACACATCCTCACCTGGTCGCCGTGTAGTACCTGCCCGTTGATTTGCCCACAGGGCCGCCACCCGCGCGATATCAATCGGATTACTGAGCAGGTCCAGGCCTCCCGTTGCCAGGAATGCGCGGAACTGGCGCATGGTGTCTTCATACGCAGCCCGAGTCTTGCGTGAACCGGTTCGCATTTCTTTCTGTGCAAGCCATTCAGCAACGGCTGCGTCAATCGTGAACTGGTAAGGCGCGAGTGCGGTATCTGGCATGGTGGTTACTCCTCACTCGCCGCTGAGATAGTGATGGTCCATGTATGCCTGGGTGTCCTGGTATGCTTTTTCCTCTTCTTCATGTTCTTTCGCTTCCGCTTGTAGCTCTGATATATGCCCGAAATGCCAGTCAACTATATCAAGGAGGTCTTGCGCAGAGACCGTAAGAAGTTGCCCATGTGAGCGGATCGCTATCGCATCCGCTGCGATCTTTTCAATGTCTGCCATAGCTGTTCGTCCTTTCTGAGTTCAACTAATGTTTCGTTAGTAGAAGTATACTCCTCTCTTACCATTCTAACGGTCAAGGTGTTTCCCGGTACGGTCATTCCAGGTGAGCGATGAAGGAAGAGTGGCTTCGGTACGTGATACACTGCCAGGACAGACGAAGAGAAAGAAAGAAAGAAGGCGTGTATGGACCAGATTGACATTACCCTACGGATCGTGTGTTCGACCTGCCACACAGAGAAGCCTTTGCGCTTTGGGAAGAAGAGGCTTTTTACTATGGGTGAGTATTCAGGCATGGAGTTACGGGTTGACCCCGATGAGTTTACGCTCTGCCCGACGTGTGGCAATCCTCTGCGGTTACGTATCCAGGCTCAGCCCTATGAACCCGTTCACCACGTACGACCAGGGCGATAGGTGAGCGTTGCACGGCCTCTCCAAGAAAATCGCGCCAGGATTGAAATCTGACGGTTTTTGTAGAGTGGTGCATAATAAACACGTCTCGCAAAAAGTAAACATCTGGACTTCTAGAAGTCTACGGATGCCGTTCCTGGTAATCCTTGAGAGCCAGGGCCACGATCTCGCTGATTTCCAGCTCCGCTTGTGCGCTATGCACCTTTAACCACTTTGCCAGCGCTGGCGGGAGATAGATCGTCTGTTGCTTCCATTCTGGATGTTTAGACTTCCTGGAGTCTGGAGTGTTAGCAGTCTGGATACCTGCACTTGTAGACTGCTGAGTATCTGGAAGTCCAGAAGTCTGAATATCTGGACTTCCAGATTGTTGAATATCTGAATGTTTCCTCCTGCCGAGCGTTTGATAATCAGTGATGGATCCAATGGGCTTCCTCTTGGGATCGTCTGTCATGGTGCAACCTCCTGGTCGGTTTCAATCAGGTCTGCCGCGAGCGTTCTGAAGTCTTCAGCAACCTTGCTATGCGTGTCATACTCAAAAACCGTCTGTCGTACCGATTGCGCGCGAGGCACGGTGGCATCAGTGCGGATTACAGCCGTGATCAGCTCGCCAAATGTTTCGCGCAGCTCCTTTAGATACTGCCGAGCCATCGCATAGCGCAGGTCAACATTATAGGGAATGATGCCAGCGTTCTGTATCTCATGATCTGAGAGGGTGTCTTGCAACTTCGCGAACATGCTGAACAGCCCCTGCACGGCGTACGACTCGAGCTCGCAAGGAATCAGCATTTCGCTTGATGCGAGCAGGCAGGCCTCCATCACCGGCGTGTACGCGCCGGCATGATCGAAGAGAATATAGGTATACCTGTTGAGGGCCTGCAGCGCATTTCTGAGGGTATAGTAAGCTGACCTCCGCCCGGTGAGATAGGCTGATGCTTCATCCAGGTTCGTATCTGATGGCACAACGTATAGGTTCTCTCGAGCCTGCTTGATGGCCTCCATCAAGGTCACCTGGCCTTTAATGACGTCCGTTAAGGTTGGCGAGGCTTGCCCTGCCAGGAGTGTCGTGCTGGCGTTGCCCTGCCGATCTGCATCAATCACCAGGACCCGCTGACCCGTAAGGGCGAGCGCGTGACTGAGGTTTTCAGCGAGCGAGCTTTTGCCAGTGCCGCCCTTGAAGTTGAGAATTGAGATACGACGCATACACAGTTCTCCTCTATCCGATACAAATTTCTGGAAGTCCAGATTGTCGGACATCTAAAAATAGCATACCACATACTTGCGTAAAGATGCGTAGCAGGTTATACTAGAAGAAACGTCTGTGAGGACACATGGCTGAAGAAGAAGTTGTGTATACGATCCCGGAAGCCTGTCGCTTGCTCAAGGTGAGCGATGATACCATACGCCGCATGATTAAAGAGGGCAAGCTCGAGGCCGTCAAGGTTCGTGGATCATGGCGCATTAAACGCGAGTCGGTAGACACGTTGTTAGGAAAGAAGGAGAGGAATGGCGAAAGACATCACTGAGATCGCTAAGCAAGCAGCGGCACGCGTTCGCACTCTGCGCAGCGCCATCGTTACCACTGAGCAGGATACCATCGCGCTACGCATGCAGATCGCCACCATGGGCAAACGGCAGGAATTGGTAGAGCAGGACATCAAAGCCCTGTATGCCAACCTGGATGAATTGGAACAACTCCTCAAGGATGGGGGTCTGCTCTAAATAGATTGGCTGCGCCGCCCCACAACGCCGTTAACATTGTGAGGCAGCTAACCAACAACGCGTCGGAGCGCATTGCTGGCTATCTGGTATCCTACCAGAAAACCTACGCAATGCCTAGTAGAACAAAGGACTAGGCAGACAGCATGACCTATCGCAAATCTATTCGTGGCGACGACAATCAGCAAAATGAGCAGCTCTCCAATAACCGCATCAGCCGCGTGATCATCGAGGGTGGCGGTTCGCTCCTTCTCCTGACCATCTTTTGTATCTGCTTCGCGACGGCCTCCATTATCTTCATGGCTTTCGTCCACCTGATGCTCCTGGAAACCTTGATTGCTGGCACCTTCGTCGGGGTCTTCCTCTGCCTCTGGGTTATCGCGCTCGCGTTCACCATTCGCCAAGTATCGGCGGCAAAAACGGCGGTCTCTGTCGATGCCGCCCTGCGCACCCGTGCGCTCGTCGAGCAGGATGTCATCTATGCAAGTGACGCCTACATTTTGTACAGAGATCCAGACGGCACCTATCAATTCCGCGGCACGGTTCACATCGATGAGCATCGACAGTTCCTCCCACGCGAGATTAGCCCACCGTCCAATCAAGAAACGATTCTCACCCTCTACGATCAGGGCATGACTGGGCGTGGCATTGAAAAGTGGCTCAAGGCCAATGGAGATAAGAAAATCTCGTATCGCGAGATTTCTAAAACGCTTGATCTCTATCGACCCGATTGGACGAAAAGGGCCGTTGTGAACAGCGATCCACCTGTGGAAGAGTGAGACACCCGTGTTCCAAACGGGACACCGGCGTTCCAAACGGGACAGACAGCATGCGTGAAACGGCCTCTAAAGCCTGTTCCACTTTTGTAACAGCGTTTTTAGAGCAAGTACACTCCCCGGATCCGGGGGAGGGAGCAAGTTGCGCACATGCGCAGAAAGGCAGGCATCATGACGAGTGAGCAAGATCAAGACGTAGAATCCACCTACGGGCCCGCTGCGCCATTCAGCGAGCACAAGCGCGGCGAGCACATCACCTACACCTCTGCCGAGGGCCTGCCTGGCGCCGGTGACATCGTGTGGGTATGCGCCGCCGGCATGGTTGGTAATCAGCACATGGGCGTGCGGTATATTGTCGCTCCGGATCCACCGACCGGGTTCGTTGATATCGTCTGGCCAGCGGACATCCGCTCGTCAACAGAACGTGAGGGAGCATCATGACGACACGTAGACACAGCGGGGTAGATCCGCTCGCCGTGAGTATTGACGAGGCCAGTGAGTTATTGAGCATCTCTCGGGGAAAGGTCTACGAGCTGATCGCTCGCGGTGAGTTCGC
>WNFJ01725366.1_pt2 | contig 15028 bp, 15 predicted proteins | sample 5400461 | NCBI WGS metagenome assembly WNFJ01 (sample SAMN13153349, study PRJNA577476) | soil metagenome | isolation source: 115 cm saprolite on Douglas fir-dominated hillslope | place: USA:California | collected 2013-09-17 | reverse complement strand
CATGCGGAGTTCGCCGCACGGCGTTTGATTAAGCGATTCATCGCCGTCGCTCCTTTCTTGGTCTCGACGCGCGATCCCCGCACGCCGTCAAACCATCGATTGCTGGCAACGCATTCATCTCCGTGATGCGGCGCCAGCGTTTCATCAGGATGGGACGGGGAGGCAGCAGGGTCAATCGAAGCGCAAACCGGGGAGGACGCGTGTGGGTGCCGGTGCCACCGGCATCCGCTATGCAACTCGGATCTTTTGAAGCGCGATTCGATCACAGCTGTGAGTCAGCGTCTCCTCGTGTACGTGCTTCTCGTGGCCGGCATGGGTTCGGTAAGCTGCAAAACGGAGCAGTGTCCAGCGCAGGCCGCCGACCCACGCAACCTCTGCTCCCATGGCGTTCCGAACCTGCGTTTGGTCAACGGAACGGCCGCATCGCACCATGTCATCTATCGCGGGGGACAGCCTACGGCCCAGGGCTGGTCGTACCTGCGTGGCGTGCTGGGAGTGACGACAGTGGTCAAGCTCAACGCACCTGAAGAGAGCTGGAGCCAGGGATGGGACGAGCCCGCTGAGCAGCTAGGCATGAGGGTCGTTCGCGTCTCGATACCACCCCATGACTACGGTCTGGCCCCCGCATCGCTGCCCGAGCCCTTCCGGGCCCTAAGTGTTGAGTGCAGCAGCGAACGGACCCTACGACAGCCAGGCGACATCCGCGTGATTGAGCCACGTGCGCTGGCGCCGGGCAAAGACGCGAGTCGTGCGGACAATCGCCAAGCCAAGCTCGTCCCGCGAGATTGTTCCCTCCAGCATCGCTCGGACCTGAGCGTACCCAACGCTTCCCATCGCGCGCGCGCTGCCGAAACCACGGGCCAAGAGCGCCTCGACTTCGTCGATCCACCCGCGGGCGAGCCAGGTTGAGACGCGACCTTCGATCCGCGCCGTCAATGTTGCGGCGTCGCATGCGAGAGACAGCAGCCGAGCGCCGCGCCGCTGGCGTTTGAACCCGTGCTCTTGCTGCCAGATGCTCATCGGTTTGCCCGTCAACTCGAAGACCTCGAGCGCCCGACTTACTCTCACAAAGTCGTTTGGATGAAGGCGGCCGGCGCTTTCGGGGTCAACCTGGCGCAACCGCGCGTGCAGCGCCGCGCGCCCCTCGAGAGCGGCGATATCGCGATGAACAGTGCGGACTTGTGCGCTCGCTGCAGGCATGTCGGCCAGCCCATAAACAAGCGCCTTGACCCACAGAAACGTGCCGCCGCACACGATCGGCACGCGCCCCCGCGCTCGCACTTCGCCAATGGTTCGGGCCGCACGGTCCGCCCACGAGACGGCGTCGATCGCATCCATTGGATCGATTTCACCCACCAAGTGGTGCGGCGCCACGGCGAGTTGCTCTCGAGTCGGTTTCCCAGAGCCGATGTCAAAGTGGCGATAGATCTGGACGCTGTCGGCACTTACGACGTCGCCGCCGAGCCGCTCTGCGAGGGTCACTGCGAGCGCGGTCTTTCCGCTTGCGGTCGGACCCACAATGACGAGCAAGTCGTCAGGGTGCGAACGCGCGACATGGAGCGCGGCTTCAACGACCGACGCGTCGCTCGAGCTCATCATAGCCGATACGGGTTACGACCGGCCGGCCGTGCGGACAATGGCCGGCGAAATCAATGCCGTCGAGAGCGCGCAAGAGCGCAATGGCCTCCTCGCGCGACAGCATGTCTCCAGCGCGAAGGCTGCCGTGGCATGCCATTGTTGCCAGCACCATGTCGGCTGCGTTTCCGAAAGGCCTTCGTGCTTGGCGTCCGAGTTCGGCCACCAGATCGCGAACGATGCGCTCGGGACGACCGCGCGCCAGAAGCATGGGAACGGCGTGCACAGCGACTGCATTGGGGCCGACGGCACGCACTTCGACTCCGAGGGACGCGACGTCGTCTGCGCGTTCTTCGAGAGTCGCCACCTCCGCGGGCAAGAGGTCGACGACCTCGGGGAGCAGGAGCCGCTGCGTCGCAATCGATCGGGACGCGTAGTCGCGGCGCAATCGGTGAAAGGTGACGCGCTCGGCGGCCGCATGTTGGTCGAGGACGTAAAGGCCATCGGACCCGCCGCACACGAGGAACATGGCTTGCACCTGCGCGAGAAACTCGAGCGATGCATAGAAGCCAGCACCGTCAAACAAAGCGGGTGCGCCACCAGCGTCTGACGGCAAAGGCGAGAGATTCGGTTCCGCCACGGCCATGGGCGCGGACGGGAACCCCGGGACTTCGAGTCTCCAAGGATCGGACGTGCCGGCGGGTTCGAAAAACGGCACGGGCGACGCCGGGGTGGGGCCGGCGCCGAAGCTAGGCAGGCCCTGACTCCAGACCCGCCGTGCGCCCAAGGCCGGGATCGAGAACGCGCTAGCTAGAGCTCGATGAAGCTCGCGCGTCACGGCATCGAGGAGAGCGCGCGTGTCCGCAAAACGTACCTCCGCCTTCTGCGGATGCACGTTGACGTCGACCTGTCCGGGCTCGGTATCGAGATACACAACCCCCACCGGATAGCGCCCCGGCTCCAAAGCGGAGCCATACGCCTGCGCGATGGCCCGAGCGAGTGCCCGATCGCGCACGGGACGCCCATTGACGAGAAGGTGCAAACCCACCGCTCCCGCGCGGGCGCGCTCCGGCGGAGCCAAGTGCGCCTCGATCTTCATGGCGCGACACTCGCCGGCGCATGCCTCCAGCCGCTCGCCTGCGAATGCCTGGGCCGCGCGCTCGCGTCGTGTCGACACGTGGAGCCATTCACGCGCGGGGCGGCCGTCGCGCACGAGGAAGAAGCTGACCGCGTGCCGAGCAAGCGCGCCGAGCAGCACTGCCTCCGTGATGTGAGCGGCCTCCGTGCCGTTCGACTTGAGAAACTTTCGCCGCGCTGGAACGTTGAAGAATAAGTCGCGCACCTCGACGCTCGTTCCCTCGGGCGCGCCACCCGGTCGAACGCGAGCGGGGCCGCCTCCTTCGACCAGAACGTCTGCCCCCTCCGGCGCGCCCCGCGCTTTCGTGACGAGCCTCAGCTTGGCTACCGAAGCAATGCTCGGCAGCGCTTCGCCGCGAAAACCAAACGTGTTCAATGAGAAGAGGTCCTCCTTGCGGCGGATCTTGCTCGTCGCATGCCGTTCGAGAGCCAAAAGCGCGTCGGCGGCGTCCATGCCCTCGCCGTCATCGCTCACGCGCACCAAAGCAAGGCCGCCCTGCTCAACCTCCACCTTGACGCGCGATGCCCCGGCATCGACTGCATTTTCGATCAGCTCCTTGACGACGCTCGCCGGCCGTTCGACCACCTCTCCTGCGGCGATTTGGTCTGCAAGGTCGCTCGGGAGCTTCTGAATCCGCCCCATGGGCCTCCGTTACGGGTCCTTGACGGCTTCGGCCGGTGCATCGAGTAGGGCTCGCGTGCGACGCCTCGTGAGCGCCACGACGACCAAAGCGCTCCCCAACGTCCGCATGGCAAGCGTGATCGGATGCGCCGCACGCAGCACGCGGGCACCCCTTCGCGCCTCGTCGTCGGCCTTCCGCCGGTCAGTGATGCGTTGGTGCGACTCGGCCGTCCAGCTCGCTTCGTCAAGACGAAGCTTTGCCTCGGAGACGTCGCGCAAGAGCCAGTAGCTCGCAGCGTTCGCCCCGGCTTGCGCAATCACGAGCTGAACGAGTGCGGTTCGCGCGCCGCCATTTCCGCCAAGCGCCCGCATGGCGGCGAAAACAAGAGCGCCGCCGAGAAGCAGACCGGCGACGGCCAATGGGAACCCGCGCGCCTTTGCCGCGTCAAACGCCTGCAAATACGCTTGAAAGCGCGCGGCCACGAGCGCTCGGTCGGCCTCGTCGGCAATCCCTTGCGTGAACAGAGATGCATCGACGGGCGTGCGATAAAGGGTGACGTCGTCGCAACCGCGATACGAGCCGGTCACCCCAAGCGCGAGCGCGCCAAGCAGGGCAAAAACCAGGTACATCGGGCGCTTGCGTTGCGCTGCGGCCATTGGGAGCCCTGCGGGATAGCACGGGACCCGGCTTCAGCGCACGGCTCCTTCCTATCGCGCAGCGCTCAGCGAGGCGGCCGTTGGGTCTGACAGCCAAGGACGATGTCCACTTTGCCGGCAGAGTCGCTCTTGAGTGTCGAGCACGTTGTGGGACATACATTGATCGTCGTCGGCGTGCCCCCCTCCGCTGGATCGACGTCGTAGTACCAGCCGCCAAGCTTCGCGTCGCAACCGCCGGACTTCTCGACGTACGGAACGATCAAATCCGTCCCTGAGCCACCTGTATAGTGCACGTTGAGTTTGAAGAAGTCGGGTATGCCCATGGCAGGTGTGGGGATTTGGTACTGGCAAGGCAGCGCGGTGCCACGGATCATGTTGAGCGCGGCAACAAACTTTTGCTCGAGGTTGCTCGCTGTCCCCGATACGTCGATGATAAACGGAGCTGTCGTGCCACCCTCGGTCGCAATCTGATTCAGCGCTACCGTGCCGGTGGGGGCGTCACTCGGCGTGAACACGCCGATGGCGAACGTCTTGATGCTCGGCGTTCCGACGAGACCGGCGTTCGCAATTCGGGCGACTTCGGCATCGATGGCTTGCTGACTCGCCGCTGCCCCGCAGACGCCGTTCGCGGGGTCGAGAACCTCGTTAGGGGCGCCGTCGGTGGCGAGGACGACGACCACCGTGTGCCCCGCATGGGACATCGCATAGGTTCTCGCGTTGTCAACGGCGCCCTGCAATGCGGCCGGGGTAGGCGTCGCTCCATTCGGTCCATGCGATCCAAGAAACGCAATCACCGCAGGAGCAACACCAGGAAGCGGTGCAAGGGCCACGGCAGGGGTCGCGTAGTCTGCCGCGACGCAATCGTCGCTGCCGAGGCACGTCGAAGTCGTGAGGGCTTGGCAGGCGCCATGAGGAAAGCCGTTGATGTCATTACGGCAGGCTATCCCCGGGGAGCAGAGCGCGTTGTGGTCGTACTGACACACGCCGATAGGAACGCACGCAAACGGGCCACAATCGAGATCGGAAATACAGGGCAGGATCTGACCTCTAATCGCGCAGGCGCTGAGAAAGCAGACTCCCCCGGCACCGCACTGGGCGTGCGTGGGACACGACGCGGGAAAGCCCGCCGCCGTTTTCGGAAAGTACTGCACGCCGACGCCAATGCCCGCAGATCCAGGATCGTTGACGAATGCCGTAATCGCCGCGCTCACCGCATCCCATTTCGAGCGCTGCGGGCCCACCAGGTCGTTCATCGACCCCGAAGTGTCGAGCATGACATAGAGGTCCAACGGGAGTTGTTTGCCTCTCTGCGTGTCGGTTGCGCAGCCCACGAAGGAGTCGCCCAGAGACGCATCGCTTGGCGTGCCCGGTGGACCAGAAAGTACAGGGGGCGCCCCATCGCCAGCGAAAACGTTGTTGCCCGCACCTGAAGCGGTGGAGCCACTCGCGACGCCGCCTGCGCCGCTTGAGTTGCCACCTATGCCGAAAGTGTGGTTGGCGCTCGTTCCGCAGGCGGCGATCGCCACGGCGACTGTTGCCGCACCGAACACGCGGCAATGGACATCGGCTCGCATGACGCAAGGCCTCCTCCGCCAAAACGATAGCAGGACACGGCCCAATGGGCTTCCCCCGTCTCCCAGTTAGGCAGAGCGAGAGATTCCCGTGTAAATCCAAACAAGGCGCCTAGCGAGCAAGCGCGGCGATGGCTTCGTTGAGTCGCTCGATGCCTTCGAGAACGCGCGCTGGAGGTACCACCGTGAAACAAATTCTTGCCCACGATGTAAAGTCCTGCCCGAAGCCGTCGCCAGGCGCTAGGAGCACGCCTCGATCGATGGCCGCTTCCAGTAGGTCCCTAAGTGGGCGCCCCCCCAAGACCGGGGCGAAGTTCACGAAGATGTAGCTGCCCCCTTCAGGCACGGGTGCCCCGACTCCAGCACCCTGAAGAGCCCGCACGGCCATGTCGCGCACGTTTCGGTATTCGCGCCGCGCTTCGTCGATCCATTCCGCGGAAGCGCTCATCGCTGCATGCGCTATCCGCTGGGTGGCCAACGGAACGTTGAAAACGGTATGAGTCGCAAGGCGACGTGCGACCGAAACCGCGCGTTCCGGTCCCACGACGAACCCAACGCGAACGCCCGCGAGCGCACAGCTTTTCGAGAGCGAGTAGACCGAAAGGGTCCGGTCTCGCATTTCGTCGAAGCTGGCGATCGAAACGTGTTCTCCGTCGTAGACATAGTCTGCATAGACCTCGTCGGCGATGACCCACAGGTCGTGCGCGATCGCAAAGCGCGCAAGGCTTGTTAGCTGCGCGGCAGTCAGGACCTTGCCGTCCGGGTTTCCCGGCGTCGTGAGATAGATCGCGCGGGTCCTTGGACTTAGGGCCTCTTCGAAGAGGGAAGCGGCGTCGAGCGACGGGTCGTCGCAGAGCCGTGTCGACAAGACGACCTCGACGGGAACCGCGCCCGCGGCCCGAACCACACCAACGGCCAGCGGCCAGTACGGTGCCGCGACAAGCACCTCGTCTCCCGCGTCGAGGATCGCGCGGGCCGCACAGAAAAGCGCGTGCGAAGCGCCGCAGCCGACCATCACCTCGCGCGCCGGATCCGCCGAGCGAGGGCCGTGCCGCCGCGCCGCCAACTGACGGGCCAGAGACTCGCGCAGTCCGTCGAGCCCCACCACGTTGGCATAGCGATAGAGGTCCGCGTCGAACGCCGACCCCTCCTCGAGGCGCGCGAAGCGCGCCGCCTCCGGAGGAGCACGGTGCGAATCCCCGATGTGAAGGCCAATAAGGTCCGCACCGCGGCGGGCCTGGGCCTCGATGCGCGGTGCGAGCTCAGCAAAAACGCCTGCTCGTATGAGCGACGCGGATCGCGACAGGCGTGGCGAGCGCTGACTCACGGATTCATCGTAGTATGCTTCGCTCGATGCTTAGGCGCAGCTTTGGAGGGACCCGGAAAGTAGCCGTCATAGGCCAAGGGACCTGGAAGATGGAGCACGATGATCGCAAAGCCGCGATCGCGGCTATCCACAAGGGACTGGAACTTGGCATGACCCACATCGATACCGCCGAGATGTACGGGTCCGGCGCCGTGGAAGAATTGGTTGGCGAGGCGATTCTCGGCCGGCGCGATCAGGTGTTCCTCGTCTCGAAGGTGCTTCCGCAACACGCGTCGTACGAGGGAACGCTCAGGGCTTGCGACAAGAGCTTGAAACGGCTGGCAACCGACCGGCTCGACAGCTACTTGCTGCATTGGCCTGGTTCGCATCCCCTTGCGGAAACGATACGAGCGTTCGAAGAGCTCGTGAAAACGGGCAAGATTGTCTCCTGGGGCCTGAGTAACTTCGACGTCCGCGATCTCGAAGAGGCGCTGGCAATTGCAGGCCCGAACAAGATTGCCTGCAATCAGGTCCTCTACCACCTGGAAGAGCGCGGTATTGAGCACGCCGTCTTGCCATGGTGCGAGCGCCATGGCGTTGCGACTGTGGCATACAGCCCGCTTGGCGCGGGAGCGTTTCCCTCGGATCGCAGCGCGGGCGGCCAAGTGCTCGGCGAGATCGCACGCGCCCACGATGCTACCCGCCATCAAGTGGCGCTCGCTTTTCTGCTGCGTACACCGTCGATGCTGGCTATCCCGAAGGCTGCGCGGGCCGCACACGCCGCTGACAACGCGGCGGCAACAGACCTTTCGCTCACCGCCGACGAGGTGCGCCGCATCGACCACGCGTTTCCGCGAGGCAGGCCCCCGCGGAGCTTGCCCACGCTTTAGGCGCCAGCGGCCAGCAGGGCGCACGCTCGCTGCCGGGCGCACCACAGCGGAGCGCATGCACAGCGGCGCGCACGCTCGGCGGGCGTCGTTTCGGTGCTCAGAGGCGGCGGGGCCCGGTCGGTGAGCCGCACCATGCGATCGATTGCATCAGGACCCAGCGGAACTCGTGTTTCGGATTGGCTGCGCGGAGGCCCCTGGCCCGGTTCAATCATTTGGCGGCCCACCGACCACCGATGCCCTGGTTTCCGGCGTGAACCGGGTCTCCCGTCAGAAGCCGTATTGAACGCCGATTTCGGGCGCAAGTCCGAGAAGAGTGCCGGCGGTTCCCCCAAATGCGGCCTCAACTTTGCCCGCGCCGGTCAACGCAATCTGCGGAGCGACCATCAAACGAATACCCACTCCGCCGGCCAGGAATACGGGGCCTGCCGTCAACCAAGCATCTTCGGTAGCCTTTTGCTTGGCGGTGGCATTCGGGATGGTTGCCTCCACCGTGACCGGCACGAAAGCATCAAACTCGCCGAGGCCGACACCGGCGAAAACCATTGGGATGACCGTCTGCGCGATGAGTGCCTTTTTGCCGATAAAGTAGCTGAAACGAGCTTCCAGGTGCACGGGAGCAAACGCCGCGCCCGGACCGGCGGTAGCTGGATTCGTACCCAGCACGTATCCGGCGTGAAGCCCGGCCATCATATTCGCATTGAGCGCGTAATCGACGCTCGCGAGGATTCGCACGTTGCCCGGCGGGACAAAACCAGACTGAACCTGATCGAATCGGCTCGTTATTTGGCTGTTCCTCACACTCCCAACCTGGGGAAAGGGCTGGCCGGAGTTCGGATCGATGCAGTTATACCCAGCCGTGCCTGGCTTCACGCTCGTGTTTGTATCCAGGTTTGAGCTAACGCCGGGCGACGGCGGAACAACGCAGACATTCTGCGACGCAGGCATGAGAAACCAATCCGCCTCAACACTCAGCCCGACCCAAATGCGATGTAGCGTTGGGCGGCCGCCCTTGCTGGCCCCGCACTTGCCCTGCTCGCACTTGCCGCTGTCGCAATCCTCGGCTGCCTCGCAATCCTCGCCCGCGGCTTTCCTTCCGGTGCACTTGCCCTCCGAGCACGAGCCGCTCGCGCACTCGTTATCCGCGTCGCAGCTGTCCCCGCCCTCCTTCTTCTCGACGCACTTGCCGCCACCGCACAAGCCGCTCTTGCACTCTGCGTCCTTGGCGCATTCGTCGCCGACTTCTTTCTGTGAAGTCTTGCAGCCCGGAAAGTCCGGCGGGCATTCCGTGCTCTCTTCACACTGAGCGGGCGGCTCCTGACCGGGCAGACTCGGTCGCAGCCCGGTCACTTTGGGTTTCACCGCAACCACTAGCGGCTTGTTACGGGTGCCAGCGGTGGTAACGACCTCGTTCTTGTCGTTGAGCCCCTGGACGTAAAAACGCAGCGCTCCCTGGGTGACGTCATGGCAAGGGATGAGCCCGCCGTACCCCTTATCTATTTTCTTCAGCTCGACGGATTTCCAGTCCGTCATCCCAAAGCCTTTGTACTTTGCGATGACGTGGGCGGGCTCTTCGGGGCCGCTCGTCCCAGGCATTGGGGTGGGGTACGTCGGGGCTTCGACGTAGATCGCAAACGGGGCGCGCACGAGCGCATCGGTAGGTGCGGAGTAGACAAACGCACCCACCGCGGCTGGTGCCGCAGACGGCTCGGCAGGCGCAGAAGGAGTTGGCGCAGGAGGAGGGGGCGGCGCGGCTGCAGCAGCTTTCTTGGCTTCGGTCCAAACGTTCGATAGAGCCGGATTCTTGTAAGCCGGATCGAGCTCCAACGTGGAGTCAAGACCCAGCGCACGCACGAAATTGGCCTTGCCCTCATCGGCGTTGCCGGCCAAGACCTGCATTGCGCCAAGGTCGCGCAAAAGCGCCCCCTTGAACGAAGGCTTGCATTTGTCCCCACCGCACTTGGCAACCGCGGTCTGAAGTTTCTTGATGGCGGCGGCAAAGTCGACGTTGAGGTAGTCCTCCTCGATCGCCCTCTTTTGCAGCGCTTCCGCTTCTTTCTCGACCTTGGGATCAGCCGCCACGGCCTGCTTGGCCAGCGTTCCCGCGGCGAGAAGGAGCGTGCACAAGAAAAAAAGGCGCCGCGCGCGGGCGACGAGATTGTTTCGCTGCACGTTCAGTTCCCTCAGGGAGCGCGAGCATAGAGCAGGTCGCGTCCCCGGTGACGAGGAATCGCCCTAATGCGAGCCACCCGCGTCGGGCCGGGCGCCCCACGGAGGGATCTCGTTCGGCACATGGTGGCAGCGAGCCGCTGGACTCAAGAGAAGCGCTGCCTCGGCGTTGGGCTGCGCAACGGCAAGATGCTCCCAGGCATTCGATAGCTCGCCCTGGGCAAGGTCAATCTCGGCAAACTGCAGCTGCGAGCTTGCGGTTGCGAGCTCGCGCGGTGCGCAGAACATGGCGCCATTGCTGTGCGCATCGTCGATCATCGCACGGACCTCGCGCAAACGGCCACGCAAGGCACCGGCGGGCGTGCAAGCGGAGACAACGATTGCAGAAACGACAAACACGCACAGCGTGTACGGCGTCATGGTGCAGAGCGCCGCGCTTTTGCAGTCAGCTCGATGGCTGCATTCGCATGGGTCGCCGCCTCGCTGGCCAGAGCAATGGCGTCTGAGTAGCTCGCCTCCGACGCCTCGATCTGCGCTTGCTCGAGGTGTTCCTTTGCGAAGTAGTACTCAAAGGGCGCAAAACGATCGGCACCGAGCGCTCTCGCCTCTTCGACCCGCGCTACGGCCGTGTTGATCGCCACCGCATACTGAACCGCACCGCACCCGCCCAGAAGGACGCCCTGCACGACAATCGCAAGCGATACCCATACCAAGGCGGGGGAAAGCGACGTTGACCGCATGCACGGGCGCGGGATGAGCGCCCTAGCCCAGCCGTCGGAAGACGCCGACAACGATGCCAAGGAGCATGGTTGGCTTGAAGTCCGCGGCGCGCACGTAGATTGGCGCCATGTTCTTGTTTGCGGGTTGGAAACGAACGTGGTCCCTCTCGGGGAAATAGTACTTGACGGTTGCCTCGTCTCCAATCAGCGCGACTACGATGTCCCCCCGGCTTGCCGTGAGCTGCTTCTTTACGAAGATGTAGTCACCGCTCAGGATGCCTGCGTCGACCATGGAATCGCCGTGCACCTTGAGGCCAAATACTTCGCGGCCCCCATTGAGAAGTGCGCGATCGATCCGCACCGTGTCAATCACTTGCTCTTCTGCGAGCAGGGGCAGCCCCGCCGCCACGCGGCCAAGTACACGAATCTCGATCGAATCGACATCGTTCGCGGGCTCCGCCGGACCTGCCGCGCCCAGGGCCTGCGTATCAAGATTCGTCGGTCGCAGCGCGCGAGACTTCATGTCTTCGCGCGTCAGATACCCCTTTCGTTCAAGCGCGCGCAGGTGATCGTTCACGCCGTTCGTCGATCGGATGCCCATGCGAGCGCCGATCTCGCGAAGCGTGGGTGGATAGCCGCGGTCGCTTATCGACTGCCGGATAAAGTCGAGCACCATCTGCTGCCGCTGCGTCAAGCCTTGCATTGTTCGCGAAGGCTACTGAACGCGCGTTCTATCGTCAAGAATACCGTCTAAAACTTCCCGCTTGAGGAGAGAAAGGTGAGCTTTTCGTTCGTTTCGCGAAGACGCGCCGACAGAAGGCGCACGCAGTTCCAGAGGACCTCGTAGGCAAGGTCCTTGTGCAAGAACAAGAGATCGTCGAACTCCTCTTTGGCAATGACGAGCAGTCGGCACCGCTCGTGCACACGCGCATCGGCAGAGCGCGGCGCCTCATCGATGAGGGACATCTCGCCGAAAACCTCGCTCGGACCAAGGACGGCCAACGCTTCTTCGCCCATTCCCGCCACCTCACGCGAAATACGCACCTTGCCTTCGAGGATGATGAAAAGCTTGTCGCCCGCGTCGCCGTATTGAAAAATCTTCGTCCCGGTGGCGTGTGACTCCTCGGTCGTCGCTTTGGCGATGAGCGCAAGCGCTTCGCTTGTGAGACCGTCAAAAAAAGGAACGCGCGCGAGCTGAGCTTCGCGCTCGTTCAGCGAAGATTCCTGCGGGGTAAGAGGCGTGGCGGACAAAACGGGCGCCTAGGTTACGACGTCCGCGCGCTCGGGTCACATCCTCAGTGCGCGCCCTCGACCGCCATCCACCGCTCGGCGTCGAGCGCGGCCATACAACCGCTGCCTGCGGCCGTGACCGCCTGGCGATAGGTGAAGTCTTGCACATCGCCGCACGCAAATACCCCGGGCACGCTCGTGTGCGTGCTCCCCGCCTTCGTTTTGACATACCCGTTGTCATGCAGCTCGACCTGGCCTTTGAAAATATCCGTGTTCGGCGTGTGCCCGATGGCAACGAAGAACCCGGTGGCCGCGAGAGACGTAACCTCGTTCGTCTTCAAGTCGCGCACACGCACGCCGGTGACTTGGCCTATCGAAACGTCGAGCACTTCCTCCACGGCCGCGTTGTACATGACCTTGATCTTCGGGTTCTTGAGCACGCGCGCCTGCATCGTTTGGCTCGCGCGGAAGTGGTCTCGACGATGCACGAGCGTGACGTTTGCGCATAGGCCCGCAAGATGGGTCGCTTCCTCCATCGCGGTGTCTCCTCCGCCGACGACGACGACGTTTTGGTTTCGGAAGAACGTCCCGTCGCACACTGCACACGCGCTGACTCCCCGGCCCTGCAATGCGGCCTCACTCTCGAGTCCGAGCCATTTTGCCTGCGCGCCCGTAGCAACGATGAGCACCTCCGCGCGGTGCTCCTTCATCTCGTCACCCACCCAAACCGCAAATGGCCGCTTGCTCAGGTCGACCTTGGTAACGTCGTCGGTCGTGATCTCGACCCCCTGGGCCAACGACTGCTCGCGAAACGCCTTCATCAAGTGGGGCCCGGTAATCTTCTCCGCAAAGCCCGGGTAGTTTTCGACGTCGTTCGTAATCATCAGCTGCCCGCCGGGAATCCCGCCGCGCGCGAGCCCCTCGAACATGATTGGGCGCAGGTTTGCCCGAGCTGCGTAGATGGCTGCCGTGTGCCCGGCCGGCCCCGAACCAATAATGATGACCTTGCGAACTTCGGGATGACTCATGAATATTTGGATGCCTATTCCCGCACCGGCGTAGCCTTAAGCGAGGCCTTGCCGTCCTTAACGTAGACGCTGAACTTGACGCGCTTACACCCGTGGCGCTTGACGAGGGCGTCGCGATTCTTCTTCAGCGTGTGGGAAAATTTCTCAAACGTGAGGCCGTCGATCGGCTCTCCGCATTGCTTCTTGGTGCGGACGAAGTCTTCGAAGACCGCGGCCCAATCCGCGCTTTCTTCGAGTGCAGCGCGCGTGTCGCCGGTGGCCTGCGCCATGACGTCCGCGGGCACGGACCCCACCATCGTTGCGTCGTCGTCCTCGCCAGGCATTGAGCCGAGTAGGGACGGCGGCTTGCCCAAACCTGCGAGCTGCGGGCTCGACCACGGCACGACGGGCGTTGGCGCAGGCGCGCTGGGAGCCGCGAACGCAGGCACCGCCGCCGGAGGCGTCGGTTTGGAGACGCCCGGCGCGGACCGTGGGACAGCTGGCGGAGGCGCGGGCGGCTGAACGGGCGGCGCAAGAGGGGCCGCTCCCTCGCCAGGTGGAAAAGCGAATGCGCTCATCGCCGGTTGAGCAGGCGTGGGACCGAGAATGGAGTCGAGGTCGGCGGGCTTGCGCGTCACGCCACCGGCCTTTTCGACGGCTCGGTCGATCCCGTCGTTGATTCCCTGCGCGGCGAGGCGATACGAGCCGCGGAAGCGGCCAAGCTCCAGACGCTCCATGACGCCTTTCTTGAGCCTGTCCGCCTGCATCAGGAACTCGCGCAGCGGCGCTGAATGCTCGAAAAGCGTGAAGGCAACGCCAACCGCGGTAGCAAGGAGCACAACGACCACCAAAAGCAGCCACGGCACATTCGCCTTGTCGAGGTCGTCGGCGCCGCTCAAGAATCCGCCGGGTCCAGGCAGGATGGTGCGCCCTCGGACTACCGCGAAGCCCGCCCCGAGTGTCCAGGCGTCACCCGGCAACCGCGCATACATCGCGCCGAGGTCGTCGGCGAGCATGCGCACGTCGGTTCGGCCGGCGTCGCCATAGGTCTTCGCGTCGACATTCTTGAGGTCGTTGCCCACCGCATCGAGCTTCTCGGCGTCGAAACCAGTGACACCAGTACCGGCAGCTGCTCGCTTCAGATCGTCGGCGAATTTGCCACTCACCTCTTTCAGCCCGACGATCGCACCCGACGGGCGCTGGGTCGGATCGTAGTCCACGTACTCCACGGGACGCGCGACCACTGCGTACATTTTGCTCCCCAGGACCCAGACATCGTCGCGCAGCCAACCGTGGAGCGCATCGTTGACAGCCGGATATCCGCCCAGCTCGAAGTCGTCGTTGCCGACTACGATGTCGTATCCGATTTCGGCAACAACAGTCCCGTTTCGGTCGACGGCGAAAAGAGCGTCGTTTCGCCAGTCGGCCGGAATGCTGTCGACGATCCCGACAAGAGCTTTCTTTGCCTCCGCCCTTGGCCTTTCGGGGCGCTTCCCATTGCTAGCGTTCGCAGCAACGAGCGCCTGCCGCAACCCAAGATCCACGCTGCCGACAAGGAGCGCATCCAGGCGGCGCCTCGCATCGATCTTCAGGGCCCATTCGACAGTCTGGCTGTCGGAGGCGAGACCCTCCTTGAGTGCACGCGCGGTCTGCCGATTGTATTGCCCAACGGCGACGTAGACGACGTACAGCGCAACGGCGACCGCCACGCCGAGAACGACGTACCAGACGCGCGACAAGATCATCACTTCGAATCACCGCCTCCCAAGACTATCGGCTCCCTCATGTCCATGCCCCCGGGGCCAATGTGCACGGGCTCCTTGCCAACCAGCCTTCCATCGAAAAACGCTTTCAGCGTGTACTCACCGTGAGGCAGATTCATTCCGAAGTTACCCTCCCGATCGGGCAGCGCGAATTCGACAGCGGCTGCGTCCACGAACACGTACATCGCGACGCTCGGGAAGAGCTGATCCCGAATCACATGAAGCCCCGGTGCCGTGGCCGACCACTCGCGGGACGAACCTGGCGCAACCGGGTTCGGGGCCCACTCCGCCCCCGTAGCCTCGTAGAGCACGTGCGCAAACGGATCGGCGTTCTTGAAACTCAGGCGCGAGCCGGGAGACACCACGACCGTGGCGGGCGACGCTC
>WNFJ01303524.1_pt1 | contig 15028 bp, 15 predicted proteins | sample 5400461 | NCBI WGS metagenome assembly WNFJ01 (sample SAMN13153349, study PRJNA577476) | soil metagenome | isolation source: 115 cm saprolite on Douglas fir-dominated hillslope | place: USA:California | collected 2013-09-17 | reverse complement strand
CGGACGTTGTAACGCGGCGGTATCGTGACGACGAATTTAGCTTCGTCATCGCTCCAGTTGAACCATCGCGACGTCGGTTCCAGTCTCGCCCGAACCGTGACGTCGTTCTGCTGCTGATCGAAGGTGACCTCGAGATGGCGTTTGGAGACATTCGTGTGCTGGGTCAGATCGACCGTCACTCCGCTGCCGCCGGGAACCACTCGGATATCGCCCACGTCGGTGTCCAGTATCAGCGTTCCTCCCGGAGCGACGTTGAAAGAGCGATGCACGGGATTTTCGGCCGCATAGGCGGCGGAAGTCATCAAGAGAATTGCGAGCGCGATGCGGCTGCGAAACATCGATATCTCCTCCGTGAACGTAGTACGCACATCGGTGGAAAAGGTTAGACTCTCGGCCGCGATGCCCATCGATGAGGCGGCATTCAAGCTGGCGATGTCGCATTTTGCAAGCGGTGTGACGGTGGTGACCACGGAGCAGGCCGGACGGCCGTACGGCATGACGGTTGCCTCATTCGCGTCGCTTTCCCTACGACCTCCGCTCGTGCTCATCTGCATCGAAAAAAGCGTGAAGACGCATGAGGCCATCGCGGCCTCCGGAAAATTCGGGGTGAGCATGCTGAGCGCCGCCCAGGCCGACATCTCATCGCGATTCGCTTCGAGGGCAGACGACAAGTTTTCCGGAATCAAGACCAGCCGCGGCGCACTCGGCATCCCGTTGATCGCCGACGCGCTGACCACACTCGAATGCGAAGTGCGCGATTCGCTCCCAGGAGGCGATCACACAATCTTCGTCGGCGAAGTCGTTGACGCGGTCATGCGCGAAGGCGTTCCGCTCCTCTACTTCCGCAGCGGCTATCACGAGATGCAGCGCTGATGCGGGAAATGCGGGACACCCTTCGCGCGACCTTTGGCCGCGTTCTCGGGATGGAGAATCGCCGCGCCGCTCCCCGTCAGGGCCGGCTCGAGTACGTCGATGAGCCGCGCAAGATGACAATTTATCTTCCTCCCGGCTACGAGCGCGGTGAAACGCGATATCCAGTTCTGTATATGCAGGACGGACAGAATCTGTTCGAGCCGGAACGCGCGTTCATCGCCGGGCAACACTGGCGACTTGCGGAAACGGCCGACGCGGCGATCGGTGAGAGGACCGCGCAGCCGATGATCATCGTCGGCATCGATCACGGTGGACCTAACCGCATCGAGGAATACACACCGACTTACGATCCGTCGCGTCAGGCCGGCGGTGGCGCCGATGACTATGCCCGAATGCTGATCGAAGAGCTGAAGCCGATCATCGACTCGCGCTATCGCACACTTCCCAACGACACCGGAGCCGGCGGTTCCTCCCTCGGCGGCCTCTTTTCCCTGCACCTCGGCCTCACCCGGCCGGATGTTTTCACGAGGCTGGCGGTGATGTCGCCATCGGTGTGGTGGAACAACCGCGCGATTCTCCAGGACCTCGATCGCTTCGACGGGCCGCGTCCCAGGATGTGGCTGGATGTGGGAGGGCGGGAGGGGAGGGATACTCTCCGCGACGCTCGCGCACTTCGCGATCGGTTGCAGACAAAAGGCTGGACGCGCGCCGATCTCGCCTACGTCGAGGATTCCCGCGGCGATCACAGCGAGCGCGCCTGGGCGAGGCGCGTCCGCAAAGTACTGGAGTTTTTGTACCCACAGGTTTAGTTTTGCTCCGTCAAATGTCCCTCGACGCCATCGGACGACCCCTTCGCGACCTTCGGCTCTCGGTCACCGACCGCTGCAACTTTCATCTACGGTCGCGATTTCGAGTTTCTCCGTCGCGACGAGCTGATGTCATTCGAGGAGATCGCGCACCTCGCGCAGGTCTTCGCGCAGCTCGGGACTGAAAAGATCCGCCTGACGGGCGGCGAGCCTCTGCTGCGGCGCGACATCGAATCGCTCGTCGAGATGCTGGCGCGCGTGAAGGGCATCCGCGATCTGACGATGACGACCAATGGCTCGCTCCTGACGCGCGAGAAGGCGCGCGCGCTCAAAGACGCAGGCCTGGACCGCATCAGCATCAGCCTCGATTCGCTCGACGACGCGGTCTTCCGCGCGATGAACGATGTGAATTTCCCGGTCGACAAGGTGCTCGATGCCATCGAGGCTGCGGATGAAGCAGGGTTGTGGCCGGTCAAGATCGACATGGTCGTGAAGCGCGGCGTCAACGAACAAAGCATCATCGACATGGCCGGACATTTTCGCGGTACGCGCCATATCGTCCGTTTCATCGAATACATGGATGTCGGCACAACGAACGGCTGGCGAATGGAAGACGTCGTTCCGAGCCGTGAACTCGTCGAGCGGATCGCGCGCGAATGGCCGATCGAACCGCTGACCGCGAACTACTTCGGCGAAGTCGCGGAACGCTATCGCTATCGCGACGGCGCCGGCGAGTTCGGAATCATCAGCTCCGTCACGCAGCCCTTCTGCGGAAGTTGCACGCGCGCACGGCTGACTGCCGACGGCAAACTCTATCTGTGCCTTTTCGCAACCGAAGGCCACGATCTGCTGCGGCTGCTACGGCGTCGCGCGACTGATGAAGAGATCGTCGACGAGATTCGCTCGATGTGGCGCGTGCGCGACGATCGCTATTCGGAAATCCGATCCGGGGAAACGGCCGGCCTGCAAAAGGTCGAGATGTCACGCATCGGCGGCTAGCGCCAGCACGCCCTCCACGAATTTGCGTTTTCCGCCCTGAGATGGATGCCGCACCTTCGTGTGGGGAATGCCGAGCCGCGTGAGCGACCGCTCTGCAAGATTTCCGATCGCGACTACGACCTCGATCGGAAACAACGTCATGAGGGTGGTCAGGAATGGCGCGCCTAGGAGCAGCTCGCCGGCAGTCGGGATGCGATTCGAAAATGGATTCGCGGTGACGAATGGATGGAATGGAAATGCGTTCCAGAGCAGCGGCAGCGGCTCGATATTCTTTATCGTCGCCCACACCATCGTAGCGCTGGCTTCCGTCGATCGCTTCGGTCCGGGTGTCGCTTTTCGGTAGCCGCGATTCTCGCCGAGGAAGCGGCCGCCGACGCCGCTGAGCATGATCTGTTCGCTCGTGAATGCGATGCCTGTCAGGCGGCCGCCGCGATGGCTGGGCGCCTCGCCGACGAGAAGCATTCGGGGCTCGCCGATCTGCAAGAGATACAAGCGCAGGTTCTCGCGACGGATCGCATTCGTGTATTGGTTGCACGCGCGATCGGAAACCTTCGCGCGCGCGAGCGCATCGATGAAACGATCGAAGCGCGCCAATTACTTCTTCACCGCCCGACGCCGGGGTTGCGCGGCGAGAGTGTCGGTGATCTGGTAGATCGCGCCGGCGAGATCGGCCACGTACAGCTCTCCATTCTGATCTTCGCCGAAGGTGCTGATCGCGAGTCGCGTCGACAGCAGTGTCTGCGACGTCCACGATCCGTCAGGCTGTCGCGTCGCCCCGAAAATCGCGCCGCTGCAGTAGTCGCCGTAGAAATAGATTCCACTCATCCGCGGAAAGCGTGCGCCGCGATATCGATAGCCGCCGGTGATCGAACACGCGCCGCCGGCGTGCGAGTATTCGAGGACCGGACGAACCAGACCGCTCTGATTGCAGCTCGTGGCGTTGTAGCAGTGGAGTCCTTCCATTATGTGCCACCCATAGTTCTCGCCGCCGATGCTCGTGGCCGGCTGAAAATCCACTTCTTCGAATGCGTTTTGGCCGACGTCGCCGATGATCAAGTCTCCGGTGATGCTATCGAAACTGAATCGCCACGGATTGCGCAGTCCATACGCCCAGATCTCGTTGCCGAACGGATTCGACGACGGAACGCGATACGGCAGCGAGCTGACATCGATCCGCAGGATTTTGCCGAGGAGTACCGAGCGGTTCTGCGCGTTATTGTTTGGATCGCCGGCCGATCCGCCATCGCCGATGCCGGCGTAGAGAAAGCCGTCGGGTCCGAACTGGAGTTGTCCACCGTTGTGATTGGCGAAATTCGGATGCAGGATCGTGAGAACGATCGTGCCGCTGTTTGGATCGGCGATATCCAGGTCGGAAGAGACCTGATAGCGCGCGATGACGATGTCGCCGTTTCTGTTCGTGTAGTAAACAAAAAACTGACCGTTGCGGCGAGGATCGAAAGCGAGACCGAGAAGCCCCCGCTCGCTCTCGCCCGAAATTCCGGGCGTGATGAGCGGACGGATGTCGAGGAGCGCCGTAGGCAACACGCGCGTGCCGTCGTAGATCACGATCTGCCCTGCTTGCAGAACGATGAAAAGGCGCGAGTCACCCGCGCTGACGATCCCATCCGGACGGCTGAGACCCGTGGCGACCTGTTTGAGCTGGATTTGAGGCTGAGCGGCGGCTGCGATTGCCCAGAAGAAGATCGCGACGGAGAGTTTGATCCGGCCCCTATTTGCCGACTGCCCGACGCCTCGGCTGCGCCACGACGGCATCCGTGATGGGAAAGACCGCGCCGTGGAGATCGGCGACGTAGAGCTCTCCATCGTGGTCCTCGCCGAACGAGCTGATCGCGAGACGCGTCGAGCGCAGCGGCCGCCCATCCCATTCTCCGTCGCTTTGTTGCGTTGCTCCGAAAATTGTTCCTGTGCAGTAGTCACCATAGAAATGGATAGCGCGGGCCGCGATACCGGTAGCCGCCGGTGATCGAGCATGCGCCTGCGATGTGGCCGTATTCGATGACCGGCATCACGAAGTTGTCCTGCATGCGATCCGCCGACGGATTGAAGGAATGGTCGCCTTCCATCAGGCGCGAGTCTCCGGCGCTCACGATCCCAAGGGGCTGCTCGAGACCTGATGCGATGGGAATGAGCGTAAGCTCGGGCTGCGCGAGCGCTGCAGTCGCCCAGAAGAAGACCGCGAATACGCATTTCATTCGGCTGTTGCGACAGTGTAGTAGATCACCCTTGGTCACGGTCGAGGTATATGATCGGCGCACGCACTGAGAGGAGTAGTGGTATGCGCGTCGAATGGGTCCGGCTCGCGTCCCTCAGCATCGGTCTTCTGGCAGCAGGCGCCGCAGGCGCGGAAGTGAGCGGCCCGGTCTCGTTCGTGCCGTGGAAGGTCATCGCCCCGGGAGATTCGCCGGCGAAAGCGCCGCTGACGCTCTACTGGATTCCCGCATCGCGAGACGATTTCAAACATTCCGAGCTGCTCTTCTCGCGGCCGCTGACTTCGTACGCGTCGCAGTGCGTCGCGATGCAGGTGATTCGCGCCGACGATGCGGTGATGATCGAGAAGCTCGCCGCCGCCGGCGCTCTGCCGATCGCCGTTCTTCTCGATGGCGACGGTAAGCAGCTCGGCAAAGTCGACAACGACCGCGGCGCGCTCAACGTTGCCGCTGTCGAGAAGCTCGTGCGCGAGCAGTTGCGCGCCAGCGAGGCGTCCCTCGACGCCAAGCTCCAGGATGCCCGGCGGCAGGCGTCGGCCGGCGATCGCGATTCGGCGGTCACGACTTACAAATCGATCTGCGATCTTCGCTGCGTGTTCCCGCGAAAAGCCAAAGAGGCTGAGCGCGAGCTCAAGAAGCTCGATTCGCTGACCGCTAACCGCTGAGCCGTCCGCCGCCCTATTATCTACGAAGGTTTTCGTTGACAATACGAATTGCTTCGTAGATGATGGCCTTCTCAGGGAGAACAGACCATGAAGATTCTTCTCTTCGCCGTCATCGCCATCGCAGTTTGCTTCGCGGTTTACGGTGCCGCCGGCGACTCGCGCGGTGGAGTATGGACCGCTGAGTTGCAGGACGACAAGGTCCAGATGACGTTGTTTCGCGCGCGCAATTCGTCCGAACGCCATGGCATGGGTCTCAACAACACGATGGGATTCGACGAAGGAATCAGCGCCTACACCGGCCTGACGAAGACCGACATGCTTTCGCCGGCCGCCAACGTACAGTTCGAGCTGCGGCGGCCGGCGGGCGTGATCGCGTTCGAGGGCCGCGTCGCGAATGGAACGGGCGCCGGCCACTATCGATTCACTCCCGGCGAAGCCTTCGTCCGCGACATGGAGAGTCTCGGCTACCGCGGCTTCAGCGACGACATGCTGCTCGTTTTCGCAGCTCACGATTTTTCGCCCCAGACGCTCCGCGATCTGCGGGCGATGGGCTATCAGCCGACGCAGCACGAGGTGGAAGAGATCGCGATTTTTCGCGTGACTCCCGATTTTTTGCGGGAGGTCGGGCGGGCGGGCTACCCGAACCTGACGATGAGGGAAGCCGTAAATTTTCGGGTCGGCCGCGTCGATGCGGCCTATATCAACGAAATTCGCGGGTCAGGCTTCGCGAATCTGTCCGCCCGGCAGCTCGCCGACATGGCCATTCTGGGAGTCTCACCCGCTTACATTCGCGAGATGAAGTCCGCCGGCCTCGCCGGTCTTTCGGCGCAGCAACTGAAGGATCTTCGCGTGGGAAATGTGACGGCGGCGCGCATCGAGGAATACCGCAAACTGGGCTACACGAATCTGTCGGCGCATCAGCTCAGTGAGATGGGGATCTTCGGTGTCACGCCCGAATACATCCGCAAACTGAGCGAAAAAGGCTACGACAAGGTTCCGATCGACAAGCTCCTGCAGTTGAAGACGATGGGCGCCGACAAGATCCTGTTCAAGTGATCATCGGCAGATCGATGCCGCGCTCCTTCGCCACCTCGATCGCGCGCTGGTAGCCCGCGTCCGCGTGCCGCATCACGCCTGTGCCCGGATCGGTGGTCAACACGCGCTGCAACTTTTCGGCTGCTGCGGGAGTGCCATCCGCGACGACCACCATGCAGGCGTGAATCGAATAGCCGATGCCGACGCCGCCGCCGTGATGCACCGACACCCACGTCGCGCCTGACACGGCGTTGAGCAGCGCGTTGAGAATCGGCCAGTCGGAGATGGCATCCGATCCGTCGCGCATGGCCTCGGTCTCGCGATTGGGCGACGCGACGGATCCCGCATCGAGATGATCGCGTCCGATCACGATCGGCGCTTTCACTTTCTTCTCGGCGACGAGTTTGTTGAAGAGAGCTCCGGCCCTGGCGCGCTCGCCGTAGCCGAGCCAGCAGATCCGGGCAGGAAGCCCCTGGAACTCGACGCGCTTCTGCGCCATCCGGATCCAACGATGTAATGCCTTATCGTCAGGAAATAATTTGAGTATTTCTTCGTCCGTCACGTACAGGTCGTTCGGATCGCCGGAAAGAGCGGCCCAGCGGAATGGTCCCTTTCCCTCGCAAAAAAGCGGGCGGATGAAGAGCGGAACGAAGCCGCCGACATCGAATGCGTTCGCAACTCCCCCCTTTTTCGCCTGACCGCGCAGATTGTTGCCGTAGTCGAAGGTGATCGCGCCGCGGCGCTGCAGCTCGATCATCGCGCGCATGTGGCGGGCCATCGTTTCGTACGACAGCTCGATGTACATCTCCGGGCTGCTCGCGCGCATCGCGATAGCGGCGGCGTACGACATGCCCGCAGGAACGTAGCCGTTCAACTCGTCGTGCGCCGAGGTTTGGTCAGTGAGAAGGTCGGGAACGATGCCGCGAGCGATGAGTCGCTCGAGTAGATCGACGGCGTTGCCAACGACGCCGATCGAAATGGCCTCGCCGGCATCCCGCGCTTTGAGCGCGCGCTCGATCGCGGCATCGAGCGACTTCTCCTCGCCATCGAGATAGCGTTTGTCGAGCCGTCGCTGAATGCGCGAGCGATCGACTTCCGCAATCAGCGCGGTGGCCTCATTCATCGTCGCGGCCAGCGGCTGCGCCCCACCCATCCCGCCCAGCCCCGCCGTCACGACCAGCTTCCCGCGCAGCGAATTGTGGAAGTGCGTGCGCGCGACCGACGCGAAGCATTCGTATGTGCCCTGCAGAATCCCCTGCGTGCCGATATAGATCCACGAGCCGGCCGTCATCTGCCCGTACATTGTTAGGCCGAGGGCGTCGAGGCGGCGGAATTCGTCCCAGGTGGCCCAGTGCGGGACGAGGTTGGCATTCGCGATCAGAACGCGCGGCGCGTTCTCGTGCGTCTTGAAAACGCCGACCGGTTTTCCCGACTGCACGAGCAGGGTCTCGTCGTTTTGCAGGCGTTTGAGCGTGGCTACAATCGCGTCGTAGCACTCCCAGTTGCGCGCCGCCTTTCCGATGCCGCCGTACACGATGAGCTGCTCCGGACGCTCGGCGACTTCAGGATCGAGATTGTTCATCAGCATCCGCAGCGCCGCTTCCTGCTGCCAGCCCTTGCACGAGATTTCGGTTCCGCGCGGCGCGCGGATCGTGCGGGCTTCCGGGACGGTCGTGGTCATGGTTTGATTCTAAGTCCGATGGCGACCAAGAAGCAGGAGCGCGCGCTCGATATCGTCTCCAAGCTCAAGCGGATGTATCCGAAGGCCAAGTGCTCGCTCGATTTCACGAATCCGTTCGAGCTCTTGATCGCGACAATGCTGTCGGCACAATCGACGGACGTTCGCGTGAACATCGTCACCAAGTCGTTGTTTCGCAAGTATCCGAATCCGCAGGCATTCGCGAGCGCCACGCAGCCGGAGATGGAGCGCGATGTGCGACAGACCGGCTTTTTTCGCAACAAGGCGAAGGCCGTGATCGCGGCATCGAAGGCCATCGTGGAGAAACACGGCGGCCAGGTGCCGCGGACGATGGAGGAACTGACCGCGCTCCCCGGCGTCGGCCGCAAGACCGCCAACGTCGTCCTCGGCAACGCGTTCAACATGCAAGTCGGCATCGTCGTCGACACGCATGTCACACGTGTTTCCGGCCGACTCGGACTCACGGCTAACGTCGACCCGGTGAAGATCGAGCAGGATCTGATGAAGCTGATCCCGCAAAAGGAATGGACAGTTTTTTCGCACCGGCTGATTCAGCATGGCCGCCAGATCTGCATCGCGCGCAAACCGAAGTGCCGCGAATGCAGGCTCAACGAACTGTGCCCGAGTGCCGAAGAGCCTCTCGAATAGCTCCGTGTCCTCTGTGCCTCTGTGGTGAGCTTTTTCACCACAGAGACACAGAGACCACAGAGCGTCTCAGGGGGGATCGGCCGTGTGGGGAGCCGTCCACGGTCCGCATCGCGCCAGCCGCCACGCGGTTTTTGCCCCGCCGATCAGCAGGCCATGTTTGCGGATCGACTCACGCCCGTAGTACGAGCACGACGGCTCGAACCGGCACGTGATGAATCCTCGAAGATGCGGCGAGATGTGCGCGCGGTACTGATCGATCGCGAACATCGCCGGCCGTGCGCCGAAGAGTTGTGCGGCCACCAGCAACGCCGCGACGATCAGGAGCGCTCGGCGGCCTTTGCCTCGTCCCATAACGCATCCATCTGCTCGAGCGTGAGCTGATCGAGATTGTGCCCCCTGGATCGCACGGCGCTCTCCATCGATTCGAAACGCCGCATGAACTTTCGATTCGCGGACTGCAGCGCTTCTTCGGCATTGACATCGAGCTTTCGCGCGATGTTCGCGATGCTGAAGAGCAGATCGCCGATCTCGTCGTGGATTTTTTTCTGATCCTTCTCCTCGATCGCCTCGTGCAGCTCGCCGATCTCCTCATCAATCTTCGCGAATACATCCTCGGCCCTGCGCCAGTCGAATCCGACGCGTCCCGCTTTCTCGGTGAGCCGCGATGCTTTCAGCAGCGCCGGAAGCGACTGCGGCACGCCGGCCAGAACGCTTTTGTTTTCGGCTTTGCGCTCCTCGTTCTTGAGCTTTTCCCAGTTGACCAGGACCTGTTCGGCGTCCTTCGCCTCGACATCGCCGAAGACATGAGGATGCCGGTGCACGAGCTTGTCGTGAATGGCCGTAACGACGTCGTAAATGTCGAACGATCCTTCTTCGCGCGTGATCTCCGCGACGAAGACCACCTGGAGCAGAAAATCACCGAGCTCTTCGCGCAAGGCGGCGCGCTCGCCGCGATCGATCGCGTCGACGACTTCGTAGGCTTCCTCGACGATAAAGGGCTTGAGGCTTTCGAGCGTCTGCTTGCGGTCCCATGGGCATCCATTTGGGCCCCGAAGCGTTGTCATCAGCGCGACGAGCTCATCGAAAGAGCTTTTCGCCATGGAGGGCATTGTAGTGCTGCATTCTGTTAGCATCTTTCAGCCGCGCTCATGACGATCTCCGCCCACCCGCCAAGGCGGCCGCAACAATGGAGTCCGGAAGAGCGATACCGCTTTCTATCCACGATTCTGGAGTCGTTTGCGGGCACACTCGAACTCGAAGAAGCGCTGCGCCGCATCGTCAGCATCACGCTGGAGCAGTTCTGCGCCGAGCGAGTTCTCTTGATCCACCCGCTGAAGCCCGATGCGACGTCGGCTAACGTCCGCTATGTCGTCACAGCGCCGCATGTTCCAGCGGTCATCGAGGGCAAGACGCCAATTCCACTGACGAAGCCGATCCTGAAGCGCATGCTCGAGGCCGCCGGGCCGATCGAAGTCCTGGAGGGCGATCCCGATTCGAACGTTCAGCTCGCGAAAGATTATCAAGTCCGTTCCGCGCTCGTGCTGGTTCTCCGTCCGCAGGGCGATGATCCATGGGCCTTTGTGATGCAGCAGTGCACCGACCGGCGCAAATGGACCGACGCCGAGATCTCACTGTTTGCGGAGATCGGCCGCTACGCCGCGCTGGCTCTCAACAACGCGCTGTTGCATGAGCGCGCCGTACGTGAGATTGCAAAGGCGACCGCGATTCTCGATCAGATCCCAGAGCCGGCGGCGATTTACGATTCGACGGGACACCTCGAGCGCATGAACGCCGCCGCGATGCGCGAAGGCCCTCCGGCACTCCACCATCTCGATGGCTCTTCGATGGAGGAGCAGGAGTTGCCGTGGGTGGCCGCGCTGCGCGGCGAGCCTGTGAATTCCGAGTACCTGATTCGGGACGGTCGCGCGAATGAAGATCGGATCGTCAACGTCAAGTCGGCACCGATTCGCGATCGAGAGTCGCGCATCATCGGTTCAGTCGTTCTCTCGCGTGACGTCACGGAAGAGCGGCACAGCGTCGATCGCGAGCAGGGACGGCGCCGGCGCGCCGAAGTCCTTGCGAATCTGGCGCTCGAACCGCTGGCGATCGAGCAGTCACTCGACAATCTCGACGAACCGGCCCGGCGTATCGCTCGCGCTTTCAACGGCACCGTTTGCATCTATCTTTATCACCCGTCCACAGGCGTCCTCGATATCGCCGGGTATGCCGGAACGACTGAGACCGAGCGATTCCGCGAGTACTTCCAGACGCACTCCGTCAAACCGGGCGAGGGTCTTCCGGGAACTGTTTTTCAAATCGGGCGGCCGCTCTTTTTCTACGACATCCATGGCAACGACATCATCGACTTCGCACGCGACGAAGAGGAGAAGCGGATCAAGTTCGCGATGAGCGAGCGCAGCCTCATCGCGGCGCCGATCGATTCCTATGGAGACCGCATCGGCGCGCTGATCGTCTCGCAGTCCGATCCTCGGCGTAAGTTCGATGCCGAGGATCTCGAATTCGCGCAGGCGGTGGCGGAACGGATCGGCGCGGCTTCCCATATTCATCGACTGACGCGGATGTCGCAAGAAGGACACCGCGCCGCCGACGAGCTGGCGCGCCGCGAAGTCGATGCCCGCGTGCGATTTGAAACCGTGCTCGAAACGGCGCCGATCGGCATCGCTGCTCTTTCGGCGGACGAACTGCGCTTCGAGCTCGCCAACGCACGCTTCATCGAGTTCGCCACGCAGTTTGGCAAGGTTCCGCCCGACACGCGTTTGCTCGGGCTGCGCATTGACGAAGTCATTCCAGGATTCGAGCTCGTTGTTCGTCACGTCGCCGAAACCGGTGAGGCGCGGGTCGACGAGGAGCTCGAGATCCGCCACAGAAATCAGACGCGTTACGTGAATCGAACTATTTCGGCGGCACGCGGCCGTTTTTCGGGAACGACGCAGAGCATCACCGTTCTCATTCAGGACGTGACCGACCAGATCGCCGAGGAACGCGTCAATCGCGAGCGCGAAAGTCGCCGCCGGCGCCATGCGGAATGTCTGGCGAACATCGGACTCGCCGCCGTGACGATGGAATCGTCGCTCGAGAATCTGAACGAGCCGGCCCGGCGCATCGCGGACGCTGTCGGCGGATCCGCGATAATCTACATGTACAACCCGGCCAGCGGAGAGCTTCGCATGAGCGGCATGGCTTCCCCGGTTGCCGCCGTCGCGCGTTTCGGCGATTACCTCAATCGCACGCCGTATCACCCGGGCGAAGGTATTCCGGGAACCGTTTTCCAGATCGGACGTCCGCTGCTCTTCTCCGACGTGAAGGGAAACGCGGTCATCGACTTCGGGCGCGACGAAGATGAGAAGCAGTTGATCGCCGCCATGCGCGAGCAGAGCCTCATCGCGTGTCCAATCGAATCGTATGGCGACGCAGTCGGCGCGATCGTCGTGACGCGCAACGATGATGACCGCAACTTCGACGCCGAAGACCTCGAATTCGTGCAGTCGGTAGCCGAGCGCCTCGGTGCCGCGATTCACATCCATCAACTGACGCGCGTTTCACAGGAAGGACATCGCGCGGCCGAAGATCTCGCCCGGCGCGAGGTCGATGCACGCGTCCGATTCGAAGCGGTCCTCGAGACCGCACCGATCGGCGTCGCGGTCATCTCGGCCGACGAGCTCCGCTTCGAGCTGGCGAACGCACGCTGGCTGGAATTCGCATCGCAGTTCGGTAAGATCAGCAGCGACACGCGCGTCGTGGACTTGCGCGTCGCGGAAGTAATCCCCGGCTGGGAAAAGACGCTGAAGCAGGTCGCCGAGTCGGGCGAGATGCGTTTCGATCGCGAATACGAAACGTTCATCGGTGGCGCGCCAGCGTACGTCAATCGCATCATCTCCGCAGTTCGCGGACGGTTTTCAGGAATCACGCAAAGCCTGACCATCCTCGTTCAGGACGTTACCGACCAGGTGAAAGCGAAGCGCGAGATCGAAGCGCTGGCGCAGATGATGGCCGAGCGTTCCGCGCGGCTCGACTCCATCCTCGGATCGATGACCGACGGTCTGTGGGTCTACGACGCCGCCGGCGATGTCATCGACGTCAATCAGGCGGCGCTCACGATGTTCGGTCTCGGTTCGCGCAGCGAAGCCGTCAACCTCGGATCGTTCGAGCGCTTTTATCTCCGTTATCCCGATGGAAGGCCGATCCCTCGCGACGACCTTCCGTATGCGCGCGCGCTACGTGGGTTGGCAGTCCCCGACTATCTCGCGATCGGCCGGCATCTGATCAGCGGCCGCGACCTCGACCTCTCGATCGCTGCTGCGCCGATCGAAAGCAACGGCGTCGTCGGGGCGGTGCTCGTGATCCGCGATATCACCGCGCTTCAGGAGCTCGACCGCAAGAAGGATGAATTCCTCTCGGTCGCTTCACACGAGCTGCGGACACCGCTCACCACGATCAAAGGCTACACACAACTTCTCGCGCAGAGCAGCGAAGAGCTTCCGAACAACGATCGCGCGACCTATCTGGCCGCGGTGCTCAGCGAGATCGATCGCATGATGGGCCTGATCACGGAGCTGCTCGACGTTTCTCGAATCGAGACGAACCGGCTGCAGCTCGAACCGCAACCAGTGCGCTGGCTCGAGTTCCTCCAGCGTCGCGCGACGGCCTTCCGCGTTCAGAACCCGGGGCGGAAGATCGCGTTCGAAGCGAAAGTCCCCGAGACGCTGCTGATAGTGGATCCCGATCGCATCCGGCAAGTCGTCGATAACCTGTTGTCGAATGCCATCAAATATTCGCCCGAGACGAGCGAGATCTCAATCCACGCGGAAGTCGTCGACGGTCACATGCTCACGTCCGTGATCGATCACGGCATCGGCATCCCGCGCGACGAGATTCCGCGCCTGTTCGAACGTTTCCATCGCGCGCGCAACGTCTCCAGCCGCTACTACGGCGGCCTCGGCCTCGGCCTTTACATCGCGAAGGCGATCGTCGAGGCGCACAAAGGAACGATCTCGGTGATCAGCGAAGAGGGAGCCGGCGCGGCCTTCACGATCCGGCTTCCCATGCCGTAAGAATTTTTCGCATATACTCGCCGTTCTCAGGGCGTCTAGACACTCATACCCGAGGTAAGTTCATGAAAACAGAGATCCATCCGCAATATCATCAGGTCCAGGTCCACTGCGCTTGCGGCGAGACATTCACGACCGGCTCGACGAAGAAAGAGCTGCGCGTCGAGATCTGCTCGAAGTGCCATCCATTCTTCACCGGCAAGCAGAAGCTGGTCGACTCGGCCGGCCGCATCGACCGATTCCAGCAGCGCTACGCGAAAAAGGCGCCCAAGAAATGACGGACACGGTCAGCATGACGCGAGCTGTCCGTTCGGCATGGCTCGGCTCCGCGAAGCTCATCGCTGGCACTTTCGGCGCGGTGACGAACGGACTCACTGCGTCGTCGGCAACGACTGCCGATCGCAACGTCGACATGCTCATCGGCGGGCAAGCCGTCCTCGAGGGCGTGCTGATGCGCTCGCTCTCTGGCTACTCGATCGCCGTGCGTCAGCCCAATGGCAACGTGGCGATCAAGAAAGACAAGCTCGTTTCGATCACGAAGAAATATCCGTTCCTGCGCTTCCCCGTGATCCGTGGCTCGGTCGTTCTGATCCAGTCGCTGATCCTCGGTATCCGCGCGCTCAACTACTCTGTGGGCGTCGTGAGTGAGACGGAAGAAGGGAAGCAGGAGATGTCGAACGCGGCGGTTGCCGGGTCGATGATCATGGCCCTGCTCCTCGGCATCGGCATCTTCATCCTGGCGCCGCTCGGCCTCACGAATCTGATCCGGCACTACCTCATGCCGGCGATGACGAACTTCGCTTACAACGTCATCGACGGTGTGATCCGCGCCGTTTTCTTCTTCGTCTACATCGTCTCGATTTCGTACATGAACGAGATCCGTCGCGTGTTCCAGTACCACGGCGCTGAGCACAAGACGGTCTACACATTCGAAGCGAACGAAGATCTGACGGTCGAGAACGCGCGGGGGAAGTCGACGCTGCATCCGCGATGTGGGACCAGCTTC
>WNFJ01171740.1_pt4 | contig 15030 bp, 11 predicted proteins | sample 5400461 | NCBI WGS metagenome assembly WNFJ01 (sample SAMN13153349, study PRJNA577476) | soil metagenome | isolation source: 115 cm saprolite on Douglas fir-dominated hillslope | place: USA:California | collected 2013-09-17 | reverse complement strand
CCGGCCTGGAGCCCGTCGCGCAATTGGCACTGGAACTGCAGAATCTGAGCCATGAAAACGTCCCACGGCCGCATATGGATGCGCCACTGCCAGTAGCGTTTGGCGGGAGTGTCCATGCGCTCGCGGCGCGCGGTCCAGGCATCAAAGAAGCTGGCCACCGAGCCCGTCCAGCCCACCACTCCCAGAGGGACATAAATCCCTTGGGCGCCTTCGGCGCCCATGCACCACACCTCGGACTGCAGGCCCGCTTTGGAGATCAGGCTGCCGATCAAGTTGCGTTCATCCTCAAAGTACGCGGACGCCACGCGCGAACGCAGATGCTCCGCGGCCAGGGTAACCGCGTTGCTAGTCGGCAAAGGCGTGGTCAGAGTCAAGGGCAAGAGCCTGACCACGATTCCCTCCACGCGGTAGGGCCGGTCCGTGCTGGTAATGCACGCCTCCTGGCACAATTTGCCGTAAACGTCTTCCTCGCCACAGAATGCCTCGGCATGAGCAATGACCAATATATAAAGGTTGGATGGAGCAACCAGGGCAGGGCCTGAGTCCGCCTTTACCGCTACACAGTCTGCGAAAGCCGCGCCGGCCGAGGCCTTGGCGCCCGCGCTCTGCGCGATCGAAGCATTGGGCAGCAAGTCAGGAATGCGCAGGGTCTGGCTGCCGGTGAGCAGCAGCACACGGCCCGTTGGATCAATAGCCAGTCCGGAGTCGAGCAGAATCTCAGTGCCCGACGCAAGCGATGCGCTGAACCCGTGGGCCACGCCCGGACCACCTGCCTGGTTGGAAAGCTCGACCAGTGTGCGCAGGTAGGCCTGTTCGGTCTGCAAGTCGACGGCGCGCAGGAATTTCCCGTCGAAATAATTGAGGCGAGTGAGCGGAGAGCCGGGAAGGACGATCGTCACGCCATTCTGCGAAACGGTGAAAGCGATCGGGCTCATGATGGACGTGCTCGACATTGCCGCCTGCTGCATGGACATCAGTTTCTGATTCGGCATGGCCAACTAACCTCTCTTATATGGTTTGCATGTAAACGAAATCCCGCCCGTCGGGGCCGGTATCCGTGCCGCCCAAAGGGATGTTGTTCGAACCCATCACCGGCATGGGTCCGGTACCTCGGGCGATCACACGGACGAGTGTGCCTGCCTTGGGCGCAGTCGTCAGGGTCAGCTTGATGGTTTTGGACGAAGCAGTCCAGCCCGCATTGCTGACCGCCAGATCCGACCATCCGTTGACGGAATCGAAGGACGTAGTGGAGAACGCCGCGGCTTCCACGCTGGCAGAATTGACGTCGCTATCGGTCTGCAGCGTGATACTTTTGCTGCCGGCGGTAATCTTCACGGAGCTTGCAACCACCTGTGGCCCTTTGTCCACCGGCGCGGGCAAGTGGAGACCGCACAGCAATTCTTCGACGGTGGCGGTGGCGACATGAGACGGTCGCACGGACCGGTCCACGGTCCCGCCGGTGAGCGTCAGCGTGCCGCTTTGGTCGTCAACCGTGATGTCCTTAATGTTCGCCAGCAGAACCACGGTGTCGTCGCCGGCGGGAAAAAGCAGAACCGTGGAACCATCCGGGCCGGTGGCGGGTTGCAAATCAATCTCGTCAAGCGCGGCGTACTTGCGGAATGTAGCCAGGTAGGCCGCGGGTTGGTCCGCGTTCGCGAGCCCTAGGACGCGATTGCGATCGTCCAGCACCGCCTGATCGTCGGGGGTGGGAGTGCTGGTGCCGGTCTGAAAGATCGGTGCATCCAGCGCGAACAGCAGTCGCAGCCGGTGATACGGCTTTGCGGGTACATCCGCCAGTCCCGGCAGCAGCGACAGCTTCACGGTCTCATAGACGCGCGAGTAAGCAGTATCTGTGCCGGAGTTGTCGCAGGGCTCCATCAGCGCCGGCACTTGACGCGTGAGGCATGCCTGAAAAGCGATGACCACGCGGGCATCGAACTTGACTCCGGTCGCGGTGGCTTTCGGGTTGAAGCCAGGGTCCTTGCTGTGCGCGTTGTACCATTGAGTCACGTCGACGCAGGCCTCGGCGTTCAGGTGCAGTTCACGGCCGGCAGCGTCGAGCGCCAGCCCGGGAGTCACGCGGATTTCGTTGTGGGCCGTGTCCAGTTTCACGTCCAGGCCCCACACTACTCCTTCGCGGTGCAGCCAGGCGTTGTGCAGGCGGGATTTTCCGCGATGGTAGGCCTGCTCAGTGGTGAAATCGTCTACACCCAATAGCATTCCGAATTGGTAGCGCAGCGCGGTGAACGGATCCACCGGGGCGAGCCCTCCGCTGCCGTTGGGTGAAGTGCAGGTTGCCAGATCGGGTGCAGCCATGCTTGTCTCCTTCGCAAGATTGATCTACTTAGAAATCGCCGCGCACCGCGCTGAACTGCCGGCCGTCTGCGGCTGCGGATTCATACGCGGCCATGGCCGCTTGCCGGGCGGACGCCGTCCCCAGTGCGTCCAGGGTGCGCGCGCTCTTGTCCGCGGCAATCAGCGCCGTAATCAGAGCGCTCTCGGCGTTATCCATGGCCGTGGCCAGCGCCGCCGGCGTCGGGCTCTGCAGAGCAGCCAGCAAGGACCGGGCCCGCTCGAAATCGCGAAGCAGCTGCCACGTTGAATCGGGTACGGCGACTTCCCAGTCGCGCGCTTCCTGTTCGATGGCGTTGGTGTAGGCAGTTTGTGCGGTGGTCAAAGCGTTTTGCGCAGTGTTCCGGTCCGTAGTGGCAGCGACCACGCCGGGGTCCGCGGCAGGGTCGGCGTCAACGTTGGCCGCGATTGCCTGCCGGACCGCGTCGTCCAGGGCAGCCTGCTTTTGCGCAAGAGTCACGGCTGCGTCATTGCGTGCAGCCTCCAGAGTGGCGGCCGCGGTAGCATTCGCCACCAGAGCAGCGTCATGGATGCGTGCCGTCTGGGCCGGGCTGAGCGGCGCGTTCGTGGGATCGCCCACCTTGGCGAGCAGAGCCTTGGCCTGGTTCAAGCGGTCGGTGGCGCCGGGGACGTAGGCAGTAAACGCGGCGTCGGCCCGCTGGAACTGGTTCTGAAGTTTGGCCACGGGCCCATGGATGCCGCCATCCGAACTCTGCCTGGTCTCCAGCAGAGAAAGGGCCTGCTGGTAGTCGTCAACACTCGCGGCCGAGCGCTCCGCCTCTATCGTCAAGCGTTCTTCCGCTTGTGTCTTCAGAGCTACGGGCAGATCGGTTTCCAGCCGGTTTTTGGCGGTAGTAAAAGCGGGGCCGGCGGCCGCTGCCGCCGCGTCGGCAACAATGGTCGACAAGGGCGGTTGGGCCAACTGGGTCTTGAGGTCGTTCCGCCTCTTGTCCTGGATCTGCGCGTCTTTCCATGCCGCGGTCGCATCCGCCAGAGCTTTGGTGACGCGCTGCGCCTCTGCAACGGCCAGGTCGACTTCAGCTTTGGCAGCCACCAGGGCGCGTTCCGCCTGCGCCAGGGCTGCAGTGGTTTTACGCGAATTCGTGATGTCATCCTGCAATTGCTGCAAGAGCGCCGCTCCGTCTTCCGGCGTCACCGTGCCGGCCAGTTGCTTCCGTACCGAGGTCATATCGGCGTCCAACGCCGCGAGCTGGGCCTTGACCGCGTCGCGGGCCTGGGTCGCGGTAGCGCTGCTGTTCTGCTTGGTTTGCAGCGCCGTATTTGCGTTTTGCAGCGCAGTGGTCAAGGTGTTTTTTTGCTGGGCGGTCCATTGCAGTACCGTAGTTGGGGGTGCCATAGATCTCCTTTCAAATCCTCATGCCGGCGGGAAGACCGGGGAAGGCCCGGCCCGCCTTTTCGTATTCACGCTGGATGGCGTGGATAAAATGGTTGCGGCAAAGCAGCATGCCGTCGGCAGCGGCGCGGAACGCCGCGGCTACGGCGGCATTGCGGATCACCCCGCCTACGACTGGGTAGAGCGCTGCGAGTTCGTAAAAGTTCAGATCGGGTTCCAAGGGAGCGTCCGCGGGCATGTGCCGCTTCCATAGAGCGGCCCGCTGCTCGCGGTCCGGCTCGACAAACTCCAGCACAAACTCCAGCCTGCGTACGAACGCGGCGTCGATGTTCTGTCGCAGATTGGTCGCCAGAATCGCCAGACCCTCAAAGCGCTCCAGTCGCTGCAGGAGGTAAGCGGTCTCCAGGTTGGCATAGCGATCATGGGCGTCAGAGACTTCGGTACGCTTGGCAAAAAGCGCGTCAGCCTCATCGAATAGCAGGACGGCCTGCGAGTTTTCTGCAGCGTCGAATACCGCTGCCAGATTCTTTTCGGTTTCGCCTACCCATTTGGAAACCACGCGGGAGACATCGACCACCAGCAGATCAGCGTCGACGGCGTGCGCCAATACCTCCGCCGACAGGGTCTTTCCCGTCCCGGGCGGCCCGGCAAACAGCAAGCGCACGCCGCGCGTGCCGATGCGGTTCTTAAGAAAGCCCCAGTCATCCAGCACGCAGGATTGCAGCATCAGCCGGTCGACAGCCTCGTGCAACTGCGCCATCAGGTCGCGCGACAGCACCAGGTCTCCCCACTCCGCCCGGGGACGCACCAGCCGCACGCCTGCGCTCAACGCGCGATGAGAGCGAGCCCGCAGAGCTTCAGCAACGTCACTGGAAAGGGCCGGCCTGTCTTCCAGGGCTTCGACGAGCTGCAAGTCGCGTGCGATCTCCTTCACTTTGTATGGCTCCAGCGGATATCGCCCGGCCAGGTGATCGGCCGAATCGGCCAGCGCCGGCGCCAGTGCACTCCACATGCAGCGCCGCTCCACGAAGCCAAGCGGCTCGAGCGGGATGGAAATCAGCGAGCGGCCTTTGGCAAAGATGCCCGGACCGCCCGCGCCGGCAACCAGCAACGGTCCCGCCCAGGCAGGAGGAGGAGTTGGATCCTCGCTCGCGGCGGCTGTGGATGGCTCGGCAGGGCTCAAGCGAAGCACCGGCACTTCATCACGCAGGGCGGAATGGAGATGAAGCATCCTGTGCCAATTGGCATCCGGCAACGCCGGCGACGCGAAAGCCGCGGCCCGGTACCCGGCGTGCGACACCAGCGCGACGGCGCGGTGAAGAGCGGCGTTCGTGTCCTCGCCGGTCACGGCAATGGTGCAGGCCTGGTGGTCATGCAAAGCCTGGATGGCGCGCTGTGCCTGCGGTCCGGCAAACCACTGTTCCAGTCCTGCACAGCATTCTTCGCCGTGGAGCGGGACCAGTTCCATGGGCGTTGCCTCAATGCCATGGAGCGCGGGCCAAAGCGCGTTCGCGAGGAGCAAAGAGCGGTCAAACAATGGAGCGTCGCCCGAGAGTTTCACGATGCCCCTGCGAAGCAGCGGCCCGGTTTCGATTAGGTTGCGACACCGCGGCCTTCCTCCGGCTTCAGGGAAGAGCAACTGCGCGGCCAGGCCCAGCGATGGTCGCGAGTCGCCTTTGGGGTGCAGCGCCCGTAGCACCGCGGAGTAGCCTTCGTGCTCTTGCGGCATGGCGGCCAACAACAAAAGCTCCACTTCAACGCTGGAAAGATCAAACCGCTCGATCAGGAGATCGATGGGGTGCAGCGGCCCTTCCTCGAGCGCCTCCAAAGATCCGGTGACCCACGATGCCAATGGCCGCCCCCCGGCTGCGGTCTCATAAGCAGACCACAAGAAGCTCTGGCTTTGTTGCAGAGGTTCGTCTGCCCTTGCGGAAAGTTGAGAGAGCAGCTGCGCCAGCCGGCCGGCAAGAACTCCGAGCGCGCGGGTGAGCCGGTCGCCGACTCTTTCCCGAGTGTATGAGGGCGCGCTACTCATAGACGAACTTCACCACCACTCCCAGCCACGGAAGGTAACCGGGATCGATATCGAGGCCCGAACGCCGGATCTCCACTGAAACGTCCTGCAACGAGAATCTGATTTCGAGCCAGCCGGGGTCGGCCACCACCAGCGCTTGGCGCCGGCACATGAACTGCATAAGCTTTTCCGGCGTGCCCAGCGGCTCGGGAAATGATTGGACCAGCGCGCCCTGAACCTCTGCGGCTAAAGCGTCGATCAGTTCTTGTTCCGCGAGCGCGGGCGGGGGTTGTTGCTGAGATGGATGCTGTGCCGTGGGCCCCAGCCCGGAGAACGCCAGCGCGGCCGGATCATCGGGCGCCATGGGTTGCAAGACCAGTGCCAGGCGATGCTGGAACCATGCCAGCCCGCCCTCGGCGATCGCTTCCAACGATGTGCAACAGGTAGAGCAGTCCACCGAAACTGGTGGGAGCCTGGGTGCGCAGCGGGCTCTGCGACTCCGTCCTCGGAGAGAGTTGCTCCTGTGGTTGTGCTTCTTCCGGCGGCAGATGAGCCCAAGCCGGTTCGGGTGATTTCAGCGGGAGAGCCTTGTCTTCTGCTCTGGATCGGGGCATACCGGGAAGCTCTTGCCGTAAGAAGTCATTTGGGGAATTCAGCGGCCGTGCCGTGCGGCGAAGTTCGATATCGCGAACGGCATCGGCGGCCGCAAACAAATCTTGGGCCACAGCGCGCGAAAGAGCCGGCTCACACTCCAGCAGCGCCAGTATGGCCAGAGACTTGGCTGCGAGCTCGGGGAATTGAACATCGCAAAGATCGCGCAAGATCGCCGAACGGCTCAGGGCTCGTCGCGCACGCTGCAGAGCCAGTATCGGGACGAGACCGTCCGGGGCAGCAGGAGAGACTTCCGCTCCCGGCCCGGGCTCCGGTCGGTACGCCGCAAGAGCAAGGTTGTTGGGTAACACCGGGTTCCAATCCGTGGAGGCGAAGTTCACTCCCGCGGCATCCAGCACTGTGAGGGCAAGTTGCCGCCAGGATTTTTCCAGATGCGGCGCCAGGGTTCGAAGCAATCCACGCGCCGCCAAGGCAGCCAGCACAGCGACCGCGCCCTGGGGCTCGCGACACAAGGCTTCAACGAATTCGTCCGCCGCGGTGGAGACGTCTGCCGGCAAATGATGGCCTCGCCAAAAACCGATCTGGCGCCACGCCCACGCGCGATCCAGTCTGCCCTGCGCGATGTTAATGCCCATGTCAATCAGCGCCAGGCGGCGCGAGGGATAGCGCACGGAAGCGGACGATTCCGTGGCAGCTTGCGCAATCGACTGGGCGAGCATGGTGGCCCATTCGGCGGCCAACGCAGAATCGGCGCGCGAGAGCCGCAAGGAGACCGGCACGCCCACCCCGCGTATGCAAATGATCTCGCTGCTGCGGACGCCGGCTCGCTCCAGTGCGAATTCCAGCATCTCGCCCACAGCTCTGCGCAGCACCGAGTCCAGGCGCTGCCTCTCCGCGGCCTGCCAGGCGTGAAGCCGGTACTGCGCGGTGAATCGCCGAATCTGGACTGCCTCTGTCATTTCTTATTCGTCTTCTTCATGCCACGTGAGTGTCACGGCCGAGCACGCTGGCGCCGGGTAGGGTTCCGGCTAGCGCGCGTCCCAGCACCGCGCCACGTCCCAGAACGCTGCTCCCTAGCTGGAACCGCGTGAATCCGTCGGTCCTGCCGATGATCGAGGTCAAGCCAATCAGCAGACCGCGGCCCACGCGCATGCCCGCGCCGACGGTGCAAACCTGCACCAGCGTGTGCGCAGGACGGTGTACGTCGAGCAAGTGCTGCACCATGTCCGATTGTTCCTGCGACTGCGATTGCTGGATGAGCACGGTGAAGCGGTGCGCGTGCGTTTCAAAAGCGTCATCCGTGGCAGCAGCCGCCAGGTTGGCGGTAGGGTCGCCCAGCGCGCCGCCGATTCGGAACGTGCCCAGCACCGATCCCGAAGGCCCCTGCTCCCCCAGCAACGCTCCACCCACTCCGCGCAACCGGTAGTTCTCCACGATCACCACCCGCCCCTGCGAGATTTCAGACAGGAATGGCTGGACGGCGGAAGATGGGTCCAGGGAGATTTCGAGAAAGCGCAGCAACCCCGGCAAGGTGCCCCGATAACGAAAAAGCCACGTGGCTTCCGCGATCAACTTGCGACGCACCGCAACGCTCCAGCGCTCGTCCAGGACCAGGCCGAGGAAGCCCGCCAGCCAGGGCAGGATTTCGTCGGGCGCACTCGTAGGTTCGATCAAAGCCCGGCGCGCGACGGAGCGCGCCTCCCAGTCGCCCAACTCGCCTTCCACCACGGCGAGGTAACGGAGCAGGAAATCCGCCTTTTGTTCATCGCGCGAATAGGTTTTGGGCAAGCGCCTCAGGTAATCGTGCGCGGGATGCTCGGCGCGAATCGACCGCAGGCGGGGAGTGGAGCGCGTGTTGCCGCGCAACTCTACTGTCACCCACAGATATCGTCCGGGGCCGCTTAGTATGGGTGCTTCGTAGGTGCGGAACATGTCGTCGGCAAGGAAGCGGACCCAGGGAGTTTCCGGCCCGGTGTCGCGACGGTACACGCGGTGATCCACGGTGTTCGGCGCCAACGAGAGCGGGATCATGGGCGGCGACAGATCGGGGCGCGTAATCACCATGGAGCCGAGGTTGGCCGGTGGCGTGCGCGGTAGAGCCGGATCCTCAGGCGGCTCGTCCACGGCGATGCAGTGGATGCGCAGATCAGTGCCCTCCGGGATGCACGCATCCAGGAAGATGCGGCCCCAGGTGGTGTAAAAATCGCCGCTGTCCAGGCGAATAGTTGTTACCTGCCCGGTGTCCAAGTATTTGAGCCGTGCGGCTACCGCATAACGCAATCCTTTGGCGGTCCAATAGGCAGTCCTCTGGTCGGGCGTGCACACGATCCCGTGCCCGTCGTACGCGGTGGCGGTAAGGGGCGGCATCTCCTCTCGCGCGTGCGGGCTCATGCGAAAGCGCAGAAAGTCGTCGCCGGGCATTCGCGCCAGGACCAGGATCGGACCGGCGGTGTCGTTCAGGAACAGCAGATCGGTAGCAAACGGGGCCGGGAAAGCCTGGCTGGTTTGATCCAAGGGAAACACGTTAGCGGCAGCTGATCCGGCTGCGGCCAGCACCCAGAGCGCTCCATCGGGCGCAAACGCCAGGCGCGCAGGAGACGCAAATTGCGGAGGAGTCTCCACCGTCCACGGTCCGCGGCGCGCATCCAGGCGCACCAGCCCAGTGGGGCCATCAAGCGCCGCGTACACCACCCGCTGGCGCGCCACCAGGCACCCGGGACGTCCCGCGAGAGGCACTGCGCGCAGCAATTTCCTGCACTCAAGATCGAAGACCAGGATGCGGCTGTTTCCATGCTCGGCGATGAACAACCGGTCGTCGTCATCCACACAAACCCCTCGGGGATCGGAGAGCGGAGCGCTGGCGGCCGCAGGTTCGTGGAATTCACCAATCTGCGGCGAATCTCCCGGTCCGAACAGATCGCGAGGCTGCGGAGGCGTGGCCGAGGGTCGCAACGGATCTTCCGCGGCCCAAAGCACCCGCTCCACCCGATTTTGTTCGGGCACGCTGTGATAGAGCCGGCATTCGCAATCGAACGCCAGGGCTGCGCCAACCGGCGCCATGCCGCCGCCGGACCCGGCTGACGCAGTATCAACCCACGCCAGCTGCACCACGTTCTGCTCCAGCGCGGTGTTCTGGAACGCAGCGCGGCGCCACTGGTCATCTGTCGACAACAGCGCAAATGGACGGGGCAGTGGCATCGTTCAGCACACCTCGCGAATGATGGGAATCGGCACCGGCAATTTTGGTGGAGGTACAGGCCCGATCACATCGCCGGGCTTCAGCGGCGGGCCGTCCACCACGGTGATCTCCGCTAGCTCGGGCACCTCCCAGGGATTCAAGTCGACGGTGCCCGTTACCCAGGTTTGTCCATCCCAACCTGCAACATCGAGGCCTTCCAGAAAGTCGACGCCCTCAACCTGCAGGGCGGCAGCCTGCAACTCAGGAGCAAAGACGCGGCGGCCAAGCGGCCAGCCTGTGCCGTCCGGACCGAATGGTGGCAGCGGCGCCAGATACTGGCGAATCACCAATTCCACCCAACGGCGCACCGCCTCCACGCCGAAGCCGGGTTTGACTTGAAGGCCCACGGCCACCGCCACTCTGCGATACGTAGGCGGGATCACGTATAACTCGGTGGTGACCAGGCGGCGCTGGTCGAGCCAGGCACAGACCTCGCGCAAGAGATCGCGATCGGGAACGGGGGCGTTCGGATGTGCCGGGTCGGACGCCGGCCACACCACCACGCTTACCACGCCCGCCTTCTCCGATTGGAAAGTTGGAGGGTAAAAGCGAGGAAGGCAATCGGCGCGTCCAACCGCCGCGCCGGGCGTTGCCAAGGCCAGCTCTTCGAAGTCGCCCGCGGTCACGGCGCGGTCGCGGCGGCGCAGCTCGCCCGGAATGCCGTCAAGAGCATCGGCAACAGCTTCTGTATCCGCGCCGCCCCGGGCTGGGAGGTCATTGTTAACCTTTAGATTAGCGATCGACGGCAGCTTGTTGATAGCTCCGGCGGCCACGTTGCCCGCTCTGCCTCCACCGTAGCGATATTCGGTAGCGCGGATGCGCTGGCCAATCTGAGGCGGATATCCCTGGACTCCGTTTCCGAACTGCACCGCACCGGCTTCCAGGTCGACCACGTAATGGCGATCGTCGGGAGCGCTGGCGTAGAAGCCGTCCACTTCCGTCCACTGTCTCCATCCTGTTGACTCTTCCACTTCCACGCGCAAGGTGGCAGCAAGTACCGGAGTGTGCACCAGTGAACAGCTCTGGTCCGGCTGGGCGGTGCCGGTGCCCAGGAATTCCGGATTTGCCTTGCGGCTTTCCCATGCCTGCGCCGCATTGGCCACCACGTAGCTCACGCTGCCAAAGCGGCTGCCGTCTTTGCGGAAGGCGCGCAGCCAGAACAACAGCTTGGCGGCGCGGGTATCGTCCAGTACCGGAGGAAGATCGCGGGTGCCTGCCTGGTTAGGGTCGTCGATGCTGAAATCGCCGAAACTGGTTGGGTCTTTGGGCAGTCGCAGCCGCACCACACCTTGCTGGGTCAACCCGCGCGTGGTGTCACCCTCGGACGCGATGGCCGCATAGACCGGATTTCCGTCGCTGTCGAGCTGCCCGGTGGAGACCTGCCACTCAACTGACGGTCCGGAAGACGCTGGGCCCTCCCCTGGACACGCTTGCACCTGGTCGATGGTGGGGACCGCTGGATCAGGAACAAAGCCCAGATTCAACAGAGCGAAGCCAAGTTTTGAGGGAGCGGCGCCAATCTCTTTAAGCACCGCCACCCACAACATGCCGTCGACCGCGGCGCTGAAATCCACGGGCAGGCCTTGGCCGTCGAGAGGCACTGGTTGATTCTGGTAGTACGCGGCATCCTCGTTCTGGGCTAGAGGAGAAGTGGCGTGCAGGGCGCGAACCGCAAATTCAAAGACTTCCGGTTCCGTGGTTTGGTCCGGAGCGGGGGCGGAAATCTTGCCCACGCAGAAGAACGAAACCGGCCAAGCCTCTACCTCTGTAAGCGTTTCGAACGCCAAATTCCCGGCGAGCGCCTCCGTGCCTATGGGCGCCAGGGCCCCACCCGCTTCCTTCGTGGTCATGGCCAGCATGACCCGTGCCGGTACCGCCGGGCGAAGCGGAATCTTCAGCAGTTTGAGAAACGCCAGTTTCGTGGTTTCAGGAATCTGGTTGAAGCGGTACAGCAGGTTCTCGCCCAGAAACGCGAACAACTCGAGCAGGGTAATGCCGGGATCGCTGGCGTTGTGGTCCGTCCACTCCGGGGTGTAGACCGGAATGCGCCGGACCAACTCATCGCGGAGCTGCTGGTAGGAGCGATCGTCGATGATGGGATTAGGCAGTGGCATCGCGTGCTCCTGACTGGAGATAGAACGGGTAGACCAGGCTGTCAGGCCGGCGGTCGGCTTTGTGAACGTAAGCAATCTGAATCAAAACCAGCGCTGGATCGTCGCCACGATCCACGCGCACTTCCTGCAATTCGATCCGGGGTTCGAAGACCGACAGTGCCAGCTGGACGTCGTGCTGAATCAGCGCCCGCGTGGATGAAGTGTTGGGCTTCATCAGGTACCGGCGCAGCCCACAGCCGAAGGTGGGCCGCATGATGCGCTCGCCGGGTTCCGTATCAAGAATGATCCAGATGGACTGGCGGACCTTGTCCGGTCCTTCCACGTACTGCAGGCTGCCGGCGAGGGCATCGGGCGCAACCGGAAAGTTCCAGCCGGTTCCCAGGAGTTTGAGCGGGCTGACCTTGGTTGAACCGATCATGGCAGGGGAGCCTCCGGCAGGAATTGCAGGTTAGCGGTAATCGAAGCCAAATCGGCGGTCACCACGGCGTTGGGCGGAGCAGGATCCACCGGGACATCGGGAGGCAAGTCGGCGGAGAAATCGGTGGAGAGATTGGCCGCGAACGCAGCCTGCACCCCGGGCGAGTAGACGTTGTCAAGGCTGGTAGCGGCGTCCGCTCCCAGGTTCACCCCAATATCGCCCTTCACTCCTGCGGCGAAGGTCGCGTCCACGTCGGCGTCGGCGTTTGCCGAAAGCTTGGCGGCCACTCCCGCGCTCAGAGCAAAGCTCGGAGGTATGCAAAACTTGAGTGCCAGCATCCACCACAACTGGAAAACCAGGACCACGATGGGCAAGAACAGTTTGAAGACAAAGCTGGCCACGATGGTAATGAGGGGAATCGAAAACGAACAAATGGCCGCGCCCGGCTGTGCTGGAGTGAGCGTGGGTATTTTGCCCGATGTTTCCAGGTTGGACTTCTTTGGTGAGATCATCTTCACCGGCGCTTTGCGTCCGATGCTGGGATCAGCGGCCACCTGGGCCTCCAGCGCCGGCAAGTCGGGCATTTGGATCGATACCGGTCGGTTGCTGGTGCCGGCCAGGTCGAAATGCGAAGCGAGTTGGAACTGCTCCGTGCGCTGGCTCCAGATGAGCGGTCCATGGCAATCATTGCGCGTTCTCTTCCTGGGGCAGGGAAATTTGTGGCGCCGGACAAAGCAACGAATCTCGTAAAGGTTGCGGTCGTCAAAGCGGGCGTTTCCTAACGCATCGGTGTCCGCGCCTCCGGTGGGGATAACGCCAAAGTAGATGTTCCGTCCCTTGCCCGCGTGTTTAGCCAGGCTGGGATCCGGGATCAGCGGATACAGCGGGTGAATGGTTTCGGTGTTGTTCACCGCCGGCGTTTCTTCGACTTTGCTCCAGCTTCCAACGCGATCGAAGCCGGAGGAAATCCAGCCTTGCAGTTCCGAGTTGACTCCCAGCTTCTCCGCCAGGATCTGAATCTGCGGGGCGCTGCTGCCTTGCCGGATCGCGCTGCGCAGCGGTTTCTCCGCGCTCTTGGGTATTTGTACGTAACGACGGCGGACCACGAAGCCGGTTTCGCAGACTTCGTCGCGGCCCACCGTGGGAAATCCGGCGGTATCACAATGCAATTCGCACACCACCAGGTAGAATCTCTTGTGCGTGTCCAGAAACAGCTTGCGGATCCCGGTGTTTTGCAAAACGTTATCGGAAAAACTCCGGCGTTTGCCGTTGAGCAGCGGAATCGGCGGTACGCGTGGTGTCACTTCAAAAACCCGATCCTCTGAGTCCAGGAAAACCAGCGAATGCTGCGGATTTTTCAGGAACTCGTTGATGAAGTCCGCGGTTTCATACTTCTGGATGAACGGAGCGGACGTGCGCCCGGTGGCGGGCGCTCCCGGCGTGGGCCAGCGATACCAGGGCCCCACCAGCAACCAGGGATGTGTGCCGCTTACCATATGTTTCCAGCTCCCGGCGTGTAGGAAGGCGAGATCACGCCAACGCTGGCATTCAAGGTGGTGCAGTTCACCATGCCGTCAAACGTTGCGGTGGCCGCGTGGACGTTCATCGCCGACGCTGTGATTTCGACGGTGGCGTTGGCCTGGATCTCGATTTGCCCGCCGGCGTTGAACGTGATCACTGAGCCGTTGGCGTGAGTGAGCACCACTTGCGTTCCGCCGTCATCCAGAAGCAGCTTGTGCCCGCTGCTGGTACTCAAAGTGACCTTCGCGGCGCCATCGGTATCGTCAAATTCCAGAAGGCTGCCGGAACGCGTCTTGATCAGGCGTTTGTTGTTGGCGGATTCGGGAGCTTCCGGCAGGCTCTCCTTGCCGTTCCAGCAGGCGCCCAGAATATAAGGACGGCGCAGGTCTCCGGCTTCAAAACCCACCACTACCTGTGAATCCACGGCGGGAAGCATCTCGTAACCCTGGTCGTCGTCGGCGTAGGGAGTCAGAAGCGTGGCCCAGGCGCGGACCGAATCACCGTCGGCTCCCAGAAAAGGGAACTTCACCTGGATGCGCCCCAGGCTGTCGTTATCAACGATATTGGTCACAATCGCCGGATAGACGCCGAAGTAGCGGGACGCGTCTCCGTCCGGCCGAACGTCGCTGATCATGATCCCTCCTGGAGAGTGGCCCGCTCCGCGGAAAAGTGCGTTCGAAATCCATCTTGCAGATCGTAGGCATGCAAGACTCGCGTCACGTAGTAACCGGAGCCCTCAAAGGGCGTGCCCACGCGCTGCAGCTTGAGTTGACTGCCCACCACCATGTTCGCGGTGCCGCTGGTTACGCCGTTCACGGTCACGAAGGCGCGAGCGCGGCGCAGCATTTCAGCCTTGGCCCAGGCGGAAGCTTCGCCGGTCGTCAGCGGCGCCTGGCGCACCCGATACGAGGCGCGGGCTCCGAAAGCCTGCTGGAGAATGGAAACGCCGGTGCGTCCGCCGGAGATTTCCGCGTCGATGGCGGAGGAATCAGCGTCTTCGGAAATCTTGTCGCGGCTGGACGCGTCATATCCGCTCACCGTCACCTTGGTCCGCTGGTGCGCCAAATCCGCGCGGGCCTCGGCTGCGATGAGCGTGTTGCCCTGCACCAGTTCAATTTCGGTCCCGCTTCGTCCGGAGCGGCTCTGGAAATGGAGCTTGTCGTCCGCGATCCAGACTTCGGCCTGGATCAGGCGCGCGCGCTCGCGCAGAAAGGCCAGGTCGCTCTGGTTCCATTGCTGGACCACATCGTAGGTCGGGCCGGTGGCGTCGGCCTGCGCGGAGATGCTGTGCTCGGAAGCGATGGCCTGGGCAATATCGGCGTCGCTCACGTTTTCGTACGTTTTCATGCGCCGCGTCGTGCGCAGCCGCATCAGACGGTCTTCGGCAAACGTCACCACTTCCGGGTC
>WNFJ01260813.1_pt1 | contig 15035 bp, 12 predicted proteins | sample 5400461 | NCBI WGS metagenome assembly WNFJ01 (sample SAMN13153349, study PRJNA577476) | soil metagenome | isolation source: 115 cm saprolite on Douglas fir-dominated hillslope | place: USA:California | collected 2013-09-17 | reverse complement strand
AAGAAAGGATAAGAGGGCGCCATGGCCAATCCATTCAGAGACATGTCCGTGATCATGCAGGCCCTGGTGGCTGCGGCGGTTGCTGTGGTGCTGGTTCTGGTGGGCGTTTATGTGCCGGGTTCTCCGATCGCTCGAGAGCGGGACGAGGTGGACAGCGCCGTCCAGAAGCGCGCCAAGCTCAACCAGGAAGTCCAGCAACTGCAGGTTTACAAGCAGCGCTATGGAGAATTGAAACAGCAGATGGACGCGCTTTCCAAGCAATTGGACACGCTGAAGACCATCGTGCCGGAAGAAAAAGAGACTGACGAGTTTATCCGCCTGTTGCAGGGAGCAGCGAGCGCATCGAGCGTGACGATCCGGCGCTTGACGTCGCAGGCCATCGTTCCCAAGGAATACCACTACGAAATGCCATTCGAGGTGCAGGCCGACGGCCCGTACTTCAATATCCTGGATTTCTTCGGGAGGCTGGGCCGCCTGTCGCGAATCATCAATGTGGGTGACCTGACGTTTGACGATCCGGACAAGCCGAAAGGTACGAAGTACCCGACGCGTCCGGGAACAACGGTTTCTGGAATTTTCACGGCAACAACTTTCTTCACCAAGCCTGCCGATACGGGTGCAACTCCGTCAGCCGGAGCCAAGCCTGCAGCCGGCGCGGCTGGGAAACCCTGAGCGGGAATGAGCGAACTATGCGTTCAGCGATAACTCTCGGACTAGGGATTTTGATCGCGGCTGCGACGCCCGGCTTGCGGGCGCAGGTGAGCCCGTCCACACCCAACAGTGTGAAGTCCGCACTGGGGGACGCGGGCAAGCAGGCACAGCAAGCGCCCAAGCCGGCGGCACCAACTGCGACCAAGCCCGCACCACAAGCTGCTAAACCGGCCGGCAAACCCGCAGGCAAGTCCGCGGCAAAGCCTGCCGCGAAGGCAAGGGCCAAGAAGTCTCCTGCAAAGCCGGCTGTCAAGGCGGTGGAAAAGCCTTCGACTCCGGGCTCCGCTCCGGCGGCCACGGAAAGCGAAATGAGACAGGCCCGACGTGATCCCTTTGAGTCGTTGATCGGCCGGCAGGGGAACAAGGCTGCGGGTCCTCTGCCTCCGGGGATTCGCGGACTACAGGTGAGCACGTTGCGGCTGGACGGCCTGGTGAAAGGGCCGAACGGAATGATCGCAGTGGTTTCGAATCCGCAAGCGCGCACATATTTCCTGCGTGAAGGCGACCATCTGTATGACGGTAGCGTGGAAAAGATTTCGATGGACGGTGTTTCCTTCCATGAAGAAGGAAAAGATGCGTTCGGGAAGCCCGTCGAGCACCAGGTAAATAAACGAATTTACTCCAGTCCAGGAGAATCGCAATGAAGACGAATTGGCCGGCCCTTCGGCATGGCTACCTGATCCTTGCAAGCATCGCAGTGGCTAGCAGCCCGGTGCTTGCGCAGACGCAGGCGCCCGCTGGCGCAACGGAGACCGCAGCGGTCATCTCCAGCGTTGCCATCACGCAAGCGCCGCAACGGTCGGCGGTGCGCGTGGAAGGCGAGGGACGTCTCGACGTTCACGCCGGCCGCATGCAGAACCCGGATCGCCTGGTGCTGGATTTCGCGGGGGCCCGGCTGGCGGTACAGAAGACGGTCATCCCAGGGATATCCGCTCCCGTGCGCGGCGTGCGCATCGGTCAATACCGGCCGGATGTCGCGCGCGTGGTTGTCGATCTTACGACGGCGAGCCCTTACCGGGTTTCACGCGAAGGCGCGGCCGTGGTCATCTACTTCGAGAATCCCTCAACGACTCCCGTAGAGCCGGTTTCGAGCATGACAACATTGACGTCACGGCAAAACGAGAAAGAGCGGCCGGAATTCCATGACAGCACAGCCTCACCCCGCCGGGTTGCGGGCCGCTCGTCCAAAGATTTCAAGATTTCCGCTCCCCGCTTCGCTTTGCCAGGCGAACTGACCCAGCCCTCACTCACACTGGCGTCGTTCAGCGAGAAGAGGGAACCTGCGCGTCCGGATTCCACGACGCAACAGGCGGCGGCTCAGCAAGCAGTTCAGCAGGCAAACACGGCAGCGACGACGATGGCAGCCTCGTCGCCGATGCAAGCCCAGGCGGCAGCGCCTTCAACTCCGGCCGCGGGAAAATATACCGGCGAGCCGATCTCGGTAAACCTGAAAGACGTGGACCTCAAGGATTTCTTCCGGCTGATTCACGAAATCAGCGGACTGAACGTGGTGCTGGATCCTGCGGTAAAGGGGAGCCTGACCATCGTCCTGGATGAAGTGCCCTGGGATCAGGCGCTTGACATCGTGATGCAGAACAACAGCCTCGACAAGCAGCTCAACGGCAACGTTTTGCGCATCGCGACGCGTGCTACCCTCAAGAATGAAGCCGAAACCCTGCGCGATCTGGAAAAGGCGCAAGCCGAAGCGATCGCTCCGGTAACCGTGACCCGCGTACTCAGCTATGCCAAGGCGTCTGCGATGGCGCCGACGCTGAAGAAATTCCTCAGCTCGCGCGGCGATGTTTTATACGATGACCGCTCGAACCAGCTCATCATTCGCGACATTCCATCGGTCATTCCAATCCTTGATAACCTGATCCGGCAACTGGACCGCAAGTCGCAGCAGGTGGAAATCGAAGCGCGCGTGGTTTCCGCGTCGCGTTCCTTTGCGCGGGATATCGGGACACAACTGGCATTTTCTGGTTCGGGGCTAGGCGGCCGTAACCTCATCGGCGGAGACTCTGGCGTTGGTCAGAGTACCTTCGGGACAACAAATCCTGTGCCTCCGATCGCGATCGTGAACTCAACGCCGCCAGTGATGCCCTTTGTTACCAACCTTGGCGCAGTAGCGCCAACCAGCGGTTTGTTGCTGGCGCACCGTTCGCCAAACTTTGCCGTCGACTTCTTCATCACCGCTGCAGAAGCCAAGGGCGTGGGCAAATTGCTTTCGAAGCCCAAGGTCATTACACAAAACAACGAGAAGGCGACGGTCAAGCAGGGTACTAAGATTCCGATTCAGACGACGATCAATAACACGATTTCGGTGCAGTTCATTGACGCCGTGCTGAAACTGGAAGTAACTCCGCAAATCACCGCCGAAGGCACAGTGTTCATGGACGTGCTAGTTGAGAACACGCAGATCGACACCGGTATCCCCCGAGTGTCGGGAATCCCGGCTCTGAATACCGAGTCGGCGGAAACCAAGGTGACTGTGGCCGATGGCGGTACCGTCGTAATCGGCGGCATCATCATTTCCTCGCAGCGCACGGACATCCAACAGGTGCCGCTGGTGGGGAGCTTGCCGCTGATCGGAAATCTCTTCAAGCGGACCAGCGTAACGACCACATCGCAGGAACTATTGTTCTTCCTGACTCCGCGGATTATCCCGGGGTAACTCAGGAAATACACGCTCAACGCGGGACTGCATCGAGGAGACTGTCGTCTCCTCGTTCCATTTATGAAGACACGTTTGCATCGCCGGCACCGCCTGGCCTCAAGTTTCTCTGACGCGAAGATCGATGCGCTCCTGATAACCAGTCCGGCTAACTGGTATTACTTGACCGGCTACACGGGGGAGTTCGGTGCGCTCGTGGCGTCGCGCAAGGGAGCCAGCCTGATAACAGACGGCCGATTTATGGTGCAGGGCCGTGCGGAGGCGTCTGGAATTCGCATCGTCCAGCAGAAAGGCGCCCTGTTTGAATCCGTCGGCCAGTTCTTGAAAGTTTCTAGAGCACGCCGTGTGGGGTTCGATCCGACGCAGGTTACCGTGGGGCAACTGCACAGCCTTCGCAAGGCGGCCGGTTCAGGTGTGCGCTGGGTCGCCACTCCGGGCAAGGTCGAGAGCCTTCGAATGCGGAAGGATGCGGCAGAGCTGGCACAAATGCGACGGGCGGCCATCCTGGCGGGTGAGGTCGTGCAAGGGGCTATCGGTCTGCTAAAACCGGGGATTCGAGAATTTGAGGTGGGGGCCGAGATCGAATATCAGATGAGAAAGAGAGGCGCGTCTGGACCGGCCTTTGAAACCATCGTCGCGTTCGGAGAGAGAGCCGCCCTTCCGCACGCGCGTCCCACGGCCAAACGACTGAGGAAAAATGAGTTGGTCGTGCTGGACCTGGGTGTTATACTCGCGCACTATTGCAGCGACATTACCCGCACAGTGTACGTGGGGCGGGCCCCAAAACGCATCCGGATCTGGTACCAGGCCGTGTTGGAGGCTCAGAGGGCAGCAATCGCGGCTGCGACGAGCGGAGCGGCCTGCGGGGACGTCGATGGGGCGGCGAGGCAAGTCCTGGCCGGGTATCGTCTAGAGCATCTCTTTGTTCACAGCACGGGCCATGGGCTCGGACTCGAAGTGCACGAGGATCCCAAGGTGGCGCGGGGGCAAAAGAAGCGCCTGGAGCCGGGAAACGTAATCACCATTGAACCCGGCGTGTATTCGGCGGGCATCGGGGGGATTCGCATTGAAGATGATATCGCCGTTCACGCCAACCGTACGGAAGTACTGACCCGCGCACCGCGGGATCTCATCGAGATCTAGAACAGGCATGAAACGCAAAAAGCCCAGCAATTCCAGTCCGTCGTTCGGCAATCCGGAAATCCAGCAGATCGAGCAGCTCTTTCAATTCATGACGGAGCACAATCTGGAGGAGTTTGAGTATTCGAGAGGTGATCTCCGCATTCGGCTGCGCAAGCCCTCGGCCGGGGTGGTGGTTGCCGCCACGAGGATGGTGGCTGCACCAGAGATTATCGTTCCCGAGTCGGTGGAGGCTCAAGGAGAGTCGTCTGGTGGCGCGTCGGCTCATGCCCCTGAGGCGCGGGGCACAGAGGATCTGCACCTGGTCAAGTCCCCTATCGTTGGGACGTATTACGAGTCTCCCAGCCCCGGGACCGAAGCGTTTGTGAAAGTGGGCACCCACGTGGAGACGGGGAAAATCCTCTGCATCGTGGAAGCGATGAAATTGATGAACGAGATCGAATCCGATGTCACGGGCGAAGTCATTCGAATCTTCGTCGAAAACGGGCAGCCGGTCGAATACGGACAGCCTCTCTTTGGCATCCGTCCGAGCCGGAAGAAATAGCCGGCACGCCAGATCATGTTCCAGAAAATCCTAGTTGCCAATCGCGGGGAGATCGCGCTGCGGGTCATCTGTGCCTGCAAGGAATTGGGGATCGCCACGGTTGCGGTGTATTCGGAGGCGGACCGCAACTCGCTTCACGTCCGGTTTGCGGATGAAGCGGTCTGCATCGGGCCCGCCCGCAGCAGCGAGAGCTATTTGAACATCCCCCAGGTGATTAGCGCGGCTGAAATCACGAATGTAGACGCTATCCATCCCGGGTACGGGTTCCTCTCCGAAAACGCCAATTTCGCCAAAGTTTGCGAAGCCTCGGAAATCACCTTCATCGGCCCCAGGCCAGAAATCATTGAAATGATGGGTGAAAAGGACCGCGCGCGGAGGGAAGTAAAGACCGCCGGTCTGCCTACCATTCCTGGGAGCGAAGGCATAGTCGAGGGTGAAGACCAACTCGGAAAAGAAGCGGGGCGCATCGGCTATCCGCTGATTATCAAGGCCTCGGCAGGGGGAGGAGGCCGGGGCATGCGAGTGGTGCGCAAGCAGGATGAGCTACTGGCCGCCTACCAGACGGCCCGTAGCGAGGCCCAGCAAGCCTTTGGCACGCCGGACGTTTACGCGGAAAAGTTTCTCGAGCATCCTCGGCACATCGAGTTTCAGGTGCTGGGTGACCAGCACGGTAAAGTGATCCATCTCGGGGAACGCGAATGCAGCATTCAGCGGCGGCATCAGAAATTAGTGGAGGAGTCTCCTTCGCCGGTGATGGACGCGAAGCGGCGGAAGGATCTTGGGGCCAAGGTGGTGAAAGCGCTGGCAGAGATCGGCTACACCAACGCGGGGACTGTCGAATTCCTGATGGATGAAGACGGCTCGATGTACTTCATCGAGATGAATACGCGCATTCAGGTCGAGCATCCCGTGACGGAGCTCGTCACGGGAGTGGACTTAATCAAGGCGCAGATCCGGATTGCCGCCGGCGAACGCATGGAGGATGCTACGGGGGAGATTCACCACTCCGGGCATGCCATTGAATGCCGGATCAATGCCGAGGATCCAGTAACGTTTGTGCCGTCAGCGGGACGCATTACGACGTTCCAGGCGCCGGGAGGCACCGGCGTGCGGGTGGATTCCGCGGCGTATGCCGACGCCGTGATCCCGCCTTACTACGATTCGATGATTGCAAAGTTGATCGTCAAGGGACGCGACCGCACCGAGGCCATCGGCCGCATGAAGCGGGCGCTGGAGATGTTCGTCATTGAAGGCATCAAGACGTCGATCCCGTTGCACCGCCGGATTCTGGCCGATCCGGAGTTTGCCGCGGGGAAGTTCGATACCCACTTCATTGAAAAAAGATTGCTCGGAACGAACGGAAAATAAACATGAAGCGCCTTGTTCTACCGCGGCTGTATGTGATATTAGACGCAGCATTGCTTACCGTTCCCGAAACGGAGTGCGCTCAAAGACTTGCCGCTGCCGGTGTCTGCTTGCTGCAGTACCGGAACAAAGGGGCATCCGCACGTGAGCTGTTCGAATCCTCGAAAAGGCTTTCTTCCTTGTTGATTCCGCAGGGTGTGACATTCGTGGTGAATGACCGTGCTGATGTCGCGTTTGCCGCGGAAGCAAGCGGCGTTCACGTCGGCCAAGAGGATTTACGGGCGGAAGCCGCGCGTTCGGTGATCGGAGCAGGAAAACTGATCGGTGTTTCAACTCACAACCTGGACCAGTTCAAGGATGCCGCGGCAAGTTCCGCTGACTATGTTGCGGTCGGACCCGTGTTTTCCACGTCCACGAAAGCCAACCCTGATCCGGTGGTGGGAATCGAATTGATTCGCCGGGTTCGGCCGCTGACCGACAAGCCGATTGTGGCGATCGGAGGCATTACGCTGGAGAGCGCCGCCGAAGTCATTCGCGCGGGGGCCGATTCCATCGCGGTCATCAGTGATATTCTCCTCGCGCCCGATCCGGGGCTGCGGGCGCGGCAATACATCGAACTTCTGGATGCCGCGAACCATGCGGCTGCTGTCTGAGGCGCCTCCGAATGGCCGACACCACGCACGCCATCCCACAAGCAAACGCGAAGAACGAGCCGGGCTTTGTGCGCGCCATTGGATTGTTCGATGGCACGATGATCGTCGTGGGCTCGATGATCGGATCGGGCATTTTTATCGTGGCTGCGGATATTGCGCGGCAAACGGGATCGGCCGGTGGCCTAATTCTCACCTGGATTCTCACCGGACTGTTGACGATCTCTGCCGCGCTTTCTTATGGAGAGCTGGCCGCTCTGTTTCCGCACGCGGGCGGTCAATACGTTTATTTACGAGAAGCTTATTCGCCGCTGTGGGGATTTCTTTACGGCTGGACGCTTTTCCTGGTGATTCAGACGGGGACGATCGCGGCGGTGGCGGTGGGATTCGCGAGGTATCTTGGCGTTTTGCTGCCATCGATTTCTCCGAACCTATGGATCGTTCATCCCATCGCACTGGGCTCGAAGTACGCGATCAGCCTTTCGATTCAGCAGTTGGTCGGCGTGCTGATGATCGTGCTCCTTACATTTATCAATACGCTGGGCGTGCGGCTCGGGAAGCTGATCCAAAACGTCTTCACCAGCGCGAAGACGCTATCGCTTCTGGGATTGATTTTCCTGGGTATTTTTGTGGGGAGAAATGCCGGAGCAATGGCCGAGAATTTCAGCCACTTCTGGACGATTCGGAACGCGCAGCCCATCGAACCGGGCGCGAGTTTCCTGAAAAGCTTTGTGCCGACCATCACGGCCGCAAGCGGCGCGTTTGGCTTGTTTGTGGCGTACGGAGTGGCGCAAGTGGGTTCGCTATTTTCCGCGGATGCCTGGAACAATATCGGCTTCACCGCGGCGGAAGTGAAAAATCCGAAACGCGACGTGGCGCTCTCGATGGCTTTCGGCACCATCATCGTGATCACACTGTATTGCCTCGCGAACCTGGCGTACCTCTGCACGCTGCCGCTGGTGCAAATTCAGACCGCTCCCGATGATCGCGTGGCCAGCGCGGCCTTGAACGCCATCTTCGGACCTACGGGCGCGATGATCATGGCAGTGGCGATCATCATTTCCACGTTTGGATGCAATAACGGTTTGATCCTGGCTGGCGCGCGCGTCTCTTACGCTATGGCAAGAGATGGACTTTTTTTCAAATCTACCGGCACGCTGAACAAAAAGGGAGTTCCCGGCTCGGCGTTGATGTATCAAGGGGTTTGGATCACTATCCTGATCCTACTGCGCACGCGGCACGTGGATGCGGCCGGAGTAGTGACCTACGGCAATCTTTACAGCGACCTGCTCAATTACGTTGTGTTTGCCGCGTTGCTCTTTTACGTGCTGACGATAATAGGGATTTTTGTTCTGCGGGCAAAACGGCCGGATGCCGAGCGCCCGTATCGTGCCTTCGGTTACCCGTTCGTTCCTGCGCTTTATGTAGTGGCGGCGGTGGCGATCATGTTTGTGCTGCTGCTCTACCAGACGCAGACCTCGGGAAAGGGTCTGGAGATAGTCTTGATTGGGGTTCCGGTGTATCTGCTCTGGTCGTGGTGGTCGCGGCGGCAGGCTAAAACTTACTCGACGAATTAATGGAATTTTTTTGTAGGGGCGCAGCATGCTGCGCCCCTACAATGCTTAAGGCCAAATTGGCCGCGGGATCCGGAAGCGGGGCCGACCCCCAAAGGAGGAGTTGCATGGGCAACCCCTTGTTCGCAAGAAAACCGATGAGCATGTTGCTCTCGGAGGCGCAGGAGGTAGGCGGGCACAGCCTGAAGCGAACGCTCGGCCCCTTCCAACTGACGGCACTGGGCGTCGGCGCGATTATCGGCGCGGGCATCTTTGTGCTGTCCGGTTTGGGCGCGCATTATGCCGGGCCGGGCCTGATGCTCTCCTTTGTGCTTTCCGGACTGGGGTGCGCGTTCGCGGGGCTCTGCTACGCCGAGTTTGCCGCGATGATTCCGCTTGCGGGCAGCGCTTATACCTACGCCTACGCCACGCTCGGCGAACTGCTCGCCTGGATCATCGGCTGGGATCTCACCCTGGAATACGCCATGGGCGCGAGCACAGTCTCGTCCGGTTGGTCCAACCACTTCATCGAATTGCTCAACATTTTTCACATCAAAATGCCGCTTTGGCTTGCTTACGACCACTGGACGGGCCTTAACACCGCCACGAAAATCATCGCGCGACAAATGGCGCAAGCCGCGGACGCGACGCTGCAGCCGGGCACTCAAGCGTTCCTCGACAAGGTCAGCGCCATCATTAGCGCGCAGTCGCCGGAGTTGGTTCAACAGGCCCACGCACTACTCGATGCACCAAAACTGTTTGGATGGGAGATGGGCTTCAACCTTCCAGCATTCTTGATCGCACTCGTCATCACGGCGATCCTGGTCATCGGCATCAAAGAGAGTGCGAGGTTCAACGCGGGCATTGTGGCCATCAAGGTAACTGTGGTCCTCTTCGTCATCGGCCTGGGCATCCACTACGTGAACTTCTCAAATTGGGGTCACGATTTTTCCTCGTTTGCTCCGAACGGCACGGGAGGGATAGTAAAGGCGGCTGGATACATCTTTTTTGCCTATATTGGCTTTGACGCGGTCTCGACCACCGCGCAGGAGTGCAAGAAGCCGCAGCGGGATCTGCCAATTGGGATCATGGCGTCACTGCTGATTTGTACCGTGCTATACATTCTCGTCGCCGGCGTGCTGACTGGAATGGTTCACTGGCAGGACGTAAACATCGAAGCGCCCATCGCCGAAGCTTTTCTCGATCGCGGCCTTTCGACCGCGTCACACGTCATCACGCTTGGCGCACTTGCCGGCCTGACCAGCGTCATGCTGGTCATGCTTCTGGGACAGACGCGCGTTCTCTACGCCATGGCCAACGATGGCTTGCTTCCGAAGAAGTTTTTTGGGGCTGTTCATCCGAAGTTCCGCACGCCCTACAAAAACACCATGCTGGTGGGATTGCTGGCCGCGATTGTTGGCAGTGTGACACCGATCGTCATCATCGGGAACATGGTGAATATCGGAACATTGTTGGCATTTGTCATCGTGAGCATTGCCGTGCTGGTGCTCCGGAAAACGAATCCGGATCAGCCTCGCCCATTCCGAACACCATGGGTACCGGTAGTTCCGATATTGGGAGTTCTCGTCAACGGGCTGATGATGTGGAGTCTGGGCTGGCAAAACTGGGCCCGACTCATCATCTGGCTGATCATCGGCCTGGTCATCTACTTCAGCTATAGCCGCCATCACAGCCGCGTTAACAACGCGCAACCACAGTAAAACATCCTTGCAGTGGGCGGGCTGGTGTACCGTTCGGCCTGCATTCCGATTATCAAACGCTTACTCTGCATTCGATACGCTGATTCAGGTAAAGTATTGTTTCCGTTGACGGCACGATGACACCCTTCCGCGCTAACCTTAAAGAAGTTTGGAGCCGCCTCGCGTGGCAGGATCTGGCTTCTACCGCGGTTGTAGCCGGTGGATTGCTGGCAGCCGTTTTTGAGTTCAACGGCGGCTTCTTCAGCTTTTTGAAATATCTCGCGGTTCTTGCGGGCGTTTATCTGTTGTTCCGGCTGATTGGCTGGTGGAGAAACCGCCTGTTGTGGAGTCTGCGCAACCGCCTGATCGTTGCTTATCTGTTTATTGCGGCTGTCCCAATTTTATCAATCGTAACGCTGGTTGTTCTTGCGGCCCGCATTCTCTATTCCCAGTTGGGTGCTTATCTGTTGTACGAGGATATCCATCAGCGCATAAACATGATCGCGGATATCTCGGAACACATCGCCATCGCGCATCAAACGCTCCCGCCTAGCGTCACGGAAGCTGACTCGGAGCGCATTCTGGCGGCGCAATCCCATGCGGTTCACGACCGCGAGCTCCCAGGCTTGAACATCCGATTTTCGAATAACCAGACACTCTCGCGCAAGGTGATTCCAGCTGGAAAGAGGTCCTTCGCGGGTTTATTGCAAGAAGGTGATGCGCTTTCCATCGTGAGCCTGCGGATCATTCCGGATCGCAAAAGAGAGCGCGTCGTCACCCTCCGAGTACCGGTTAACCCTGAATTCTTAAGCACCGTCGCGCCGGATCTCGGGGGCATCCAGTTGAATCTGATGGAGCGCGACACGGGAGGGACGCAACAAGGGCTCAAATACAAGTCGGGTGACACACAGTACGTCGCGGCGCACCGCATCGTGGCGAGTAACCGAACAATCCAGAATGCGATGTTTTGGATTGATTCTCCCGTAGACGTAGTAACCAGGCTTGACTCGGTCTACGTGGGGGGCGACGGCAGCGTCGAACTAGCGCGCCCGGTCTTTGCCGCCTCCAATGCTCGTCCATCTCGATTGAACGGGCGAATCTTCACGTCGCTCGGAGAATTGCGCGATTCCTACGTAATTTTTTTCATTCTCCTGGGAATTGTCTTCGTGCTCGTCGAAGCGGCAGCGCTCGCCACAGGAATTGTACTCACGCGCAGGATTACCAGGGCAGTTGCCGATCTCTACCGCGGCACGCAATATGTGCAGGCCATGGACTTCTCTCATCGCGTGCAAATCGAGCGCCGCGACCAACTGGGCGAGCTGGCCGAATCGTTCAACAAAATGACCGGCTCCATCGCCGAGCTCATCGAAGAAGAAAACAAGCGGCGGCGCTTGGAGAATGAAATTTCCATTGCTCGGGAAGTGCAAAACCAGCTTTTTCCAAGTACCTTGCCGTCCGTGCCGGGAGTCGAGATTGAGGCCATTTGCAAGGCCGCGCGTTCGGTCAGCGGCGACTACTATGATTTCATTCAGCTCAGCCCGACGCATATCGCTATTGCGATCGCGGACATTTCGGGGAAGGGAATTTCTGCAGCGCTGCTAATGGCTAGCTTGCAGGCGGCGCTGCGCAGCCAGATGCTCTACGAAGGCAGCGAACGCTTGGGTATGGCGGAGCTGGTTTCACGGCTTAACAAGCACCTGGTGCGAAACACCGGCGATGATCGGTTTGCGACCTTCTTCATTGCGGTCTACGACAGCGCCACGCGAACGCTGCGTTACACGAATGCGGGTCACCTGCCCGCATTTTTGATCTGCAAGAGCGCTTCAGAGCAATTGGATAAGGGTGGCATGGTTCTAGGCGTCATGGAAGATTACGTCTATGAGGAAGGCTCGCTTACCGTAGGGCCCGACTCGTTGCTGATCGGATATAGTGACGGCCTGATCGAGCCGGAGAACGTCTATGGCGAAGAATTTGGAATTCGCCGTTTGCAGGAAACCGCGGTGCGCTTGCAGGGCGCTGCGCCGCTCATGGTCGCGGAGTCGCTGATGGCTGCAGCCGAGGAATGGGCCGGCACTCCCGAACAAGCCGATGACATGACGGTGATCGTCGCGCGGCTTCGGTAGTACCTCTGCTGCGGCTAGGCTATACTGAAAATCTTTCCAAGAGATTTTAGCGGGAGAAGAATGTCGCTTCGCAATCGGGTGGCGCTAGTTACAGGTGGGAGCAGGGGCATCGGTCGCGGACTTGCCCTACGGCTGGCGCAGGATGGCGCGCGGATGGCCATCGCCTATCGGTCCAATAAGGTTGCGGCACAGCAGACACTGCGCCAGTTGCAGGCAAATGGAGTGGATTGTGTTGCGGTGGAAACCGATATCACGGATACAGGGCGCTGCGACCAACTGATCAAAACGGTCGTCGATCGCTTCGGGCGGCTCGACATCATCGTCAACAATGTGGGAGATTTTCGCTGGGGCACGCTGGCGGAATCGTCGCTGCAGGACTGGCAAAGCATCTTTACCTCCAATCTGCTGACCGTTTTGTATATGTGCCGTGCCGCTTTGCCGCACATGCGGAAGTTGCGCTGGGGCCGGATCATCAATTTGGGCGCCGTCGGTGCGGAGCGCGCGTTCGGCCAGGCGAAAATTTCTGCCTACGCTGCGGCCAAGGCCGCAGTCGTAGCCTTGTCCCGATCCTTGGCGCTCGAGGAAGCCAAGAACGGGATTACCGTGAACGTCGTGAATCCCTCCAGCATCGATGAGAATGAGCTGACGCTGGAAGAGGCTCGCAAGATCCGCGACGCGCGCTTCCCGATCGGCCGTCCGCCGACGGTGGAAGATGTTGCCGCGACGGTAGCCTTTTTCGCGTCCGAAGAGGCCGAATATGTCACCGGACAGGTTGTCAATGTCAGCGGCGGCTGGATGCTTTGATTTCGCCCTGAACCTTCCATGAAAGCCCTCACTGCTGCCGAAATGCGGGAAGTCGATCGACTCACCGCCGAGCGCTATGGCATCCCCAGCCTGCAATTGATGGAAGCCGCTGGAAGGCACGTTGCCGATGCCGTTCTGCGCGAGTTTGCTCCCGAATTACCCCAGCGCGTCACTGTGCTCTGCGGCAAGGGAAATAATGGCGGCGACGGCTTAGTCGCCGCGAGACTCATGAGAGCCGCCGGGATGAATCCGCAAGTGTGCCTCTTCGCGGATCCCAGGGAAATGCATGGCGATGCAGGCGCAAACCTCACTCGTTATCTCGAGGGGGGAAACTCCATCCTCTCCATCGAAGATGAAGCTGCTTGGGAGAGCGCCTGGCCTTTGGTTGCTGATTCGGAGGCCATCGTTGATGCGCTCCTGGGCACGGGCCTCCGAGGCGCCGCCACCGGACTGATTGCGCAAGCCATCGAATCCTTCAATCGTCTTTCGGCTCGTGCGACTGCGGCACGTCCAGAATTGATTCTTGCAGTTGATACTCCTTCCGGGCTGCCTTCAGACGGGCAGCGTGCCGATGGACCCGTTCTTTGCGCACACCGAACCGTCACTTTTACGGCGCCCAAGGTCGGCCAGCTCCTATCCCGGGATGCAGACGCGGTTGGGGCGTTGGAAGTTTGCGCGATTGGCTCTCCTGCTGCGCTAGTTGAAGAAATCGGGCAAGGAACGCTTCGCTGGGCTGGCCCGGACGAGTTTGCTCGGTTGCCGCTGGTTCGCTCCGTTAAATCCCACAAGGGCACCTTCGGACACGTTTTGCTCGTCGCAGGTTCGCTCGGGAAGAGCGGCGCCGCGATTCTATCGGGTCTAGGCGCGTTGCGGGCTGGTGCGGGTCTGGTGACGATAGTAACGCCCGCGGTTGTTTCGCTGACAGTTGCCGCCGGCCGGCCGGAGTACATGACTGAGAGTCTGGAGTCGACTGCTGAAGGCACCATTGCCTTCAACAGCCTCGATGGCAAGCGCTTCGAAGAAATCTTCAGGGGCAAAACCGTTCTTGGTATTGGTCCGGGTCTTGGCACACACCCGGAAACTCAAAAACTCATTCGCAGCGTCGTTCGGGAGACGTCGCTGCCTACGATTCTGGATGCGGATGGTTTGAACGCCTTTGCCGGCAACGGCGACCTTCTTCGCGATCGCCAATCGAAATTTCTCGCGCTCACGCCTCATCCCGGAGAAATGGCTCGGCTGCTCGGATCCACGAGCCAATCTGTTCAGGGGGACCGCATCGCAGTTGCACTCGATGCCGCTCGTCGATGGAACGCGCACGTTGTGCTCAAGGGCTACCACTCGATCGTGGCCTCGCCGGACGGACAAACCTTTGTAAGTACGGCTGGCAATGCCGGCTTGGGCAAAGGCGGCACAGGCGATGTCCTCACGGGAATCCTCTCGGCACTCATTGCTCAATTCGGCGCGCACGACGGCGCGCGCGTGCTGAGCCTCGGTGTCTACCTCCACGGACTTGCCGCAGAGCTGGCATCCCTCGGCACGGATCTGTCCGGTCTCCTCGCCAGCGAAGTTGCGGATGCCGTGCCCCGCGCCCGGCTAAAACTCCTCCAGGAGTTACGCAAGGGTGGCTGAAGAAATCATCACGCATTCGGCCGAAGAAACCACCAACTGGGGAAGGGAATTCTCCAAGCGCCTCAAGCCTCCGGTATTGGTTCTTCTCACCGGCGACCTGGGGACGGGAAAGACCACGTTGACCAAAGGCATCGTTTCCGGC
>WNFJ01279794.1_pt2 | contig 15036 bp, 11 predicted proteins | sample 5400461 | NCBI WGS metagenome assembly WNFJ01 (sample SAMN13153349, study PRJNA577476) | soil metagenome | isolation source: 115 cm saprolite on Douglas fir-dominated hillslope | place: USA:California | collected 2013-09-17 | reverse complement strand
ATCAGTTCGGAGACGATGCCGAGGCGGAAAAGCCTCTCGGAAGCGAGGATGTTGTTGGCGGTTGCAGCCGCGTTACCAGATACGATTAGTCTGCTGGGGACATAGATGATGCCGAAGAAGCCGGTCACTCCGTTCACTAGGTACAGCAGGCCCGCGATCCTTGCTGTCTTTTTGGTTGAGTTCATACCTTCTCTCCTTTCGCTCATGACTCTCGCCTGAGACACGGCTCCTCGCTGCAACCTGCTCTACTATGTCACGTCCGGGGGTCGATACAGCTTCGGTCATAATGTTGGCCATTTCAATTTCCCGAAAATTTGAATTCTCCCGGCGCTTCACATCCCCTAAGGGCCACGAAGCCACGCGCCGTTGGCATGAGCCAGAAGCCAAACACTGGTTCCTCCCGGATGACGGGCAAACTGGAAGTAGGTCTTAAGTTAGCGCGTATGCGGAGTCCGCCGGACCTCAGGGGTTAACGCCCGCGCCGCTTTTTGGCTGCTAACGGCACGGCTGAAGCTGTGCCTTCCCAAACCATTCGTGATGACAGTGCTAATTGCCTCCCGCCGGGAACACCGCGTGTTTGGGGGCGGGCAATGGAGTGTCGCCTTTCTTGTCCTGCCATAGAACTCTATTCAGGCGCGTGGCGCCGGCGGCGTCGGGGCGGGAGAAATCCATTTTAGCGGACTCGGTTGCGCCACGGGCGTCTCGCTTGTTCGTCTCATAGATCAGGGCGTTCTTGAGGTTGCGGTAGTCGGCCTGGAAGGCGGGCTGGGTGCCCGCGCCGGAGAACATTGGTCCCATCGCCGGGGCATAGGCGTCGTTCTGATTCATGGGAGGCAGGCCAAGAAGCATCTCCATGGTGTGAATCATGTTGACCGTGGTGTAGAAGCGGTGATCGATGTAGGGCGCCATCACCGTGCCGGGTGAATATTTGCTGACGACGAAGGCGATGGAGCGATGTGCGTCGACGTGGTCTCCGCCGGCTTGCGCATCGTCTTCTAGGATGAAGATGGCAGTGTCATCCCAGTACGGACTGTGCGAGACGGCATCGACGACGCGTCCCAGAGCAAGATCGTTGTCGGCGACCGAGGCTTCCGGGCGCGGACGTTCGGGGCGCGTGCCACCGGTGTGGTCGTCAGGCAGGTAGAGCAGGACAAAGGCCGGCAGTTGGAACGCGGGACCCTCGTTCGCTTCGCGGGCGCGCGCGTAGGCGGCGAACTCGTTTAGAAATTCGTCGGCGCGAAGCTGATCGGGATAGTCGGTATTGAAATCTGGGAATAGCGGGTCGAAGTGATCGCGCAACACCGCTTTCGTGGGTTTGACCTGCTTGAACAGAGGGACTGCCCAGGGCCACGGGCTGGGACCGGCGTGCGGGTCGCCGACATTGGGCGCCAGAGGCTCTCCCTTGTGAACTTCGCTACGCGGACACGCGGCTTCCCGGGCGGAAGGGGTTCCCTGCTTAGGGGAGGAGGCTTTGCGGATTTTGTTACACCACTCAGCGCTAACGAATTCGCCGTAGTCGCGGTAGGTGAGTCCATGGTGGGCGACGTTGTCCCAGAGAAAGCCGGTGGAAGGATCGTCAATGTCCGGCTGGTTGTGCTCGAGCGGGACTTCATCGGCGACGGAGCCGCCAAAGTCATAGGTTCGTTCGTGGCCGCGGTAGGCGATCTGCCAGGTTTTTTCGTTGTAGTCGCTGGTAATGGCGGCGGTGGACCAGAGATGGCCGTCGCCGGAAACCTCCCCGCTGTCGTAAAAATTGTCGAGCACTCCGAATTGCAATGCGAGTTTGTGCTGGTTGGGTGTGATGTCGGCGCCGTAGAGAGTGAGGGAGGGGTCGCCGTCACCGGATTTCAAATCGCCAAGCACCTGGTCATAGGTGCGGTTCTCCTTGATCACATAGATCACGTGCTTGATGGGATTTTTGCCGGCGGCAAATTGGATCGTGCCGGGGTCCTGGTGCAGCAGGTTGTCGTGCTCGACGGTGCGAGTGAGTTCTTCGAGTTTGCCCAGGGTGGAGGGAATGTTCAGGCGCGCGATTGATCCATGAAGCAGGGTGGCGATATAAGGATGGCCGTGGTGTTTGATTTCATATGCGGTCTTGCCCATACCTTTGTTTGGACCTGTGCTTTGGCCTTTGGCGGTGGCGATGAGGAGATCGTTGCCTTGAACGGCGACGGCGCTGGGGTACCAGTCGGTGGGGATGAAGCCCTGAGGTGCGGATTTCAGCTGTCCGGAGAGAAAGACTGCAATTGCGTCCAGCGAAGAGTCGGCAGCGAACAGCAGCTTGCCGTCCGCGCTCATGGCTAGCGCGGTGGGAAACGCGCCGGGATATTTCTGTGCATCGTCGCGAGTTTCAAACACACGCGGCGATGTAGTTCCATCCTCCGTGAAAATCTCTGCAATCTCATCGGAATTGGACATCGCGACGAACAAGAACAACTGGTCCGGACTTAGGAGCATCGCCGTGGGATGCGATCCTGGAGCGAGCGGATCTTCCGGTTGTTTCAGCATGATCCAGCGCGCGACCTTCCCGCTGGTGAGATCGAGTTCCGCAACTCGCGATGCGTTCCACAGGCTGCACCAGGCGCGGCGGGCGTCGCGCGCGGCTACGCAGGTGTAGGGGAACGAGGATGGGACGAGATCACTGGTGCTCAGGTCGAAGCGCTGCAAGACCTTGCCGGTTGCAACATCGAGCAGCACGGCGTTGTCGGAAAGATTGTTCGCTACCAGGAGGCGGTCGTGGCCTCCGGCTGAAACGAGCGCCAGTCCTGCGGGATACGGAATCGCCGTTCCTGTCGGAGTTTTCTGCAAAGCGATTGCGACGTTCTTCCCGGCTGCGAGCGGCTGCGGTGCAATGGCGATGAATCGCTCGGGTGCGACCTTGCCATCGGAGAAGCCATAGACTGCGATTCCGTTGCCCGTGTCTCCCGGCTTCTGGCCAGTGGGATCAGTGATTGAGCCGACAGACGCGTAGAGATGCTTTCCGTCGGAGGAGAAGACCAGACCGAGGAAGTAACTTTGGTGGCTTTCGTCGCCGAAGCGCTTGTCAGGATAATCGGAGAGGTGGTTGGTCTTTAGATCCAGAACTGCGATCGACTGCGTGGCCAGAGTTTCTTGTGTTCCATAGCCGTTGTTCAATAAGGCGGCGTAATGGCCGTCCGGGCTTAAAGCGAGGGTGGCGGGAAAACTATTGGTGCTGGTGATGCGGCCGGGTGCGGGGATGGTTAGCGTCTTACTGGTGGGGAGCGAAATCGAGGAACCGCCAGGGTGGGAATCCTGTGCGGGAAGCGCAATCGGAACCGCGAGGAGTGCGCTCAGGAAAACGCGGGAGAATCGGGTCACGGGGCCTCCGCACAAAGAATAAAGAGAGATGAGGGTAATTCAGCCGGGAAGTTGAGGTCAAAGGAGATGCGACCAACACACGGAACGGATTGGTAGAAACTCCTTGCGGGGCCGGTGTCGGCGCACGCGTGCAAGGGATCCTTCGACTCCGCGGAATAATTCGCTTCGCGAATCACTCCGTTACGCTCAGGATGACAAAACAAATCAGTGACCGGGCGCAGGCGCGGGATGCTCTTCGGTGCTGACGTTGTGGCGGACGTCGGCGCCTTGCACCCAGAAGATTACGTCCTCGGCGATGTTGGTGGCGTGGTCGGCAACGCGCTCCAGATTGCGCGCTATGAGGAGCGCGTCGAGGGATTGCCGCACGACTTCGGGACGCTGGTTCATCGTCTTGACGAGTTGGATGAAGGCATCATCCTTCATGCGATCGACGACATTGTCCATTTCGAGGACGGCCTGGGCCAGTTCGGCTTTGCCTTCAATGAACGCTTCGAGCGACCGGCGGACCATGGCGCTGACGGCGGCGCCCATGCGGCCGATGTCCACTGGGAGATCCGCAGCCGGAAGATCAACCATGTCCATCACGCGCTCGGCAATGTTTACGGCCTGGTCGCCGACACGCTCAAGATCAGAGTTGATTTTGGTGACGGCAAGGATGAAGCGCAGATCGACGGCCATGGGCTGCTGCATGGCGAGCAAATCGAAGGCGGCCTCGTCGATCTCGGCCTCGTCGATCTCGCGTTCCGAGGTGTTGATGAGGCCCTCGCCCTCGAGAATCATCTGGCAACGGGCGAGGTCGCGATCGATGTAGGCCTGGCGAGCACGATCGACCGCCTGTTCGGCGAGTCCGCCCATGCGGAGCAATTTCTGCCGCAGATCGTCGAGGCCCTGCTGAAAGCGCGTGCGCATTCTCTAACCTTTCTTATCTAAATCTGCCTTATCCAAATCTATCTTAACAAAATCTTTCTTAACCGAATCTGCCTGTGATGTAGTCTTCCGTCTTTTTGTTGGATGGCTTGGTAAAGATTTTTTCTGTCTTGTCGAATTCGATCATCTTGCCCAGCAGGAAGAACCCGGTGAACTCGGCAACGCGCGCCGCCTGCTGCATGTTGTGAGTCACAATCACTATCGTATACCGCTCTTTGAGTTGGAAGATCAACTCTTCGATCTTGCCGGTGGAGATGGGATCGAGCGCGGAGCAGGGTTCATCCATAAGCAAGACTTCGGGCTCAACCGCGAGGGCGCGGGCGATGCAAAGGCGTTGCTGCTGGCCGCCGGAAAGGCTGGCGCCAGATTTTTTGTGGAGTTGATCCTTTACTTCGTCCCAGAGCGCGGCGGAGTCGAGAGATTGGTGCACGATCTCGTCGAGCTTGCGGCGGTCGCGAAAACCGTTCAGCTTGAGGCCGGAGGCGACATTGTCGTAGATCGACATGGTGGGGAACGGATTTGCTTTTTGAAAAACCATTCCAACCTGGCGGCGAAGTTGGGTGGATGAGGTGCCGTTGTAGGCATCAATGTCGCCGATACGGACGCTGCCAGTGACGCGGGCTTCAGGAATGGTTTCGTGCATGCGGTTCAGGCAGCGGATGAACGTCGACTTGCCGCAGCCAGAGGGACCTATCAGCGCCGTAGCGTGGTTTGCGGCCACCACTATGCGAATGTCGTACAACGCCTGAGTCTTGCCGTACCAGGCATTCAGGTTTTCGACTTTGATTCCGACGCCCATAGGCTATGCCGCTCCGAAGGTACCACGGCGAACGGCGAAGCGCACGGCCGCGACCGCCGTGACGATGAGAATAATGAGCACGAGCGCGCCCGCCCAGGCCTGCCGATGCCATTCGTCATAGGGAGAGATGGCGTAATTGAAAATCTGCAGCGGAAGCGCGGCTGTGGGCTGGTTGGCGCGCAGATTCCAGAACTGATTGCCGAACGCGGTGAAGAGCAAGGGCGCGGTCTCGCCGGCAACCCGCGCGAAGGCCAACATAATTCCGGTGATGACGCCGGAAGTGGCGGTGCGCAGGGTAATGGAGATGGTTGTGCGCCAGCGCGGAACGCCTAGTCCGTACGCCGCTTCGCGCAAAGCTTGCGGCACCAGCAGAAGCATTTCCTCGGTGGTGCGCGTAATGGTCGGGATCATCATGATGGCCAGAGCTACTCCTCCTGCCAATGCAGAGAAGTGCTTCTGCGACAGCACGACAATGGAGTAAGCCACAATGCCGACCACGATCGAAGGGACGCCGTTGAGTACGTCGGCGGTGAAGCGAATAACGTCTCCGAAGCGGTTGCGGCCGAACTCCGCAATGTAAATGCCCGCGCCCACGCCCACGGGCACCCCGAGAACGCTGGCCAGGGCGAGAATGAAGGCGGAGCCGACGATAGCGTTTGCCATTCCGCCGCCAGCTTCACCCACCGGCTTCGGGGTTTGCGTGAGAAAGGCCCAGTTGATCGATCCGACGCCACGGTAGACGAGGTAGGCGAATATCGCAAACAGCGGAACCAGGACGAGAATGACTGTGAGCACGGCCACGCCAGTCATGAAGTGATCGGTGAGGCGGCGCCGGAGTGCGACGGGAGCTACAGGTTGGCGCGCGGGAGCGGAGATTTCAGGCATTGGCCCTCGCAGGCTGGCCGCGGGTGACTGTCCAGACCAGCAGTCGCGCTAACGCGTTGACCACAATCGTAACCAGAAATAATGCCAGACCAATTTCAATCAGGGCCGAGAGATACACGTCCCCCGTCGCCTCGCTGAATTCGTTAGCCAGCACGCTGGCCATGGTGTAGCCGGGAGCAAATAGGGATTTCGCAATTTCCGGCCGGTTTCCGATGACCATGGTGACAGCCATGGTTTCTCCCAAGGCGCGACCCAGGCCAAGAATAATTCCGCCCATGATTCCAGCGCGCGCATTTCGTAGTACGCCGACGCGAATCATTTCCCAACGCGTGGCGCCCAGGGCAAGCGCGGCCTCGCGCTGGTGCTGTGGTACGACCATCAGAACTTCGCGTGTGATGGAAGAAATTATTGGGATAATCATGATGGCCAGGATGATTCCTGCCGCCAGCATGCTGATGCCGTAGGGCGGACCGACAAATAAGCCCGTCCAGCCCAGCGTCCTGGACAAGAAGGGCTCGATGTAGCCGCTGAGGATCGGTACCAGCACGAAGATTGCCCAGAGTCCGTAGACCACGCTCGGAATCGCGGCCAGCAACTCCACGAAAAAGGAGAGCGGGCCGCGCAACGCCGCGGGACACATTTCTGTGGTGAACACGGCAACTCCGATGGCCAGCGGCACCGCAATCAGTAAAGCGAGGAGCGAGGAGACCAGGGTTCCGTAAATAAAAGGCATTGCGCCGAATCGTTCATTGACCGGATCCCAGTCATGACCGGCAAAGAACTTAAACCCGAAGGCATGCCAGGCGAGCCCCGAGCGCAAAACCAACTGGTAGACAATCACGCCGAGCGTGGCCAGCACGGCGAGGCCGCACAGTAGCATGACGAACTTGAAAACGCGGTCGCCGGTTTCGCCGCTGGTTGTGCGAAAAAAAGAAGCGGCGCGCCTCCTCCCGGCGGGGACGTTAGTAACCTTCGTGGATTCAACGGGTTGCGGACCGCTCATATTAGGCCGTGGTAAGGAGGGAATGGCCATCGCATTACCCTACCAGAATCCTGTTAACAGGGTGTTAAAATGACGAAGCTTTCAGGGATTACGTTTTCGCAGACAAGCCTGTATTTTCGTCACCCAGATTTGATTTCTTTATGTCAATCGCACCCACGCGCAGCCGTGCGGTTTTCCGCAAGCTTGAACAGGATCTGACGAAGCTTTCGTCGAAGCCTGATGCGCGGAATGTACATCGCCTGCGCACCGGCACGCGCCGGCTGCAGATACTGCTGGGCGAGCTCTCTCCAGAGACGGACCGCAGCCAGAAAAAACTTTTGAAGCTGTTGGGCCGAATCCGCAAGCGTGCGGGTAAGGTGCGCGATTTTGACGTGCAGTTAGCCGCCTTGCGCAGTTTTAAAATTCCCCGGGAACCACGGCGCAAGACTCAGCTGATCAACGAATTGATTGAACTCCGCGGCCGGCAGGAAAAGAAGCTGCGGAAGGCGGTCGACGACGATACGGTTCGCGAGACTCACAAACGGCTGAAACGCGCGCGCAATGACTTTAAGCCGGAAGCGAGCCGGGATCCCCTCGCGGTCGCCAGAGGAATGCTGGAACGGATCCACCGTGACAATGGTCCGATGACAGAGGCTTTACTGCACCAGTACCGCATCGCGACCAAGCGGGCGCGTTATGCCGCAGAGTTTGCCGCCGATTCCGCCGAAGCCGAACAGTTCATCGCCGGACTTAAGCGCATACAGGATGCGTTGGGTGACTGGCACGACTGGCTCACTCTGACGCAGACGGCCGGTGAGCATCTGGGCGAGGTGCGCGAGTCATCGCTGGTTGCGGAACTGCACAATGTGACGGGCGCAAAGTTTCGGCATGCGGTTGCAGTGCTATCGCAGAAGCATGCCAAACCGGTCGCGGATCTCAAACATCCAATCCGCGCTGGGATTCGAACTCCAACGAAAGCAAACCTTGAAATAGCCTCGGCAGCGTAAGCGCCGGACTTCGTTCGATTCAAATTTCTAGTGATCCCAGTCACACCTCGTTGTGCGCTGGGTCCTAGCGGGCAACTTCACGGTCTAGTCAACTGGCACAGTGGGGGCGTTTATGCCAGATTCCATGACGTTCCTGGCGAGGAGCAGTGGAGCCCAATGCGAGCTATGCTCCACGAACCTCGCGGTGTTCGAATTTACCATCCAATGTGAACGGGAAGACACACGGCAGGTGGGGACTTGTTGTGCGTACTGCGCGCATCATCTTCTTGACGCCCTCGCTCAGATGACCTCGTCACGTTCGAAGCCAGGCTCGCCTCCCGGCGATCCGGCATGCGGGAAACCTTTGCGCAGTTGATGACCGAGCAGGCATGGGACATGTAAACTGTTGGCCTTGCCTCATGCCGACTTTTGCCGCGGTTGATATCGGTTCCAATTCCGTTCGCCTCAAGATCGCGCGCCTCACGCGCGGCCGCCTCCATCCTGTTCACGAAGACCGCGAGGTTACGCGTCTGGGCGAAGGTGTATTTCGTTCTGGCTTTCTTACTCCTGAGTCGATGGCAGAAACGGTGAAAGTGTTGCGCCGTTTTCACCGGGCTACACAACAAGTGGTCACCGACCCAGTCCGGGTTGTGGCCACCAGCGCGCTGCGTGATGCGCGTAATTCGCAGGCGTTCCTGGAGTGGGTGCGATCGGCCACAGGCTGGAAGGTCGAAATTATTTCCGGATTGGAAGAAGCGCGGCTCATTCATCTGGGGCTGGTATCGAATTTGCGCACAGACAACTCGCCCGCGCTGATGATGGATTTGGGAGGCGGAAGCTGCGAACTAACGGTTTCTGGGAAAGGGCAGATTCGTGACACGGTGAGTTTACCCCTGGGCGCAGTCCGTCTTACCGATGAATTTCTGCGCCACGACCCACCTCGCAAGGGCGAGCTTAAGCGGCTGCAAGGATTCGTGGCGCGGGAAGTGAATCGGATCGCAGGTCGCATTGTGGCGGCCCGGGTCAAAAGTGTGATTGCCACCTCGGGAACGGCTGCCGCTTTGGCGGCCACAGCCAGCCATCTGCGGAAGAACGGGAGCCGGCAACGATTGGCGGTCTCGTCCGCGGAGATGACGCGAATTGCCAAGCGACTGGCACGCCTGCCCGTGGACGAGCGGCGCAAGATTGAAGGCATTGGCCTACGGCGAGCCGAAATTATTGTCGCCGGAGCGGTGGTTTATAACGAACTGCTGGAGCGCTGCCATCTTAAGGGCTTTCGCTATTCCCCGCTAGGCCTGCGCGACGGCCTGCTGGCACAGATGGCGGCGGAATACGACCGCAGCACGCGCTCCGGAAAACAGATTGAATCGGAACGATGGGAATCGATCAGCAGGGCCGTCGCTCACTACCGCGTGGATATGAAGCATGCGCTCGATGTGCGCGAATCGGCGATGTTCCTGTTCTCCGCGCTCCGTTCGGTGCACAGGCTGGCGCCCGAATTTCGCGAGTGGCTTTCGGCGGCTGCGATGCTCTACGAGGTGGGAGACTACCTCAACCGCAACGGCCATCACCGGCACACGTATTACATCATTTCGAACTCGGAGATTCTGGGCTATACGCCGCAGCAGCGCCGAATGATCGCGGCGATTGCCCGCTATCTGGGGAAGTCGAGGCCGGCGATAGAGGAACCCCCCATGAAATCGATTGATCCCGCGGATCGGGCAGGAGTGCAAAAGGCGATTCTGCTGCTCCGGCTGGCGCGCTCCCTGAACCTGGGCCGGAGCCGCGCCGTCGAACGGATTCGCGTCAGCCAGAGAGCAGGGGAAGTGAAGCTGACCCTGGTGCCGCGGCGACGAATGGGAGTGGACCTGGAACAGTGGGCGATCGAGAAGGACGCCGCTTACTTCCGCGAAGTTTTCGGGCGCGAACTTTCCACCGCGGTGGTGTAGAGGGTGCGCAGCGCTTTCGGCGTAAGGCACCACTGCAGCGTGCCCGAGCTGCGGCGCATGTCGACTCTGGCCACCGCCCCCTTCTTCAGCTCGACCGAAGCTTCGCAGCCAGATTCGCTGATAACGGCGCCTAGGAACTGGCTGAGATTGGGATTGTGTCCGACGACCATGACCGATTCCTGACGGGCATACTTTTCCAGCATGCGGCGGAAGTCGGCAAGAGTCGCCTGGGGGCGCAGGCCGGTATCGATCTGCAGCTTGCCTTCGTAACCCATCTCGTTGCCCACCAGAGACGCTGTTTGAGTGGCACGCTTCAGGGGGCTGGAAATAATGACATCCACCTGCGCCTCGATTGCAGCCAGTGCGCGGCCTACATAGCCGCACTGCTCGATGCCATCTTTGTCGAGGGCGCGCTTCTCGTCTTTTTTTGGGTTAACGAGATGTTCGCCGGCACTGGCGTGACGCAGAAAATAAATGATCATTGCGAATTATTCTTTCCTTCCGGCGGTAACTTTGCGCTTTCGTGCTGGGACTTCCGGCAGGGTAAAGCCTGCTGCCTGCTTACCTTCCGCCAGGCTGATCAAAAAATCCTGCGCACTGAAGGCGGCTGTTCCGGTCGGCGGTTTGCGATTTCGCTTGCCGTGCGTTGGCTGCCAGGCACGAATGTAAGTGGCGTCACGCAGCAGCACACGAGCCTTGCGGTTGTCGGCGAGGTAAGCGTCGAGAATCTCGCGGCGCACGCGCTCCCGGAGAAATTCGTCGCGCAGAGGCACCAGCACTTCGACGCGCTCGTAGAGATTGCGCGGCATCCAGTCGGCACTGCCGATATAAATTTCCTCTTCACCAGCGTTACCGAAATAATAAATGCGGCTGTGCTCCAGGAACCGCCCGACAATACTGCGCACACGGATGCGATCGCTGAGACCGCGCACGCCGGGCCGCAGAGCGCAAATGCCGCGAACGATGAGATCAATCTCTGCGCCCGCCTGCGAAGCCCTGTATAAGGCCTGCACCACGTTCTTGTCGAGCAGCGCGTTCATCTTGGCAATGATGCGTCCCGGGCGGCCCTGGCGCGCGTGCTCGGCCTCGCGATCGATGAGAGAAATCATCTTTTCGGCCAGGTCCAGCGGCGCCACCAGCAGCGGATCGTAGCTGGGGTTCTCCGCATAGGCGGTAAGAAAACTGAAGACGTCATGCACCGCGCGGGTAACCTCTGGATTCGCGGTGAACAGGCTGAGGTCGGTATAGATGCGGGCTGTGGTGGCGTTGTAGTTGCCGGTCCCGATGTGCGCGTAGCTGCGCACGCCGTCGGGATCGCGGCGGACGAGCAAGGACAGTTTGCAATGGGTCTTCAGGCCGACCAAGCCGTGAAATACCTGGACGCCGGCGTCTTCCAGATCGCGTGCCCAGCGGATGTTCGAGGCTTCGTCGAAGCGCGCTTTCAACTCGACCACCGCGGTGACCTCCTTCCGCGAGGCGGCATCGATGAGCGAGGGGACGATCAGGGAATGCTCGTTGGTGCGATAGAGCGTCTGCTTGATTGAAAGGACCTGGTCATCTTCCGCCGCCGACTCGATGAAGGAGACGACCGCGTCGTAGGAGTCGTAGGGATGGTGCAGCAAAACGTCGTGCCGCCGCAGTTCCTCGAACAGATTCTGCGATTTGGCGGTAAGCCGCAATTCGCGCGGCGCAAAACTGCGGTACTTGAGATCCGGACGTTTGGTCTGCTCGTACACGTTGAATAGTCGCGAGAGATTTACCGGGCCGTTCACGGGAAAGACCTGCCAGGGATCGAGTTCGAATACAGTTCGCAGCCGTTCGACGATCTCGGGGTCGGCGTCGGCGTCGATCTCCATTCGCACGGCATCGCCTTTGCGCCGGTTGTGCAGTTCCGCACGGACGGATTCGAGAAGATTGCGCGCCTCTTCCTCCTGCAGATAAAGATTGCTATTGCGGGTGACGCGGAATGGGGCGGACGAAACAATGTCATAGCCCTGATACATATTCTGGGCGTGGTGTGCGACCAGGTCGGCGAGGAAAATGAAGTCGGCGGTGTTCTCCGACGGCAACCGCACTAACCGCGGCAGGCCGCGAGGCACGGAAACGACACCCGTATAAGTAAGGGCGGAGCGTCGCCGCCGGCGTAAAAGCAAGCCGAGGCACAGCGCTTTGTTGATGACGCGGGGAAAGGGATGCGTGGGATCCACCGTTACCGGCGTGAGTAGGGGATCCAATTCCTTTTCGCAGTATTCGTTGACGAAACGGCGAGCCTCGGCGTCCAACTCGTGCAAGCCCAGAACGCGAATGCCATGCTCCGCCAGCGCGGGACGCAGCATGTTCCAGCATTCGTACTGATCGTCCACGAACTTGTGAGTGAGCCGCGCCAGAGTGTCGCGCTTGTCAGCCAGCGTCAGGCCATCGGGCCCAGCCTCGTTGTAACCATCCTCGATTTGCTGCATCATGGCCGCCACACGAATCTCAAAAAACTCGTCGAGATTATTGGCGGAGATGGCGAGAAATTTCAAGCGCTCCAGAACAGGATTGCCCTGGTCCTCGGCCTCCTCGAGCACACGGCGGTTGAACGCGAGCCAGGAAGTATCGCGGTTGATGTAATACTCTGGATTGTCCAGCGAAAGACGAGCCATGCGCGAGGGTATTACACTTTCTTTCGGACGATGCCAGATGCCGGCGAATCTGTTCAGCCCAACCAGTATAAAACATCCCTCTACAGATCATGGAAGAGTGGATAAGGGACCGATAATTGATGGTTATTCTTGTAACGGGTTTAGTCAGGCCAGAAAAAATGGCGCATCGAAAGCGGAAGAGGACCGCCTTGCGATGCGCCCCTCGGAACTCATCTACCGAACCTGCTTAATCGCCTCTTTTTCCTTCTGGACAACGCCCTCCGGCAGTGGCGCATAGCTGAGGGCCTCCGTCATCTTCTGGCCGTCGGTCACCATCCAGTTCAAAAAGTCAGCCAAAATTTTGCCTTTGGCCGCATCCTTCGACCGCTCGGGAATCAGCAGCCAGGTAAAGCTGGAAATGGGGTAGGCGTCTTTGCCGGGGGCATTCGTAATGGAGACGCGAAAATCCGGAGGCATTTTCGGAGAGGAAGCGGCAGCCGCAGTAACGCTTTCCAGAGAAGCTTTCACAAAATTTCCTGCCGCGTTCTTCACTGGGCCGTAGGGAATCTTGTTTTGCACGGCATAGATCAGCTCGACATAGCCGATCGATCCCGGCAACTGCCGAATCATTCCAGCCACCCCTTCGTTGCCTTTCCCGCCGAGTCCGATCGGCCACTTCACCGAGGTGCCTTTGCCGACCTGGCTCTGCCAATCTGAGCTGACCTTGGAAAGGTAGTCCGTCCAAATGTAGGTAGTCCCGCTGCCATCGGAACGGTGAACGACGATGATGTCCTTGTCGGGAAGAGTCACATCCGGGTTAACGCCGGCGATGGCTTTATCGTTCCACTTTGTAATCCTGCCCAGGAAGATTCCGGCCAACGCTTCGGGCGTGAACTTTAATTCAGCCGTGACACCGGGGATGTTGTATGCGGGAACATCGGCTCCCATAACAGTCGGAAGGTGGAGGATCTTGAGCTTGGCTTCTTTCAACTGATCGTCAGTCATGGGACCATCGCTGGCCCCGAAGTCGACCGTCCCGGCAATTACCTGGCGGATTCCGCCGCCGCTGCCAATGGATTGGTAGTTCATTTGAATGTCAGGGTGCAGCTTGTGATATTCGCTGAACCACTTCGAATACATCGGATACGGGAAAGTGGCCCCGGCTCCGTTCAGCGTAGTCTGCGCCGCCAATGGCAGGGCTGCCAAAGCGCACAATAAAAGCAGGGTGAGTCTGCGCATCGCTCGATGATTCCTCCTTAGAATGGATATCTTCTTTCTATGGGCGCTGTGTTACAGGACGGTTACAAACGAGTGAATTTCTGATGAATGGGCCGGCGAGGCGGTTGCCGTCTAACGTGCGGCTTGCAAACGGGTAATCTCGCGCGGGAACAGAGTGTTGTCGGGGAATTGTGCGCGCAGCGAAGTAAGGAGTTCGAGCGCGCGGGGCTTATCTTTATCGCGCACATAGGCAATCGCCAGCAGGACACGGGCAAACGGCGCCAGGTAACGGCCATGTTGCGCCGTCATCTGCAGATCGGCGATACCAGCCTTCTTGTCGCCGGGCAATCCGTCCAGCCGCAGCAGCCAGCGCACTGGAGCCGACATGCTGCCAATGATGTATTTGCTGAATCCCGTGGCCACGAACACGTCGGCACAGTCGTTGCAAATTGCCAGAAGCTGCTGTGCCCAGGCGGAAGCCTCTTTAGTGAAGTGCAAGGAGGCAAGATTGCGCTTCTCGATGAGTGCGGCGTAGTCCGCTTGCAAGCCTGATGCGAGGGTCAGAGCAAATAACGCGTCACGGTCCCTGGCATCTTTGCTCAGGCGGGTATGGGCCAGGGCCTGGGAGCGGTCAAGCGCGGCCTGAAACCTGGCTCGCACTACCGCATCCGGGCTAGGTTTTGAGCGTGCGTTGAACGCCGTGTCATTTTCAAAGAACTGGGCCTCGAGCACACCCAGGCGGTTGAACTCCGAGAAAAGATAGCCAGCAGCCTCGCTGACAGGCCCCACAGGATCCTCAGGATGTTGAGATTCCCATGCGGAAAAATCCTTCTGTGCGCCGGTGAAATCCAGGTTGTAGAGGCCGAGGTATCCGCGGTCCAGAGCCGTACTCTTAGTGGAATCAGGAATCGCACCGGCGTCAGTCGCGGCCTTCAACCCCAACGGAGAGCACAAGGCTGCTACGATACCGAAGATCAAGAGCGTGCGAATCTGGATCGTACTTGCCATGCGGGTTTCGAGTGAACCCATTATCACTGCTTTGCCGCGAAGCGCAACCGCTGTTTTCGCGCTTTACGGTTGGATGCTCTCATCCGGCTACGCGGCAACACTGTTCCAACAATGTTTACACTATGTTGACAAACATTCCCGGCGACCATTAAGAAGACCTCATGAACGATTCTGCGCCCCGCTTCGCCCCCGGCTGGCCCGGGATTCCGCCTCGCTGGACATCAAGCGCCAAGACCGGCGCGGGTACCGCGTTAAACCAGCACAGCAAGGTCTGGTTCACACTGAGTCACGGCATTCTGAATGAAGTCTACTTCCCGCG